>Ga0105048_10020550_pt1 | contig 10072 bp, 6 predicted proteins | sample MAT05_FD_78382 | JGI IMG/M metagenome (GOLD analysis project Ga0105048, IMG submission 78382) | Freshwater microbial communities from Lake Fryxell liftoff mats and glacier meltwater in Antarctica - MAT-05 | ecosystem: Environmental > Aquatic > Freshwater > Ice > Liftoff microbial mat | place... | reverse complement strand
TGCCAATGAGCATGCCAATGAGCCTGCGGCCTAGACTCTGCCCTCATGCGCATGCTGAACCTGGGCTGCCGGCCTTATGCCGAAACCGAAGCCGCGATGCGGGCCTTCACCGCTGCACGCACGGCGGAGACTGAAGACGAGTTGTGGCTCGTCGAGCACGAAAGCGTCTTCACGCAGGGCGTGGGCGGGCGAGATGTGCATGTGCTCGCGGCAGGCAGTATTCCCGTGCTGCGCACCGACCGCGGCGGCCAGGTCACCTACCACGGCCCCGGGCAGGTGGTGGCCTACCCGCTGATGGACTTGCGCCGTCTCGGCATCTACGTCAAGGAATATGTCTTTCGCATCGAAGAGGCCGTCATCAACACGCTGTGGGAATGTGGCGGCGTGGTGGGTCACCGCGTGAGGGGCGCGCCTGGCATCTATGTGCGCCTGGCCGACCCGCACAGCCACGCCCGGCTGCAAGCCGAGCCACCAGGCGCTGGTCAAGGCCTGGCCCCCGACGCGTTTCAGGGCCTGGGCAAGGTTGCGGCGCTGGGCATCAAGGTCAGCCAGCACCGCGCGTACCACGGCGTGGCGCTGAACGTGGCGATGGACCTCGAGCCCTTCACCCGCATCGACCCCTGCGGCTATGCCAACCTGCGCACGGTGGATCTGCAAACGCTGGGCGGGCAGGCCCATTGGGCCGAAGTGGCGGCGCAGCTGGCCCGGCAACTTCACCAGCAACTTCACCAGCAACTTAGCGAAAGGCTCAGCGTCTGAGCCCCCGCGGGCCGGGCGTGGAGAAACGCGGTGATCCATCTGGAACAGCCTGACGAGTGGCTTGCCGAACTTGCGAAGCTCGGCGAGACAAGAACCTGGGAGGCGGGAACGACGGTCGTCATTGAAGGCGAGGTGGCCGACTGCATGTTCATCATCCACGCGGGCGAACTGCGTGTCGTGATGGCGGGCGAAGGCGGCCGGGTCGTGGAGCTGAACACGCTGGGCGCCGGTGAATTTTTCGGTGAACTGATGCTCAGTGGCGAGCAGCGTTCCGCCAGCGTGCAGGTGACGACCCGGGCGCGGCTGACTCGCGTCACGCGCAGCGAGGTCGAGCGTGTGCTTGCCTTGCGGCCCGAACTGGCCTTCCACCTCATTCAAAGCCTGGTGCACCGCGTGCGCGCACTGACGCGCACGGTGGGCCAGCTGGCGTCGGCTGATGTTTACGGGCGGCTGGTGGGCTTGTTCGACGCGCTGGCGGTGGACCAGCAAGGCCAGCGCGTGGTGCCGGGGCCGCTGACCCAGGCCCGCATCGCCGAGCGCCTGGGCGCGTCGAAGGCGATGGTCAACCGGCTGCTGCAGGACCTGGTGCGCGGCGGCTACATCGAACTGGCGCGCGAACACATCGTGCTGCTCAAGAAGTTGCCGCCGAAGTGGTGAAGCCGGCCGGGGCGGCCATGATGGTGCGAAAGAGGGGGATGCGCTGCTGCAGCTGCAGCGCGGCCTCGGGCGAGCCGGTGCGCCGCAGCGACACCGTGCGGACGGTGTTCTGCAGTTGCGCCAGCAGGTCCAGTGCGCGCGGGTCGCCCAGCGCAGTTCCGATCTCGACACACGCCCACTGCGATGCCAGACCATGCTCGGACGAGGTGATGGGCAAACCAGGCCGACAGGCCGCCATCGCACGCTCGGCGCCTGCCCGCGCTGCGGCTGCATCGCCCAGCACCAGATCCTGACGCGCCACCATGGCCTCCATCTCGGCGATGTTGGGGCCGTCTGGCGCGAGGCTGGCAAACAACGCGCGTGCCTGCTCGTAGGCGCTGCGCGCAGCCCGGGCATCGCCCAGCTGGGCGTGGGCGTCGCCTGCCGCAGCGTGTGAGTGCGCCGGATGGAAGAGGTCGCCGCTGGCCTGATAACTGGCCACGGCCTGCTCGAGGCTGACCAGGGCGCGCATGGGTTCGCGCTGGGCCAGGTCGACGCGGGCGGATTGATGCAAGGCAACGCCCAGGCGCCTGATGTCGCCCATTTCTCGGCTTCGATCTGCCAGGCGCCCGATGAAATCTGTCGCCGTGGCCCAATCGCCCAGGTCCTGCGCATGGATGGCAAGGGCATTCAATGCAGCCAGTTGCAGCCGGCGGAACTGGCTGCCGTGGTGGGTTTCGGCGCGGGTCAGCGCCCGGTTCAACAACTCACCGGCTTCGGTGAGCTGCTCGGCCTGAAGCGCCACCACGCCGGCCATCACGAGCAACTGCAGCTCCCGAATCGGCTGCGTGTCGCGCACGCGTTCGGCATGGGCCTGGCCCGCGACCTGATGCGCGCGCGCGCCATCGCCGTCGCCACGGCGCCCGAGCCGCTCGCACAGATAGCCGTGCGCCCAGGCTGCGACATCGTCATTGCCGATGGCGACGGCCTGTGCCAGGGCTTCGCTGGCGAGCGCAAACCCGTCGTCCGGCCGGCCCTGGCCGTCGGCAAGCACTGCGCGCGCCATGGTCAGCTCGGCCAGCCGATGCGGGTCGGGGCAACGGGCCAGCAAGGTCAGCGAGTCGTCGATGCAGCGGCTCTGAAGTTCGCGGTTGCCCGTCAGGTCGGCAAGCCCGCGCAAGCTGCGCAGCATGCGCAGCCGAGGACTCACGTCGTCCGCGGCCATGAGCTTGAGCGAACGCTGCAGGCAGTCGATGGCCAACACATTGGCGAATCGTTGCTGTGCCTGTGCGGCGGCGCGTTCGTAGCAGTCGGCGGCCAGCGGATGGTCGCCGGCTCGCTCGGCATGTTCGGCGGTGATGGCCAGAAACTCCGGTGCGCGGCCCTCGGTGCGTTCGGCCAGCCAGCGCGCCACCGCGGCGTGCCCGCGGCGGCGGTCGTCCTTCAGCACGGTGCCGTAGGTCACCTCGTGCAGCAGGTGGTGGTCGAACTGGTGCTCCGCCGTGCCTGCGAAGGCACTGGGGTCGTGGGGCTTGACCCAACTGCGCATCTGCAGTTCCGGGATCGCGCCCACGGCCGCAGGGTCGATCTGCTCCAGCGCCGCGTCCCAGAACACGTGGCCGACGATGCTGGCGCGCTGCACGCCTTCGCGTTCGGCGGCCGGCAGCGCGTCCAGCCGCGCCTGCAGCAGGCCCACCAGCGTCGTCGGCAGCTTGAGTTGATTCAGCTGCTCGGGGTTGAACTGCCATTGCGCGCTGTCGCGCTTGACGACGCCGTCGTCCAGCAGCCGCCGCACCAGTTCTTCCATGTAGTACGGGTTGCCTTCGGCACGGTCTGACAGCAGCGCCCGCAGCGCCGCCGGCACGGGCTGCAGGCCGGGCAGCAAGGCCGCGGCCAGTGCGTCGCTGTCGGCAGCAGGCAGCGGCGTGAGCGTGATGCGTGCCGGGTCGGTGTCGCTGTCCGCGCCAGCTTCACCCCAGCCTGGCCGTCGCACCAGCAGTTCCGGTCGCGTGCTCATCAGAAGCGCCAGCGGCAGCGCGCGGCCGCGCGTCATCAGATAAGTCAACGCGTCGAGCGAGGCCTCGTCGGCCGCGTGCAGGTCTTCGATGACCAGCACCAGCCCGGCGCTCTGGCGGGTCAGGCCTTCCAGCCACGCCAGCCACGCTGCGAGCGCGCGGTCGCGCAGCGCCCGTGCATCCAGGCCGCGAAGGCCCGGTGCGTCGCCGAAGTCCAGGCCGATCAGTTGGCCGATCAGCTGGGCCTGAGTTTCTGTATCGGCGTTGGGGTCGTCGTCAACGTGCGCAGAAAATGCGGGCATCAGCCCGGCCAGCAGCTTGCCGCGCGCCGTGTCGGCGCTGTCGCTGTCGGCGATGCCGCAATGCCCGGTGACGAGCTGGCGCAACAACCCCCAGGAGCGCAAGCCGTCGCGTGGCTGCGCGCGGGCCTGCAGCAGCGTGAAGCCGCCGACCTGGCCGCTGTTCTGGTTGCTTCTCTGGCTGCTTTCCTGGCTGCTTTCCTGGCTGCTTTCCTGGCTGTCACCCAGGCCGCTCACCTGTCCCTCCAGCGCCTCGCGCAGCAGCCGGCTCTTGCCCAGGCCGGCATCGCCCACGACGGTGATGGCCTGCAGCCCGCCGCCCTGGGCACCGACAGCGCTCTTGGCGATGGCCTGGCGCAGTCGCGCCAGTTCTGGGTCGCGACCCACCATCTGCACCTGCAGCCCTTCGATGCCGCGCTCCGCGCCGCCGCTGCCTGCGGCGGCCGGCGCACGCACGAGCCAGGTCTGCACCGGCCGCTCCAGACCCTTCAGCTGCAGCAGCGGCTGCGCGTCGGCAATGAAGCGGCCGCGCACCAGCGCCCAGGTGTCGGCGCTGACGCGCAGCGCACCCGGCGGCGCCGACTGCTCCATCCGCGCGGCCACGTTCACGGCGTCGCCTGTCAGCGTGTCATCGTTTTCGTGGCCGGCGCCGAAGGCCACTTCGCCGGTGTGCACGCCCACGCGCAGGGCCAGGCCTTGCAGGCCGGTCAACACACGCAGTCGTTCGGCTTCCAGCGCGCCGGCAGCCAGGATGTCCAGGCCAGCCTGCACGGCCTGCGCGGCATCGTCCTCGTGCCCGCCCTGCGTGCCGAACGCGGCCTTGAGGCCGTCGCCGGTGAACCGCATCACACGGCCGCCACAGGCCTGCACGCAGGCGGCGGCGCGCTGCAGAAAGCCGCTGAAGATCGAGATCACGTCTTCGGGGTCCATGCGGCCGGCCAAGGCGGTCGACTCGACGATGTCCACGAACAGCACCGTCACCTGCGCCCGGCGGACCGGTGCTGCATGTTCGATGCCGAACAGACGCTGCAGCAGCGGCGCGGTGGCCATGTCGGTCACGGCGTCACCCAGCAGCCCGCGCTGGTTTTCAAGGGCTGCGATGGCCTGGCGCAGACGGTCGGGTTCTGAATCCGGCACAGATGCCGCTGGCAGGTGACTCATGGCGGCATTTCGAACGTGGGCGGGCGCGAGAGGATTTGGTGTCGACTCATGTTACGGGCGCCCGGACCGGCCGCACGCCATCAGGCAGTCATCGCCGGCCCCACCCACAGTGCCGAGCGCAGCCAGGCCAGCAGCCCGCCACCGCTCGGGCGCGGGGCCGCGACACGCAGTTCGCGCGTCATGCACAAGGCGTCGTTGGGGGCGAACGGGTCGATCTCGAAGCCATGGCGCCGCATGAAGGCCTGCATGCGCAGGTTGTCGTCCAGCACTTCGCCGTGCAGTTCGCGCACGCCCGCGGCGCTGGCTGCGCCCAGCAACTGCCGCATCAGCGCATCGGCCAGGCCCTGCCCCTGCCAGGCTTCGGCGACGGCCATCGCCAGCTCGGCAGTTCGGCCGCATGCTGACACCACGAAGCGGGCCTCGCCGACGACGACCGCCGCTTCGCCGCAGCCCACCCAGGCCAGCCAGGCCTGGTGGCGCACGCCGTCCACGCCGCACAGCCGCAGGGCCAGCGCAAGCGATGCGCCCTTGCAGGCGCCGTGAAAACGCAGCCGCCGGTCTTGCGCATTCAGGCCCTGGAAGAAGGCGCTGAGCGCTGCGGCGTCTTCGGCGCCAGCGCGGCGCAGCGACGAACCTGGGGTGGCCGCTGGGTACAGCGGGGCCAAGGCGGTGAGGGAGATGGAGGCGGAGGCTGAGACGGCGGCGGAGGCGGGCATGGCGGGCTTCCTTTCGTTCGGAAGGGATGTCGCCCGTCGTCGGGTCGGCCCCTGCCGTGCCGTGAATGTCAGTCGGCCAGGTATGGACGGCGCACCGGCGTTCACTAGTGAACATCGCCCCGCCTCCGCCCTGCTTTCGCCCCCTTCGGAACGCAGCCCGGGTGCCGCCGCTAGACTGCGGGTCTTCCCTTGGATCAAAGCCCATGAGCACCACGACGCCCGCCGCCTACGACCCCAGCGCCAAGCAGAAGGCGCAGGCCAAGACCTCGCGCATCCCGATCAAGATCGTGCCGGCCGAGGTCTTGAAGAAGCCCGACTGGATCCGCGTGCGTGCCGGCAACCCGAGCCAGGCCGCGCGCTTCTATGAGATCAAGCAGATCCTGCGCGAGCACAAGCTGCACACGGTGTGCGAGGAAGCCAGCTGCCCGAACATCGGCGAGTGTTTCGGCAAGGGCACCGCCACCTTCATGATCATGGGCGACAAGTGCACGCGTCGCTGCCCCTTCTGCGACGTGGGCCATGGCCGGCCCGACCCGCTGGATGCCGAGGAACCGCTGAACCTGGCCAAGACCATCGCGGCGCTGAAGCTGCAATACGTGGTCATCACCAGCGTCGACCGTGACGACCTGCGCGACGGTGGCGCCGCGCACTTCGTCGAGTGCATCCGCAAGACCCGCGAGCTGAGCCCGGCCACGCGCATCGAGGTGCTGGTGCCCGATTTCCGTGGCCGCGACGACCGGGCGCTGGCCATCCTGCGCGAAGCCCCGCCCGACGTGATGAACCACAACCTGGAGACCATTCCGCGCCTGTACAAGGAAGCGCGGCCGGGCAGCGACTACCAGTTCAGCCTGAACCTCTTGAAGAAGTTCAAGCAGCAGGTGCCGGGTGTGCCCACCAAGAGCGGCATCATGGTCGGCCTGGGCGAGACCGACGACGAGATCCTGCAGACCATGCGCGACATGCGTGCGCATGACATCGACATGCTCACCATCGGCCAGTACCTCGCGCCCAGCGGCCACCACCTGCCGGTGCGGCGTTACGTGCACCCCGACACCTTTCGCATGTTCGAAAGTGAAGCGCAGGCCATGGGCTTCACGCACGCGGCGGTGGGGGCGATGGTGCGCAGCAGCTACCACGCAGACCAGCAGGCCCACGCGGCTGGGGTACCCGACGCCATTGCCTGATTCGTCAAGCGAGCCGGCGGCCCCGCTCACTCTCCCGACGTCTGCACCAGCACCAGCCTGAACACCACCTGCCCCGGTGTGTTCTGCAGCAGCAACGCCTGCCCGCCGTGCTGTTCCATCACGCGGCGCACCAGATACAGGCCCAGTCCGTGGCCGCCGCTGCCGCTGCCGCGCACGCCGCGTTCGAAGAGCCGCGGCACGAGGCTGGCTTCGATGCCGAGCCCGAAATCGACGACATCGATCATCAACGCCAGCGGCTCGTCGGAATCGGCCAGGCGCACCGCCACCGGCTTGTCCGCCGGGCCGTGGCGCAGCGCGTTCACCAGCAGGTTGCGCAGCGCCAGCCGAACCAGGCCCAGGTCGGCCAGCGCCGTGCGCGTGGGGGTCAGGCGTTCGACGGTGACGCGGTGGCGCTGACCCGCCGGCAGGTCGCCCACGCTCAGCGCCACGAGGGTGTCGATGTCGACGTCTTCGCGCTGCACCGGGCCCGGGCGCGCCAGCTGCGTGGCCACGGCCAGCGTGTTGTCCAGGCTGCCCGTGACCTGGGCCAGCACCGCGTGGGCTCGTGCCAGGCGGCGCGCAACGGGGCCGGCAACGCCGGCGCCATCACTCCCGGCGGCTCCGGCTGCGCCGTCAGCCACCTCGCCCAGCGCGCTGCTGGCGCTTTGCAGCGCAGCCGACGCGTTGTTCAGCGGCTGGCGCACCTCGTGGGCCAGAACATCCAGCATCTGGCTGCGCTCGGCCAGCAGCACGTCCAGCGCCTGCGCCTGCTGCTCGGCGCGCTGGCGCAGCGCCTGCTCGCGTTGCAGTTCCAGGCGCCGCTGGCGGTATTCGGTCACGTCTTGCAGCGCGCCCACCAGCCGCGCCGGCCGGCCGTCTTGCAGTTCGGCTTCGCCCACCACGCGCACCCACAAGGCACGGTTGCGTGCGGTGACGAACGGCAGTTCCAGCTCCCACGGCTGGCCGTCGTTCATCGCAAGGTCCAGCGCGGCCTGCAGCGCAGTGCGCGCCTCGGGCAGGAAGAAGCCGAGCACGCGCGGAACGTTCACGGGCTCGTTCTCGCCGATCTCCATGATGCGAAACAGCCCGGCCGTGCCGCGCACGGCGCCTGTTGCCACATCGATGCTCCAGCCACCGATGCGTGCGGCCAGGCCGGTGCGCTGCAGGAAGGCCTCGCTGTCGCGCACGCGCTGTTCGGCCTTCATGCGTTCGCGTGCCCAGGCGTGCTCGCGGCGGCCCAGCTGGTGAAACGCCAGCAGGCCGGCGGCTGCCAGCGCGGCCATCAGCAGCAAGGGCGCGGCGGCACGTTCCCACCAGTTCAGCACCATGCGCCGTTGGGCCATCGTCACGATCAGCGTGACGGGGAAGTGTTCCAGGCGGACGAAGACGCTGACGTGCTCAGATCCCAGCAGCGAGCTCTTGCCCGCGACCGTGCCACGGCGCGGGTAACCGTTCTCGCGCAGGTAGGCCACCACGGCGCCGGTGCGCGGTTGGCCGTAGACGTCTTCATCGCGGGCGCCTTCGGGCAGCGGGTAGCGGTTGATGAGATAGCCGTCATCGCGCAGCAGCGCCACTGCGGCGCTGCGCACCACCGGCGCGTCGCTCCAGAAGCTTTGCACCAGCTCCACCGGCGCTGATGCGACGAGGAAGGCTTGCGCTTCGCCGCTGGCGTTGCGCACGGCATAGCGCAGCGGCAGCACCCAGCGCCGGCTGACCGGCCCGAACAGCGGGCGCGCCAGCTCCATCGGCTGCCCGGGCTGCATGTGGGCCACGATGTCTGCGAAGTTGCGCTGTGTGCTGGCGAGCGGCAGCCGGTCGACGCGGGGGGACTCAGAACTGGCCAGGAACTTGCCGTCCAGCGCCAGCAGATGCATGCCCTGCAGTTCGCTGTGACGGTTCTTGAATTGCAGCAACAAGCGGTGGCCGCGCTCGGCATCGTTGAGTGCACCTTCGGCCACCAGCACTTCGGCCAGCTCACCCAGCGCCAGCTGCTGTTGCAGGAAGTAGCGGTCGGTGGCGCGCTCGACCAGCTCAGCCACGGTTCGCAGCTGCTGCAGCTGGTCGTCGCGGTCGCTGCGCCAGCCTTGCCAGGTGAACATGCCCACCAGCACCAGCAGCAGCAGGCCGATGAGGGTGGTCGCGCGGTGGGGCGGCAGGGGCGGTTGGGTGTCTGGCATGCAGCGCGGGTTGTACCGCAGCGGCGTGGCATGCTTGCTGCGTCGCGCCCGCAGTAGCGCCTCGTCAGCGCTAAAAATCACCAAGGAACCCCGCCATGGCCACCGCCGCCCCGCTCGCCCCTGAACTGCACGCGCTGCTGTGCCGCATGCCCAAGGCCGAGCTGCACATCCACATCGAGGGCTCGCTCGAACCCGAACTCATCTTCGCGCTGGCGCAGCGCAACGGCGTGGCGCTGCCCTATGCCAGCGTGGAAGCGCTGCGCGCGGCCTATGCGTTCACTGACCTGCAGAGCTTTTTGGACATCTACTACGCCGGTGCCAGCGTGCTGCTGCACGAAGACGACTTCCACGACATGGCGTGGGCCTATTTCCAGCGCGCTGCGGCCGACCACGTGGTGCATGCCGAGCTTTTCTTCGACCCCCAGACCCACACCGACCGCGGCGTGCCGATGGCCAGCGTCATCCACGGCCTGCGCCGGGCCTGCGAACGTGCGCAGGCCGAACTCGGCATCAGCAGCGCGCTGATCCTGTGCTTCCTGCGCCACCTCAGCGAAGAAGCGGCCTTCGCGACGCTGCAAGCCGCTGTGCCCTTTCGCGAGCACTTCATCGGCGTGGGGCTCGACAGCAGCGAGAGCGGCCACCCGCCCGAGAAGTTCGCACGCGTGTTCGCGCGTTGCCGCGAACTCGGCCTGCACATCGTGGCCCATGCCGGTGAAGAAGGCCCGCCGGCCTACATCGAAAGCGCGCTCGACGTGCTGAAGGCAGAGCGCATCGACCATGGCGTGCGCTGCACCGAAAGCCCGGCCTTGATGGCGCGTTTGGCTGCCGAGCGGGTGCCGCTGACGGTGTGCCCGCTGTCCAACCTGAAACTCTGCGTCTACGGCAGCCTGGCCGAACACCCGTTGCCGGCGTTGCTGGAAGCCGGCCTGTGCGCGACCGTGAACAGCGACGACCCGGCTTACTTCGGCGGCTACATCAACCAGAACTTTGTGGAGACTTTCACCGCGCTGCCGCAGCTGAGCAGGCAGCACGCCTATGTGCTGGCCCGCAACAGCTTCGAGGCCAGTTTCGTGCCGGCCGAGCAGAAGCAGCGCTGGGAGGCCGCGCTGGATGCGGCCTTCGCCT
>Ga0105048_10020543_pt1 | contig 10073 bp, 9 predicted proteins | sample MAT05_FD_78382 | JGI IMG/M metagenome (GOLD analysis project Ga0105048, IMG submission 78382) | Freshwater microbial communities from Lake Fryxell liftoff mats and glacier meltwater in Antarctica - MAT-05 | ecosystem: Environmental > Aquatic > Freshwater > Ice > Liftoff microbial mat | place... | reverse complement strand
GGCTCCTGCGACTCGGGTTACGCCTGTGCATACTCCAATAATATCTCATGGCGGTCCGAGACCTTACCGACCGCGAAAGAAATCAATCCGCGCCGCGCTTTCCAACGACTCTTCGGAACCGCCGCAGATAGCGATAGCCGTTTGCGTGCCATGCAATCGAGTATCCTCGATTTCGTCAGCGATCAGCGCCAACAATTGGATCGTTTGGCTGGCGCCGAGGACAGACGCAAACTTGAAGAGTACTTTACCAGCGTTCGCGAGGTCGAACAGCGAATCAATCGATTTGCGGAACCGATTGCGCTGCCGGCCGGCGTGGTCGAACCTAGCGAGAAACCAAGCGATTCCACCGAACATATTCGGCTCATGTACGACCTCATGGTTTTGGCATTCCGAACCGACACGACCCGCATTTCGACCTTCATGCTGGCCAACGAAGGTAGCAATCGGGCGTTCCCAATGATCGAGGTAAAGGACGGGCACCATCAACTATCGCACCACGAGAACAAACAGGATGCGATTGAAAAGATTGCAAAAATCGATCGCTACTACTCGGAGCAGTTTTGCTACTTCTTAAAGAAACTCAAGGAGACACCGGACGGTGAGGGCAATTTGCTAGACCATTCGCTGATCGTTTATGGTGGCTGTATCTCCGACGGCAATCGCCACGATCATCATGATTTGCCAATCCTTTTAGCTGGCAAAGGCGGCCAGGGGCTTGAAACGGGTCGACTCATCGAATATCCCAAGATGACACCCCTGAACAATTTGTTCTCGACCATGCTGGAAACCGTCGGGATCAACGATGTTAAATTCGGCGATGGCACCGGACAGCTCAGTATCTAGTCTTGACCCGGCTTCTTTGAACTTCGTACACTGCCCCACTTACGCAGCTCTTACCAACCAGACTTTGACCGACGCCACGATGGCTGTCGGCTGGTGAGAAACATTCGTGGGCGACCCAAATTCAGGCCCGCATTTTCAGGAGGAAATCAAATGCGTCTTGCAAATTCAACTCTCCGTCGTACTGCTGTTCGAAACGCAATTGCGCTCGCAGTCGTTTCTCCATTAGCACTCGGGATGCTGGTTTCAGTAGCCGATGCACAAGATCGTGCTGGCAACCAAGGGAAGAATGCCGGTGCGAAGGGTGTACCTGCCGCGCCCGCCTCTTCGACACGCAAACTATCGGATGATCCGAATGCCGGTCCAGCCATTGTTGCCACCGTCAATGGCACCCCTATTTCGCTCGAGGAGTTGGCACTTCAGTGCCGGATGAGATTCGGCGAGGATGTTCTCGAAGATCTTGTCAACAAGACCCTCATCTTGCAAGCCTGCCAAGCCCAAAACATTTCTGTGACACAAAAGGACATCGACGACGAGATCGCGAGAACGGCCAGCAAGTTCCAACTCTCCACCGCCATGTATCTCAAACTCATCCAGGACGAACGCAGCATTTCGCCTGAACAGTACGCTGGCGACGTCATATGGCCGATGCTCGCGCTGCGAGGACTTTCCAAGAGCAAGATTTCCGTTACGCCTCAGGAAATCGATCGGGAGTACCAAGGTGAATACGGGCCCAAAGTCCACGTGCGTATGATCGCTTGCAAGGACCCGGCAAAGATCGCCCAACTCCATCGGGAAGCGACAGCCAACCCCGACAGCTTCAAGACACTCGCAAAGAACCAAAGCGAAGACCCTACCAGCGCGAGCGTCGAGGGGCTCTTGCCACCCATCCGACGCTTCACCGGAGATGATGAATTGGAGGCCATCGCCTTTAATTTGCAACCCGACCAGATTTCCAAGGTCTTCAACGCCGGTGACATGAACATTATCTTGCAATGCGTCCGGCACATACCACCTGCGAATCCGCCGGGAGCACAGATGCAAGAGATTCAAAATCGCATCAAATTCGAGCTTGAGGATCGCAAACTCCGAGGCACGGCCGAGTCCGTCTACACCTCTCTTCGCGATGGAAGCAATGTCACCGTTGTGTATGCAAAGCCTGAATTGGCTTCCCAGTATCCGGGTGTGGCTGCCATCGTGAACAATCAGGCCATTCCGATGGATCGCTTCGATCAAGCGTGCGTGAAGCGGCATGGAATTCAAATCCTGGAAGGTGAGATCAATCGCAAGTTGATCGAAAACGCTCTCGTGGCATCTAAGCAGCAAGTTACACAGACCGACATCGACTTAGAGATTCAACGAGCTGCGGACCATTTCGGCTACATCCATTCGGATGGAAGCCCCAATGTCCAAGAGTGGATCAAGAACGTCATGACCGAAGATAACGTAAGCTTCGAAACCTATGTCCACGACGCCATTTGGCCTACCGTCGCGCTTAAGAAATTGATCGACGGCAAAGTCCAAGTCACTGAAGAAGATCTACAGAAAGGCTTCCAATCCAACTACGGTCCGCGGGCGGAGGTATTGGCCATCGTATTGAGCAATCAACGAACGGCTCAAGAAGTCTGGGAGTATGCTAGGAACGACAAATCCGAACGATTCTTCGGAGAGTTAGCTCATCAGTACTCGGTGGAACCAAGCTCTAAGAGCAATTTCGGCAAGGTACCCGCCCTGCGCCGTCACAGTGGTCAGCCGAATCTGGAGAAAGCTGCCTTTGACTTGAAGCCGGGAGATACCTCTGGCATTATCGAAGTCAATCAGCAGTATGTTATCCTGAAGAGCCAGGGCCTAACCGATCCGGTCGTCAAGGACTTCAACGCCGTCAAGGGAGAGCTTTTTAAGGATATCCTCGAAAAGAAACAGCGACTCGCCATGGATACCTACCTGTCGAGTTTGATTGCCGAAGCACAGATCGCTAATCTTCTTTCACCGAAGAAGAGCCGAGTGGGAGCGTCTGAAACCAAAGCTGCGATCGAGGCTCTCAAACAAGAAACGCAGGCCAATGGCTCTCAAGGAACGCAGCGGCGATAGTCGTTCAGAGAATGACTACAAACCCTGCCACGCGTGGTAGCCGACGATCTTTTCCAAAGCACCGTCAAACGGTGCTCGATATCCTGAACGTTTCGAGGCATATACCAAGCTTCCCGCTCCATCGCACCATGCAACTCGGTGCGCTGGACCGAGCCCGCCGAGAGTGCGAAATTCGAATCAGTTGGACGGTACTCTTCGGCCGAGCCTACGCGCTGGTTGGCGAACAAATGCCCGAGCTTCGAGATCTGTTCGTGCGTTGGCCGACGCGACAACTCTATCGGCATCCTTTTTCAGTCGCATCCCTGTCCATCCACCGCAAGGACGATGAAGGCAACGAACGGCTTATTTGGGGACGATGGGACAACTCCGAACAGTCTACACTCTCTGACATGCAAACCCAGTTAGATCATTTCTGCACGGCGCCGATGGCAGAAGCGTATCGCGAAGGTCTCATGCTCGAGCGAACTGTAACCTGGGTCCGCAGGCTTGCTTGGTGGTGGGTCATGCAATGTGCGGGTCGCAAGCGAGCGAAACATGTTGGAACGTTCAGCATTTCAAGCCTGGGCGGCCAGGGGGTACTAAACGCTCACCACCCACTCATCACTACCTCGAGTTTGGCCTTCGGTCCAATCCTGCAGACCGGAGAATGCGAAGTGGTACTTCTATGTGACCACAGAACACTAGACGGAGTGCTAGGTGCGGCTGCCTTGAAGGCATTAGAATCTGTTCTCGTGGACCAAATGCCGGCAGAGATGAACAGGGTCGGGACCGGCATGATCACCGACGGCAAACCCAACGACTAGGCGAATCGTAACGAAAACAGCCAACGAAACCAGCCGAAGGCCCGCCCGATTCAAGTCTTAGATTTTGGGGTCGCCTTTAGTTGCACGACGCTCCGCGTCGTGATTCCCGCAACGCGGAGCGTCGTGCAACCAAGTTTGCCAACCCAAGCGCTTAGGTTGGACAAAGCGGCGTCGATAACACGTTCGTTACGGCTGATTGCTAACGATGCATCATGGGAGCGTGGAAATTGTTGGATCCCATCATTTCGAGAAAAGATAGGCATTTCTCGCACTGATGGATGTTTTCCGCTGCCAAGTCATGATCGACGCCCCTGCCTCCTTAGTCGCAGAGTGGGACGCTGGGATTGGGGCTGTTGATCAATTCCTCCAAGGTTGTTTGGCGAAATACGAGCTCGATACCCGCCAACGCATCGTCCATTTTTTTGTGGAGTGAGCAAAGTTGCTTGCGGTGACTCGTCAACGCGAGTGGGCAAGCAGCAATCCTCTGAAGAGGGTCGACCGATTGAACGACGTCGAAGATCGTCATTTCTCGAGGTGTTTTTGCCAAGAGAAAACCGCCGCTAACCCCACGTTTTACGATCACCAGGCCGTCGCGAGCAAGCGCCTGAAGGACTTTCGAAAGGTACGGAGCTGGGACCTGAGTTGCCTTGGCAATCTGGGCAACAGTCTGTTGTTTGTCGGGCTTTCGAGCCAAATGAACTATCGCCCGCAGAGCATATTCGACCGTTTGCGAAAACATGGTTACGGCTTATTCGTCCAGTTGGAGCGGTACCTGATAAGCGACACCGCCGACAATCTTTTTCCCTTGATAGTTTGCGTGGCAGAGTACGCATTTGTCCAGCGCCATCGGCAGCACCGTCATTGTGCGCAAGACTCGCTTACCATCAACCTCAGCAACCGACTCAACTAGGTTTTTTCCAGCCAATATCTCGCGCATGGCGGACTTTTCGAACTTGTCTTTGGGTGAATTTTCTGGATTGATCGGGTCGTTCAAGCCATCCACCAATCGGACCTCATGCCACTTATTCTCCTTCATCGCTTTCAAAACAGGTGCGAAAGTGGTGATCGCAGCAACGGACGAATCGTCCTGGACATAGGTCTGTGTGACCGAAACAATTGCAGTCTTGTAGAGTGTATCTAGCATCTTGGTTTCGCGACGCGCGCTCGAGACAGTTCGTTCTTTCTCTTTGTCCGTCTGCGGATCATAGCCGCTTGCAAGCTGCAACGCGGCCACTGTGCCAACTAATGCCAGCCCCGCTACCCAATACGTTATGCTCGTGAACTTCATCGCCAATCTCCCTAACACATTTCGTGTAGCAAATCCCAAACTCCGCCAAAACCAGACATCCTTATCCAGTTTAGCAGCAACGTCCCTTCGGATCAATACTGGATCTTGCAGTCCGGTTTCGTGTGCCCTAGAGATAGCCGTTGCCGCGAGCAGAAAGTAAACATTCGCCGAAGGTGTGGGGTAATCTCGCGGGGTTTTCGGGATTCGTGTAATAGCCAGGCATGATTACGGCTTTGCTATCGGAAACCAGTTCGCTTGCTGAACAAGTTCAGTCCTTGCTGGCGACTGTTGAATACCTACGAAATGAAGTCGCAGAACTGCGACAAGAATACTCTGCCTTGAAGTAGCCATGATGATGTTCTCCATTTTCGCAACGCTTCTACTTTGGAAGATCAATCCGAGAACTTGGCTGAGTTGGTACTTTGAAGCATGCGCCGCGAACGCCGGACAAGCTCCGGTGGACTTCAAGAATTTCTTACCATGGAGCGTAGGTGACGGTCGCCAGAAAGAGCTCCGCAGTCCAGCACTTCCTGTCCCCGCGGACAGTTCTTGGCCAACCGATCCTCATCAAAAATATTTCGCCATCAATTTCGCCGCTGAGTCAGAAAAACCAACTCAACTCAGAACTACCTGCGTCAACTTCCGCACACACCTTCGGCGAAAGTTTAAAGCAGAAAATCGCTAAATCCTTGCGCATAAGTCGCTTACGTGTTTTCTGAAAAAAGAAATGCGAACTTGGCACGCCCATCGCGCTACTTGCTCAACGCGGACACTAAACTTTCGATTCAGCTGTCCTCGTAATTCCAACTTCAAACTTCCAACTTCCAACTTCCAACTTCAAACATGATTCCAACAGGCGAAGCGACGGCTATGCTGCCAACCGGCGGCAAGACAAAACCGATTACCGTCATTGGTACCGAAAAGATCCGCGACAGCTTCGACGAAATCTGCTTGCAACAAGCGATCAATTCGCGACTGGCTCCTGGCGTTACCGATTTGATCCTCAATCCCGACGGTCATTGCGGTTACGGCGCACCGATCGGCTGCGTGATGACTTCACCTACCCACATTTACCCAGGGCCCGTTGGAGTCGATATCAAGTGTTCGATGAGCCTATTGCAATTGAACTTGCCCGAGGAAGCGATCCGTTCACGCGAGATTCGTCGCAAACTCATCAATGCCATTTGCGAGCGAACACCCACTGGTGCTGGACGGGGGCAACGCCACGCAGCCAAATCGCGCCGGGTCGATGAAACGCTTGGAATGCAAGCTGTGATTGAGGGTGCGTCCGAGTCGGTATGCAATCAATTGGGTATCCCGCCCGAATGGGCTTCCCGATGCGAGGACTCCTCGCATGTGGGTCACGACGAAACGAGCGAAAGTTTGGCGTCGCGACTCGATTGGCATATCGCTAACGGTACGTTTCGCAAGTTCGCAGACAAAGCGATACAGCTCGGATCGTATGGCGGTGGAAACCATTTCGGCGAATGCGAGATCGTTCATATTGACGACAATCAAAGAGCACGGCTAGCGTCCACGGTCTTCGGACTCAAGGATAGGCATGTCGCGTTCCTCTCGCATTGTGGTTCACGTGGCTTCGGTCACAACTTGGCCATGGGGCAGTTTAAAGCTCTGCAAAGCAAATTTGCTAAGTGGGACATCCCGTTGCCAGGAAACGATCGCGAGCTCGTCTACGCACCGTTGGGAACCATAGAAGCCAACGAATATATCGACGATATGTCGTTGGGTGCAAACTTTGCGACCGTCAACCATTTGCTGATCAACTCGCTCGTACTGGAAGCGTTTCAAGAAGTCTTTCCCGGAATCGAGGGGCAATTGGTTTACTTCATCAGCCACAACATCGCACGTCGCGAGATAGTCGACAATAGGCAACAGTGGGTTCATCGCAAAGGAGCGACTCGCGCATTTCCAGCGGGGCACCATGCTCTGAAGGGGACGCGGTATGCTGAAATCGGGCATCCGATCTTGTTGCCGGGCAATCCGCAAGCGGGTTCAAGTGTCATGGTGGCGGACCCGGGTGCGAGCATCAGCTGCTACAGTGTCAATCACGGTGCTGGCCGTCAGCTTGGTCGCAAGCGAGCCATGCGAGAACTGGATCAAACCTCCGTGGACGCTTCGTTTGACGCTGCCGACATTTTGACGAACTGTCGTAAGTACCCGAGGGACGAAGCCCCCGCGGCGTACAAAGATTTTGAAGAGGTCTTGCGTAGTGTGAAGCTTGCGGGACTCGCAACGGAAGTCGCGCGCTTGAAGGCGACATTTGTGATCAAGGATGGAGACGCGGCGGATGACTGATTCCAAATAGATGGAAATCGATGATTCAAAGAGTGAGGCGGGCGGACAATTGGTCCGTTCCTCCCTCGCTGGAGCAAACCGAGTGCCGTAGGATAGTCAATTGTATTTGCCCATTTCGTTGGACGGGTCTGTCGTTTATCTGGAGCCGCAGTGATAACATCACATCCCGCTAGCTGGACCGAAGAGGAGTTGCTCGCCCATTGCCGTTGGACGTTTTCGCGGGCCAGCGGGCCAGGTGGTCAAAACCGCAATAAGGTCGAAACGTCGGCGCAGATAGAGTTTGTGCCGGCTGGGATTGCGGCAACCGCCAGCGAACGACGAACGCAAAACGAGAATCGCAAGGTCGCACTGCAACGCTTACGATGCAAGCTGGCAGTCGAATACTGTTTGGCCTCTCCGATAGAATTGGAGGTAACGCAACCGCACCCATCGGAGTGCTGGAACAGATATTGCCGCAGTGGTCGCGTAAAGATATCGGAAACGAATTTCGATTGGCCGATCCTGCTCGCCGAAATCATGGCTCTGTTGCGAACGAACGACTGGAGCCTGAGTTCCGTAGCGATTCGCCTCCAGACGACTTCCTCGCAACTGGTCAGGCTTCTCAAGCAATATGCTCCCGCGATGACGAAGTTAAATGCTGAGCGAGGGTCGCGAGGTCATCGGCCATTGGAGTAGAATACGATTAGACTAGTTGCCAGTGTGTTTCAACAGTGTTTCAACAGTGTTTCAACAGTGTTTCAACAGTGACTCAACGATGCGATACACTTAAGTCGTGAAAGCATCGCATTCGCACTTCCTCCCTATCCATCGGTTCCCTATGCGCAATCTCTCTGCTGTTCTGGTATTTGCGTCAAGCCTGATTGCCTCGATGGCCTGCTTGGCACGTGACTTTCCTGACGCAAAACGCATCGTATTCCTAGGGGACAGCATCACGTACTCGGGAGGATACATCGAAGCCATCGAAGCAGCGTTGCTGTTCCAGTACCCGGAACGGCGAATCGAGCTACTCAATCTGGGACTTCCGAGTGAAACGACATCGGGACTATCCGAACCTGGCCACGCCGACGGCAATTTTCCTCGTCCCGATTTGCATGAACGCTTAGCTCGCGTTCTGGAACAGACCAAACCGGACTTAGTGGTCGCATGCTACGGAATGAACGATGGGATTTACTATCCCCAAAGCCAGGAGCGATTTGCCAAGTTCCAATCTGGAATCGAACGACTTCATCGGATGGTCGAGCTATCGAACGCAAAAATCGTCCATCTCACTCCGGCGCATTTCGACGCCCAGCCGATTCGCGAACGGCTTCTACCGGCTGGATTGCAGGAGTATCGGTCTCCGTTTGCCGGCTACGATAACGTTCTGGAGGACTATTCCACGTGGCTGCTGAGCCGCAAAGATATTGCTTGGCAGGTGATCGATGTCCATGGTGCCATGAAAGCTGAGCTCGCGAAACGTCGCCTCGCCGATTCCGACTATTGCTTTGCGAAGGACGGTGTACATCCTAACGCCGAGGGGCAAGCGATCATCGCGCAAGTCATTGCGGATGCCTGGGGGCTTAGGCTGGAAGGTGAATTCACTTCACATCCGCGAGCTGCTGAAATCCGAGCCTTGATTCGAGAAAAGCAATCTATTTTGAAGCACGCATGGTTGACGGCTACGAGACATCTTAGGCCAGGCATCGCGGCTGGGCAGCCCCTGGAAGAGGCGCAATCGAAAGCGATTGCTTTGGATGAACGTATGAGAAACATTCTTCGAGACCGATAAGTTCCAACAGCCTATCTCGCGACTGCCGGTCCGATCGCGATCCGCAAAATAAAGTACAATCCGACCGCATACCAAATGCAAAGATAGGCGGACCATGCCAAACTCAACATGCCGATGCACAATGAAACCAATGCAACTAAGCGAATAAAGGGAGTTGGGACGCTGAACAATGTCTAGGTAACCGGGACCAATAGCCCAGGCTTTAGCCCGGCTGTCGTTCAGTACGGCAACGTTGCCTATGCCTCCGGTGGAACCGTGGTCATGGAGATCGGGGGGACAACTCCGGGTAGCTCAGGGCATGATCAAATCAATCACACCGGCACTGGTAGCTTGGGCGGTACGCTCGATATCCAAACGATCAATGGGTTCAACCCAACCCTCGGTCAGTCGTTCGTGTTCATGACCGCAACAGCAGGTTTTACAAGCACTTTCGCAAGCGTAAAGTATCCTGCTGCACCAGCAGGCTTAAAGTGGGATCTCATCTATAGCGCGAACCAGCTCGTCGCCCAGCTCGCCGATGTCATCGATATCACCAGCTTGGTAGTCAACGGCTCGGCAGCAACTTGAACCGGTCGGGCATTGGTACCTTGCGATTCAATTTCGATCAACCGGTCACGATCGCCTCCCCAACGAACCTGATCTTGCGGAACCACACGACTGGAAATACGGTCAGCATCGCGGGCGCAACGCTCACAGGCAATGGAACGAACAGCATCACGTGGAATCTAGCAAGCGTAGTGTTGGCTGACGGACGCTACACGGTCGAGCTACCGGCCAGCCAAGTGCTCAACGCGGCCGACTTGCTTTTTTGCCGCTTACCAGGGACGCTAAAATGCGATCACACGATTGGAAGGCTCATTGATCTTTGCGAACGTAGGAATGGACGCATTGACATCGACCCTTGCCTTTTCAAGATTCGCGGCATTGCAAGTGGTAACTTGGGGACATCCAGATACAACAGGGAGCC
>Ga0105048_10020542_pt1 | contig 10074 bp, 10 predicted proteins | sample MAT05_FD_78382 | JGI IMG/M metagenome (GOLD analysis project Ga0105048, IMG submission 78382) | Freshwater microbial communities from Lake Fryxell liftoff mats and glacier meltwater in Antarctica - MAT-05 | ecosystem: Environmental > Aquatic > Freshwater > Ice > Liftoff microbial mat | place... | reverse complement strand
GTTGCTGTTCCAGATGACAGCAATCTGGTCGTTTTAGACAGGTAATCGCCCGGCGCTCATGCAGAAACCATTGGTACCATCCTCGCCACAGAACCCAATGAGACTCGATCTCGCGTTGGAGCAAAGGAGAACTGATGTGGCTGGAGTGAAAAAGATCGATCACATAGCGATCGCGGTGCGCAGCATCGACGAATCCCGGAAGCAGTTCGAGGAGATCTATGGCGCGCGCTATCTCGGGCAAAAAGAGAATACCGAGATGCATTACATCGTGGCGTATTTCCTGATGGGCGAATCGCTGATCACGATGCTGGAAGGCACGACTCCCGACAGCTTCGTCACCCTGCATATCGAAAAACGGGGAGAGGGTCTTCAGCATATGGGAGTTGAAGTCGACGACCTGGATGAGTTCCTGGATCACGCGGAATCGCTGGGCGCCCGGGTGTCAGCGAAGCGGACGATCAAAGGCGTTCGAAAAGAGGCGTTGATCTCCCCCAAGAGTGCCTTTGGCATCATCCTGCAGCCAATCGAATGGCTCGGCGATCTGAAAACCGAACCCCACCACGACCGCATCATCAAGGCGGGCGGGTTGTAGTTCCTGATGTTCTTGTGAAACTGCCGCTACGACGTCGGAATGCGCATGTCGATTCCACCTCGACGAAAATCACCTCGGTTGCCTGGATACGATTACGGGACTACCGGGACTTACTTCATCACGATCTGTGTTGAGGGGCGGCAAAACCTCCTCGGTCACATTGCCGAGGAGGTTTTGGTGCCGACGATCGCAGGATTGATGGTCGAGTCGTGGTGGGGAAACATCACCAGGAGATATCCTAATATCGAATTGGGACCGTACGTCATTATGCCGAATCATTTACATGGAATCCTTGTGGTGGAATCTGCGGCGACCGCCTCGTCCGTAGGGGAGGCCCGATGTGGCCTCCATTCCCAGGGTTATGACGAAACGATTGGAATTCCCGTATCGCTGACCGATGTAGTTGGATGGTTCAAGTCGATGACCACAACTGATTACATTCGTGGAGTTACGGACTTCGGATGGCCGCCATTCACAAAGAGGTTGTGGCAAAGAAGTTTTTACGACCATATCATTCGGAATGAACCCGATCTCAGCCGAATCGTGAATTACATTGAAGACAATTCTCGTCGTTGGGCAGAAGACCAATTCAATCCGAGCAGCTCTTGACCCCGCACGTCGGAGCGGCTGTAATTGAACAAACTCGTTATGGAGAAGGAGGCCACATCGGGCCTTCCCTACAACACGCCGTGTTCCCGTAATGCCGTAACTTCATCTGGACTGAAGCCCAGCTCTTCCAGAACAGCTTCCGTGTGCTCACCCAGCCGCGGCGGTGGCAACCGGGCGGTGCCCGGCGTGTCGCTCATCCGGATTGCGATTCCGGGCATGCGGAGACCGGGAATATCCTCACGTGGCAGGTCGATCACTAATTCCTGATGGAGCACCTGAGGGAGGGCAAGCACCGTATCGATCGAGTTGATCGGACTGCAGGGAACACCGTGGCGATCCATAATTTCTGCCCACTCCATGGCACCACGATCGGCCAGAATGCCGGAAATCAAATCATCGAGTTCAGTCCGGTTCGTGATTCGCATCGGATTCTTCGCGAATCGCGGGTCTTCAATCAGATCGGGGCGGTTCAGGGCCGCGCAGAATCGCTTCCAGGAGGAATCGAGCGCGACCGCAACCACCAGATAGCCATCTTTGGTCGGGAATGCGCCATAGGGCGCGACACTTGGATGTCGCGATCCCATCCGGGGCGGCAGTTCACCGCTCGCGAAGTAGGCGACGGCGTGATACGACAGCCATGTGACCACGGAGCCAAGCAGGGAGACATCGATCCGCTGACCCTTGCCGGTTCGCTCACGCACATATAGTGCGGCAAGAATGCCCTGGGCGGCGTTGGCGCCAGTGGTGAGATCAACAACTGACGTGCCTGTACGCACCGGTTCACCGTCGGCTTCCCCGGTGATGCTCATCAATCCTGCATATGCCTGCATCAGCAGATCGACCCCTGCCCGATCCTTGTCCGGACCTTCCCGTCCGACCGCCGAGACCGCGCAGTAAATCAGCCGGGGGTTGAGTTCCCGCAGGCTCTGCCAACCCAATCCCCACTTCTCCATCGCACCGGTTCGGAAGGACTCGATCACAATGTCCGCTTTGGCGACGAGGCGTTTGATGATCTCCTGACCTTCGAGCGAGTCGAGGTTGAGTGTCATGCTCCGCTTATTGCGGTTGGCACTCATGTAATAAGTGCTTTCGCCATTCCAGAAGGGAGGAAATCCGCGGGTTGCGTCACCACCTCCCGGTTCCTCGACCTTGATGACATCCGCTCCCATATCGCCAAGCGTCATCGCAGCCCAGGGGCCGGCCAATGCGCGGCTGAGATCCACAACCTTGATTCCATCCAGTGCGTTCTGTGTCACGTCTCATATCTCCGGTCATTCTGGCGAGCATTTCTGAATTGTGCCGCAACGCCGGGATTTCCGAGCAGGAGCCATTCGGTTGACAGCGAATCCAATTACAGATATATTCGATCAAGAACTTATAAATACCCCGAAGGACGAGTTCGATTCTCCTGACTCGCGGGCGGATGCAACCTGCTCTTCGCTTCTCAAAGGATCAGACAACATGGCCACGCGCACATTTGCACTCTCGCCGACCTTTGATACATTCGCCCGACGCGCGTTGGATCCGATCCAGGAAGTGGGCAGACGATTGCTCGATCCGGATCGCTGGGTCTATCTCTCCTGTTGTGACTGGTTCCCCGATGGCAGTTCCTTTCCGACAAACCACGCCGCACTTCTGCGGACTGAGCCACCTTCCGACTGCTGCAGTGGTCCCGTGAAACTCGATTAGTGGAGCCACCCTTCCCAGCCTTTTCGTCGTGCCATATCAGGTTGTCTCCTGCCGCCTGCTTTGACTTGATGCGAGTTTCGGCTTCCTCAGAACTGTGATCAAACCGAACTCGATTCTGACTCGGGCATTGTTGACGCATACGACGTGGTCTTCTAGAGTGCCGGAATCACTCGTCAAGAATCAGGTGTGTCAGCGGGATCGCGCAGACGGCGCTCCGGTACCCATCACGTTCTGTTTGAAAACCTGATTCTTGGGGACGCCGGTTCCCACGACTATGGAAATCATCTTCAGTCGACCCGGGCGCGTGTCAGCGGTTGGAATGAGGGACGATCCGTGGCTACTTCAGCAGATATTGTCGTCATTGGTGGCGGTGTCAATGGGACGAGTACCGCGTTTCATCTCGCCAAAGCAGGTGTTAAAAATGTCACCTTGCTGGAACGCTCCTTTATCGGAGCCGGGGCGACTGGAAAATCCGGAGCACTCGTCCGCCAGCACTACACCAACCCTCATGACGGTGAATTAGCGGCAAAGAGCATGCCGTACTTCCTAAATTGGAGCGATCTTGTTGGTGTTGGTGACCCACGCTACGTCAAATCCGGAATGCTTCGGCTCTCGCAACCATCAGAAATCGATCGCCTTGAAGCCAATGTCGAGATGCTACAGGGCGTGGGGGTCAACACCTGGATCATCGGACCCGATGACATCCGGGAGATTGATGACCGGTTCAGGGTCAATGATATCCCGGCGGCGGCCTGGGAACCTGATTCCGGGTTTGCCGAACCATCCGCCACGGCCTTCGGTTTTGCGGATGCGGCCGCCTCACTCGGGGCGACGATCCGGAGTGGCGTTGCAGTCACGAAGATACAGACCGAAGGTGGACGGATCGTCGGTGTCGAAACGACCGATGGCGTCATCGCAACCGAAAAGGTGCTGGTCGCGGCGGGTGCCTGGGCACCGGGTCTGCTCGAACCACTTGGCCTCAACTTTAAGTTGAAACCGACTCGCGTTCAGGTTTGCGTCTTCCGTCGTCCGGAAACCGTCCCACGACCTCATCCGGTCGTGATCGACGGTGTCAATATCATGTGGATGCGTTCGGAAGGCGAATTCAGCAGCCTGGTCGGGATCGAGATTGAACACAAAATCGTCGATCCGGAGCACTTCGACGAAGGGCTCTCCGAGAATTTTATCTCTGAAACCGGAAAAGTACTGCAAGCCCGTATGCCGATAATGAAAGACGCGCCACTGCGTGGTGGCTGGTCTGGTGTACTCACCATGAGTGAGGACGCTCACATCATTCTCGGTGAAGAGAAGCGCGTGCCGGGGCTCTATCTGGCCATTGGCGATAGCGGCACCAACTTCAAAACCGCCCCTGCCATCGGCGCCTGTCTTGCCGAAACGATGATGACAGGCAAGGCGACCACGGTCGATATCACCGCGTTCCGGCCATCCCGATTCGAAGAGGGGCAGCCAATCATTGGAAAACACGAATACGGCGAAGAGGGCGTAACCGATGTTTGGCGGTAGAGAATGAAGTCAGCGAACGCGGTCGTCATCGGCGGCGGCATTCTCGGCACCAGCACGGCATTCCACCTGGCGGATGCCGGCCTCTCGAATGCCGCCTTGATCGAGCGGAAGTTCATCGGGGCCGGCGCGACCGGCAAATCACACTCCTTGGTCCGCATGCACTACACGAATCCGTACGATGCCGCCCTCGCTCAGGTGAGTCTTCCCTATTTTCAGCATTGGAATGAACTGGTCGGGGCCGGTGATTGCGGGTTCGTCCAAACCGGCGTCTTCCGCTTCGCGAACGCCCGGCAGGAAACGAAGGTCCGCGCGAATGTCGATATGCTCCGGGAAATCGGGGTCAATACCTGGTTCGTCGATCCTGGCGAAATTCAGTCGATCGATCCTGGACTCTCGGTTCATGACCTGACTGGCGCGGCCTGGGAACCGGAATCAGGCTATGCCGATCCGCTCGCGACGGCAAACGGTTTTGCTCGCGCCACGACGGAACGCGGCGGAAGGGTACAGACCGGTGTTACGGTCACGGCCATCCTGTCTGAAAAGGGCCGCGTGATCGGCGTAGAGACAACTGATGGGAAGATCGCGACCGACACGGTGGTTGTGGCAAATGGTTCCTGGGCGTCGCCATTGTTGAATCCGCTGGGTTTTGACGTTCCCCTCGTGCCAAAACGTGTCCAGATCGTCGCCTTCCGTCGACCGGATCTTGACCGTGGCCCTCAGACAACCCTGATTGATGGCGCGCTTGGGATCGTCGTTCGACCGGAAGGTGATCAGGACACACTGGTTGCTATTGGATTCGATCCCGATCCCGTTGATCCCGACACCTTTGATGAGAGTATCGAACGTGACTACATCGCGACCTGTCGAGAGCGGTTGATCGGTCGCCGCCCGGCAATGGCTGGTGCGCCAAGCCGTGGCGGATGGTCTGGAGTGGCTCCAGAGACCCCGGACGGTCACATCGTGCTTGATCACCTGCCCGGCTATGACGGTCTCTATGTCGCCGTCGGATGCAGCGGAACGAATTTCAAAACCGGTCCCGGTATCGGGAAGTGTCTCGCCGAGTGGATCACAACCGGCGCGCCGGTCTCCGTCGATCTCCATGCATTCCGTGCCAGCCGGTTTGCCGAGGGCGAACCATTGGTCGGACCGCACGAATATGGTGAGGGCGCGGTAGATGTCTGGCGTTAAGTTTTGAAATGACAGGAGGGCCAAGCAGCAGCGACAATGGGACGACCGGAACCATAAATCCTTCACTCGTGGACGAATCGCATTCATTCTGGAGGAACGACATCCATGTCTTCTCACAATGACCAGGTGCAAGATCTCGTCAGTGATTGGAAGAGCGGTCGCGTAGACCGAAGAACGTTCATCGCCCGGGCGATGGCAATAGGATTTTCTCTTTCGATGGCAAGCGCACTGTTGCTTACCACCGATGCCACGGCCGCAGGCGTCGCCACGAAGCGAACGCTGACCGCGAAACCACAGGGTGAGCCGGTCAAGGGTGGTCAGGTCATCATCGGACTTTCCCAGGAACCGACTCTCTTTAATCCAGTACTCTCTAATCTCGAAGTCGACCGGGGCGTGCAGTACGCAATCTTCGACAGCCTCTTCCGAATCGATGACGGCGCCCTCTTCGTGCCGAACCTGGCGACCGAAATCCCGACTCCGGGCAATGGCGGCGTTTCTGCAGATGGCCTGAACTATACCTTCAAAGTACGGCAGGACGCGAAGTGGCACGACGGAACTCCTGTCACCGCGAAGGACGTCCTCTTCACCCATACCACGATCATGAATCCGGATATCCCGTCACCGATCAAGCTTGGACACGACAAGGTGGCATCCGCGGAGCTCGTAGATGACTACACCCTCACCGTCACCCTCTCCGAGCCATTCGCCCCGTTCCTGATCGTCTGGTCGGATACCTTCATCGTGCCTCAGCACATACTCGAAGGTCAGGATCTCCTGACCAGTGACTTCAACTCGACTAAACCTGTCGGATCGGGTCCATTCACGTATGTGAATCGAACACCGGGTGAATCGATCGAACTTGCCGCCAACCCGGCTTACCACGGACCCGGACCCTATCTCGAAACCGTGATCGTCAAATACCTGCAGGACACCAACATCCTTTACACCCAGTTCAAGACGGGTGAGGTCGACTACACCGGTATCCAGGGCATCACTGCAGCGCATTATGAAGAGGCGATTACGTTGGCCGACAGGGTAATCAACAAAGCGCCAACGGCATTCGTCGAGTTCATCTACCCGAACTTCGGCAACCCTATCTTCCAGGATATCGCTGTCCGCGAGGCGATGTACCTCGCCATGGACAAGGCCAATATCATCTCCCAGGTTTACCTGAACATTCACACGCCCTCGGAGACCTACCTGGCCGAAACGTCGTGGGCCAATAACCCTAATCTTGCCGTGCACGAATACAACCCTGACAAAGCGAAAGAGACACTCGAAACTGCCGGGTGGGTTGCCGGAGATGGCGGCGTTCGCGGCAAAGGCGATCTGAAACTCAGCTTCACCAACTCGACGACCGAAGGCAATGATGTCCGCGCCCAGGCACAACAGTACTTGCAGCAGACATGGGCTGATGTCGGCATCGAAATGAAAATCAATAACATGCCGCCGGCGGTCATCTGGGGCGACTACTACAACAAGTCGCAGTTCGATACCGTGATGGTCGGTGAGATATCCGGTGTCGGCGGCGATCCAGACGCCACCGCACGCTTCGCTTCTTCCCAGATTCCGGTTCTAACCGGAGCTGGCAAGAATACGATGCAATACTCCAACCCGGAGGTTGACCAGTTGCTCGCCGATGGCGCCAAAGAGGTCGATCAGGAGAAGCGGAAGGAGATTTACTTCAAGGTGCAGGAGATTCTCCGCAACGATCTCGCTGTCCTCCCGATCTTCCACTATACCTTTGTCGAGGGCACGAAGACCGGTCTCTCCAACTTCAAAGCCAATGCATTCGTCGTCTCCAATATGTGGAATGTCGCCGATTGGTACTGGCAGGCATAAGCACGTAACGAGAATCGGGAGAGGCGACGTGAAGCCGCCTCTCCCCTCGACGCACGACCGGCGGCGCTATGGGAACCTTCCTGCTCAAACGAATCATGCAGAGCGCGATCCTCCTGATCCTGGTGACAGTGATCGCGTTCGGCATGATGCGCCTCGCGCCAGGTGGCCCGGAAGCGCTCTACGCTGTCGGCGGCAACATGAAGGCGGAAGATCTGGCGCGTCTGCGCAAGAGTTTCGGTCTGGATGAACCGGTTCATATCCAGTACGTCAAATGGACAACAGGAATGTTAACCGGCGATTGGGGACGATCGTATCGTGATCGCCGTCCCGTCACCGCGGTCATCTTCGAACGTATTCCGGCGACACTCGAACTCACCGTTTCAGCTTTACTGATTGCTATCATCGTCGGGGTCACCATCGGAGTGCTCGGCGCGATCCGGCAATATTCGGTAGCCGACTACGCCGCGACAGTCGGCGCGATGCTCGCACTATCGATCCCAACCTTCTGGTTCGGTTTGATGGTCATCTATCTCTTTGCCGTGCGCCTTGGGTGGATTCCATCCGGCGGACGACAAACCCTCGGCGAACCTTTCTCACTGGTCGATCGCTTGCACCATCTCGCCGCCCCGGCGCTGGTGCTCGGACTTGTATTGGTCGCGACCTGGAGTCGCTACACCCGGGCCGCGATGCTCGAAGTCATCGGGCAGGATTTTGTTCGGGTCGCGCGGGCGAAAGGGTTGTCGGAGAGCCGCGTGCTTTTCACCCACGCCCTGCGAAATGCGCTCGTTCCGCTTGTGACGTTGGCCGGCATACAGCTTCCTCTGCTCTTCGGCGGCGCACTTGTGACCGAAAGCGTCTTTACCTGGCCCGGCATGGGCCGGTTGATGGTCGACTCACTCTCGTATAGAGACTATCCGGTGATGATGGGCATCCTCTTCATCACGGCCGTGCTCGTCATCATCTTCAATCTGATCTCGGACTTCCTCTCCGCCATGCTGGATCCAAGGATCAGGCTGATATGAGCAATGAAAACTCCCTCACCCCCCAACCCCCTCTCCCGCTTCGCAGGCGAGGGGGAGACGCTGTCTCGCTTCCTGATTGGGAACCAGAAAGACGACGAGGTGCAACCGCAGCGAAAGAGTTGCGAAGGCGGGAAACGCGGGCTGAAGCTGCGTTGTGGGAAATACTTCGAGGAAGAAAAGTTCAGGGACTCAAGTTCAGGAGACCGCATCCGATCCAGGGATGGGTCCTTGATTTTGCATGTATCGAAAACAAACTTGGCATTGAGATCGATGGATCCGTCCATGACGATCAATTTGAAGATGACGCTCGCCGCACTGAATCGTTGGAGGAATTTGGGTATCAGATCATTCGGTTCTCCAATGATCAGGTATTGAATGAACCAAATCAGATTGTCGAGTTGATTCTCGGTTTCATTGGCCCACAATCAAATGATGGGGAACCCTCTGATTCCGATGTCGTCACCCCCTCTCCTGCCGAGCGGGAGAGGGGGCCGGGGGGTGAGGGTCGTCGATTCGGTGACCAAAGATCAATTGAACACGTTTCGACGCAAGGGGCCCCCTCATGAACACCCCGGTCCTGGCCTCAGCCAAACCAACTCCCATGATCGGGAAACGGCGCTCGGGAATCGAGAGTCCATGGCGGTTGGCAGCCCGCCGATTCTTCCGGCATCGATTGGCGGCAATCGGGTTATTGATCTGTCTGGCGCTGATCGCATCGGCGGCGCTGGCGCCCGTGTTGCCGCTCAAGGATCCGCTTCGCATCGGGATCATGGACAAATTCGCTTCGCCTGGAGAAAAGGGTTACGTCCTGGGAGCGGATGAGGTTGGTCGCGACATGCTCAGCCGGCTCATCTACGCCGGCCGGATATCGCTGCTGGTCGGGTTCGCCGCGATGTTGGTGACAGTGTCCGTTGGCACCATCGTTGGGTTGATTGCCGGCTACTACGGCGGCAAGGTCGATGCTGTGCTGATGCGGCTGACCGACGCCCTGCTCTGCTTCCCGACGGTTTTCCTGTTACTGGTGCTGGCAGCATTCCTGGGTTCGTCATTATGGACGATTACCCTGATCATCGGGTTTACAGCTTGGATGGAGCTCGCCCGGATTTTGCGCAATCAGACACTGGCACTGCGGGAGCGTGATTTTGTGCATGCTGCCCGCGCCCTTGGCGCGACCAACCGCCGGATCATCGTGCAGCACCTTCTGCCCAATTCACTCGCTCCGATTCTCGTCGCCGCGACGCTCAACATCGCCAACGCGGTGTTGGCGGAGTCGTATATCAGTTATCTGGGATACGGGATTCAACCGCCGGAGGCGAGTTGGGGCAACATGTTGACCAAAGCGCAAAGTTACTTCGGTGATGCCCCCTGGGTCGCACTCTTCCCTGGCATTTTCATCACGCTCACCGTCACCGGATTCAACTTCGTTGGTGACGGACTACGTGATGCCCTTGACCCGAGATCGAGACGGTAGCAGTCAGTCATCAGCTTTCAGCTGATTTTGGCTCAGTGGCTTCGGACATCGAAAAAATCCTCCGCCATACGAGACGGCAGAGGATTTGCGAGAAATCGCACAATTCGCTGATTGCTGATTGCTGATTGCTGATTGCT
>Ga0105048_10020540_pt1 | contig 10075 bp, 8 predicted proteins | sample MAT05_FD_78382 | JGI IMG/M metagenome (GOLD analysis project Ga0105048, IMG submission 78382) | Freshwater microbial communities from Lake Fryxell liftoff mats and glacier meltwater in Antarctica - MAT-05 | ecosystem: Environmental > Aquatic > Freshwater > Ice > Liftoff microbial mat | place... | reverse complement strand
TGGAACTTGAATCTCGATCAATTTTGCTTCGTGCTCTGCTTCTTCCAAATTCAGTCGCAGCAATACGACCGTACGCTCCTGAGCTTCTAGCTGCTCTTTGAGGCTGTCGGTATCGAAACGAATCAAGGCATCTCCCTGTTTGACTGCTGAGCCATGGGGAACGACCTCTTCCACTTTGAGGGCTGGCACTGTTTTGAGGCTCACCGAAACCTCGCTCGCATCCAGCGGCGCAAACGTGGCTGCGAAAACGACGTCCGATTGAATGTTCGCCACCGTGACGGGAACGGTTTTTGGTTTTACAACGGATTCAGGCTTGGAGTCCGATTTGGCCTCCTGCCCAATAGAAAGACACGGCAACCATGCAAATACAGCCAAACCAAGACATAGAGCAAGTCTTGGTGAATCCAATCTCGTAGCAATAAATCGAGGTGGTATGTTTCGCATCAGGATGGACCTCAAAAGCAGATAAAATGAGTGAACGTGAAATCGACGAAGTGGAAACCGAAGTCAATTATAGTTGAAACCGAGTAATGGAACCGAATCCAAGGGCACTCGATTTCAATAATTTGGTTCTCCAGTCGCCTCTTACATGGCTCATCTGCATCCGAGAGACATCCTTGAACGTCTTGCCGATGATCCTAATTCACGCTGCAACAGGCTACTTTCCATTCGCTAGTAGCCGAAGACTTGGACATAGAAGTCAACTCTATTAAACGGACTATGGTTGGATCGAAGCTCCACCAAATCGAAGTTCACCTAGCTTAAGTGAAAACGAACGTGGACCTAGCGACGGAAGCGAAGCGGCACTGTTCGCCATGGTGACTGCAAACCCTGCAGTTCGAAAACACGTTCTAGGTCTACCGGCTTGGTGAGATGATGCCATTGGAACCACAATTCTAAGCGGCTTTCCTTTCACTACTTACTCTTGCCGAACAATCTCACCACACTCCCGCTATCTGTGATCTCAATACCAGTCCGTACTAGTTCTGCGACGGCTTTGGCTATGTCCCCTGATTGCAATTCGACTCCGCGACAACCATCCAAAATGAGAGCTGTCTTGAAGCCTTGTTTCGCAGCATCCAAGGCGGTAAAGCGAACGCAATATTCCGTAGCGAGCCCCATCACCGCGATGCTATCGATTTGCTCCTCGCGTAGAACCTCGGATAGACCCGTCGAACGCAGATGGCCGTTGTCGAAGAAGCCGCTATAGCTGTCAACGGATCGATCCATTCCTTTTCGGACGACATGGTCTATGCCATCGAAGTTTAGCCTCTCGACCAACTCCGCTCCCAACGTTTGCTGTATGCAATGATCAGGCCATGCGGTTTGAGGCAACCCATTCAACACGAATTGTTGGCCGACCGACAATCCCTGGTGTTGACTCGCGAAGCTCTGATGGTCTGCAGGGTGCCAATCCTGTGTCGCAATTACCAAGTCGAAGTAGGGCATCAGACGGTTGGCGATGCCGACCACGGCCGAACCGTCCGCTATCGCCAACGCCCCGCCCTTTACAAAATCGTTCTGAAGGTCGACCAAAATCAAAGCTCGTCGACTCATTGCTTTAGATTTCAAAATGGAGTCCCTCCTTTACCATCGCGCGATAGCGTTTCTGGTTGAATCGATAGAGTTTTGCAGCTCGATGCGCGACGCCAGTCTCGACTTCATCCAGTTCTTTTAGAATGTTCATGCTTAAAATCTTCTTGCGAAAATTGCGTTTATCCAGTGAATGACCGAGGATGACTTCGTACATCCATTGCAATTTCGTCAGCGAAAACTTGCGAGGCAACAGATTAAATCCGATTGGCTGATAGCGTACCTTCGCTCGCAAGCGTTGTTGTGCAGCGACGAGAATTCGTTGGTGATCGAATGCCAGTCGCGGCAAGTCATCCACCGCGAACCACTTAGCATCTCTGGCGTCCGTTGAGGCTTTGAATGAGTGTTGAGATAGTCGCACCAAAGCAAAGTAGGCGACGGTAACAACGCGTTCGCGTGGGTCTCGATCCATTTCGCTGAATGTGTACAACTGCTCGAGGAAAACTTGGATAAGGCCAGTCTCTTCTTGAAGCTCGCGTCTTGCTGCTTCTTCCGTAGTTTCGTCCGTGCGAACGAAGCCACCGGGAAGGGCCCATTGGTTTTTGAACGGAGGAAGATCCCTCTGAATAAGCATGACTTTCAGATCGCGTTCGTCCAAGCCAAAAACGACGCAATCGACGGTCAACGCAAATCTTGTCAAAACGTGGGTGCCATTCATGCTGTATCGTCGGCATGCTTTGGAAATCTGGCCTTGAGAACCAATCGCGATTTCAATTCGTGCAGTTGCTGTTCCAGGCCTACTGGGTACAGATGCGGATTATCGAAGCGAAGATACCTGCTGTGAAATTGTTGCAATTGCTCCATCGTTCTCGTTCGAACGGAATGCAATGTCGGGTGCTCGCGCGACAGCTTTCCGTCCCTGATCACGGGCTGCAACAAGTCCTCGAAAACTGTCGATAACGGAATCTGATGTGAGATTGAGGAATCGCTTTGGTCAACGATGCTGGAGGGCAGGCTCAGGGGGCCAAGCTCGCTGAATATCATGTCCTCCGTGGAATTCCCGTCGCCATCAAAAAATCTTCGCACTTGAAGCATGCCTGGAGTTGAGGTTTTGATGATTTGTTCCGACAGCTTGATCTTTGGCAACCAATCACCTGTCGCCGACTGGATCGCGCCCAGCTTGTAGACACCTCCCAAAGCTGGCTGGTCGAAAGCAGTTATGAGCTTTGTTCCAACTCCCCAGACACCGATCGTCGCACCTTGCAGTTTGAGGCTTTGGATCAGTCGCTCGTCGAGATCATTGCTGGCGACGATCACAGAATCTTTGAATCCCGCTGCATCCAGTAGTTTTCGAGCCTCGATGCTGAGCCAAGCGAGATCGCCGGAATCCAAACGAATACCTACCATTCGGTGTCCTGATACTTTCAGATGCTGGCCGACCAGGATCGCTTGCCGGACACCCTCGAGCGTATCGTACGTATCGACTAGGAACACGCAGTTGTTTGGCATGGCTTCCGCATAAGCCGAGAACGACTCCAATTCGGTGTCGAAGGACATCACCCAGCTATGTGCGTGCGTCCCTCGGACAGGAATTCCGTAGAGTTTACCGGCTAAAACGTTCGAGGTGGCTGCACAACCGCCGATGAATGCAGCCCGGCTGGCCGACAACGCTCCGTCGATTCCCTGCGCTCTTCGCAGTCCAAACTCCAACACTGAATCTCCCTGCGCGGCCATCGCAATTCGAGACGCTTTCGTAGCAATCAGAGACTGAAAGTTGAGGATGTTTAGCAACGCTGTTTCTAACAACTGACACTGCAATATCGAACCGCGAATACGTAGCATTGGTTCGTGCGGAAACACGACGGTACCCTCTGGGATCGCATCGACGTCAACGTTCAATTCGAGCCGGGATAGATACTCAAGAAATGCCGGCTCGAAGATCGGTTGTCCGTCGTTGCCTGGTAGCGTCGCCAAAAATTGCACATCGTCGGGCGAGAATCGGAAACTCTGAACAAACTTCAAGGCCGTTTGCAGTCCAGCCGCAATTACATACCCGCCTCGGAACGGATTGCTTCGAAAAAAAAGGTGAAAGACCGACTGCTGATCCGCTTTGCCATGCTTCCAATAGCCGTAGGCCATCGTAAGTTGGTACAGATCTGTCAGTAACGCCAGTGATTTGTTTTCCATTCGTTCCTCCCGTGTTCGTGTAATTTATACACTAAGCAAGGGGGAAAGGAAAGGCACGCTCGCCAGGCCAAGCCCATTCCTTCGGGGACGCTTTGGCGGCCCGTCTTGCTGAGCCGAAAGCCGGTTTTGGAATCGGAGCAATTGCAACGGACACGTTGATTGATTGATAAGCAGGATGTTTGCAGTTAGAGAAAAAAAGGGGGGACGCTCTAGAGTAACCGGGTGGACATTCGATCGTGGGTCGGCCACAATAGAGGTTTGATTTCCTTTCCATCCTACCGGACCCCATCCATATGCTCCGCACCCTTTGCCTTGGGATGTGTCTTCTGTTGGTCTTCTCAGCCAACCTGTGTGGCCAATCGAGTCCTGCGATTCGAGCCCTGATCATCGACGGACAAAACAATCACGCCGCATGGCCCAAGACCACAATGATGGTCAAAAAGTACTTGGAAGACACCAAACGCTACAAAGTCGATATTGCGAGAACAAAAAGCACCTGGCAAGGTGACAATTTGCTGGAACAGTACCCGCTCAACGATGGGGTTAAGCGCGAGGCACTGAAGTCGGCAGTGTCGGATCCTGAGTTCAAGCCGGATTTCTCGAAGTACAACGTCGTTATCAATAATTTTGGTTTTGGGGCTGCTCCCTGGCCGAAGGAAACGAACGAGGCTTTCCAGAAATTTGTATCGCGCGGGGGCGGCCTTGTTATTCTTCATGCGGCCGACAATTGCTTCGGCGATTGGGACGAGTACAACCAAATGATTGGTTTAGGTGGATGGGGAAATAGGAACGAAAAATCGGGCCCGTATGTTTATCTGGATGACTCGGGCAAACGGGTCACCGACAGCTCGCCAGGCAAAGGGGGCAGCCATGGACCACAACACGAGTTTTCACTGATCATTCGCGATCCGGAACATCCAATCACCAAAGGATTGCCGAAGAATTGGCTTCATGCGAAAGACGAGTTATACGATAGCTTGCGCGGTCCTGGTCGAAACATGAAGATCCTGGCGACTGCGTTCTCAAGCAAAGAGAACAACGGGACGGACAGACATGAGCCGATGATCATGACTATCGACTACGGCCAAGGGCGCGTGTTCCATACACCGATGGGGCATGCGGACTACTCCATGGAATGCGTTGGCTTCATCACCGTGTTGGTGCGGGGTACCGATTGGGCCGCGACGGGCTCGGTTGTCGATCCGTCTGTGCCGGCTGACTTTCCTACCGCCGAAAAATCCTCTCAGCGCAAGTTTGATTAGGGATGGACCTGCAACCGACCGCTTTGAAACTAACGGAAACACGCTCGCTTGAGATCGCTTGGAGCGATGGCGTGACGCTGGACTACCCGTTTGGAGTGCTTCGACAAGCATGTCCGTGCGCTACCTGCCGTGAGAAAAAGAGGGCAGAGGCTAATAAACCCAAAGGGCTTTTGCAAGTACTTTCTAGTGCAGAAACGGTGCCTCTTACCGTTTCTCAAATGCGGCCGGTAGGAAATTATGCCTACAACATCCACTTTTCCGATGGGCACAGCTCGGGACTGTTTACAATGGAGTTGTTGCGAGAAATTGGTAAGCCACCACCGACCTAGTTCCCGTCCATGCGAATGCTCCCTGACGTCCCCACCTTTGATCGTTACAAAAACCGAATGACAGTCCAGGATGTCGACGATCTTTTGTTGGTGGGCTGGCGTGAGTGGATCGCTCTACCCGAATTCGGTGTAGATCGCTTGCACGCCAAGTTTGACTCGGGAGCCACCATGTCCTCCTTGCACGCGGAGCGCATCGAAGAATTTTCACGAGGTAAACAGACTTGGGTTCGATTCTTTATCCTCGGAGATCACGACGACGAAGAGACTTCCTACCATTGCAATGCCAAGCTCATTGAGTACCGAAGCATACGGTCCTCCAACGGGTTCATAGAGTCCCGTCCTGTGATCGAGACCATTCTCTATATCGGTGGTTTTCAATGGCCGATCGAAGTCACCTTGAGCAATCGCCAAACGCTGGAATGTCGAATGCTGATAGGCCGATCGGCGCTCGCCGGCAGATGCTTGGTCGACTGCGGGCGTTCAGACCTGCTTTCCAAGTAGATCAAACAAAGAGTTCTTGCAACCTACCGTCGGAGTCACCAAAGCGCTCCGTGGCCACGCCGAAATGGTTCAGCATTTCGACAAACAAATTCGACATCGGCTTGCCTGATAGTTGGAGGAATCGTCCCGTCTTGAACTTGCCACCCGCTGAACCGGCCAACACAACCGGAAGATTCGCATGCGTATGGCGATTGCCATCAGCGATCGCTCCGCCATACACGATCATGCTGTTGTGCAACAACGAACTGCCATCGATATCCTTGATTTGGTCCATTTTCTCCAAAAACGCTGCGAATCGCTCCATGTAGAACCGATCTATTTTCGCGACCTTCTTCGCCAGTTCGGGGACTCGTTGATTGTGGGTCAAATAGTGATGCCCCTCACTAATTCCTAGATCTGGGAACGCGCGATTGCTACCGTCGTAGGCAATCAACAGTGAAGCAATTCGAGTTGAATCGGTTTGGAAGGCCAACAGCATTAAATCAAAGTTGATTTCGATGTGCTTTCCAAAATCGCTGGGAATCCCTGCTGGAGTTGTTTGCTTTGGGTCCGGTACCTCACCAAATCGCTCCGTAGATCGGATCCCTTCCTCAATTTGCCGAACGCTGGTTACATACTCATCTAGTTTGTAGTGGTCGTCCCGTCCTAACCTTTTCTGAAGATCGCGAGCGTCCTCCAAAACGAAATCGAGCACCGAACGATTGGAGTTTTGTCGCAGTTCGAAATTCTTCCTCCGCTCACCATGCTCGCCTGCGCCAAAAAGCCTTTCAAACACCAAACGAGGATTGGGTTCGGGAGTAACCGGTGTGCTGGCAGAGCTCCAGGAGAGATTGTACTGGTACGCGCAGGCGTAACCCGAATCGCAACTTCCGGAGTTGCGAACGGCATCGCAGGACAATTCGAGAGACGGAAAACGCGTGGCGCTGCCCGCCCGCTGAGCGGCAATTTGATCGACTGAGACTCCAACGTGAATATCCTTGCCCGCAGTCTTCCGAGCTCGAGCTCCGGTCAGGAAGGTTGCATTTGCACGAGCGTGATCCCCTGCGCCGTCATTGCCAGCTGTGGCGTTCGCGTGATCGAGACCACCTATGACTTGCAATCGATGTTTGACCGATTCCAACGGCTCGAGCGTGCTGCTCAACGCGAAGCTATCCCCATCGCCTTGTGGAAACCAGTGGTCCTGTTGCACACCGTTAGGAATCGACATGAACGCCATCCGGAGAGGAGCGCCTGTCTCCGTTGTCGCCGCAGATATTGCGGGAGTCGAGGCCGCATCCGACCTTGCGATCAACGACAACATTGGCGGAAGCGCCAGTCCGACCCCAGCACCTCTTAGGAAGGCGCGACGCGAAGCATTGGTCTGTTTCATATTCTTTAGCCCTGTTCGATAAACTAGCTGCTTACTCCGCCATGGCCGCCATGGCTCTTCGTTGAAACGCTGCCGAGAGGACAACCCCCTCGAGCAACACACTAAACTTGCCGTTTTCGCGATCGAGCTGATCGACGATTTTGTCTACGGTCGTTTCATCGTAAACCTCCAAGCCCCTACCCAGCGCATAGATTAGCAGTTTCTCGGTTACGCAGCGATAGAAATCCTTGCGCCGGCTCGTCACCAAAATCTGCTTCAGTTCCTGCACGTTTGCAAATTTCTCTCCCGTGATCAGCTCACCGGCGGACTCGATCGGTTGCTCGCTCTCCAGTTCTCTCCAAGCTCCAATCGCATTGAAATTCTCGAGCGCCAAGCCGAGCGGGTCCATTCGCGAGTGACACGACGAACAGAGCGCCGCCTCACGGTGCGCGGCGAGCAACTCGCGAAGCGATGGCTCTCGACCGCCAAAACGGTCGGCAGCATCCTCCAGGGCTGGTACATTCGGCGGCGCAGGAGGAGCTGGAGTTCCCAGAATATTATCAAGGATAAATAGCCCTCGTTTTACCGGCGACGTTCTGGTCGGATTCGAAGTGACCGTCAACATGGCTCCTTGTGTCAATATACCGCCACGAGCACTCCCCGCCGGTAGCGAGACCTTGTTAAGCTCCTTGCTGTTAACCGGGGGCAGCGAATACACCTTGGCCAAGACATCGTTGATGAATACGTAGTCGGCATCAATCAATTCCAGTAAACTCCTGTCTTCTCGGACGATGTGGGAAAAGGACATTTCTGTTTCTTTCCGCATCGCGCTACGAATTTCAGCGTTGAAGTTATCTCGCAGACTTCCCAACTCCCGGAATCTGGCTAATGCCTTTTCTGATTCCGGATCGAGCGATGGTTCACCCTCGCTAGCCCGCCTCCGACCGGCAAATCGTACTCGCAACGAAGCAAATTCTTTCTGATGCCCCATGGCGGCAATCGGATCGATCGAAACGTTCTCCACGTCCCGAGCACGCAACCACTGTCCCACAAAGCTCTCCATGAATTCGTTCGACCGCTCGTCGCGAATCATCCTTTGCAATTGCTCGGAAAAATTCGATCGCAGTTTCGATTGGTCTGCTAACTCAAACAGTTGGGCATCCGGCATCGTGCTCCAAAGAAGGTAGGAGAGATTCGTGGCCAACGCATACTCGTCTGTTTTTGGATACTGACTCGATTCATCCAGCGTCTTCAAATCCTCTACCCGAAACAAGAAATTCGGAGAGGCCAGCACCGCCATGATCGCCTTCTTTATCCCTTCTTCAAAGGAATGGCCCTCCCGGGAATAAATGGCTTCTGCGATTGCGACCAGTCGATCGCAAACCGAATCGGATGGGGGACGCCGGTAGGCTCGTGTCGCAAATCGCATCAGAACCTCTTTGGCGTAACGACGTTTTTCTTCCTCGTCTGTGGGTGGCGATGGCTTGTGAAAAAAACGGTCGTAGCCAGCGGGATGCTCCCATAGCGTTTCGTCGCTGGGGCCATCCACGGAAATCGATTCAATGACGTAAAGAGCAAACTGGTCTTTGGATGCGGTCGTATCGCTGGTTTCGTTCGAGAGAGTCGCCAACTCCGATGTGATCTGGTGTGCTCCTGGCGTCATCTCCAAACTAAATTCTTGGACGAGCCTTCTGTCGTCCTCCCAAGCGTAATCGGCCACATAAAGCTCCTTTCCATCAAGCTTACAAGTGATGCGGTAACGCCCTGGATGAAACTCAAAGGAGCCGTCGAGTTTCTCATGGACCCGAATGCGGTACAGGCCCTGGTGTTTGAGCTGGAACTCCTGGACAACAGTCGTTGGTTTATCGTGTCGAAGTCGAGCTCCATTCACCCCTTCCTCTTTAGATCGCAGTTCCTTGCCAAACCACGTTTGGGAGGGCATTACCCACGTAGAGATCGGGACCGATTCATCGGATATCGTCTTGGCCGCTTGTAGATACTTCTCTAGCAGCATCGGTGAAATCGTCATGGCTTCGCTGATGTTGTCGAAGCCGAATCCAGTGTCATCTGGAGGAAACACCACCTCGGCGTTGAAATCGACGCCGGTCAAATCTCGAACCGTGTTTCGATACTCACTGCGATTGAGCCGGCGGATCGGTGCCCGGCCAGGGTAGGGGTCCTCTGCATTGACCTGGAAGGCGTCAGAATGAATCCAACTAGCGATCAGGCTTTTGGCTTGCGGTGACGGCTGTTCGCTATGTTGGGGGGGCATCATATCTGCACGAATGTTACGAAGCACATTGAGCCATAACTTCTGGTCGCCAATAAGAGCCCCCCTGTCCATGCCATCGAATTGTACTCCACCTTCCTTAGCATCTCCGGAATGGCAGTCGAAGCAAAAATCCTTTAGGATCGGAAAAATGTCCTTCTCGAAACGGGCTTCGGCCGAATGGCTGATTGCCTGACCCTGAAGCGTGCTGGTCCATATCGCACTGAACATGAGAATCCACCCGGCCACCGCGGTACCGGTGCACGGCGAGCTGAAGTAGGATGGATTGGCGGCTCTGGATGAAGGCATGGGGAGGAATGCGTGGGGAATTTACTGGCAGGCTAATACAATCATTCTAACACGTTTATTGTAAGAGCACCTACGGACCTCGTCGTCCTAAAACTCTTATGTATTTTCGTTCGGAGCGTAGGTAGAGGGAGCGTCCCGTTCCTCTGCAACTTATTATCAAGCATTCTGTTGGGTTTCCAAGGATGGCAGGCGGGCATCAGGTTTGGAACGGGGCGATTCTGTAATCGGAGTTTTAGATGCCCCGCCAGTTCGCACTTCCTCAGTCACTTCCTACGACCACGGGCAATGAACGCCACAAGAGGACGGCTAAAGCCTGAACACCAGCGCTGCTCTAGCC
>Ga0105048_10020537_pt1 | contig 10075 bp, 8 predicted proteins | sample MAT05_FD_78382 | JGI IMG/M metagenome (GOLD analysis project Ga0105048, IMG submission 78382) | Freshwater microbial communities from Lake Fryxell liftoff mats and glacier meltwater in Antarctica - MAT-05 | ecosystem: Environmental > Aquatic > Freshwater > Ice > Liftoff microbial mat | place... | reverse complement strand
GGGCGGCGTTCACGTAGCGTAGCTCTCCAGAGCTGCGCCGCAGTGAGCGCAGGCGCGGCGCAGCTCTGGAGAGCTACGCTACAATCGCGGCTTGCCGCCGCAGTGTGAGAAATGCGGGCTAGCGCGTATTTTCGGATTCACACTTGGCTCCCCCCATCGGGTGAGAACGTGGACTTGGGCAAGTGCCTGCTGACCCGCGTCCATCCGCGCAATCCGCAGTTTCCATTCACGTTTTTAGGATGAGGAGAGTTGGCCGACTAGGATTCGAACCTAGACTAGGGGAGTCAAAGTCCCCTGTGCTACCTTTACACCATCGGCCAGTGTGCGCGGAAAATAGCGGGCGCGCCTTGAGGGGCAATTGGAAATGACGAAGACGAGCCAAGTTCGTCATTCGTCATTCGTCATTCGTCATTCGTCATTCGTCATTCGTCATTGATTCGCCGCGCGTCGCTTCAGCGTGATGCGCTTGATGCGCGCGTCGTCCTGCGGGCTCCACGTCATCACGTCCGGGTCGTCCTTGAACGCATTGTGGATGATGCGGCGCTGGTAGCTGTTCATCGGTTCGAGCTGGTAGGGCCGGCCGCTGGTTCGCACCACGTCGGCAATCTGCCTGATTCGCTGCACGAGGCTGTCGTCTTTCATCTCGCGCCAGTGCTCGATGTCCACGACCACCCGGGGCGCGTCCTTCTCCTTCGCCTGCAACATGCGGTTCAGCAGAAACTGGATGTCCTCGAGCAGTTCACCGCGACGGCCAAGCAGGCGTTCGCGCTCGGGCGAATAGACCTGCAGGGTGAGACCCTTGTCGTTTTGAAATTCCTTGATCTCGAATGAGAAATCCAAGTGTCCGAGCATCGTGTCGAGCAGCTCTTTCGGGTTCGCGCTCATGGTGGTAGAGATTCTCTATGGGTTGGAAACGGCCGGTGCCTCTTTCGCACTCTTATCCCGATTCATCTTCAGTTGCACAATCGAAATCAGGTTCTGCACCGTCCAGTAAAGCGCGAGGGCCGATGCGAAGTTGTAGCACATGAAGATGAAGATCAGCGGCATGAACATGAACATGCGCCGCTGCGCAGCATCGCCGGTCTGCGGCGTCAGCATCATCTGCAGGAACATGGTGCCCGCCATCAGCAGCGGGAGCGGATTGATCGGCAGGTACGCCAGCCCGAGGAAATGCCCGATGGTGTCCGGCTGCGAAAGATCTTTGACCCACGCGAAGCCGTGATGCCGCAGTTCGACGGCCTTGCCGAGCATGTTGTAGAAGCCGATGAAGATCGGGACCTGGATGAAGATCGGCCAGCAACCGCTCAACGGATTCACGCCGGCCTTTTTCCAGACCTTGCCCATCTCCTGCTGGAATTTCACCGGCTCCTCCTTGTACTTTTCCTGGAGCCGCTTCATCTCCGGCTGGAGCGCGGACATCTTCTTCATGCTCCTGTTCGCCTTGTTCTGGAGCGGCCAGAGGATCGCCTTGACCGCGATGGTGAGCAGGATGATCGCGAGAAAATAGCTCCCGGTCCACGAGTAGATCCAGTTCATCGTGTTCAGCAGCAAGCGGCTGAACGGGCCGGTCGGAATCCCAAGGAACGAGCCGTAATTCAGCACATCGCTCTCGTTGTGATCGAGCAGGCGCAGCCGGCGGTATTCGCGCGGGCCGGCGTAGATATGGAAAGTGCGCGTGACGCTCTGCCCGGGCGGGATCGCGAATTCGGGCAGGGCGATGGCGGCGTCCACATTGAAGAGAGCCGCGTTACCGTTGATCTCGTGTCCAATCGGCCGCCACTCATTTGGCTTGCGCCAGTCGTCGGCGGAGATCGCCCGCCGTTTCGCCCACACGGTCACGCCCAGCAGCGGGCGCTGCTCCTCCTGCGGTTTGTCCTCGGCGCCTGTGATGGTGAGCATCGTGGTGAAGTACTGGTTCGTCACCGCGACCCAACGCATCAGGTCGCCGTCCTCGCGCAAGACGGGGCGCTCCGGATGACTCCACATGAGGAAGCCTCCCGCGCTGAACCAAGTCGTGTCTTTGAAATGCGTATCGCCGTCGCGCCAGTAATCGACGCCCTGGTACATCGCGGTCTCGTGACGATTGATCGGCGCAGCGCTCCCGACGTGCATGAAAAACTTCGGCACGCGCGTCGGCGTGGAGCCCGTGTTTTCGCACGTCACATCGAGGCCGACGAGATACTCGCTGCGCAGTTTCACGCGTCGGCGGTCGTTTTCATCCGGCTTGCGCGGCAGCGAAAAACGCTTGGTGATCTTGATCTGTCCGAGCGGCACGCCATCCACGTTGCCGGGCACCGTGCGGGAAAAAGTCACGACGCGGCTCTCCTCGTCCACCGACATCGCCCACGCTGCCTTGATCGGCGTCTCCTCGTCCGGGTTCAGGGAAAATGCGCCGATGGGGATGGTGCCGAATTCATTGAGCACGACCTTCGTGCCCTTGCTCTTGTCCTCCTCGTGCTCCTTGAGCACCACGCGCGCGATGCCGCCGCCGTGGTTGGTGAAGACATAGTCCACGGTGCCGACTTCACTCGAAACGATCTTCCTTTCCTCCGGTTCCGCGGGATCGGCCGGCGGCACAGGGTTCGGGGTTGCAACAGGCGCAGGCTGGGTTCCTGTCGCATTTGCCGGACCGGGCTGGGCGGACGCCGTGCCAGTCGCGACATCGCCGGAAGCAGCACGTTTTGCCTTCTCGTCCGCCGCCTGCTGCTTCTTGAATTCCTCGTAGCGCTTCTGGTTCTCACGGGCGCGCGGGGCGTAATACCCGAAATGCCAGCCAGCCATCAGGCCGGCGATGATAAGGATCGTGACTAGCGCTTTGCGGTCCATAGTTCTCAGCTTCAGATTCTTGTTGGTTCGCGCGCCGGGGGGACCGGGTCAAAACCTCCTGCACACCACGGATTGCACCGGCAGACACGCTTCATGCCGAGGCCCGTGCCGCGGAGAAAGCCGTGCATTTCCACCGCCTCGACGAAATACGCCGAGCACGTCGGCTCAAAGCGGCACCCGGCACCCGGCCCCGCGATCCAGTGGAGGAAGGGCGAGACGGTCAGCTTGTAAATGCGCTGGAGCAGCCGGGCTGGAAACTTCATGGGGCTAATCGCGCAGGATGCCTCCGCGTCGCGCGAGCTGCGACCATTCTCCGGAGAGCATCTCGAATGATGCCTTTGCCGCGGGCGACTTCGCGACGATGACGAGCCAGATGCCCGGAGCCAGACGCGATCGCGCCGCACGGAATATCTCGCGCAGCTTGCGCCGCACCCGATTCCGGACGACCGCGCCACCGACCCGGCGACTCGTGACGATTCCCACGCGCGTGGTCACGTCGCCGGAATCCTTCAGGATGCCCAGCACCATCATGCGGCCATGCATCGGCTTTCCTTCCGTCCGCACCCGCGCAAACTCGGCCACCCGGGTCAGCCGTGCAGCCTTCGGGAAACGCAAGCGCGGCTTCCGTCCGCCCCGGCCATCGGTCGCGGCGAGTCCGGACACAGGCGATGCGACTAGGCTTGGGTATGCCGTGCAAAATGAACTTCCACGCCCTTTGGCAAAAGGCGCTTCCGTCCGCGCTGGCGACGCCGTGCGAGAATGGCGCGGCCACTCTTGGTGGTCATCCGCCTGCGAAATCCGAACTGCTGTTTGCGTGTGCGCTTGGAGGCCTGGTAGGTGCGTTTCATGATTGGAAAGTGTTGTCAAAAAGAGCGCGCAGAATAGCGGCGGACTTCCGCCTGTCAACCAATCGGAACGACTTTATCGGGCGCTGTGCGGAAAGGGGAAACTCGCTCCACCCGACTCCAATCCGCATCCGCTGTCTGCGGCCGATTCCGCATCACCGCCACACGGCATCCTGGCAAACAAGGGTCCTGGTGCGCGGACACCGGCCGGGTCGGAAGCAGCAAGCCTTGACCACGCAACTTTCGCCTTGTTACGTTCCCGCCCCTTTCCACTTCCCTCCATTCATGAGCGACCCCACTGCCACCGCCTCGCCCGGCGGCCCCCGAGTTTCGAAGATTTCTGAAAGCGTCATCCGCATCGCCGGCGATTCGCAGGATGGCATCCAGGCCATCGGCGGGTTCCTCGCGCGGCTCGCGGGGCGCAGTGAGCAGGAGGTGATGACGTTCATGACCATCCCGTCCACCATCTCGGGCGGGGCGTCCATTTTCCAAGTGCGCATCGGCTCGGGCGAAGTGCTGAGCGCGGGCGACGAGGCGGATGTTCTCCTTTGCTTCTACGACCACAGCTATGCGAACCACATCAGCTCCCTGAAGCGTGGCGGCATCGTGCTCTACGATTCGGACCATGTGAAGCCGAACGAGGAATTGCGCGGCAGCTACCGCCATGTGGGCGTCGCCATTTCGAGCCTCACGGTCGAGGCCATCGGTGGCACGGGCCGCGACAAGGGGAAAAATATCTACGCGCTCGGGCTCATCGCGCGGATGTTCGATCTGAACGTGCCGAAGCTCACGAAGCTCATCGAGGAGCGTTTCGGCGGAAAGGATCCGTCCGTCGTGAAAAATGCGCTCGACTGTTTCAACGGCGGCTACGGGCACCAGATCCAGGGGCTTATCGAGTCGTTCCAGTTTGAACACGCGGATCACTCCGGCACGCAGCAGGTGGTGATGAGTGGCAACGAGGCGCTCGCGTACGGCATCATTGCCGCGGGTGTGCGCTTCGGCGCGGGGTATCCGATCACGCCGTGGAGCGAAGTGATGGAACTGCTTCGGCGCGAGCTGCCGAAATACGGCGGCACTTTCGTGCAGACCGAGGACGAAATCGCGGCGATCTCGATGGCGCTCGGCGGCAGCTACGGCGGTCGTGTGGCGGTCACGGGTTCGAGCGGGCCGGGCATTTCGCTGAAGACCGAGGCGCTCGGCTGGGCCGCGATGGCGGAGATGCCGCTCGTCGTCATCGACGTGCAACGCGGCGGTCCCAGCACAGGCATGCCGACGAATCAGGAGCAGAGCGATCTCAACATCGCGTGCTTCGGCGGACATGGCGACAGCCCGCGCGTGGTGCTCGCGCCGGCGAGCGTCGAGGATTGCTTCTACACCGCGATCGAGGCGGTGAACATCGCGCGGAAATTCAGCACGCCGGTCATCATCCTCAGCGACCAGGCGATCGCCACGCGCATCGAGGCGTTCGCCATGCCGGATCTGAAGAACATCTGCCAGGATATCTCCCCCGACTTCACGGCAGTCGCCGATTTCAAGCCCTACGATCTTTCCGCGCCGGATGGCATCACCCGCCACATCGCACCCGGCACGCGCGTCGCGAGCGGCAAGTATCCCGTGGCCACCGGACTCGAACACGACGAACTCGGCCACCCGACCGGCTCCGGCAAGCTGCACACGCAGATGAATGCGAAGCGCCGCAACAAACTCCGCAAGCTCGCCGACGAACTGCCCGTGCCGAAAATCTACGGCGCGACCGAAGGCACCGTGCTCCTCGTCGGCTGGGGCTCCAGCAAAGGCCCGATCGAGGAGGCCGTGAAAATGGGCCGCTCACAAGGTGAGGCCGTCTCCGGTCTCCACATCAAATACATCAATCCTCTGCCGAACGATCTCGATAAGCTCTTCAGCGGCTTCACCCACGTCGTGGTCTGCGAAATCAACGACGAGGGCCTCTACGGCCACGGCCAGCTCTGCTCAGTTCTGCGTTCACGCTACTGCGACCCGCGGATCGAGAGCGTCACGAAGACCGACGGTCTCCCCTGGAAGGTCAAAGAGATCCTCCAGCGCGCCCTGGCCCTCACGAAGTAGCGTGTGCTCCGTGCAGTCCTCGACACCAATGTGCTCGTCGCCGCGCTGCGCTCACGCCACGGCGCAGCAAACGCAGTCATCCGTGCATTGCGTGCGCGACGGTTCATTGCCGTGGCTTCCAATAATCTGTGCTTCGAACATCAGGATGTACTCGCGCGTCCCGGCATGGTTCCCGGGTTTTCACATGCCACAACGGACGCTTGGCTGGATGCCTGCGCTCGATTCATTGAGTTTCACAAAATCTCGTTTCTCTGGCGGCCATACTTGCCTGATCCCGACGATGAACGCGTGCTTGATGCGGCCATTGCCGGGCGTACTCGCCATATTGTCACACACAAGAGGCTCTTGCAAAACCTCCACGGCTAACGACCGGGCGGCGTCATCGTTCAGAGGAGTGGTGGCGTCCTGCCCGGTTACTGCAGAGGTTTGCAAGAGCCTCACAACCTTTCTGATTTCAGCGGATCGAAAGAGTTAGGAATCAATGCCGTGACCCCGGACCGATTTTTGCGTATCCTTCGGCAACTATGAGCGCGCTCCAAATCGCCGTGTCTGAGGAAATCAACCGGCAGGCGATGAAACTTGCTGCGGAAAGCGGTTTGACCGTGGAGCAGTTTGTCGCGCGCGCAGTTGAAGCCCAAGTCGCCGCTTTGAATAGCGAGGAATACTGGAAAGCACGGGCTGCGCGCGGCAACCCGAACGATCTCACTCGCATCCTCGACATGGCGCCAGACGTGCCGCCGATGCTAGGCGATGAGATTTCACCCGATAACGCCGAGTGGGTTGAAAAAACACTGCGGCAGTCATTCCCAAAAAACTAATTTGAGCAAAAACATGAGCACGACCATCGCCATCCCCAACGCACCGCTTCCCCGCACCGGCGTCGCCGGCACACTCCCGCCGCCAGCGCCGCTCGCCGACGCCGACCGCAAGCCTCTCACCAAAAAGGAGACCGCCGCCGACCACCCCACGTGGTGCCCCGGCTGCGGCGACTTCAGCGTCCTCGCGCTCTACTACAAGCTCATCGAGAAGCGGAAAATCGAGCATGAGAAAATCTGCACCGTCGCCGGCATCGGCTGCTCGTCCCGCTTCCCCTACTTCGTCCAGGCCCACGGCGCGCACTTCATCCACGGTCGCGCGCTGGCGTTCGCGAGCGGCGTATCGCTCTCGCGGCCCGACCTGCATGTGTTCGTCTTCGGCGGCGACGGCGATGCATTTTCCATCGGCGGCAATCACTTCACGCACACCGCGCGCAAGAACGTCAAGATGACCTACGTCGTCATGGACAACTTCGTCTATGGCCTCACGAAAAAGCAGACATCGCCCACTTCGCCCATCGGCTTCAAGTCGAAGACCGACGTGTGGGGCAGCGCCGACCGGCCCATCAATCCGATGAAGCAGGCCATCAGCGCCGGCGCGACATTCGTGGCCCGCGCCACCGCGACCAATCTGCCGCACCTGCTGAAACTCATGGAAGCCGCGATGGACCACGACGGCTTCTCCTTCATCGAGTGCCTCAGCGAATGCATCGAGTTCTACCCCGGTGCATTCGATGCAGCCATCCCGCGCAAAGGCGGAACCTTTCCCGAGATCCCCGCCGAGCACGACGTGGCTGACGAATACGCCGCCTACAAACTGTGTGACGCACCGTGGCCGGGAATGTTCGGCACATTCTACAAAGTGAACCGCCCGACCAAGAACGCGAACGAAGCAAAGATCATCGCCGACAGCCGGGCAAAACTCGCGGATGTCCCCGACTGGCAGATCTTGCAAAAGAACTTCGACCGGATGAAGTGACGCCTCAACTGCATCTCCCAAGCCACCCGCTATGAATTACCCGCTCCGCGTCCTGTCACTTTTCACCTGCGTCGCGCTCGCAGGCTGCCTCCCTCCACCTCCCCCCGGCCGGGGTCGGGCATTCGCCGGTCCCATGTACGGACCTAGACCGGTGCCGTATGTTCGCGTCGCGCCGCATCCGCGACCGTATCGAATCGCACCTGTTCCACGGTGAGGGCCGGTTGTCCACCGCGGTCCGGTAACCGCCCAATTGCGGCGCGGACCCGCGCCCCGTTCAGGCAAACCGAAATCTCCCGCCCAAAAGCGACGTCCGTCCGGCGGCTCTGGAAGCCCAGGCTCCCGTCCACCCGGCCCGTTCTAGGAAACGCCGCCCCCGGCGGTGTGATTCATTTCCGGTCCAAGAAAGCGTGGCTCGGGATCAAGGAGGGGCGCTTTGATAGCGCCCTCTCGGTGCGGTCGCTCCGCGCCGCGTCGAGCCAGAGGCGTGGAATCTGGCGATCCATTTTTCATGGCGATGCTCTTGGCTGGCAGCGGTGCGGAGCGACCACCGCCAGAGGGCGCTATCAAAGCGCCTCTCCTTGCGCCTGCCGCGATCTGCACAACGTCGCTTTGGACCCGGATCAAATTACGCCCCCCCCTTGCTGGAGGCTTGTTTCGCAATCACACGCCCGGTAGCGTTCGCCCATGCCGCTTCGCAACCTTTTCCTCCTCGCCCTCCTCGCGCACACCGCCACCGCCGACGACTGGCCGCAATGGCGCGGCCCGCGTAATGACGGCCGCAGCACCGAGACCACATTCCCCACCACCTGGAGCAAGACCGACAACGTCGCCTGGCGCGTCGAACTCCCCGGCGAAGGTCACGCATCCCCCATCGTCTTCGGCGGAAAAGTCTTCACCGTCGTCGCCACGCCCGAAACAGGAGAGCGCATCCTCCTCTGCCTCGACCGCACCACTGGCAAAAAGCTGTGGCAGCAGACCGTCGTCAAAGCCCCGGCCGAACACGTCCACCGGGAAAACAGCCACGCCTCCTCCACACCCGCGTGTGATGGCGAGCGCGTCTTCTGCACCTTCCTCAATGGCAAGGACGTCGTCGTCTCCGCCTACGGCCTCGACGGCAGACAGCTCTGGCAAAAGCGACCCGGCATCTTCACCAGCGTCCACGGCTTCTGCAGCACACCCATTCCGTACAAGGACAAAGTCATCGTCAACTGCGACCACGACGGCGACGGCTACATCGTAGCCCTCGCCCGCACCGATGGCCGCCAGCTCTGGCGCATCGAACGCCCGAACAAAACCCGCAGCTATTGCACCCCGCTCATCCGCGAAGCCGCGGGCCGCACCCAGATGGTCCTCAGCGGATCCAAGTGCATAGCCAGCTACGACCCCGACACCGGCAAGCAACTCTGGATCGTCGATGGCCCCACCGACCAGTTCGTCGCCTCCCCCGTCTATTCGGAAAAGACCGGCCTCTTCTACATCACCGGCGGCTTCCCCGATCACCACATCATGGCCATCCGGCCCGACGGCACCGGCAACGTCACCGAGACGCACGTCGTCTGGCACCACCACAACGGCGCAGGCGTGAGCTACGTCCCCTCGCCCATCATCGAGGGCGACTGGTTCGTGGTCACCGACGACCGCGGCTACGCCCACGCCTTCGACACGAAAAGCGGCGACATCGTCTGGAACGAAAAATTTGGCCGCAGCCACGCCTCCATAGCCAGCGCCGCCGGGCTGCTCTACTTCACGAATGACGCCGGCCTCTGCCGCGTCGTGAAGCCCGCGGACAAGTTCACCACCGTCGCCAGCAATGAACTCGGCGAACCCACCTACGCCTCCCCCGCCCTCAGCGACGGCCAGATCTTCATCCGCACCGACAAGGCGATCTACTGCATCGGCCAGACGCGCCAGGCCCGGCGCTAATACCGATTCCCGATTGAGAGAATGGCAGATTCTCGACTGCGCTGTTAGTCGCGTTCCGGGTTCCGAGTTACAAGTTCAGCCCGCCGCAGGCGCTTTGCGAATCAGGATGCGCCCTCCGAAATCGTGAAGCCGCTGCGCGGGGCCGAACTTGGAACTCAGAACTTGGAACTTGGAACTCGTAATCCCCGCAACGGCACACGCCCGACTGCATTCAGTACACCAGCGTCGGCGCGGAGAGGTAAATCTCCCCCTTCATCGCGCGCCGGTTCCCTTCGAGCAGGAAGAGCGAATCCCACTCGATGGGCTGATGCACTTCGCCGTCATTCGCCCCGCCCCAGTGGCTCCACGTCCCGCGCTGCTCCGCGCCGGAATCCGGCAGTGGGATCATCGTCCGCCCGTCGTCCGGCGCCGGCTTCAGCGGAAACGTGAGGTAGCGCCAGCCCTTCCAGGTGATCGCCTCGCCGCGCACCTGATGCGTCTGCCCCGTCGCATCGCGCAGCCGGGTGCACGGCACGCCACCGTTCCCGTCGCCATGCACCCCCGAGCCCAAACGCCCCCGGCGTGCCCTCAATCTCCCGCGCCGCCGCATCCTTCGGCTCAAT
>Ga0105048_10020535_pt1 | contig 10076 bp, 13 predicted proteins | sample MAT05_FD_78382 | JGI IMG/M metagenome (GOLD analysis project Ga0105048, IMG submission 78382) | Freshwater microbial communities from Lake Fryxell liftoff mats and glacier meltwater in Antarctica - MAT-05 | ecosystem: Environmental > Aquatic > Freshwater > Ice > Liftoff microbial mat | place... | reverse complement strand
GGCGGCCGCAACACCCTGGCCTGCACCCATGGCTGGGACGAGGTTCCCGGCGGCCAGGTGCAGATATCCCCCCTGCCGCACATGCCGGTGATCCGGGACCTGGTCCCCGATCTGACCATGTTTTTTGCCCAATACGCCTCCATCGAGCCCTGGCTGCATACCGAAAGCCCGACCCCGCAGGGCGAGTGGGTGCAGTCCCCCGAGGACCGCGCCAAGCTGGACGGTCTCTATGAGTGCATCCTGTGCGCCTGCTGCTCGACCTCGTGCCCGAGCTACTGGTGGAACGGCGAAAAGTATCTCGGCCCCGCCACCCTTCTGCACGCCTATCGCTGGCTGATCGACAGCCGCGACGAGGACGCCGGCGACCGCCTCGACTATCTGGAAGATCCGTTCAAGCTCTACCGCTGCCACACGATCATGAACTGCGCCCAGGTCTGTCCCAAGAACCTGAACCCCGCCAAGGCCATAGCCGAGATCAAGAAGATGCTGGTGGACCGGGTCGTGTGACCCGGACCCGCGCCCTGGCCGCCCTGGTCTGGGGCGCGGCGGAAGCCTTTCTGCTGTTCATCGTGCCCGACGTCCTGATCGGCTGGATCGCCTTGACCCGAGGGGTCCGCGCGGGGGCGATCGCCGCCCTGCTGGCTGCGGCCGGTGCGGCGGCAGGCGGATCGGCCCTGTGGTTGTGGAGCCATCACGCTCCGGCTGCGGCTATGGCGGCGGTGGAAGCGATTCCGGCAGTCTCGCCGGCGATGATCGCCCGAGCGCAGTCGGACTTGGCCCGCGAGGGCTGGTTCCGCGCGGCCCTAGGCGGACCGACCACGGGGACGCCGTTCAAGGTCTACGCCGCGCTGGCGCCCTCCGCTGGGGTCGGCCTGCCGGCTTTCGCCGCGGCCGCCGTTCCGGCGCGCTTGCCGCGCTTCCTGATCACGGCCGCCGTGTTCGCCGCTGTGGGCCTTGCCCTGCGCCCCCGACTTGCGCCCCAGGCCCTGATCCTGCTCTACCCTGCCGGCTGGACCCTTTTCTATGGATGGTTCTTCTGGTCCCATCCCAACTGACAAGAGGAGACGCGGGTTTGGACAAGCTGCAGACGCGCATCGTCATCATCGGGGCCGGCCATGCCGGGGGGTCCGCGGCCGCCATCCTGCGACAGTACGGCCATGAGGGGCCCATTGTCCTGGTCGGCGATGAGCCTCTGGCTCCCTATCAGCGCCCCCCTCTGTCGAAGGGCTGGCTGAAGGGCGAAGTCGACGCCGAGGGCCTGCTGCTGCGGCCCGAAAGCTTCTATACTGAGCACAACATCCAGCTGCGCCGCTCGGTCCGCGCCCAGACCCTCAACCGCGGGGCCAAGACGGTGACCCTGGAGGGCGGCGAGAGCCTCCCCTACGACATCCTCATCCTCGCCACCGGCGCCCGGGCCAGGGCCCTGCCGGTCCCCGGCGCCGACCTGGAAGGGGTGCTCTCGCTGCGCACCGCCGCCGACGCCGAGCAGCTCAAGCGGGCGCTCGGACCCGGCCGCCGGCTAGCCGTGATCGGCGGCGGTTATGTGGGGCTGGAAGCCGCCGCCTCGGCCCGCGCCCTCGGCGCTGAAGCCGTCGTCATCGAGCGTGAGAGCCGGGTCCTGGCGCGGGTAGCCTGCGCGCCGCTGTCGGCCTTCTTCCAGACCCAGCACCAGAGCCATGGGGTCGTCATCGAATTGAACGCCGATGTCGAGGCGATCGAGGGCCAGGGGGGCCATGTCGCCGGGGTCCGGCTGAAGGACGGCCGCGTCCTGCCCTGCGACACGGCCCTGGTCGGCGTCGGCGCGGTCCCCAATGTCGAACTGGCCCAGGAGGCGGGCCTGGACTGCATCGGCGGCGTGGTGGTGGACCTAGCCGCCCGCACCGCCGATCCCTTCATCTATGCGGTGGGCGACGTGACGCACCGGCCGATGCCCCTCTATGAACGCATGTTCCGCCTGGAGAGCGTGCCCAACGCCCTGGAGCAGGCCAAACAGGCCGCCGCCGATATCTGCGGGCGCCCCGCGCCGACCCCCGAAGTGCCTTGGTTCTGGTCCGACCAATACGATCTCAAGCTGCAGATCGCCGGGGTCGCGTTCGACGCCGATGCTCTGGTGGTGCGCGGCGACCCCGCGGCGGCCAAGTTCGCCGTCTTCCATCTGCGCGGCGATCGCCTGCTTGCTGTCGAAGCGGTCAATGCGGCGCCCGAGTTCATGATGGGCAAGACCCTGATCGCCTCCGGCCAGCCGATCTCGCGCGAAAAGCTTGCCGATCCCGCCGTTTCCATGAAAAACGTCGCGGCTTGAAATCCAAGAAGGCGTCATGGCTAAGATCACCTATATCGAGTTCGACGGCACCCCCCACGTCGCTGACGTGAAGACCGGCCTCTCCATCATGGAGGGCGCGGTCAAGAACAACATCCCCGGTATTGACGCTGACTGCGGCGGGGCCTGCGCCTGCGCCACCTGCCACGTCTATGTCGACGAGGCCTGGACCGACAAGACCGGCACAGCCTCGGCCATGGAAGAGAGCATGCTCGACTTCGCCGAGAACGTTCAGCCCAATTCGCGCCTGTCCTGCCAGATCAAGGTGTCCGACGACCTGGACGGCCTGACCGTGCGGATGCCCGAAAGCCAGCACTAAGGGGACCGGCCATGAAGGACCTCGGCGCCCTGATGAAACAGGCCCAGGCCATGCAGCAGAAGCTGCAGGACGCCCAGGGCCAGTTGGCGCAGACGACGGTCGAAGGCGCGGCCGGCGGGGGCGTGGTCAAGGTCGTGCTCTTGGGCACCGGCGCCCTCAAGTCGGTGATCCTCGACGATGCCCTGCTCCAGCCCGGCGAAGGGGACATCCTGGCGGACCTGATCGTCGCAGCCCATGCAGACGCCAAACGGCGTCTGGACGCCACCCAGGCCGATCTGATGAAGGACATCGCCGGGCCCCTCGGCGGCGCCATTCCCGGATTGAAGCTCTAGATCCGTGGCCGCATCTGCGGGCCCAGAGATCGAACGCCTCATCGGGCTCCTGGCCAAGCTGCCGGGTCTGGGTCCGCGCTCGGCGCGGCGCACGGCCCTGGCCCTGCTTAAGCGCCGCGACCAGCTGCTCGCGCCCCTAATTCACGCCCTGACCGAGGCGGCCGACAAGGTGCGCGCCTGCCGCGTCTGCGGGGCCCTGGACACCACTGATCCTTGCGTCGTGTGCAGCGACCCGTCCCGCGACGGGGCGCTCCTTTGCGTCGTCGAAGAGGTCGGCGCCCTATGGGCCATCGAGCGGGCCAGCGCCTTTCGCGGGCGCTATCATGTGCTGGGGGGCCTACTCTCGGCCCTGGAGGGCGTTGGGCCCGAGGCCCTGCGCATCGACAGCCTGCTGACCCGCGCCTCCGAGCAGGCGGTCACCGAGGTGATCCTCGCCCTTCCCGCTACCGTCGACGGCCAGACCACGGCGCACTATCTGGCCGAACGGCTGGGTCCTCAGGGCGTTCAGGTGACCATGCTGGCCCGCGGGGTCCCGGTGGGCGGCGAGCTGGACTGGCTCGACGAGGGCACCATCGCCACCGCCATGCGCGCCCGCCGCCCCGCCTAGGGTCCGGACTCCATAGGCGATCTCGTGAATCTGAAGATTTCCAATAGATCGTCATCCCGAACGGCCCGCAGGGCCCGATCCGGGACCCAGCAGCTCCTCCCCTCACCGCTCCGCACGGCGGCGTCGCGCCGCTGGATCGCGGCTCTCCGCTACGCTGCGGCCGGGATGACGGTAGGGGAGGGCGAAGCCATCGAGTACAGACCCTAGGCCATCTTCAACTGGGATCGCATCATCTCAAGCGCGACGCGCAGGCACTCGATCCGCACCCGGGCGCGCCCCACATCGCCGAACTGCTCGACCCGGTGCACCGTGGGTCGGCCGCAGCGGGCGGCGGCGAAATGGACCAGGCCCGCCGGCTCGTCGGGGGTGGCTCCCTTGCCGGCGAACCCGGTGATCGAGGCGCTGACGTGGGCGCTGGAATGGGCCAGAGCGCCCTCGGCCATCAGCCGCGCCACGGCTTCCGAAACGGGCCCCGGGCTATTCAGCAGTTCCGCTGGCACTCCCAGCATCTGGTGCTTGGCCGGGTTGGTGTAGGTTACGAAGCCACGGTCGAAGGCGTGGGATTGGCCCGGAATGTCGGTGAGCAGGGACGCCAGAAGGCCGCCGGTGCAGCTCTCGGCAGTCGCCAGCTTCAGTTCCTTGTCGCATGCCAGGGCCAAGACCTGCTTGGCCAAGGCGTCGACCTTGCCGGGTATGGCCGGATCGAGCGCCTCGGCCATCCGCAGTCCTTAGTGCCGAGCCGGAGTCTGGGCCGACAGCTGCGCCGACAGCTCCTTGAACCGCGCGGACATCTGGGCGCCGAGAGCCTCCAGGTCCATGTCGCTCTTACGGCATTCGGGGAAGAGTTCATCCTCTTCCTCTTCGACGTGGTGCTCGATCTGCTCGCTCAGCACCTTGACCTTGGCGTCGAACAGGTCGTCGCCGACGGTCATGGACTCGATCTCCGCCATTAGCTGCTTGGCGGCCTGGTGTTCGACCACGGCCTCGTCTAGCAGGTCCTCGTCGCCGGTCGCCCGCCGGGCTTCCGGATAAAAGATCTCTTCTTCAATCTGGGTGTGGGCCTTGAGCGCCAACATGATCTTGTCCACCAGATCGGCCTTCTTCTTGTCGCTCTCGGTCTTCTCGAATTCCTCGAACCAGCCGGCGACTTCCTTGTGCTGGGCTTCGAGCAGGGAAACGGCGTCGGTCTTGCTGGCCTTGTTCGTGGCGGGCGACTTGGCCCGGGTGGCCGTCTTGGCTTTGCTGGTGGCGGTGGTGGCCATTGTTGTCTCCTGATGGGGCGCCGGGGCGGCTCATCTGCCTAACGGGAATCACCGTCGCCGGTTCCTGAGTCGGATAGCCGCCGCGCGCCCTGGCCCGGCAAGGCTTGCGCATCAGCCCGAGCCGTTGTTCTTGGCCGGCGCATGTTTCGGATCATGACCTACAACGTCCACCGCTGTGTCGGGGTGGACGGCCGCCTCGATGTAGGCCGCGTGGCGGCCGTGATCGCCCAGTGCCGGCCCGATATCGTCGCCCTGCAGGAACTGGACGTCGGCCGCGCCCGGACCGGCGGGGTGGACCAGGCCCACGCCATAGCCGCGCGGCTGGGGATGAGCTTTCATTTCCACGCCGCCCTGCAGGTGGCCGAGGAACGCTACGGGGACGCTATCCTCACCACAGCCCCTTTGAAGCTGATCAAGGCCGGCCCCCTCCCGGGCTCTCCGACCATTCGCGGCCTGGAGCCCCGCGGGGCCCTGTGGGTCGAGGTTCAGATCGAGGGGCGAGCGGTCCAGATCGTCAACACCCACCTTGGCTTGGTGCCGCATGAGCAGCGGGTTCAGGCGACCCGTCTGGCCGGCCCCGAATGGCTGGGCCACCCCGACTGCGCCGACCCGGCGATCCTCTTGGGGGACTTCAACGCTACGGCCCGCTACGCCGCCTACCGCACCCTGGCCGCGGGGCTGAAGGATGCTCGCGTCGCCGCTGCGGCGGGCGGCCGGCGAGCCCCCCCGACCTTCCCATCCCGCTTTCCTGTCCTGGCCATCGACCATATCTTCGTCAGCAAAAGCATCGAGGTGAGCGCGGTCACCACCCCTGTCCACGGCCTAATGCGCCTAGCCTCAGACCACCTCCCGCTCATGGCCGACCTGAGCCTGCGATAAGAGCGGGCGTGGCGACGCCCCAGGGCGAAGGGCCTCGATCCGCCGCCTCAGTATCTTTCGCCGCGCCGGCGGCCACCAACTGTCGCTGGGGCTGATCGGATCGCCGACGTGGAAGGCCGTGACGAACTGCGCCAGCGGCCCCATCTTGACCGGCGCAATAGGCTGTATCCGCCCGCCCTCAAGGGCATCGAGGGCTGCAACCATGCCGCCGCCCTTGGCCAGCGCCGCTTCGAGCGCATCGTGTGATCCGCCGACGTGGTGAGCCAGCAGATGGGCGCGAAAGGCCGCGATCGCCGCGCGCGACTCCGCGTCCTGGGCGTGAACCACGAGATCCACCTCCGTGTCGAACCCCGCGGAGCGGTTGTTGAGATTGCCCGAGCCCACGCGCAGCATCTCGTCGTCGATGATCGCTACCTTGGAGTGGACGATGATGCCCACCCCGGCAGTGGTCTTGGCGCAATAGGCCCGGAAGCGGCGGTGCGTGTCCACAGCCTTGATCCGCTCGATCATGACCCAGCGGGTGCGGTCCATGGTCGCCTGGTCGAACCAACTGGGACTGTGCTCGGTCGAGACCAGGACCACCTCTGGGCCCTCCGGCTCACGCAGGCGGGCGATCAAGGCTTCGACGATCAGCGGAGAGGTGAAATACTGGTTCTCCAGATAGATCGACCGTTCGGCGCGAGCGATCGACTGCAGGTGCAGGGTCTCGATCTCGCGCACCTCCGGCTCGCCGCCCCAGCGCGGCTCGGTGCGCGCGATCCCGACCGGTACGTTCTTCAGGTGGGGCGTGACGAAGGCCGGCCAGGGATCGGCGCGATCTTCGGGAACCGGCGGTATGATCTTGCCGGTGGCGCGCAGCCATCTGCGCCGCGCCAAGTCCCCCAGCGCTGCCGCGACGGCCCCATCGACCATCATCATCACCTCGTGACGGGGCGCGTGATAAGCTCCGCCAGGCATCAGTCGGCGCGGATCGTGGTCGAGGTGGGCGGTGGAATCCCAGCGGTCCACCGATATGTCGCCGCCTCCGCAGAAGGCGACCGCATCGTCGATGACCAGCACCTTCTGGTGGTGGCAGGCGCCGTAGGGCACCAGGGCGTCCAGCACGAAATGCACCCGGGTTCCGGCGAACCAGCTTTTCGCGCGGTGCGGAAAGAACTGCTGCGAGGCGCTAACCGGCAGGGCCGATTTCCAGATCAGAATGCGGATTTCCAGATCGGGCCGCTGTTCGCACAGGCGGATCAGCACCTTGCCGATCTCGTCGGGGCCCTGCTCTCCCCCGGCGCGGTCCGGCTTGAGGCGGGTGCGCGGGTCAAAGCCCCATCCCAGCAGGGTGATCGAATGGCGCGCATTGCCCAGGGCCTCGAGCGCGGCGGAAAAATAGGCGGCGCTGTCCACCAACAGGGCCACGCGATCCGCCGTCTCCTTGCGCCAGACCACGTCGCCGGTCTCGATCAGGGCCGCCTCTACCACTCGGCGAATCCGCCGTCGGGGCGCCTCCACACGGGGTTGCGCCATCCGTGCGGGGAACGCGACTCCTCACGCACCCGCGCCTCGTCGATCGACACCCCCAGGCCAGGGCCGTCCGGAATAGTCACGAACCCGTCCGTCACGTCGAAAACCCCCGGCTCCGTCAGATAGGTGAGAAGGTCGAACCCGCCGGTATTGTAGTGGATTCCCAGCGACATTTCCTGCAGCACGGCGTTGGGGGTCGCCGCGCACAGCTGGATGCACGAGGCCAGGGCCAGGGGGCCCAGCGGGCAGTGGGGCGCCACGGCCACGTCATAGGCCTCGGCCATGGCGGCGATGCGCCGGCATTCGGATATGCCCCCCGCGTGGGACAGGTCCGGCTGAATGATGTCGGCGCAGCCGCGCTCGAAAATCGCCTTGAAGTCCCAGCGGCTGTAGAGCCGCTCGCCCAGGGCGATGGGGATGGTGGTCAGCCCGGCCAGTTGCGCCAAGCCCTCGATGTTTTCCGACAGCAGGGGTTCTTCGATGAACAGCGGGCGCAAGGGCTCCAGCGCCCGAGCCAGCTGCTTGGCCATCGGCCGATGGACCCGGCCATGGAAGTCCAGTCCGACATCCATGCCCTCGGCCTGGGCGGCGGCCAGCCGCTCCACAACCCCGTCCAAAGCCCGCGGCGAATCCAGCCAGCCCAGGTCTGCGGTGGCGTTCATCTTCAGCGCCCTGAACCCCTGGCCCTTGCGCGCCCTTGCGCCCTCGGCCGCCTCGTCGGGCCGGTCGCCGCCGATCCACGCATAGACCTCGACCCGGTCGCGCACCTTGCCCCCGAGCAGTTGCCAGACCGGCTGGCCCAGGACCTTGCCCTTGAGGTCCCAAAGGGCCTGGTCGAGGCCGGAAAGCGCTGACATCAGCACCGCCCCGCCCCGGTAGAAGCCTCCGCGGTATGCGATCTGCCAGATATCCTCGATCCGGGCGGGATCGGCGCCGATGAAACGGTCCCGCAGGGCGGCGAACGCCCCTTCCACCGCCTCGGCGTGGCCTTCGAGGCTGGCCTCGCCCCATCCGACCGCGCCGTCCGCTTCGACCCGCACGAACAGCCATCGCGGCGGGACGGCGAAACATTCGATCTTGTCGATTTTCATCGGTGTTCTCGGTCAGAGGATAGGGTTCGCACATCGAAACGCGTGATCAGCTGCTGGGTCCCGCCGGGCTCGAGCACCGTCAACCCCGCGGCGCCCCACTGATCTTCCGGCAAGTTGAGGGCGGCGTTGGCGTGAGTCACCCCTTCGGCGACAAATAGGGCCCCCGCCGAAGGGGCGTAGACCTGAAAGAAGCCCGCGTCCGCGGCCAGGGTCAGCTCCAGGCTCCGCTCGGGCCAGCAGATCCGCGCCCCGCCGCTCCAGCCGTCGTAACCATTGTCGAGGTCCGCGCCGCAGATGCGCCGCTCGCGCAGGCAGTAGCGGCCGCTCGCCGCCTGCCGGGCCACCGGCATCACCTCGGCGTCGATGGTCCACACCCCCTCCACCAGGGCGTCGAGCTGGGTCTGTGCAGTGCAGGGGAAATAGGGATGCAGGCCAAGGCCGCAGGGCATCGGCTCAAGCGAGCGGTTGGTCACCGACAGCGTCACCGTCAGCCCCGCCTCGTCCAGGTCGAAGACCTGACGCGCAGTATAGGCCCACGGCCAATCGCCGGGCTCATAGAGGCAATCGAGGGTGGCCGACCGGTCGGCCTGGCGGACGGCGGTCCAGGCCGAGCGCCAGACCTGGCCGTGCAGGGGGTGGGCCTGGCCCGGCATGTTGGCGTCCAGTTGCACGGCGCGGCCGCGAAACGCGAACCGGCCGTCCCTGACCCTGTTGGAGAACGGGGCGAGGGGGAAGCAGGAGGCGGCCAGGGGGTCGTCCAGGTCCGCCGGCGCCGGGCGCATCACCGGCTGGCCGCCGGCGTCGAATCGCGCAATCGCCCCGCCCACTTGCGGAGCGAGGTCCAGCCGCAGGGCGCCGGCGCGAAGGGTGATAATGTCAGGCATCCGCAACCATTAACGCGGCGGGGAAACAAAGGTTGAGGAGCCCGAGGGCGGCTTGGCCGTTATCGGCACAAGGCAAGGAGCAGCTATGGCGATCACCCAGGACCACATCCACATCGAGAGTATCGGCCCCGAGACCGGTCCAGGGCACGAGGACTCCTCATGCTACGCCACCGTGGTCTTTCGGGTGCTCGAGGCGGGCCACCCCAACACTTTCCTTGTCCCGGTCTCGGTCAACACCGGCCAGTTCGGCGAGCAGCACGTCGAGCGCCAGGCGCGCTACGTCTTCCACCACCTGATGCGCACTTTAGCCGAAAGCACCCGCGCTTGGGACGGCCTGGGCCAACCGAGCGGCGGCGCGGATCGCTAGACCAAAGAAAAGGCGATGTTATACCTTGCGTACCCAACCTCAGTTGGAGGAAAGGCCGATTATGATTTTCAGCTTGTCTAGGTAAGCTGCGGTCGCTTCCGGCGACTGGCCGGGAATGCACCCATCATCGTAAAAATATATGCGGTCGCCTACCCCGTCGCCCTTGCAGGCAAGCTTGGCGAGCGTGGCCGGTCCCAGCCCTTTCAAACGCATCTTGTGTCGAGGATCGTCCCACTCGACCCAATCCGCCGACATGACCCCAACCGGCTTGTATTTCCGGTTGAAGAACGTCCACGACCCGTCAGTGTTTTTTGCCATCCCGTAGGGGAAGAGTATCTGGCGGGCGCTTGGCATCGTCTCTGGTCCTGTCTGGCGTTTTCGGCGGCACGATCTTACCAAAGGCGCGCTCGAACGCTTCGCCGCTTTCATCGCACCCGATCTCGCGGGCGGTATCCTCGAATCGCTTGGCTTGGTCGTTATTTGCCATTGAAGTCAAAGCCCGG
>Ga0105048_10020529_pt1 | contig 10077 bp, 9 predicted proteins | sample MAT05_FD_78382 | JGI IMG/M metagenome (GOLD analysis project Ga0105048, IMG submission 78382) | Freshwater microbial communities from Lake Fryxell liftoff mats and glacier meltwater in Antarctica - MAT-05 | ecosystem: Environmental > Aquatic > Freshwater > Ice > Liftoff microbial mat | place... | reverse complement strand
TGTGATGCAACCCCTCTCCGGCCTTTCAGGCCGACTCTCCCAGAGGGAGAGTGACTTCACCCTCCCCCCGGGAGGGTCGAGCGAAGCGAGGGGAGGGTATGACTCATTCTGCCGCTCGCCTAATTGCAAAACTCGCCTTCCTGCCGGGCAAGCCGGCAAGGGGACGGAACAAAAACGTATCCTTCGAGACACCCGAAATTTCATTTCAATACCGAATTTCTAACAGCCTAGGAGTATCCTGAATTCTCGTGAATTCCGCTACGGTAGGTTTTGATCCTGCGAATTCACACCGTCAGGTCGAGCGAACCGTTGTTCCGAGTCCAGGCAGCCCCGGGCGTTCTTTCGACTGGCCCCGGCTCCGCAGAAAGGCGATTGCCGTTTTGCTGTGCAAAGCGACTAGTCGCGTTGTCCCACCGTGATTGGCTATCAGATCCGCCATCTCTTTGCATATTCGAACCTGAGGTACCTGAACCTGACGAATCGCTACTAACTTCCACCTCAAAGGCTCCGACATTCATTCCTTGTTCGGCCATCCGGTCTCTGAGTGTTTGGACGTTATTCAGCAATGCGTCGCGGGCTGTTGAGTTTTCGACTTCCAACTTCGCAAATACCTGGCCAGCTTCCATTCGCAGCGACATTTGCAACGAACCAAGTTCAGGCGGATGCAATCGCAATCGGACTTGCCCGCCTCCATTTGCCAACTGCTCCACACCTCGCAATACTCGCTGGACCAATTTTACTTCCTGGTACGCTGAGATTTGAGGTCCGGAGTTGCTTCGAGCTAATTCGCTACGACCTTGTTCCGACCGCCCTGGATTGGAGACCGCACCAGTATAACTTGAGTTGGAAGGATCCGTTTGAATACCACCTCGCGTCGTGGCAGAACCTACCGCGGAGATTGTTTCGGCGTTTGGCCGAAGGCTGGGGCTGCTACTGGTCACATTGCCTCTGAGAACATCGTTACTGAGAGCGATCGGGGCTGCTATCAGGGGCGAAATACTTGATACCGGTGACGAACTGCTTAACGCACTGGTGCCTGAAACCGAACCTAGATCTGTAGGAGCATCGGACTTGCCTTTTGCGGTTGCAGTTGGGGGTTCATTCGCCGTCGCCGAATTCGAAGGATTAGGGCTGTTTGAAACGGGATCGCTTTCGGAGGCTCGCTCCGCAAGATGTTCAGCTCGTTTGTTTCGGGGCCGAATCGCTCTGACTTCGTGATTGTTCTCAGTGGACCGATCGTTGTGCGACTCGACGCTTCTCGATGTCGTCTCTGGTGTTGAAACCGCTTTTGGTTTGCCTTGCCCAGATTGCGATGGGTCAGTGTCCGCATCGGACGATTGGGGAGCTGCATCGTTTTTTTGAATCGGCTTGAGGTGGCTCAAAAGCTCCGGGGATATGGGTTGGGTATTGTCCATGTTGTCCACGAGTTCTGGGCTCAAAACTGTGGAAGGTGTATTCTCCACCGCGGCTGGCGAAAGATCCTTTTCAATGTTAGGGGCGAGGGAGTCCTTTGTCGCATTTTCTACATCCCCTTTCGCGATCTCACTTTTCTTTTCACTTAGATTCGCATGTGTGGCGACAACCGCATTATCGCCTAACTGGTTTTTATCGCCGAACTGGTTCAGACTTTGAGTTTCGGTCGATTTCCGAACATCGGATGTCTGGGCCTCAGTCGTTTTCTCTAGGTCGGCCGCCTGCGGTTGCGGTGCCAACGGAATGACCACTTGCGGTTGCGGTGCTTCTAAGCCTGAAGCTGGACTTTTTTCGCTCGAATCAACCGATTCATCGGTTGGGCTTCTCGACGAATCGTCTCGACTCCGATCCGTAGAAATTCTCGTATCCGTTGAGGGGCTAACAGCTTCAGGAACGATCGACTCGAACTGACCTAGGTTCAATAGTTCGTCGAAAAACGATAGTCTGCTAACATCAATCGATTCCCCTTTCGACTTCTTTCGAAGGGCAGCGATGCTCGTATCGGAGGAGGAAAGGCCGTTGATTGCCGTGTCGTTTGCCATCAGGTTCATCCTCTGTTGCAAATGTCTGTTGCAAATGTCGTTATTAGGGTGCACGGCGCCCCGAAGTTGACTTCGCGAGAATTCAGCGCCGCCCTGATTTCGCACGAAATCAGCTTGGGTAGGATTCTATTGGCGGTACGTGCTAAGGCTGTTTGGGTTTTGGGTCCTGGTCTGCTAGCGGCTCGCCTCTCCGGATCTCTCGCAGAACGTCCGCTAGCATTTCTTGATCCGCCAATTGTGTGAATTCAGCTAGGACCTTCTTTTGTTTATCGGGTGGAAAACCCCGAATGATCGATACAACATCCGCCAACTCCTTCTTTTCTAGCATCATTGTCAGTTGTTTTTTGGCTTCCGCCGGATCCAAGTTTTCCAAAATCTTTTGCATTTCCTTCAAGCTATCGAGTTGGCGTCCCGAGCGTTGCTGCTCTTGCTTCAACTCGAACTGCTGTCTGCGTTCATCAAAGTCAGCGGCCTTCTTCTGAAGTTCTCGTTGCTGATCACTTAGCTGGCGTTGCAAATTGTCCAACGCTCGGGTGCGACTATCGAGCTGGAGCAGGGCATTGGTCTTGGCATTGAGAATGTCGTCGTATGCAAGCGTTGGAGTTTCGCGGGCACTTATTAATGCTTGCTTTAGCCGTTCCCCTTGAATATCAATTCCGTTCAGCAAACCAATGGCCTGTGCCATGGTTTTGCGACTGAGATGGCCCTTGGAAGCCGCCAATCCGAGGATACAGACTTGAGCAAGGAAAGTTGCTGCACAAAACCACAAGAAGAGCCCAATCAATTTTTTCATAGCTTACTCTTTTGCCTGTTCAGCCTTGTTCTTGGGAATCGCCTTGTTCTTGGGAATCTAGGTTATTCCCGGTCGAAGATGGCTCGCGTTCTTGGCCAATGGAACTCATCGCGTGCCGAATGCTCGACCATTCGTCAAGCCGCTCCTGTTGTTTTGCCAAAGCGTGAAGATCGGCAGCTTGGGATCGCTGATCGCGTAGTTTTTCCAGAGATTTAACCGCTTTTTGGCTTTGCACTAATGCGAATTGGCGACGCTCCAGTTCTTGGTTCAGCTTGCCTTTGTGGTCAGCGATTTGCGACGACTGGGCCGAAAGGACCATTTGGTAGCGTTGTGCGTCCAGAATCTGATGAAGATTGATGGCCCCAAAACTGGACTGCTTTCTCGCATCGTTCATTTGCCGATTGGCCTGGTCGATCTCTTGTTGCGCGATGTCTAGCTTCTCTATTGCCAGCCGAACATCCTGCACCGCTTTGGCAGCTAGATCGCGATCGCGTTCCCGAATCTTCAGGAGCGTTGCAAGCCGGAATTTCGCCATGATTGGTTAAGCCGCTCTCATTCCAGGGGCACCGTTAGCGAAAGCATTCGCACTGCCAGCCAGCGGTTGCGATGGTGCGGTTGGAATCGCCTGCGAAGTAGCAATGAGGGCTAATTTGGTCAACTCGTCCACGCTGCGTTGCCAAGGGATCAATTCGTGTTGCTCCTGCATGAGGAGTGTTTCAATGGCGGCTCGAAGCTGAATAGCGCGATCGATTAATGGGCTGCTCCCCTTTTGGTAGGCACCGATGTTGATCAAGTCCTCGTTCTCTTTGTAGACCGCCATCATGCTGCGGATCGCTTCGGCTGAAAGTCGCATTTCCCTAGAAATCAACTGCGACTGCAAACGGCTTAAACTTGGGAGAACATCGATAGCTGGATATCTTCCTCGGGCTGCGATGCTTCGAGACAGGTGGATGTGGCCGTCGAGTAGCCCTCTCAACGCATCGCTAATCGGTTCGTTGGTATCATCCCCTTCGACGAGCACGGTGTAGAGTGCCGTAATACTACCGCGTTGATTGATACCGGTTCGTTCGACTAGCTGTGGGAGCATGGCAAAGACGCTCGGCGGATAGCCACGCGTGGTTGGAACTTCGCCTGCCGCCAATCCGATTTCGCGTTGAGCCATTGCAAATCGAGTCACGGAATCCATGAGTAGGAGGACATTTTTTCCTTGATCTCGCAGTGACTCAGCGATGGCGGTGGCGGTCTTGGCTGCCAGGATACGTTTGGGGGCTGGTTGATCGCTGGTGGCAACCACTGTCACGCATTTTTTTCGTCCTTCCTCACCTAGATCGCGGTCTAGGAATTCACGCACTTCGCGACCTCGTTCGCCGATCAGGGCAATGACGACGCAATCCGTCTCGGTTCCTCGAGCGAGCATGCCCAGGAGTGTACTTTTGCCAACTCCGGAACCCGCGAAAATCCCGATGCGTTGGCCAAAACCGATGGTCAAAAAAGAATCGATGGCACGAACCTGGGTTGGCAAAATCTTGTCGATGGGAGGGCGTGTCAAGGCTGGCACGGGTGCTGCGTCGCATGGCATCTTGATACCGAAAGGCAAAGGAGGGCCATCGTCCATTGGCGTCCCTGTTGCATCGAGTACCCGACCGATTAATTCCGGACAAACGTTGACGGAACGGTAGGTTTGAAATAGTTCGACCGTATCCCCTTGTCCGACCCCGTCAAAATTATCGAGGGGTGCGAGTATGGTCCTACCAGCATCAAAACCAATGACTTCGGCTTGTACCGGCTCTTGATTGCGGCGCAGGATTCGGACTAACGCACCCACGGGGACGGGGAGCCCATCGACCACAACGGTAGTTCCACGAATGCTCCTCACGCGCCCGGTGATGCCGTATGGCACAATGCGTTGCAAACAGTGATTCCAGTGCTTGCTGCGCGGGATGCTAGGAAACGAGTTGACTAAGGTGTTCAGGCGGTTGGGATCGGACATGTCTATTGAAGTTCTTCCACAAGTCGCTTGAGTTGCGTTTGAAGCGATCGATCGATGGTCGTATCGGGGGTTTGCAGGATGACACCAAACTTGCCGACCGCGACATCCTCTACCACTTGGATTTCAACCGACGGCTTCATGTCGTCAACGAGCTCGGACAAGGCGGTCGAGAGCCTTTGGGCATCTTCTGGGTGGATTCGAAGCAGGATTTGTCGTTGACCTTGAATCAGCCGGACCGAGTCCTCGATCCATGAAATCAAAATACTTGGGTCGGATTCGATTTGACGTGCTAGAATCTTTTCGGTGATTCCGATGGCGAGTGTAATCGTCTCATGTTGCCATTGCCTCAACCATTGTTGGGTCGCGGCCTCCAGGTCCTCGCACAATGTCTTGACGCTACGAGCGGCTTCCTGCACACGCTTTTCTGCTATCTGGCTGGCCATTTGCATGGCCAGCCGCTCGACTTGGCTTTCGCCAAGTCGAGTTCCTTCTTCCTTAGCTTGGTTTTGAATGCGTGCGCATTCCAGTTGGCTTTCACGCAATAGCTGCTGAGCTTGTTCTCGTACTGTATCGATGTAATGTTTGGCCCGCGACGCCACATCCTCCCAGTTGAACACTTCGGTCTGAGCCGTGTTTGTACCCAAGGTGAACGATTTTGATTTTAAGACGCTTGCCATGTGTTTCGGTTCTGGAAAGTGGAATGGTCTCTTACGCTGCTGCGGTGAAGGAAACGCTTGCGGTCGCACCCACCGCTCCGTTAGCCAGCAACTTCATCGCGACCTCGGCAATCTCCATCTGTGCCGCATCGACTTCACGCAATTGAATCTTCCCTAAACTATTGAGCCGTTCTCGAAGGCGTTTTACATCCTTGGCGGGCACGAGTCGTTCCACTCTGGCAACGAAGGCCTTATTAGCCCCGCTCAATGCGAGCAACACGGTTTGAGGTTGGCAGGCATGCAAGACAGCCACAAAGTCTTTATCCGAAAGCGGAAGCAGATCTTCCAAAGAATGTTTTGGAAGTTCGTTTTGAATCGGCTTTGGAGCAACGATTTGTTTCGATTCCGTTGCAACGGTTTTGGCAAGTTCTTTTGCGTGTCGAGGAAGAGGCAAAAGGATTGACTCTTCGAAACTATCTACTTGTGCTACATTTTCAGAGGCTTCGGCGTTGGAGTTCTGCGCAAGCGGCTGGGAAGGAACCGAAGCGGCGACTGCAATGTTCGATGGACGGATGGAATAGGTAGGAGTCGATCGCGAATCCTGCCGCCAACCCAACTTGGCTGCCAGGACTGGATTGGCCTGGGCGATGGCCTTTGTCCAATTCTCTCGATCTGGTACTGGCATATAGGCCACAATCGCTTGAAGCTTCGTGAGCCCTTCAGCATTCGCTTGTTTGGGTGCGTGATACAAGCCGATTTTGCGCTCCAGCTCCAACTGAATATCTCGGAGAATGGCCGCATCGGTTAAATGCAAATGGGGCAAGGCGGCAAGGGTTGCTGCCGCGACTTGAATGGGCAAGGCCTGTGCAATAGCCGTTGCGCGTTCGACGGATACTTGGTTGATGACCGTCGCAATGACTATGGGGCGTTCGCCTTGTAAGATATCCGCCAGAGCTTCCGCCGGCATATGTTGCCAACTTCCGCTCGTTTGTGTTGTGGCGAAATCAGGAATGCTCGATTGCCAGTCGTGTTGGTTTTGATTTTGCTGTCGGTTTTGGGAAATCGCTTCGGGGCTCAGATCGACTTGATCATTCATCGGGTTTTGTTGCGACGCCAGCAAGGCTGCAGCGGGCGAAAGCGATTCCTTCGATACGGGTCGATCCAGACCACTTTTTGCGTTGGAAGCATTGAGCAGCCCTTGCATCGACTGGAAGGCTGCTGCGCGTTCCTGGGGTGTAACGGTCCCCAAATGGACCATGGCCTGTCGAACAAGCTTGCTTTGCGTAGGGGGGAGCTGACCTAACAGGCCGCGAGATGTTGCGGCATCTAAGCTCTGAAGCACGATAGCTACGTGCCGAATTCGCTGATCGGAGGCGTTGGACATAAGTTTGGTTGATTGGGCTGACACGGCAGAACAGGTACCCAACCTGGACTTGTACGTTTTTGCGAGAATTGCGTCTAGGCCGGAATTTCCTAGCATTAGGGGTTTCGAAACGGTATTCCGGCGCCTTATGCTATCCCTCGGATCCACCGCTCTCCTCCATTGTCTGTTTTGCCCTGCTTATCATGTCGAAGAACTCCAAGATCACTGTAACCGAAGTCGAATTCGAGAAATTCCCCTTTATCTACCGATCGCCGTTGAAATTCGGTGGCCGCGTTGTCAAGGATGTGACGGTCTTTCGTACAACGCTGACAATGGAAGACAAGACAAAAAAGAAGATCGCCTACGGCATGGGCGAGATGACCATGGGAACGGCATGGGCTTGGCCCAGCAAGATCCTAACGCCAGAGCAAGTCTTGCGCATTGTGATTGGATTGGCAGAGAAGATTGCACAGGCAGCCACTAGCTTGGACCCAGCAGGCCACCCCATTGCTTTGGCGACGCAGCTCAAGGTGATTGCCAAACAACAGGCAGTAGAGCTAGCGACCGCCATGAAGCTAACCGAGCCAATTCCGGATTTGGCGGTTGCCTTGGCAATGTCGAGTACCGACATTGCGATGCATGACGCATTTGGTCGACTTCACAATACCAACAGCTTTAATTTGCTCACGCCAGAGATCATCGGCTCCGACCTTTCGCCTTGGTTAGGCGAGGATTTTGTGGGCAAACATTTCAACGAAGCGATACTTTCGAAACCCTCGTCCACGTTGAACTTATATCATTTGGTTGGCTCGCTCGATCCTTTGTCGGCAGCCGACCTGAATCGAAAAGTCGGCGACGGCCTGCCTGAGACTCTCGAGGAATGGATCAACAAACAACAGCTCTCCCACCTAAAAGTAAAAATCACTGGACAAGATCTGGACGCAGATGTCGGACGCGTATTTGAAATCGATCGCATCGCCATGCGATGCGCTCCGACTCGCGACTGGTCCTACTCGATCGATTTCAACGAAGCTTGCGAAAACGAAGATTACGTCATTGATTTCCTAGAACGACTGGATCGGTTGTCCAAGGATTCGACACAAAAGCTTCATTACATTGAACAACCGATGCAACGCGATTTGCGGGCGAGAAAAGAGGTTACGATGCACCGAGTGAGTCGGCTCAAACCAGTCGTTATCGACGAGTCGCTGACCGACCTCGATTCGCTGATGTTTGCCAAACAGCAAGGCTATTCTGGGATTGCGATCAAGGCTTGCAAAGGAATTAGCGATTCGCTTTTATTTTCTGCTGCGGCCAAACATTACGGCATGAAAATCTACGTCCAAGATTTAACTTGCGTTGGTGCTTCTTTTCTGACATCAGCCGCATTGGCTTCCCGAATCTCGGGCGTAACGGCGGTCGAGGGGAATGGACGGCAATATTGCCCAGCCGGAAACAAGGACTGGGAGTCACTCTATCGCCCTATGTTCCACATACTCGGAGGTGTAGTCCCAACGGAACTCCTCGAAGGCAAAGGATTAGGATTCGCTTGGCCTAGAAATATGCTTTCCAAAAAGTACGCCAGCCTCGCGACGTAAGGCGAGTGGCGGATAATGACAAATCGTAGCTGAATTCGTGAGAATTCAGTCCAGTTCTGAATTCTCACGAATTTAGCACGACTGCCGGCAGAATATTCGAATCAAAGCTGTCTGCACTCATTGAAACCAATTGAATCCAATTGGTTTCAGGCAGCGTATACCACGGCGAGCGAATGCGTACTATAATCACTTCTGATGTGATCAATGTAACCTTTGGTTTTGGATTGGGTTTCCCTTGAGTTCTCAAAACACTCCGTCGTTGTCTTTGAAGGACAAAGATCCAAAGAAGGAGCAAGCGCCGTCCATGGATGAACGCGTACGTTCCTTGAGAATTGCCAAGGAGGACAGGCTTGATCAACAACGCTCAAGTGGTTGGTTTCCATGGTTGATAGCGATCGTGTTTGCTTCCTTGAGTCTTTGGTTGGCGTATCGCGATGATCAATTAATGGCCTCGATTGGTTTCACAAAACCTTCTCTAGAGGCATCGGACCAGTTGACAAATCCTAATTCTGGCGATTTGTCCACGCGTGAGCCATCGGATAATTCAGCCGCTTCGACGGCGCCACCGAATGCTTCCCGCCAATCCAACAGTCTCGCATCTGGCTCCGAAAAACAACCCCTATCGAATCCTATCGCCCTTGAATCGAGGGGCTACGTCATTGCCAAGCATCAGGTTTTGGTGAGTCCGCAAGTCAGCGGGCGAATCATGAGCCTCAATATCGAAGAGGGACGCCGAGTGGTCAAAGGGGATATCCTAGCCGAGATAGAACGCACGGAGTACCAAGCGGATGCCGAGCAGACACGCGGTATTCTGATGCGAAACAAGGCCGAGCTATCAGAACTTGAAACAGGAGCTCGACCCCAGGAAATTGCGGGCGCAATGGCAGACCTTCAAGAACAGGAGGAGATCGTCTCGCAGCTTGAATCGCAGTTCAAGCGAATGAAAGAAGCACTGAAAACCAATTCCGTGTCCATGACGGAATTCGAACAATCGCAGAGCAGTTTCTACAGTACTCGCAAACGAATCGAAAAACTGCGTCAATCGCTTGACATGATGAAAGAGGGTCCCCGCAAGGAACGCATCGCGATGGCTAAAGCCGCAGTGATTCAGGCCGAAGCAAACTTGACCAAGTCTCTTTGGAGACTTGAGAATTGTACCCTGCGTGCTCCGATCTCCGGAACGATCTTGAAAAAGAATGCCGAAGAAGGCAACCTCGTGAATCCAGTGGCATTCAGCGGCTCAACCAGCGTCTGCGATATTGCCGACCTGTCCGACTTAGAAATCGATTTGAATATCCAGGAACGCGATGTCTCGAAGGTGTTTGTTAACCAGCAATGCGAAGTCCGATCGGAAGCGTTCCCAAAACGCGTTTACAAAGGGACCGTCTCTCGCTTGATGCCGATTGCCGACCGAGCCAAAGGCGCCGTACCCGTCCGGGTGGCTGTCCGAGTTCCAGAAGAAGAAGAAGGGGTTTACCTCAAACCAGAAATGAGCGCGATCGTTGTCTTCTTTAGTGCCCCCAACTAGCTAGTAAGTACCCTCAACCAGTAACCCTCCCCTCGCTTCGCTCGACCCTCCCGAAGGGAGGGTGAAGTCACTCTCCCTCTGGGAGAGTCGGCCTGAAAGGCCGGAGAGGGGTTGCATCACACTGGTAGTTTTCA
>Ga0105048_10020528_pt1 | contig 10077 bp, 7 predicted proteins | sample MAT05_FD_78382 | JGI IMG/M metagenome (GOLD analysis project Ga0105048, IMG submission 78382) | Freshwater microbial communities from Lake Fryxell liftoff mats and glacier meltwater in Antarctica - MAT-05 | ecosystem: Environmental > Aquatic > Freshwater > Ice > Liftoff microbial mat | place... | reverse complement strand
GCTGAAGTGGAGACCCGTCTGATCGCCGGTCACTACGAGGGCGATTTGATTCTGGGCGAGGGCAACCGCTCGGCCGTGGGCGTGCTGGTCGAACGCACCACCCGTTACACGATGCTCTGCCACCTTCCCCAAAAAGACGCCACCCGTGTGCACGAAGCCTTCACCCGCCGCTTGGCCCAAATCCCCTCCGCGTTGCGCCTCAGTCTGACTTACGATCAGGGCAAGGAAATGTCCCAACACCGAACCCTCGCCGCCGACCTCGGACTGAAGGTCTTCTTTTGTCATCACCACAGCCCCTGGGAACGCGGCACCTGCGAAAGCCAGAACGGTCGTATCCGCCACTATCTACCCAAAGACTCCGACCTCTCCCTCGGCTCTTATCAACAACTCGCCGCTTACCAAGAAATGCATAACGAGCGCCCCCGTAAAATCCTCGGCTGGAAATCTCCCGCCCAATGCTTCCACGAGCTTATATCAAAAAATCTTCACGTTCAGTCTTGAATGTGCCAACTCAAATCACTCCAACCCGACTGCTCCGATCTTGCCTCGAGGAGAGGCCACAGAAGTCGTGTAACACCAGTAGGATAACACCCCATGGCGTCCTGTGATCTCCAAGCTTATACTCGCTGTTATATAATGAACCAATATTTCTCAACCGTGGTGTCGAGCGCGAGGCCTTCATTTTAGAATAGGCACTGTAAAGCAAACGCTCGATGAACCGCATCGCACACCTGATTGTTTTAGAAACGGCAGACACCTCGGGCGGTAGTCTTTGACCAATCCCGAGGGGCCTTGCATTCTCTGTCCCCTAACTTTTCGCCCCCTGCGTGGGTTGACCTCACAAACCCGGCTGCAACGAAGCGACACCATGAAGAAAACCCATCCAGCAATTTTGATGGTGGACGACGACCCGGACGGGCTCTTCTTCATGCGGCTGGCGTTCAAGACTGCAGGCGTCGTTTCAGAATTGCAGACGGTCAACAGCGGCAAAGAAGCGATCGCCTATCTGAAAGGAGAAGGATGTTTTTCTGATCGAAGCCTATTTCCATTCCCCGATTTCATCATCACAGACCTGAAAATGCCAGGTATTGATGGGTTCGGTGTTCTTGAGTTCATAAAACATAATCCACCCACCGCGACGATTCCCGTCGTTGTTCTTTCTGGTTCGCAAGACAACCATGACATCACCAAAGCCTACCTCTTGGGCGCTAGTTCGTATCACGTGAAGCCGGGTGCCACTGAGGCCCTTCGCGCTCTCGCGAAAGCGTTGTTCAACTATTGGATACTGTGCGAACTTCCTGACGTAGATCACGGTGGGACACGCCTGGAATCGTCCGGCAGCTATAAGCTGGGCGAACGATCGGTCACGCCCCCGCTCTGGTCACAACACGGAGATGCGTGATATCAGCCAGAGCCTTATTGCTGAAGAGTTCCGGGGAGATAATGCCTCGGACACCGAAGGTCACGCAGCCTTCCGAGTCTGCGAGAAATTGCGTCGCCCGATGTCCAGCCTCACCGGCATCATCGGCTATCGTTCCCTCTCTTCCCGTGCTTTGACCCTCGCCAAAGCGAAAGAACCTTCGCTGGGCAGAATCCTTATAAAGCCGGATGGCGCTTACGAGTTTCCGGCAGAGTCCGAGACTCAATTAGAGAAGGATGCGCTCGCCGCAGGCGGCCCCGTCCTCGTCGCTCAGCTTATTGGACTGCTGGTCACCTTTATTGGCGAGGCGTTAACGCAGCGTCTCGTGAATGATATCTGGCCGAAGGCGACGCTCAAAAACTCAGATTCAACAAGGGGAAAACCATGAAAAAACACCCTCGGGCCGCTCCCCGCATTCGCGCAGGAAAGTCGCTGGCCAAGGCCGGCAAAGTTACGATTCGCCAACTGCCGACCGGGGTGCGAGGGCTTGATGAAATCATGGGCGGCGGCCTGCCTGAATTTTCCTTTAATATTATCGCCGGTGCGCCCGGCTGCGGCAAAACCACACTCGCGCACCAATTTGCATTTGCCAACGCGACACGCCAACGCCCCGCACTCTATTTTACGGTCCTGGGTGAACCTGCGATAAAAAGGCTGCGCTATCAGCAGCAGTATTCGTTTTTCGACAAGGAGAAACTCAACAAAGCCATTCGCTTCATCAACCTGAGCGGCGGCGTCCTGGAGCAGAATCTGGACGCGGTCCTAGACCAGATTGCGAAGGAGAGGGAAGCAGCCAACCCCGGCGTCGTTGTCGTGGACTCATTCCGCACCGTACTGCGCAAGCAGGTGGCCGAGGGCACGTCCGAAATCGAACTGCAATCGTTCGTACAAAGTCTCTCCCTGTTGCTGACGAGTTATCAAGCCACGACATTTTTGATCGGCGAGTACACCGAAGTGGAGATGCGCGACCATCCTGTGTTCACGGTGGCCGACGGGCTCTTTTGGCTCTCCCAAGTGGTTGAGCGAAACTCCGTGGTAAGAAAACTACAGATCATCAAGCTTCGAGGCCAAGCCTCGGTGCCCGGGCTGCACACCATCCGCATCGGAGATTCCGGGGTGCAAGCCTTCTCGAGGACCTTGGGGCTCCTCGGAACGACGGCAAAGTTCGAGAGCAAACGGCGGCTTTCGATGGGGATTCCAGAACTGGACGAGCTAATGGGCGGCGGCATCCTCGAAGGCGACAGTGTGCTGGTAGCAGGCCCGTCGGGCACCGGGAAATCGGTGCTGGCGACGCAGTTTATCGCCGCCGGACTACGCAAAGGTGAAGCGGGGATCATCGCGATCTTTGAAGAGAGACCGGCAAAATACACGAGGCGGGCCGCTGGATTGGGACTGGATTTACAGACGGGGCAGCATAACGGGAAGCTCGAGATCCTCTATCTGCGTCCGCTTGACCTATCGGTTGATGAAACCATGCAGGAAATCCTCGACGCGGTGAAGCGGACGGGCGCTAAGCGCTTGGTGATCGACTCACTGGTCGGCTTCGAAATGGCGCTGGCGCCTGGTTTTAGAGCTGATTTTCGCGAATCACTCTATCGGATGATTGCGGCACTCACCGGGTCAGGAGTGACCATCCTCAGCACAGTCGAGATCGAGGACTCGTTCACTTCGTTTCAATTCAGCCACTATGCAATCTCGTTTCTGACCGACGACATTGTTCGGCTGCGGTATGTCAAGATCGACGGGCAGCTGCGCAAGGTCCTCGTGGTCGTAAAGATGCGGGGCGGTAACCATAGCAAGGATATCCGCGAATATCTTATCGACGAAACCGGCGTGGTGATCATCAGCCCGGACCGCACCGATTATACGCGCATAACGAGTGGTCTTCCCCAGCGAGTGGGCGAGAGGCAGGAAATCGCCCCCGAGCCCAAAGCCTTAAAATAGGTACAAACCATGGCCATGGACACAACATCCACCAGAACGGATACGCCGCCGGAGGTGCAGGGCGACACCGCGCCGGTCATCTCACCCGCACCGCTGCCCATGATCAAAGTGGAGGGACCTGAACATCAGATAACCTTTGTCAATCCTGCCTTCTGCCGCCTGGTGGGGAAACAACGTGGGGAACTGGTGGGGAAAGCGTTTGCCGAAATCGTAAGCGCCGACGCCGGATGCCTACCGTTGCTCGATCGGGTTTATAAAGCGGAAGAGTCCGAGGCCCCGCCGGAGGCAAACGAGACCGAGCCCAATCCCGCGTACTGGCTGGATGCGATATGGCCGACGCCGGAAGCGGACGCACGGCCGACTAGAGTCATCATCCAAATGACGAAAGCCGCCCATTCTCATCAAGCCGCCATCGCGGTGAACGAGGCATTGTTGATCAGTGGCCTGCGCCAGCATGAGTTTACGGAGGCGGCGGAAAAGTTGAACGCCCGGTTGCAGGTTGAAATCGCCGAGCGCAAACGGGCCGAACAAGCTTTGCTGGAGGCTCAGGAAAGGCTCCGCAACTACGCCGAGGAATTAGAGCAGAAGGTTGACGCACGGACCGCCCAACTCCGTGCATCCGTGGGCGAGTTGGAGTCTTTTTCGTACTGTCTTGTCCACGATCTGCGCGAGCCGGTCCGGGCCATTCACGGCTTTAACCAGCTCGTCTTAGAGATGCCGCAAGAAGAGGTCGGCCCCGCCGCCGCCGAACTGCTCAAGCGCGCCGTGAAAGCCGCCATCCGCATGGATAGCCTGATTCAGGATGTCCTTGCCTTGGGCCACGTAATACGCCGGCCGATCACCCTAGACGCGGTTGACGTGGATGCCCTAGTACAGTCACTCGTAGGCGAACGACCTGAGTTGTCGTTATCCCGGGCAGACATCAAAATCGAAAGTCCGCTGCTGCGGATGCGGGGCCATGAAGCAGCCTTGAGCCAGTGCCTGACGAATTTGTTGAGCAACGCCGTCAAATTTGTCGATGTCGGCGTCGTTCCTCGTGTGCGCGTGTGGACCGAGGAACGAATGGTCCCGGCATTGCACGAGGGGAAAGCCCCAAACGTCACGGCCCCGTCAATAATACGCCTCTGGATAGAAGACAACGGCATCGGTATCGCCGCCGAGGCCCACCAAACAATTTTTGAGATTTTCCAGCGCCTGGGCGGCGTCGCCCATTATGAAGGTTCGGGCATCGGCCTCGCGATTGTCCGCAAAGCCACCGAACGCATGGGAGGCCGGGCCGGCGTTGAATCCGAACCGGGGAAAGGCAGCCGGTTTTGGTTAGAACTGCCAAAAGGTTAAGACCGAGCCCTAGGGATACGCCGCTGACCTTTAGGGGATACTCGATTGCGGCATTTCTTGAGTAACACCGAAGCTCCTATAATTTCATACTTTAAATCCAGCAGGTATTTAACCACTAATAAACTCTAAGTGTCGCTAGTAGAGTAAATTGCGCCGCATTACTCACGTCATCCGTCTTCACCTCTCAGGTGAGCTGATCTATTTTCTGAAGAATTTGAGTAAGCGGATATTAGCGATAAATAGCGGTTCCAGTAGCGGTTTTTAGGTTTAATGATAAGGGGTAAACCGTGATCAAGGAGCTGGATGCAAGTTACGGATGGCCCCAGCTGATATGCGAAAAGTTTTGGGCGATCGAGGCGGCCTTGAGCTTGGGCGTGCTCAAGCACAACCTAATCGTGCTGTTCGAACGCAAGCTCGGTTAGGCTGGAGGCCGTGACCCAAAGTAACCTGCGGTACTGGCTGTTTGTAAACGCAGGCATCATCAGCCGGCCCCACGGACAAACCACCATCAAACTCGCCGCACCTCTTCGAGAACGCGACTGGTGGCACGCGCTTTGGGAGAAATTACTTTCCTCCATTCCCAACTGCCCTGCAGTCGGAATCCGCCCTGTTCTTCCATAACCTCATGACCAAAATTTACCCCACAAAAACAATCTCGACTGCATGGTTGCGGCTGAGGCGCTTGATTCGGTGATACGCCCCCTGCCATCGCCGAAGAGAACCGCCCTTCTGCCCTGTCGACGCGACCAACGACCACGTTTTTCCCGTCGAAACTTGAGCGGTGAATCAAAACCATGATCATCTTCTCTTTCTTTTAAACCAGCGATAGCGACAGTCGAAGTCCGAATATTATATAGTGCAGCCACGCCTCGCGCCAGACACAGTCGTTGGCGATGGCGTCGAGGTTGCCTAACCGAAAAATACACCCAGTTTAGGTCGACTCCGCCAAATTTTTCCTCGCCGAAATGCGGATTTGCCTATTTTCCCTCTTGCGCCACACGCCCAAACCCTGCCAGAACCTTCTTTTCCGCTGCGCGCAACCTGCGTCCGGCGAGACGACCGCAGCACGCTTACTACTTACATGCATAGTTTTTCCGAGCAATGTCTCGATATGGCTCGCTCGATCCTGAGCCACAATCTCGACTCGATCCAGCCCGACGGCACCATTCTGCCCGCCCCCGGCGAACAGCCCCGCCCTGACGAACCTGGCCACGTCGCCTACGCCTTGGCCGATTTCTATCGCGCCACCGGCGAAACCACCCTCAAAGGCTACGACCTCGTCGATCTGGCCGCACGCTGCATCACCGCGCAGATGTTCACCGAGCCCGCCGCCGAAAACGGCCTCGCCTACGCCTCGCTCGGCCTGCTCGCCTTCGGCCCTTCCAAAGAGCGCAACCCCGTCTGGGAACGCCTCGTCGAAGAAACCCGTCAGCGCATCGACAAGCAACTCCTTCACCGCAGCGACTACGACAACCACTGGCAGTCCTTCAATGTCGCCAAGGCCGTCGCCCGTTTCAGCTTAGGCCTCTCTAAGAAAGACGAAACTTCGCGCCTGATCGAACGCATGTGCGATCGCATCGACCAGACCAGCTCCAGCGGTTTCTTCGACGACTCCACCAGCGGCTTCGGCGGCAACTTCAATCTCTATGGCCTGATGAACTTCGTGTTCGTCCGCTCCGCCCTCCAGCTCCACGCCAACAGCGGCGTGCGCGACCGCAAGCTCCCCTCCCTCCGCACCTACGCCGAGAAGTACATCAAAATGATGCCTGACCTCGTGCGCGCGGACGGCCTCGGCTGGGCCTTTGGCCGCGCCGCCGGTGCTTACGGCCAGATGCACTGCATCAGTCTCATTCTCCAAGGTCTGCGCGACGGTTGGATCGCCGACGACCAGAAACCGAAGTACTACGACATCCTTCGCCGGTTGTTCATGTTCTTCTATCAAACCTACCTCGATCAGGAACACGGCTTCCTTGATCTCCGCGACGAAGAACGCACCGCCTTCAGCCACCACACCACGCGCATGGCCAACTTCGACGCCGCGCGTTACCTCAGTCAGTGGTCGCGCCTCGCCAAGACCGTGCAGATGCCCGCTGGCCTGCCCAAGAACGAGCCCGCCCGCACCAGCGGCCGCTTCGTCATCTTCGACAAGAGCAACCGCAAAGAACAGGGCCTCTTCCTCTATCGCGACGCCGAAAGCGGCCTCCACGCGCAGATCCCGCTCATCAGCTCCGGCCCGACCCTCGTCGCCGACTCACTGCCCTTCCCGCACTGCCCCGGCGTGTTCGACTGGCCGAACAACATCTACGCGCCGATCATGATTCCCGAACTCACCTTCGGCGAAAACGTCACGATCCCCGCGTTCTACGGCAAAAACTGTGTCACCGGCCTCGGTCTGCGCAACAGTTTCTACTTCCGCTACGAGCAGCCCGAACTCATCAACACGAAGGAAGAGATCATCAAAAATCTCGGTAGCGTGAAGGTGCAGTGGAATTTCTCCGGCTCCAAGATCAGCTGCGAATTCGCCTACTCGGTGAAGCAGCAGACCACGCTCGATAAATTCCGCTACGTGATCGCGATCGCCGCTCCGCACTCGAAGTACCGCATGGGCGGCTCGCTCGCCCTCGGCCCCCAAGGCCACCGCTGCACCGTGCAGAAGGACGACTTCCAAGCCACCTGGCAGGAAACCGAAGTGGTCAGCGCCGATCCGACCTACCGCACTAATTACGGCAAGATCCACTACCTGCAGCACCTCGTGCGTGATCACCCCCTGATCATGCGCCCCGGTCAAGTCTACCGCCTCATCGTCAACTTCGATCCCGACGTGACGCACGTGGACGGCTAAGTAGCCCGCGCACTCAGCAACCAAAGAACCCAAGCCAAGAAGCACTTCGTTTCTTGGCTTCTTTGTAGTTCAAAAATGCTCTCAAGACGCATCATTCCCTGCCTCGACGTGACCAACGGCCGCGTGGTCAAAGGCGTTAAGTTCCAAGAACTCCGCGACGCGGGCGATCCAGTCGAAAGCGCCAAAGCCTACGACGCCCAAGGCGCCGACGAACTCGTTTTCCTCGACATCACCGCCTCCAGCGACGGCCGCGGCATCATGCACGACGTCGTCGCCCGCACCGCCGAGCAATGCTTCATGCCCCTCACCGTCGGCGGCGGCCTCCGCACCGTCGATGACATCGAGGCCATGCTCAAAAGCGGTGCCGATAAAGTCTCGCTCAACACCGCCGCGATCAAAAACCCGCAGCTCATCGCCGACGCCTCACGCCGCTTCGGCAACCAGTGCATTGTCCTCGCCATCGACGCCAAACGCGAACCCGATGGCAAATCCTGGCGCGTCTACACCCACGGCGGCCGCAACGCCACCGAACTCGACGCCATCGCCTGGGCCAAACGCGCCGTCTCCCTCGGTGCCGGCGAAATTCTCCTCACCTCGATGGACTGCGACGGCATGAAGACGGGCTACGACGTCGCGCTCACCCGCGCCGTCAGCGACGCCGTCAGCGTGCCCGTGATCGCCAGCGGCGGCGCCGGCGAAATGAGCCACTTTGCCGACGTCCTCGACGCCGGACGCGCCAGCGCCGTCCTCGCCGCCAGCCTCTTCCATTTCGGCACGTTCACGATTCAGCAGGTCAAAGATTACCTCGCGACCCACGGCGTCCCGGTCCGCCGTTAAACGCATGCACCGCGACGCTCATCAAGTGCTTCGCCCTGCATGAATCTTTGACCTTTGGCGCGAATGCTCCGATCAACACCGTGCCACCGCTCATGAAAACTCACGCCCTTCTTTTTGCCCTCGCGCTCCTACTCTGCGGCTGCAGGCGAAATGCCGAGCTGGCCGAGGCACGCGAAAATCTCGCCGAGGCCCAGCGGAAAATCGCTGCCATCGAAGCCGAACAGATTTCGCGAATCGACTACGAGCGCACCCGTGCCTCGCTCCAATCGGCCGACGAGCACATTGCCGTGCTCGAACGTACGCTGAAACTCAGGCAAGAACAGCTCGCCGTGCAGGACCGAACCCGTCAGCAAACGGTGCAACCACCAACGACCGAAGCGACAGCCAAACCAATCGAAATTCCTACGACGCTGACCCTGCTGAAAGGCGTCTACGAAACCACCAACGACACCCACGTCTACAGCCACGACGCCCAGCTCAATTTCGGCGAACACCTACAAATTTCATCGCCCACCGGCATGATGGTTTCCGATTCCGATCAAAAAATCGTCGCGGGCGATCTCAGTATCAAAGCCAAAGGCATGGTCCTTGAAACCTCCGATGGACTCTTTGCCACCGCTGAAGATGGTTCGGTAAAATTCGTCGGGAAAACGCTCACGATGAAATTCGCCGGCACCGTACCTGCTCAGGAAATTCCGGCCGCCGCGACGCCTCCCAGCACGCCAACAAAACCAGTCGATGCGAACCCCACCGCCGCACCGACACCCGCCGAGGCCACCGCCCCCGAGCAGCCCAAAGGCTGAGCGCACCGCGCCCGGTTCAAACGATCTCGCGAAACATTCAGCAGCCAGTCGCCTGGCCGAACCATCGGCCTGATTTTTAAAATTCACTCAACCTCCCCCTCCTCCGCGGCTCTGCGCCTCTGCGAGAGCACAGATCGAAAATGACCTAGTCGCTCGCGGAGGCGCGGAGGCGCAAAGAAATCCTCCTGCCGATAACAATCAAATCCGTCACCATCTCCAGTGAGCCGTTGCGTCCTCGGCTGCGCAACAAACGTCATCCCACCTGCATTTCGCTGTGTCACTCTGTGTCGGAGCTCCGTGTGCTCTGTGACCCGGCTCGAAATCAGGAAACGCTTAAGAAAAGCGCACACCCAAACCACGGAGTTGGGACACAGAGGCGGAATGAGGCTGCACAGAGGCCACCGAGGATCGCTGGTGGGCGGAAGAGGTCCGGCTGGCGAAAGAAAATACGGGCAAACTCCAGGTAGGGCGAACCGTCCCAGTGAGCCGTTGCGTCCTCGGCTCGGCGAAGACGCAGCCCAAGTACGTTACGCGAGACGGCCCGGCTTCGGTTTTTGTTAACCTGTTGGATAGCGGAAAATGAAACCGCAGATACACGCGGATAGACGCAGATAAATCCTGTCTTTACCTTCGTCAGCAAAGCCTACCGCCGCTCCCCCTTCATGCCTCTGTGGCGCTCCGTGCATCCTCAGTGTCCTCTGTGACCTAATCCGAAATCAAATAGCAGAATCAAATTGCAGCCGGCGCACACCCCGCTGAGCCGTGTTTTAATCCCGAACTCCGAAGTGGAATCGGGTGTGGTCATAGGGAAGGACATTCAGGCAAGTAAGTTGGGATGGAAAACCACCAGGAAGAAACCGCCCACAAAACCGTCGATGCGGCATTCAAACCGT
>Ga0105048_10020525_pt1 | contig 10078 bp, 6 predicted proteins | sample MAT05_FD_78382 | JGI IMG/M metagenome (GOLD analysis project Ga0105048, IMG submission 78382) | Freshwater microbial communities from Lake Fryxell liftoff mats and glacier meltwater in Antarctica - MAT-05 | ecosystem: Environmental > Aquatic > Freshwater > Ice > Liftoff microbial mat | place... | reverse complement strand
TATTCCATTCTTCCCACCCGTTTTCCCCCCCTCCCAGACCTCCCCCGTACAACACCCCCCCCCCACCCCCCATCCTAGAATACCCCCCGAATCCCCCGAAAACAGAATGCCCCCCGAAACAAAAAGTCGGCGGATGTTGGAGATACCCCCTTCAACCTCCGCCGATTTCATTTTTGCCGGGAGTGAAGCTTTAACCTGAAACACGCAATCACGGCATATCTTATGGCCGGAAATGGGATACTTCTTAGGTGTCGCCGCAAGCACGACTCCCCCCCACGGTGCGAGCGGATCACGACAACTTTCCCCCCGAAAAAATGTCGGCGGATGTTGGAGGTTCCCCCTTCAACATCCGCCGATCTTTTTGTAGATCAGAGACTTACCATTCCCAGAGGAGTTTAAGGGGGACGGCGAGGATCTTCGGGCCATCGAGCTGAAGGAGGGTGGAGCCATCGTAGAAAATGATGCCGGATTGGAAATCGTTTCCTGCTTGGGCAGCGAGGCGGCGCAGGCCATTTCCATCGGAGGAATGGAGGGTGGCGGAGGCTTTGATTTCCACGCCCCAGACCTTGCTGCCACGGGTGAGAACCAAGTCCACCTCCACTTGATCCTTGTCCCGGTAGTGCCAGAAGCGGAGATCCGGATCGGTCCAGCCAGCTTGGGCGATGAGCTGTTGGAGGACGAAGGATTCCAAAAGGTGGCCGAATTTTCCCCGCTGGGTGAGCCAATCCCCTGCGGTAATATTCGAGAGCGAGGCCGCCAAGCCGCTATCCACCAAATGGATTTTCGGAGTTTTGATCAGGCGCTTGGCAGAATTCCGGTGCCACGGCGGGAGGCGGCGGATGAGGAAGAGCCTTTCGAGCACGGCGAGGTAGCGCTCGACGGTTTGGCGGTCCAAGTGGAGATCATTGGCGAGTGAGCTGGTGTTGAGAAGATTGGCCGTCTGGTGGGCAAGGATTTCCAACAGGCGGGAAACCTCGCTGGTATCCCGGACGCGGGCCACATCCTGGATATCACGTTCGATCACAGAGCTGAGATACTGGCGGTGCCACTGGCGGGCACGGGCCGGCATGCGGCCTTGCGGCTCTGGATAACCACCCACCACAATGCGCCCTGGTAAACTGGATGGCCACATGGGTTCTTCGCGGAGGACGTTTGCTCCCAGATCGTTGGCAAGCCAGCGGCGGAGGAAATCGCCACGGCTCCTATCCTTTTCCGCTTCGGTGAGCGGGTGCAGATAAAGGCACTCCATGCGCCCGGCCAGCGAATCTGGCAGCGTGGGGAGTTGGAGTAGATTGGCAGAACCGGTGAGGAGAAAACGACCGGGGCGGCGGTTTTCATCCACCGCGCGCTTGATGGTCAGAAGCAGGTCTGGGGCGCGTTGGATTTCGTCCAGTGTGATGTCTCCCGGCCATTGCGAGATGAACCCCTTCGGGTCTTTTCTTGCGGCTGCGAGTAAATCGGCATCATCGAGGCTGAGATACTGGCGGCTGCCGCCAAGCGAGCGGGCGAGGGTGGACTTCCCGCATTGTCGTGGCCCGAGCAGGCAGACCACGGGCGTGTCTGCCATCGCTTGCTGCATGGCATGCTTGAGCCCCCGTGGGAGTAAATTTTCATCACCGTCCATTTGTGGTTTATGCTAGCGTCCGATTGTGGTATAGTCAAGCGTCTAATTGTGGTATATAGCACCGTCCAATTGTTGTATATAGCACCGTCCAATTGTGGTATACAACACCGTCCGATTGTGGTATTGGCGCACGAGTTATGAATTTTTCCGCACATAATTAAGTTGATCCGCGCTTGATCCCGCTGCGAGCAAGGGTTAGCCATTGCCCTCCGCTTTCATGTCTCTCTCTTCCTACGCCACTCCCTCGCCCGCGCTGCAACGCGAGGTGACACGCCGCCGCTCGTTTGCGATTATTTCCCATCCGGATGCCGGAAAGACGACTTTGACGGAAAAATTCCTGCTCTACGGCGGTGCCCTCAACCTGGCTGGCAGTGTCACCGCGCGGAAAAATCAGCGCGCCACCACCTCGGACTGGATGGACTTGGAAAAACAGCGCGGCATCTCTGTTTCCTCCACCGTCCTGCAATTCGAATACAAAGATTGCGTCGTCAACATCTTGGACACACCCGGGCACAAAGATTTCTCGGAAGACACTTATCGAGTGCTCACCGCCGTGGATGCGGCGGTGATGGTGGTGGATGCGGGCAAGGGCATCGAGAGCCAGACGCGCAAACTTTTCGAAGTATGCCGCCGCCGGGGCGTGCCGATTTTTACTTTCATGAACAAACTGGATCGCCCGGCCCGGCCCTCGATGGATCTGCTCGATGAGCTGGAATCCGTGCTCGGCATCCACGCCTTCCCGGTCAATTGGCCGCTGGGCGATGGCCCGCGCTTCCGGGGGGTTTACGATCGCGAACAAAAGCAGGTGCATCTTTTCCAACGCACTGTGCATGGTGCCTACCGTGCGCCCGTAGCGGTGACGGGCATCGAGGACGAGAGCGTGAAAGAAGCGATCGAAGAAGGCACTTACCGGCAGGTGTGCGATGAGTTGGAACTTTTGGAAGGTGCGGGCGCGGAGTTTGATCTTAAAAAAGTGCTCGCCGGTGAACTCACTCCCGTCTTCTTTGGCAGTGCCGCAAACAACTTTGGTGTGCAGCTTTTGTTGGATCGTTTCCTCGAACTCTCACCACCGCCCACACCGCGTGAAAGCGGTGGAATGATGATCGATCCAGCCTCGGCCGGGTTTTCTGCCTTCGTTTTCAAGATCCAGGCGAACATGAACCCGAAGCACCGCGACCGCATCGCGTTTGTTAGAATTGTCTCGGGGAAATTCGAGCGGGACATGGATGTGATCAACGGCCGCAGTGGTGAGAAAGTGAGACTCGCCAATTCCCAGCGGCTCTTTGCCCGCGAGCGGGAAACGGTGGATGATGCGTTCGCGGGCGATGTCGTCGGTCTCGTCGGGAACTATGATTTATTGATCGGTGATACCCTATCTTCCACACCTGGTATCACCTTTGATGAGATTCCCCGCTTCGCTCCCGAGTGTTTTTCCTTCCTCCATAACAAGAGCACCGCGAAGTATAAACGCTTCCGGGATGGTCTTCAACAACTTCTCAAAGAAGGCGTGGCCAGCGAATTCCAGCTTCTTGAAACGAGTTCCCAGCAAGTGCCATTGTTAGGTGCCGTGGGGCCGCTGCAGTTTGAGGTTCTCCAATACCGGCTCGAAGGGGAATACGCCGCGGAAACCCGCATCGAGCAGGCGAATTGGTCGCTCGCCCGCTGGCTCAAGCCCAAGGCGGGAGATCCGATGGCACCTGATGCCCGGCCAAATCTATCGCTGGGTGCCGCGCTTGCCCGCGACTCCAACGGCTGGCTGGTGGCGCTGCTGCCCAGTGAGTGGGCGCTGAAAACCTTCGCGGATAAAAACGAGGATTGGATATTGTCAGAGCAGCCTTTTCCGCCTCCAGTCGTGGAGAGGTGATCAAAAGGAATATTCTTTAAAAAATGGGGGGAGGACAGATCCTGTGAATCTTCTGTGAAATTGGATCGTTGGCTTTTCCTGATCGATGCATCGTATGGCTGGTTGATCAACAAATTACAAATTTAGGTTTTCAGGACTTTGCGCACGGACTTTTGGCAAACCGCTAAATTTCTCCGCCGAGAAACGAAAAAGTTGGCCCACCGCCTGCTATCCGTTCAGTATCAACACATGGATATGTTCGATGGCTACGATCCCGGGAAATTTTACGACGAGATGTTTGGCGAGAGTGGTGCGGTTCGCAATCATTGCGCACCGCTTCTCCAGAAGTTCGGTATGCTGGATCAAAGGGATTTCCTCGCGAAAAAGGCCAACTCTGAACTCTACTTCTTACGGCAGGGCATCACCTTCAATGTTTACCACGATGATCGTGGTACCGAGCGGATTTTCCCGTTCGATCCCATCCCGCGGGTGATGCCGGCCCATGAGTGGGAGCATCTGGAGGCGGGGCTCACCCAGCGGATTGTTGCGCTCAATCTTTTCCTGCACGATATTTATCACGATCAGCAGATCATCAAGGATGGCGTCATTCCAGCCTTTTACATTGAGGAGGCGCGGCACTACCGCAAGGAATTCCGGGGCGTGGACGTGCCTGCCGATATCTACATCCACATTTGCGGGAGCGATTTGATCCGCGGCGCGGACGGGAAATATTACGTTCTCGAAGACAATGGCCGCTGCCCATCCGGTGCATCATATCTGTTGGAAAACCGCAATGCGCTCAAACGCGCGTTTCCCGGCATTTTCGAAACCATGGGTGTGCGCCCGGTGGATTCCTACCCACGCGAGCTGCTCAACATGCTTCACCACATCTCGCCTCGGCGCGAGGGAGATCCCGTCTGCGTGCTCCTCACTCCCGGCTGCCACAACAGCGCCTACTTCGAGCATTGCTACCTTGCCCGCGAAATGGGCATCGACATCGTCGAAGGCAAGGACCTCGTGGTGGTGGATAAATTTGTTTACATGCGCACGACCCGCGGCCTGCTGCGGGTGGATGTGATCTACCGCCGCATTGACGATGATTTCATCGATCCCGTGGTTTTCCGCAAAGATTCCGTGCTTGGCGTTCCCGGTCTGATGAACGCTTACCGCTCTGGCAACGTGGCCTTGGCCAATGCGGTGGGAACCGGTGTCGCTGACGATAAAGTGATCTATTATTTCGTGCCCAAGATGATCGAATACTACCTAGGCCAGGAGCCGATCTTGCCTAACGTGCCGACCTATCTGGCTTCTGAGGAGGCGGACATGAAATTCATCCTCGGCCATCTCCCCGAACTCGTCGTCAAGGCCGCCAACGAATCAGGCGGCTACGGTATGCTCATGGGCCCCACCGCTTCCAAGGATGAAATCGCCAAATTTCGCGAACTCATCATCGCGGATCCTCGGAATTACATCGCCCAACCCGTCGTCGCCCTCTCCCGCTCGCCCACCTGGTGCGATGGCGCGATGGAAGGTCGCCACATCGATCTTCGTCCCTACATCATTTACGGCGACGAGGTGAAAATCGTTCCCGGGGGGCTCACGCGCGTAGCATTGACGAAAGATTCCCTCGTTGTAAACTCCTCCCAAGGCGGCGGCAGCAAGGACACTTGGGTACTCCGCGATTGAATCCACCATTATGCTTTCCCGAGTTGCTAATACGCTCTATTGGATGGTCCGCTACGTCGAGCGGGCTGATAATCTCTCACGCCTCATTGATGTCAATCAACAGCTTTTGCTCGACTACGAGAAACTCGATAGTGATCGCTTGCGCGGCTTTTGGCAGCCCATCATTCTCAGCACGGGAGATGAAGAGGAGTTCAGTAAAATCTATGACGCCACCGGCAGCGGGGAGGTTATCCGGTTTCTAACAGATGATCCGCGAAACCACAACAGCATCACCTCCTGCATTGCTCTCGCCCGGGAAAATGCCCGGACGGTGAGAGACCAGCTCTCCGATGAGCTTTGGGAAGAGCTCAACTCGCTCTATCTGTTTTCCCGCTCCGAGGAGGCCACGCGGCTCATCGCCTCAGACCCGGCACGCTTTTACGAAAACGTTCGTCGCTCTGCGGTCACCTTTCTGGGAATTTCCGCCTCCACCATGTCACGCAATGAGGCCTGGGAGTTCATGGATCTGGGCAGGCATCTCGAGCGGGCGGATAAAACCACCCGCTTCCTTGACGTTTCCAGCTACCTTCCAGCAGCGCCCGAAGAAGGGGCGGAATCCTCCGGCCAGGAAATCCTCCACTGGTCCGCCATTCTCCGCTCCTGCGGTGCAATGGGTGCTTTCCGCTCAGCCCAGCGGGAAATCACCGCCCAGAGCGTGGTGGATTTCCTCATCTTTGATAAATATTTCCCACGCTCCGTGCGCTACTGCCTGGAGAAAGTGGATCGAAGCCTGCATCGCATTTCCGGCACTCCCCGTGGGACGTTTTCCAACGAGGCGGAACGCGAGGCTGGTCGTCTGTTGGCCGATCTGAACTTCGGCTCCACCGATGATGTCTTCAAAATCGGCCTGCACGATTACCTCGATGCACTTCAAGGACGCTTCAACCACATCGGCGCCGAGATTTTCGAAACGTATGTGCTCATGCCCGAGCGCCTCCAGCTCACCCCGGTCGCCAAGCCACCTTCATTCTCCGCTGCGGCTGCTTGGCAGTTCGAGCAACAACAACAGCAACAACAGTGAGCGAGACTGAACGGGCGGCGGTGCCCATGGTGGGCATGAGACTTTCGGTCCTCCATCGGACGACGTTTCATTATGCCAGCTCCGTCAGTCAAAGCGTGAACGTCCTGCACTTGGAGCCGCGGACGTTTCCCTATCAAAAAACCCTCAGCGCACTCATTCGCGTGATGCCTGCCACGCGTGTGAAACGTTTCACCGATCTCTTTCAAAATATCACCCATCACTTCGAGTTGCCCGGCCCGCATGCCCGCCTGGAAATCGAGAGCCGCATCAAGGTTCACAATCTTCCGTTGGATATCTCGGACCTCAGCAAAACCGCTCCCCTCGAAGCTCTCAATGATTCCTCCATCCGCGAGCAAACATGGCAATACCTCCAGGAAAGCCGCTGGGTTTCCCGCCATCCGGAAGTCTGGCGCCAAGCGCTGGATGTCACCCAGCCGCACACCTCCCTCTTTGATCAGGCATTTGCCCTGATGACGTGGGTCTATTTGAATTTCAGCTATCAACCCGGTGCCACCAACGTCAATACCCACCTCGAAGATGCATTTGCACTGCGCTGCGGAGTTTGCCAGGACTTCACCCACGTCATGTTAGGCCTGTGCCGCGCGGTGGGTATCCCCGCCCGCTATGCCTCCGGTTACCTCTACAACGGCCCCAAGGACACCCTCGTCGGCGCCCAGGCCTCCCATGCTTGGAGCGAGGTCTATCTTCCCGTCGCCGGCTGGATTGGGTTCGATCCCACCAACAACACTCTCGCTGACGAGCGCTACGTGAAAGTGGCCGTCGGGCGCGACTACGATGATGTCACACCGGTGAGAGGAAACTACCACGGCACCGCCCACTGCCGGATGGAAGTCGTGGTGGAAGTGGTGAAGAGTTAGAATCCATCTCCTCCGGTCCCAGGATGTTACCGCAACCGAAACCTGCGGTTGTCTTTATAAAAGGCTGTGGCAGTCGCCTTACAAATCGACTGCCACAGCCCCGGTCGTTTTTCCCGACCCTGCAATGGTTTGGGTGGAGCTGTCCTTTCACTCACCCGGACGAACCCTACACCCTGGAATAAATAGATATATGGGGTATAACCCTACTTTATATGATAATGAGATTTCAATCGAAGCGTAGGGTTTTTCACCAAGCAGGATTATTGAAAATTCAGGCTGTCCAACATCAACGATGGGTTAGATCAAACCCTATTATAGGTCAATCCCTTAGTGATCAAATTAGCCATGTTGCTGTGACTGGCACGAACCCACCCACATTAGCCGGTTTTGTATGAATTGGCGCGTTATTTCCCAATCCGCGAGGGTGTCCACACCCAGAAATACATGCGAGGCATCAGGCAAGAATTGCAGGAATCCTACGACGTGGGGTGATTGTTTCCATGGAATCTAAACTCACAACTGATTGAACATCAGGGGATTTGAAAAAATCGCCCACTTGGCACATCACCTGCCACTTCATCGCCGGGCATTGATGCCCGGGTCGTCACTTCCACCGCTGCGTAACGGATTCCTCCAGATGGGGGTTCATGGGCATGGCGGAGAAACCTGCCGAATTAAATTCTAATGAACCACTTCCCTCTGTCTGAAAAACGAGTTCCCCGGTTTCGATTTTTCCGATTGATCCCGGCGGTATGCCTGATGGCTGCTCCGCCCGTCGGTCTCGCACAGACACTCTATAATTTTGGAAATCCCAACGCTGAAGAACAACTCTACATTGAACTCATCAACCGGGCGCGGGCCAACCCCCCGGCAGAAGGGGTCCGCCTGGCCACCACCAACGACCCCGGTTTGACCGCCACCTACAAACAGTTTGGTGTCGATCTAACGGTCCTACAAAATGAATTCAATGCCATTGCCGCCACTCCTCCGCTTGCTCCAAGCGCGGCTCTCACCAGCGCCGCGCGCAGCCATTCGCTCTGGATGCTCGACAACGCCACCCAATCGCACAATGAAACCAATCCCACCAATGACCCTGGCAGCCGAATCACCGCCGCTGGATACGGTTGGTGGACTTACGGGGAAAACGTCTATTCCTATTCCACCGACACTTGGTACGGTCATGCCGGATTCCAAGTGGACTGGGGCACCGGCGGAACCTATGGCATGCAAAATCCCCGGGGACACCGCAACAGCATCCACAATTCGTCCTTTCGCGAAATCGGTGTCGGAGTGCAGCTCGGGAGCAACGGGTCGGTCGGCCCTCAGCTCGTCACACAAGATTTCGGACGACAGTCTGCCGATCCTTCCTTCGGCACTGGCGTGGCCTACTACGATCTCAACTCTAACAATTTCTATGATGCCGGTGAAGGGATCTCCGGCCTAACTGTCAGCGTCGATGGCACCACCACCTATTGCCTCACCGCGAGGGGTGGCGGCTGGACCGTTCCCATCCCTGCCACTGCCACCACCCGCACGGTCACTTTTTACGGCCTCGGGATGAACCGGACCACCAGCCTCGTGGTTCCCGCATCCAAGAATGCCAAGGCCGACCTTAAACTCAACTACTCGCCACCATCCATCACCAGTGCCGCCACCGCGACGGCCGGTAGTGTCCACAATCTAAAGTTCAGCACCACCGAGGGCAGTTCCGGCTACCACTGGAACCGTTGGAACATCACCACCGCTGCTGCGGAAAACTGCGAGAACCTCGCAAATGTCACGCTGACGAAATCCGGCACATACAACATGCTCAGCACCTCGGTGAAACAACAGGGGACCTCCTCGTTCCACCTCGAACACTCAACTGGGGGTAGCCAGATCCTCGAACTCAACGGGACTTACTACGGCTTGACCAACCCATCGCTCGCTTTCCAAAGCAGCGTCCGTTACTCCACCACCAGCGAGCGCTTCAAGGTCCAGGCGAGGCAGGACGGCTCGGCGGTTTGGCAGACCATCTACGACCAGCAGGGCTACGGAAATTCCGGAGAAAGCGCTTTCAACGCCCGCTCAGCCGCGTTGACGGGCATGGCGGGCAAATCGTTTCACGTCCGCTTCGTTCTCGAATTCAGCAGTGGTGGATACTATCCGAACTCGGGCGACGCGTTCGGCTGGTTCATCGACGCGATCACATTTTCCAACGTGTCTTCGCTCACGAACAACACCGTGCAGACCCTGGCTATCACCAGTGGTTCTTTCACACCAAGCGCTGGAACCTATCTGATGTCGGTGGCCCCGATCATTTCAGGCAGCGATTTCCCATCTTCCTATCAGACGCTCAGCGTGAGCAGCCAGTCGCTCCCTTCGTTCACCACCTGGGCCAGCACATCGGAAATCGCAAATAATATGCCCGCCGGCGCGATTTCCAGTTATCCAAATGCCGACCCCGATAAAGACGGCCGCAGCAACCTCATCGAGTATGCGTTCGGCACCTCGCCGATGACACCTAACGACCCCGCACCACGGATGCCGGTGGCTGTGGCTGACACGAACTTTTACATTCTTCAATACCAGCGTGATTCATTGCTCACCGACCTTACTTTCGCCGCTTGTGCCAGCACGGATCTGGCCAACTGGAAATCCCCCGGCCAATCAGGAGCGCCCGCCGGGTTCACCGATACGCTGATCTCTACCACGGGAACGATTGAAACCCGCCGCGCACGGATACCGGTCAGTTTCGGTGGCAAATGCTTCATTAAAATGGGCATTTCAAGACCCTGACCGCCCTGAATCATGGCTAGTGGATTGATAAAAGGCTATACCAATCCAAATCTCCAGTCGGCAGCGGTGCAGTTGGCCGGAGCCGAGCTAACAAGACCCCTCATTTGGAGCGGACCACCAAGACGCGGCGATCCAAGGTCATCTGTTCCTCGGTGCCTTTAGGATACGACGGGAATGTCTCGCCGTAGCCATGGGCGCTCAGTGCGCTT
>Ga0105048_10020524_pt1 | contig 10078 bp, 8 predicted proteins | sample MAT05_FD_78382 | JGI IMG/M metagenome (GOLD analysis project Ga0105048, IMG submission 78382) | Freshwater microbial communities from Lake Fryxell liftoff mats and glacier meltwater in Antarctica - MAT-05 | ecosystem: Environmental > Aquatic > Freshwater > Ice > Liftoff microbial mat | place... | reverse complement strand
TATCGCGATTCCTGTAAAGTCACCCAACGGAAAATGTACTGTTGGAGTTTCTGAAGTCGAACGGGGAGCCCGTTCACTCGATCAATATTGGACCTGTATTTCTGGATCAACAGAAGATGCCGCCGGTTCAATTTCCTGTACCCTGCCTTGGGTCCCTACAACGGGATCACGGCCGGCCCGACGACTGCTCGGCTACTGACCGATCCGCCAGTTCACCAAGAAACGGCAGACGGATCAGTTCGCCGTGAGACGTTTTGTATAGCATGTAGATCCAACCGCACAGTACGGAGAGCTTCAGACTGCCTGTCACCGCGCGGCGGACAACGACGCCGGCGAATCCAAAGAAGGAACCGATAGCGATATCCACTAATAACCAAACCACAAACAGGTACAGGCCCTGGAACGCGTGAAAGCGCACGAGACGGTCCTCCCGGAAACGCTGGGTCGCCAGGAAAATGAGAGCCGCCACCCATCCTGCAAAGGGAACGTAGCAGAGCGTGCCGGCGGTGGATGCCGAGATCGATTTCAGCCACTCCTCACCCGCCGAGGCGCGTGCCGCCGTTGCCCCTCCGGGTTGTCGCGCGCCGCACTTGGCGCAGAAAACCGCGGCCGGTTCGACCGTGGTTCCGCATTGTGTACAGAAAGGCATGGCGTGTCGATTCTCCCTAGCATACGTAAGTTTGACTGTCGCAGCCAAATGAAAATGTCCTATTCTGCCAAGTAGAAATGTCCTACTCGTGGATCGGGCCGCCCCTCGCCATTCCCCTCTGGATGCATGGTGTTGCATCGCGGCCAGCCGTCAAGACTACCCTTCGGCGCATTGAACCGCGCGGCCTTGACGGCACCAGGCCGCGATGGGAGAACGCACTGTGATGAGGGGAATGGCAAGACTGTTCTGCCGCAGTTTCAGGCAAGCGGGAAAGCGGACATTTCTACTTGGCGTTGACAATACGTAAGTTTGACTTGCGATGTTCCCTCCGAGTTGAGTAGGATGAGTGCGCATGAAGCCGATTGTCTTTGCCCTTTGGATGTTCTCCGCCGCAATGGCGTTGCCGGCCGCGGAAAAGACCGTGGATATTTACTTTATCGACGTCGAGGGAGGCCAGGCGACTCTGCTCGTCACCCCCGACAAACAGTCGATGCTCATTGATACGGGCTGGCCCGGATTCGGCGACCGCGACGCGGACCGCATCGTTCGCGCCGCCAAGAAAGCCGGCCTCAAGAAGATCGACTACCTTCTCATCACGCACTACCACCGCGACCATGTCGGCGGCATCACCCAACTTCTGAGCAAAATGTCGGTCGGCACTTTCGTCGATCACGGTCCCAACCGCGAAACAGGCGCCGCGGCGGATCAACTCATGGAAGCCTATACCAAGGCCGCTTCGAGTGGCCAACGGAGCATCGTGAAGCCAGGCGACCGGATCCCGCTGAAAGGGGCGGAAGTGACGGTCCTGACGGCCGACGGAAATGCAATAGACAAGCCGCTTCCGGGTGCAGGCCAGGCAAATCCGCTTTGCGCAAGCGCGCCCAAGAAGCCCGACGATCCGAGCGAAAACGCCCGCAGTTTGGGAATTTTGGTTACATTCGGAAAGTTCAGGTTTATCGATATCGGCGACCTTACCTGGAACAAAGAGCTGGAACTGGCGTGCCCGGCGAACAAAGTGGGTCCGGTGGATCTCTACGTCACTACGCATCACGGTATGGATGTCAGCGGTCCGGAAGCGCTCGTCCACGCATTGCGTCCTCGCGTCGCCATTATGAACAACGGTTCGCGGAAGGGCGGTTCCCCCGCCGCATGGCGTGTTGTGAAGTCCTCGCCGGGACTGGAAGATCTCTGGCAATTGCATTTCGCCAATGCCGGCGGCCAGGAGCATAACGCCGCCAACGCGTTTCTCGCCGATCTGAACGATACCGGCGAAGGAAACTACATCAAGGTGAGCGCCACGAAGGACGGCGCTATGACGGTTTGGAACTCGCGCAACAAACACACGAAAACGTACGCGGCAAAATAACCGATGCGTTTTATTCACACTGCTGACTGGCAGATCGGCATGAAAGCCGCTTCCACCGGCGGCGCGGCGGAGGCGGTGCGGCAAGCGCGGCTGGAATCGGCCGCGCGCGTGGTGGCGCTGGAAGCGGACTTCCTGCTTGTCGCCGGCGATACGTTTGAGGACAATGCCGTGGATCGGTCGCTCGTACAACATACGGGCGAAATCCTGGCGCGTTTTCATGGTCCGGTGTTTCTGCTTCCCGGCAATCACGATCCGCTCCAGCCGGGAAGCGTTTGGGACCATGCCGTCTGGAACCAATTCCCAAACCTCATGGTTGTTCGCGAGCCCAGGGCTTTCGCGGTGCCCGGTGGCACGCTCATCGCCGCACCCCTGCGGGAAACCCATTCGCGGCGGGATCCCTCGGCAATCCTGGCGGAGATCACACGGCCTGCGGGGACGGTGGTGGCCATGAGCCACGGTACGGTTGAAGGAATCGATCCGGACACCGAGCATCATCCAATCTCGCGTCATGCCTGTTCGCGTGCCCGGGCGGACTATCTCGCCCTCGGCCACTGGCATTCCACGGCCTTTTATCCCGATGCCGAGGGCGCGATTCGAACGGCATACTGTGGCGCCCACGAAACGACGAAGTTCGGCGAGCGCGATAGCGGCAATGCCTTGCGAGTCCAAATCGAGAATGGTCTCCCAATTGTCGAATCGATCCGCACCGGCGTGCTGAATTGGCACAGACTCGACGTCCAAGTGCAGGCGCTGGGCGACATTATGGCACTGCGTGACCGCATCGCGGCTTTGCCGGGGCGTTCCCTTGTAAAACTGGAAATCAGCGGACTGCTGCATGCGGCGGAGGCCGACTTGTTGCGGCAATTGGACGAGATGGGAAGCCGGTTTCTTCACCTCGCTATCGACGTTTCGGGATTGCGCCCCGCGGCCGACGCGGGCTGGGAGGATCTGCTTCCCCCCGGCGCGGTCCGTATGGCCGCGCGCCAACTTCGCGAGCGCGCCGCGGCCGGGGATTCCGTCGCCTCGGAAGCGCTGCTCGAACTGCAGGCGCTGGCGGCGCAGGCAGGCGCATGATCGTACGATCCATCGAAGTTGCCAGCTTCCGGTGCTTTGACCGCGCGATCAAACTTTCCGGTCTTGCCCCCGGGCTGAATGTGATCCATGGTCCCAACGGAGCGGGGAAGTCGACGTTACTGCTGGCACTCCGGCATGGGTTGCTCGACTCCCATAGCTTATCCGGGGCGCAAGTCAAACAGACCATGCAGCCGTGGGGGCGAGCGCTGTATCCCCGGATCCTGATCGTTTTCGAACAGGGCGGGATGGCATGGCGAATCGAAAAACGGTTCCTGTCCGGCGCCTCCTCCCGGCTCGAAAGGGAGGAGAATGGCGTCTTCCGGCCCGTCGCCGAAGGAAAGGAGGCCGACGCCCAGCTTCGTGCGATGCTGCTGGCGGACGGTCCCCCAAAAGGCGCGGCCCAGGAAGCGCACCTCGGCCTGTTACAAGTCCTCTGGACACCCCAGGGCCCTCCGCGTCTGCCCGCCTGGAGCCCCGCCGTCCGTTCCACGCTTCAGGCAGCCTTCGGCGCGGCGCTTAGCTCGAAGGCGGCGGACAATCTGGCCGGTCTGGTAAACGGGCGCTTTTTGGACTACTTTACGCCGACCGGGCAGACGAAGAAATCCTCGCCGATGGTTCAACTCCAGCAGGATGTCTCCGCCTGGCAGGAGAAGGCGCTTACGCTTAAGAGCCAATGGGAGGCCGCCGCCCGGAGCCGGGAACACCTCGGCCTTCTACGCTCCGAAATTGGGGAAAAGGAGTCGCGAGCCGCACTTCTTAAACCCGATGTACAAGCTGCCGCGGCGCACCGGAGTAGACTCGCCGAAGCCACCAATGCGGAACTTCACTCTCGCCAAGCCTTCCAAACTCTCGATACCCGGCTGAGCCAGTGGCGCGCCGACATCGAAACCGCGCATCAATTGCAGCGACAGATGGAAGCCGCCGGCGGCGACCACAAATTGGCCAATGAGAGTCTGGCTGCCGCCGCGGCGCAACGGCCCAGGATCGAGGCGCTCGGACGGGAGATCGAAGCGCTTCATTTGAGCGGACTCGACGCCAAGGCGTGGCCGGACTTGCTCCGGTTCCGGTCGCTGGCGGAGACAACCACTCGCCTTCGTCGGGAACTATCCGAACTCCAGGCGCCGCAAGACCGTGCCATCGCCGAAATTCGCCGCCTTCAGCAGCAACTCGAGATAAAAACGGCCGCCTTGGACGCGTCCAGCCTTAAACTTTCCCTCGAAGCGGAATCCCCCCAGACGCTGGAACTGGCCGGAGAGAAAATTGCGATCGCCAGCGGCGAAATCAGGGAACTCACCAGTCCTCAGAGTATTTCGATTCGCCTTCCGGGAATTGCCCGAATCACCGCCGCAAGCGCCAATCCGCAAGCCGCCGGGCTGGAACTGGAAGTGAGCGACCTGGGATCCCGGCTGGCGATCCTCCTTAACGGCGAGACGACTGCAAATTTGGAGGAGCGCTATACGCATTCCCAGGCCATCCAACAGAAATTGACGGAAGCGAATGCTGAACTTCGCCCGCTTTCGGCGCGCCGGGCCGAACTCGAGGAACTCGCCTCCCGCCGTTTGGAATGGACGGAACAGACGCCGGATATCATCGGAATTCGCGAGGACTGGAAGTCCCGCAAGGAAACTCTCGACAAAGCAAAGACGGAATTCGATCTACCGGCGCTTGCCGCCGCCCATGCCACCGCTACCGCCAAACTCGAGGGTCTGACCGCCCAATTCTCCCAAATCAATTCCCGCCTCGCCCAACATGCCGCGTCCGGGCCGATCGGCGACCTGGAAGGCGCATTGAGACGGGCGCAAACCGAGGCCGCTCTCGCCCGGGCCGGCCTTCAGGACTTGCTGGCCGGCGCTCCGGCAAACCTGGCGTCGCTAGAGTCGGAATTGAGCCAGCTCGAATCGAGCCTGGCGTTGGATCGTCAGACCGCCGCCCATTTGGCGGGCCAACTCGCGGCGCTGCAGACGCAAAATCTTTACAGCCGCCTCGCCGAAGCCGAGGAGCGCCAATCCGAGACCGCGTCTATTCTGGGACGCCACCGCCGCCGCGCCGCCGCAATTCTCCTCCTCAAAGAGACGCTCGAAAGCGCCCGGCAGAATCTGACATCCTCACTCCCAAATCAGATAGCCGAAGAGGCCACTCGCAACTGGAGGCGGATTGCCGGGCCGGACGCCCATCCCATCCGCGTCTCCGAATCCTGGCATCCAGGCGGATTCCATGTTCCCGGCGCCGAGGCCGGAATGGACGAGATCTCCGGCGGCGAAGCCGAGCAGATTTCCTTCGCCACCCGCCTCGCCCTCGCCACGCAACTGGCCCAGGAAGAGCGCCAACTCGCCGTCTTTGACGACGCTTTCTTAGCCACCGATCCCGCTCGCGCGGAAAATATTATCGGACTGCTGGCCGCCGCCTCCGGCCGGCTTCAGATCATCGTCTTAACCTGTCACCCCTCCCGATACGCGACGCTTCCCGGCGCCCGGGTTTTCGATCTCGAAAAGTTGAAAGAATAGGAAGGACATGGACGAACGGGCCTACTACACCGAATCTCCGGCCACGCGCCCGGCCCAGCTCAGTTGTCCTTACTGCCGAACCAGCCAGCAGTTGGATCTCCGTTGGCTGATCCGCAGGAAAAAGGACCGGCTACCACCCGGAGCGGATGAACGGGACCGCGCCCGCTTCGCCAAGTGCCAAAGCTACATGGTCTTGTTAGATGATCGAACTCGGTGCGGAAATCCGCGGTGCCGAAAGACTTTTGAGGTGTCGGGGATTAAAACTACAGCCTTTCTTGCCGATGTGTAGGGGGACAGGAAAAATTTGCATGCGTTTAAGTTGTTGTAAATGAAGCCACTTTTTCTTATAGCAGGACGGAGTTCCTAGGCCTGACGTTCTAACCTTAGAACCAATGTAGGGCTAGGCGCGTCTTCATGTATGGAATAGTCTGAGCTTGTCCGGGTCGGGGTGATGTGCAAGTCGCCCTTCCGCGGTTTCAAAAATTCCTCCGATTGAGAGCCGGGAGCCTTCTTCCGGCTCATTTTTTTGCCAAAATCTAAAGATGCCAACGTTGATCGCCGCTCCGACGCGAATCGAAGCCGCCGGAACTAAACCGAAGAAAATAGATGAGTTCGTAGGCCGGGTGAATACCGGCGCCGAAAACATCAGTGTCGCCCACATGCGCAGTCCGAGCGGGTGGGTGGAACCGGGCCAAACACCGGAGTTCGACGAGTACACGGTGGTGATTAAAGGGGCCATCCACATTGAGCATAAAGACGGCACTCTGACGGTTGAGGCCGGTCAAGCGGTGCTAACCCATGCCGGGGAATGGATTCGCTATTCCACTCCAGGGCCCGACGGCGCCGAGTATATCGCCATTTGTCTACCCGCGTTTTCCCCAGGAACCGTCCACCGGGACGCAGAATAGCGAAAATGGTTCGCAGTCGCCGGTATCGTGATAGAATCGAGGGTTGGCAACCCCGCCCCGAAATACCCACTTGTCTGTACTAAGCGCACATATCGGTTTTTGGGTAACGCTGATTGCGGCGCCGGCGAGTACATTGTCAATCGATTTAATGAAAACCCAAGGAGCAATTCGTGGCTGAAGGTATGCGTCACATTTTTACTTCGGAATCGGTCACCGAAGGCCATCCCGACAAGATGGCGGATCAGATTTCCGATGCCGTTCTCGATGCTGTCATGAAAGATGACCCGATGGGCCGTGTGGCCTGCGAGGTCCTCGTCACGACGGGTCTGGCGGTCGTCGCCGGTGAAATCACCACCAAGTCCATTTTTAACGTGCCCGATCTGGTGCGCGAAGTGATTGCCGGCATCGGTTTCACGGATGCCGCCATGGGTTACGATGCCAAAACCTGCGGAATCCTGAATGCGATTCAAACGCAATCCCCGCACATCGCCATGGGCGTTGACACCGGCGGCGCCGGTGATCAGGGCCTGATGTTCGGCTATGCGTGCAACGAGACCGACGAGTTGATGCCGCTGCCGATCATGATGGCGCACAAGCTGGTCGCTCAGCTTTCCGCTCTCCGCCGCAACGGCACGCTGCCGTGGGTGCGGCCGGATGGCAAGAGCCAGGTTTCCGTGGAATACGTCAACGGGATGCCGAAGCGGATTGACGCCGTCGTTCTCTCGACGCAGCATGCCCCCGAAATCCCCACGGATGAACTCCGCGCGCAGATCAAGAAACATGTCATCGACCCCATCATTCCTTCGGACATGGTGGATAGCGGCACGAAATACCACATTAACCCCACCGGGCTTTTCGTAATCGGAGGACCGCACGGCGACACCGGCCTGACGGGCCGTAAGATCATCGTCGACACCTATGGCGGCATGGGCCGTCACGGCGGCGGCGCCTTCTCCGGCAAAGACCCGACGAAGGTCGACCGCTCGGCTTGCTACATGGCTCGCTACATCGCAAAGAACATTGTGGCGGCCGGTTTGGCCTCCCGCTGTGAAGTGCAGTTGGCGTATGCCATCGGCGTCGCTGAGCCCGTCTCGGTGATGGTCGACACGTTCGGGACCGGGCTGGTCGACGCGGCTCGCCTCACTGAACTCGTCCGCGCCAACTTCGGCCTCACCCCGAAAGCGATCATCGACAGCCTGCAACTCCGCCGTCCGATTTATCGCAAAACTGCTGCATTCGGCCACTTCGGCCGGACCGAACCGACCTTTACCTGGGAAGCCACCGATAAAGCTGAAGCGCTCCGCGCCGAAGCCGGTATCGCCGTTGGCGCCCACAGCTAAACGCCGGCCCGCCAACTAACCGCAATCGAGGCGCGGAGTGAACCACTCCGCGCCTCGCTCTTCCGAAACGATTTTCCTCCTTACCTTTTCCCCATGGCACTCCTCGAAGGCTGCAAGCACGAAATTGAACTCGTCGTCCCCGTTGAGGAGATCGACAAGGAAACGACACTGGTTGTCGAAGACATTCGCAAGAAGGCGGCCCTTCCCGGCTTCCGGCCCGGCAAAGTCCCGGCATCACTCATACGCACGAAGTTTGGGAGGGATGTCCGGCAGGATGTGCTGGAGCGGATCATTCCCAAGGCGTTCCGCAAATATGCCGACGGAGAAAAGCTGGAAGTGGTCGGCACGCCGTTGGTCGTCGACATGCATTTTCATGCCGGCGAACCGCTGAAATTCAAAGCGCATTTTGAAGTGGCCCCCGTGGTGGAGTTGCGAGACGACTATCGCGGACTCACTGTTCCGTATCGCGAGCCCGTCGTGACCCAGGAGGAAGTGGAGGCTCGTCTCCAAACCCTTCAGGCGCAGAAGGCCGAGTACATTAACGAAGACCCCCGGCCCGCCACCGCCACCGATCATGTTTTGATCGCGCTTCGCAGCCTTTCCCCGCTCGCGGGCGGGGAACTGAATGAGAACGAACTCGCGTTGGAACTCGGTCACGCCGACACCATGGCCGCGTTCACCGAAAACATCACCGGAATGGAGCCGGGGGATGAAAAAGAGTTCGTGATTTCCTACCCGGACGACTACGGCGCCGAGCGTCTCGCCGGGCAGACGGTCACTTTTTCTTGCACGCTGAAAACAATCCGCCGGAAGGAATTGCCGGAACTCAATGACGAGTTCGCGCAGGACCTCGGCGATTTCAAGAGCCTCGACGAACTCCGGGATGCGGCGCGCAAGTCCATTTACGCCGACCGTGACAACACCGCCCGGCAGGAAGCGCACAACGCCATTCTGGACTCGCTGGTTGCCCTCTATGATTTTCCGATTCCGCAGTCCTACGTGGATCAGCAGGTTAAGTCCATTATCGAGGACCGTCTCCGCAGCCTGTCCGGCCAGGGCGTCGACCCCCGCACCCTAAACCTCGATTGGGACAAGCTCAAGGAATCCCAGGCCCCGCGGGCGCTGAAAGACGTCCGCGCGTCATTGCTGTTGGAAAAAGTCGCCGATCGCGAAACTATTCACGCGACGCGCGAAGAAGTTGACGGCGAAGTGCAGCGCATCGCCCGGCAGGAACGGGAAGCGGTTGTTTCCGTTCGCCGCCGGCTGGAGCAGGACGGTTCGCTAGGGCGCATCGCCGGGCATATCCGAACACAGAAGACCCTCAATTTCCTCTTCGAACAAGCCAATAAAGTGGAGCCGCCCGTGCCCGAAGTCCCAGCGGCGGCGGAATCCTAGTAATCTCGTAGCAGGTGAAAACTGTCGATAAGGACTTCGCGCCTCAGGTTCAAGTGGCGCGAGCCGAGCAGATATGGCGACGCAGCCGTTGGGCCGTGTTTCTGTACGTACTCATTTTTGTTCCTCTCGGATTCGGCACGGGTTTTGCCGCCAAGGAGCCGTCGCTTTTTGGGTTGATGGTGCTGCTCTTCGGGGCCACCGGGCTCTTTCGTTGGCGGTCATTGTACATGGGGCCGCCGCCTGCCGATCCCCTTGCAGCCTCTCGCTGGCTTCGTTCCTATGGCCGTCATACCGCTATGGCCGGCCTCATTTGGGGTTTCTTCGCCTGCTACATGCAGATTCGGTATCGCGGCGTTTTTCTCCAGTTCACCGTCCTGCTGATCTCCGCCGGTATTAGTTGCTTCGCATTGGGCGCTTTCGCGGGCGACCGGAGGCTCACCCTGACTTACCTGGCCTGCGCGATACTCCCCGCCATGGCCGGGGTCGCTATCGGAGCCGATGGCGAAGCGTTGGTGCTGCTCGGACTCATTACAATTTTCCTTGCCGCGGTAGTGCTTCAGGTATTCGAACTCAACGCGTGGTTCGAACGCTCGACGATTGAATCCCTGCTGCTGGAGCGCTCTCGCCAGGAAGCCGAAGCCGCCGCCCGGGTAAAAAGCGAGTTTTTGGCCAACATGAGTCACGAGTTGCGGACGCCGATGAACGGTGTAATGGGAATGCTTGAACTGCTCCTCCAGAGCAGTCTCGATCGCGAACAGAAACTGCTCGCGCGCACCAGCCACCGCTCCGCCGAGGCGCTCCTCGACATTCTGAACGACATCCTGGATTTTTCCAAGATGAGC
>Ga0105048_10020521_pt1 | contig 10079 bp, 8 predicted proteins | sample MAT05_FD_78382 | JGI IMG/M metagenome (GOLD analysis project Ga0105048, IMG submission 78382) | Freshwater microbial communities from Lake Fryxell liftoff mats and glacier meltwater in Antarctica - MAT-05 | ecosystem: Environmental > Aquatic > Freshwater > Ice > Liftoff microbial mat | place... | reverse complement strand
TTTTCAAAAACCGGCGTCAGTTCGGATTTCCATTTTTTCTGAAGAACATCAGAATCGTAGTGTTTTACCGATTCAAACAAATAATACCCCTGCTCTACAAAATCGGGCAAAAAAGTGACCCGCTCCTTCATCAGTCCTGCCACGGTGGCAAGGTAGCTGTCGCTCACGGCGTAACCTTTGGCTTTGGCGAGCGGACGAATATGCTCCACCAGGGCTTCGTCGGACATGGCCTGGATGTATTTTTGGTTGAACCATTTCGCTTTGTCGTAGTCGAAACGGGCGCCGCCTTTGCTGATGTGGTCCATGGAAAAAGCTGCGGTCAGTTCTTCTAGGGTAAACATTTCCTGATCGCCGCCCGGATGCCAGCCCAGCAGAGCGATGAAGTTAAGGACTGCCTGCGGCAAAAATCCTGTTTCGCGGAAACCTGGAAAATGTTCTGCCACGGTTTCGCCTTCCCATGCCAATGGAAACACCGGTATGCCAAATTTTGCGCCGTCGCGTTTGCTGAGTTTTCCGTTGCCTTCGGGTTTGAGGATGAGGGGCAGGTGGGCAAAACGGGGCATGGTGTCGGACCAGCCGAGGCCTTCGTACAACAACACGTGGTGGGCTGTGCTGGGAAGCCATTCTTCGCCCCGGATCACGTGGGTGATCTGCATGAGGTGGTCGTCCACGATGTTGGCCAGATGGTAAGTAGGCATGCCGTCTGCTTTGAGCAGCACCTTGTCGTCCACTTCATCGCTGGAAAACACCACTTCGCCGCGGATCATGTCGTTGATGATGATGTCCCGCCCGGGTTCTACTTTCAGGCGGATAACCGAAGGGACGTCTGCATCGAGCAGTTTTTGAACCTGATCGGCTAGCAGGCTGAGGCTGTTGCTCATGCCCATGCGGGTGCGGAAGTTGCAGGTATAATTGGGTTCTTTTTCGCGCAGTGCTTCCAGTTCCTCCGGTGTGTCAAATGCGTAATAGGCGTGCCCTTTAGCAACCAGATCGAGGGCGTATTGTTTGTAAATGGCTTTGCGTTCGCTTTGTCGGTACGGGCCCATATCGCCGCCGAATTCCTGTCCTTCATCGGGCAACAAACCTACCCAACGAAGTGCTTCGATGATGTATGCTTCAGCACCCGGTACGTAGCGGTTTTGGTCGGTATCTTCGATGCGCAAAATGAACTTGCCACCCTGCTGCCTTGCAAACAGGTAATTGTAAAGAGCAGTACGCACTCCGCCTATGTGGAGCGCTCCTGTGGGAGAAGGTGCGAATCGTACGCGTACGGACATGTAGTTTTTGTTTAAGGAACAGCAAAAGTAGCGGTTTTTGCCATAAGTATGGCAAACATGTTTGCCAAAGGGATACAGGTTTGGGTGTGATGCCCCATTTTTACAAAAAAATTTCGTCCTTCCGGCATGTATCTCGTCAAAACACCCAAGCTGATCAGGGCTCTGATGCCCTTCTACACCTGGCAAATCGCCACGGAGGAGCGGCAGCTGTACCTTTCGTTCGACGACGGTCCCATTCCTGAAGTAACACCCTGGGTGCTCGATTTGCTCGCCCGGTACAACGCCCGGGCCACTTTTTTTTGTGTTGGCGAAAACGTGATGCGCCACCCCCATTTGTACCAACGCCTGCTCAGTGAAGGTCATTCGGTGGGCAACCATACGTACAACCACCTCAACGGATGGCACACCGAACATGTAAACTACCTCCATAATGTGCGCCGATGCCAGCAATACGTGCGCAGTCCGTTGTTTCGTCCACCTTACGGCCGCCTCATGCCAAGGCAACGCATGATTTTGGAAAAATACTTCCGCATCATCATGTGGGATGTGCTCAGCGGTGACTTTGACACGGAGCTTTCGCCCGAATTGTGTTTTGAAAACGTGCGTGATAACGCAGGTCCGGGTTCTATTGTGGTGTTCCACGACAGCATGAAAGCCGAGCAAAAATTGCGTTTTGCCCTCCCGGCTACCCTCGAATATTTTTCAAGTCAAGGTTATACTTTCCCTGCCATACCCATGGAAATGACGGAAATGCCCGAGGTTTTTTGAATTATTAAACAGTTTTGAAGTAGTTTTTGTACCATTCTACTTCGTGCCAGTCTATTGCTTTTTCATTCATTTCGTGCATCGGATCAAGCTTGCTGTAAAGGATCTCAAGGGAAGCATGGTCGCGTTGACTGATCACCTTAAAACCTTCACGCATCAGTTTGGCTGCCGCTACACCTGCCCCTATCTGGTACTGCTTGTTTTCCGAAAAACGGTTTCCGTTGTAAATAACCTGGCTTCCGCATGCGGCACTGATGTCCATCATCACACACAATTCCACATCCTCAAGCCGGGCAACTTCCGCCATTTTTTCGGCAGCCCGAACGATGCCCTCACTCCAGTCGATGCCGGATTCGCTCAGCATACGCGCCTTGCCATCAAGCACATCGTCGCCCGTGCCGCCGTGGAGGTCGCACATTTCACGCGGTGAACCGAAGGAAAATTCTTCCGGACAAAATTTTACCAGCCGAACCGTATCGTAATTCAGCAATTTCAAAACCGAAGGATACTCGCCATTGGCCGAGCCATCGTAGCCGCAGGTGATGCCGGTTAGGCAGGCGCTTACGAGTACGCGAAGTGGGTCGGTGGATGTAGGGATGCGCATGGCTTTTAAAAAGTTTCTGTCCGTCATGGGCTGGGGGTTTTGGTCGGCAGTCGGCAGTTTTGGAAGGTCTAAAAATACCTCGTTTTTCACAAAACTGGTTGCAATCCGGAAAAATATGCACCATTCGACTACTGGCTGTTGACTGTCGGCTGCCGACTGTTGACCAATTTCAACATTCCTTCCTTTACCACTTCCGGCTTTGACCAAATAAAAAAATGGTTGCCTGTGGGTAAAGAATCGATGCGTACCCGAGCGCTTCCGGCGAGCATGTTTTTGGCAAAATCGGCGTTTCCGGCGGGTACGAGCACGTCGTTAACGGCCTGCTGAACCACCACCGGGCAGGTGATGCGCTGCCAGAGTGGCATCATATTTTCCAGTTCTTTTTTCAGGGCGATGATTTCACGGTTGCTGGTGTACATGCTTTTGGGCGTAAGCCAGCATATGGGCGGGTTGTCCACCACGGGCATCCACCAGGTATCGGGTTCGAGTTTGGGATCTACGGAAGCGGCAAGGAGCAGGAGTCCTGCCGTTTTTTCGGGATAATCGATGGCGAACCGCACAACGACCGGTCCGCCGTAGGAGTGGCCGGCCAGAAATACGGGTTGATTGGGTGCGATTTGGTCGATGACCAGTTTGATGGCTCGGGCCTGTGCTTCGAGCGAACATTCGGCTTTACCGAAACCGCTGTAACCGAAACCGGGGCGGTCGACGGTGATCATCCTGTATTGCCGGCTCAAACTCGTATCGGAAAGCAGGTGCAAAAAAGCGTCGGAAGAGCCTGGCGAACCGTGTACGAACATCCAAACGGGCAAACTGTCGGCCGCCGCGATGCTCACCGCATGGATGTTGCGTTGGGCAAGGGAATCGTACGCATCGATGAATCGGGGCTGCAAGAACTGACCTTTTTCCTGAAGTTTTTCCTCCCATTTGCTATCAGACGTGCGGAAACTCAGGCATCCGGCTTGCACGGCTATGATCCAAACGAGTAGGAGGAAAGCGAGGGTGTGGAGGGAGCGTCGGAGCATGTGTGAGAATGTTTTCTGCAGACAAAACAAACGAAAAGGAAGAAGGTTAGAAAACTGAATTTTAAGAAAAAATTTTACTCACAGGCATCTACACTGTTTTCTTTAATTCTTTCCTGTCGGAATTATTTCCTTTATCATCAGCGCTTCAAAATGCATCTCAGGCATGACATCTTCCGCGGCTTTAAACTCATACGCCTTCCCTTTTTCATCAAAACCCACCCATGGACCGCCGTACTCCTCCGTGCGAGTGCCCTGCGCCACCAGTTTGCCTTTTTTACCTACCGCCCGCCATGCTTCAAAATGCGCCCGTTGTATAGACCCGATGTAGGTAAAAGCTTCTTTGTTGATGCGTTTCCCGGAAGGATTGTGCAAAAAGTACTTGTCACCTTCCATCACCGCAAAATAATTAGATTGGTTGTTGTGGTATATCGCATCGTACGTGTATGTGGCTTCACTAGGTTTGTCGAGATGTACAAATCCCCATTTTTCACCTCCTTCCGGAATGCCCCACAATACCCTTGGATCCAGGGCATAAACCAGATGTTTGTACCTTCCGGGAAGCGCCTGTTTTCCGTCGAAGCGCCAAGCCGTGTAGCCATCATCGGAATAGGTGAGCAGGGCATACTTATCGGTCACATATTGGATGTGTTTGTACTGTATGGGCACAACCATTCGACAGTCGTCATCGAATATTCCACGCATTTTATCACCCTCCTTGAATGCCAGAAAATAAATTTTCTCGTCTGGTGGTGGCAAATTGCTCAGGTAATAAAATTCTCGTTGAAGATGTTGCAAGGAAATATTTTCCAAAAGGATTTTGCCGTTGGTGTCGTATACTACAGCGCCGTTTTGCCGGGATGGGTAGCGGCGAACAAACACGTTGCCCTCACGGTACAAACTGCCTGTTTCGAGAGGTAAAATGAAATCGCCTTGTTCATTCACCAGGCCCACTTGGTTGGAGGTTGTTTTCACCATAAACCGATTCGGCGGTGCCGGAGTGATCTGATCGTACATGCATGGCAAAAGGGTATCGCCCGACCACGACAAAAAACCGTAGTTGATGATTTTGCCCGGCATTACGGTGGCGCACATCACCACTTTGCCGTCTGTCCAGCGCCCTTGGTTGAGTTTTCAGGAAAAACGGCTTGTCCTTTTTTGTTGCGGAAATACCGCGACTTGTCGGCCCTGATGATCTCGGTGGTGCTGTTGTCGAAGCCAGGCCAAGCGGTGCTGCCTGCGCTTTTGAAAATGGGTTTTCCCGAAGCGTCAAAAAACTGCAAAACTGTATCGCCGGGCTCGCGTGCCACGAGCAGGTCGGCAAACACAGCACGCACGTAGTCGTACTGGATCGGTAAAACTTGTTTTCCATTAAAAAGAAACAAACCCAATTTGCCGTCTTTTTTTACACCCGCGTAACCGAGTTTGCTCCCGGTTTGCCAGCTCAGGTCGATCTCGTCGAACGATACAGGAAGGATAAGTTGACCACTTTTTCCACCATAAAGCCCTTTGAGTTTCCCCTTGGTTACGGTTACGAGCGTATCGCCGGACCAGGGTTGCACGTCTTCAAATTCAAAAGGGATGATTTTTCGGCCATCTTCGGGGTCCACCAGACCTTTTTTTTTCGTTATGGGGTTGGTTTCCACACCGTATTGGGAAAACAGGGTGTGTGCACTAAAAAGGAGAAAAAGCAGTAACAGAATGGGACATGGAATGCTTTTGGACATCATAAAAGGGCAATTTTTTACAAATTTACTGTTCGCGGTACACCCAGCGTCTTGTTCAAACCTATAATTCATAAACCTGCTTCCAGGGCAACATCTCGCCATCGGTTCGCCTCTGATGTTCCGTTCCGGCATACACGACCACATTCGAACCTTTAGAATCGGGGGCTGAGGCCCTGACAAACCGAATGCCTTTAAAAAACTGAGCCGTAGGGGTAAAGCTGTATTTGGCTTCAATAAGGTTGATGTTGCCGCCTTCACGAACCAAAAAATCTACCTCGTTTCCGTTTGAATCACGCCAAAAATAAATGGATGCAGGCCGAAAATCGTTGAACCGGTTTTTCATCAATTCTGCTGCGACCATGTTTTCAAACAAACTTCCCCGGGCGTGGTAATGCTCAATTTGATTGGCTTCGTTTAAATCCAGCAAATGGCAAAGCAACCCCGTATCGTAAAAGTACAGTTTGGGCGATTTGACGAGGCGCTTGGAAAAATTTTCAAAATAGGGTTGCATAGTAAAGGCTACAAATCCGGCCTCGAGGATGTTCAACCATTTTTTCAAAGTGGGCTGGGAAATACCTGCTTCAACGGCCAGGGATTGGTAATTCAGCGTTTGTCCTACCCTGCCGGCACACAGTTTTAAGAAATTTCGAAATGTCCCCAGGTCGGCTATGTTGGCCACACTCCGAACATCGCGCTCCAGGTATGTTTCCAGGTACGAAGGAAAATAAGCAGAGGGATCGATGTTGCGCTCAAAAAGCGCCGGATAACCTCCGTAAAAAAGCACTTTTTCGAGCTGTTCGTACAGCAAACTCGGTTGATTTTCGAGCATTTCCCGGTGGCTCAACGGCAACAATTTGAAGATCGCCACCCTGCCGGCCAAGGATTGTGCCACCGAGTCGGCCAGTAGAAAGTTTTGTGAACCCGACAAAATGTATTTCCCCATTTCCCGGTCTTCGTCGGCTCTTACCTGCAAATAGGAAAACAACTCCGGCACCCGCTGGGCTTCATCCAGGATGACCTTGCCGGAATATTGACGCAAAAAACCAACCGGATCCTCCGAGGCAAATGCGCGGTTGGCAGCAAATTCCAGGTTTACATACCGGTAATCTGCAAACATTTCCCGCAATAGGGTAGTTTTCCCAGCCTGACGGGGTCCTGTAACAAGCAACATCGGAAATTTGGATAACATGCTCCGAATGGCCTGCTCCATTTGTCGGGCGATAATCATAGTTTTTCATGCAAAATTAAAAAACAATTTTCAATTTTGCATGAAAAATTTAATTTTAGACATGCTTTACGAAGGCTTTTGTCAAATCCCTGCCGTCAAGCGCGAGGAACAAAGAAGGCCACGAAGGATGTATTTATGTTGAAAGCTTGGTTGTTCAACATGCAAAATGTCCCATATTACCCAACGGAAATGTGTATTTTTGCGCCTCGACTTAGAGCGTGTTCGGGATTTTAGATTGACCGAAACCGTTTGGCAAACATACTAGTGCCGCGTCCAATGAATGACGTAGAGTTTGGCGAGACCTATATTTTGCTCAATTAGGCATAAGGAGGGCGAAATGCGGGACATTTTAACCGACGAATAACGACATTGAGCGAAAAATAGGGCCGCCAAACTGTATGTTATTCACCGGACGCGGCACCAGTGCTGGCAACGCAATGCATGAGAAAGAAAATTGAGATACTGGCTCCGGCCAAAAACCTATACCAGGGCATGGCGGCCGTCAATGCCGGCGCAGATGCCGTGTACATCGGCGCGCCGCAGTTTGGCGCCCGCACAAACGCCACCAATTCGCTGGAAGACATCGCCGAACTCGCCAGGTACGCCCACCTTTTCAAAAGCAAGGTGCTGGTGACGGTCAATACCATTTTGTACGAAAACGAACTGGAAACCTGCCGCCTGCTCATCTGGGATCTGTACAACATTGGCGTGGATGCCATCATCGTTCAGGACATGGGCATTTTGGAAATGGACCTTCCGCCCATCGCCCTGCATGCCAGCACCCAGGCCAACAACCGCGACGCTGGCCATGTGAAATTCCTGGCCGATGCCGGCATCAAACGCGTGGTGCTGGCCCGCGAACTGAACCTCGACCAGGTCCGGGAAATCCACCAAGCCACCGATGTGGAACTGGAATTTTTCGTCACCGGCGCACTCTGCGTATCCTTCAGCGGCAATTGCTACATGAGCGTTGCCAACGGCGAACGCTCGGCCAACCGCGGTTCCTGCGCCCAAAACTGCCGCCTGCCCTATCGTCTCATCGACGGCAAAGGCAACACCCTGATCGAAAGCAGCCACCTACTTTCCATCAAGGATCTGGACCTGAGCGACGAGCTGCCCAATATGATCGCGGCTGGCATTTGTTCCTTTAAAATTGAAGGACGCCTGAAAGACCTTGTTTACGTCAAAAACAACACCTCGTACCTGCGCAAACGACTCGATGCTTTCCTCGAAGCACACCCCGACCAATACGAAAAAGCTTCCTCGGGCCGCACCTTCTACAACTTTGAACCGGAACTGGACCGCAGTTTCAACCGGGGCTACACCGACTACTTCCTCAACCAGCGAGGCGAAAAAATCGGCTCGTGGGAAAGTCCCAAATCCCAGGGACAATACATCGGCAAATTGCTGGAAACCAAAGCCAACGGTTACCGCATTGAAAACCACGAGCTGCTCAACAACGGCGACGGACTCTGTTTCATCAACGAACACGGCGAAGCACTCGGCGCCCAGATCAACATCATTGTCAACGACCTGGTGGTGCCCAACGAACTGAAACCACTGCCGGTCGGCACGGCGATTTACCGCAACCTCGACGCCGAGTTCAACCGGATGATCGAAAACGAAAACAGTGCCGTGCGGAAAATCGGCGTGACCATGCACTTCAGCGAAACGGAAGCCGGCTTCCGTCTGCACGTGGTGGACGAAGACGGGCACGCCTGCACCGTCAACCACGAGATGTCCAAAGAGATTGCCAAAAACGCCGATGGACTGATCGACAACGTCAAAAAGAACCTCGCCAAAACAGGGAATACACCCTTCATCGCGGATGCTGTCGAAGTGGATTTTTCGCAAAACTGGTTTTTGCCCAACTCCAAAGTGAACGAAATCCGGAGAGCGGCCCTGGAACAACTGGCGGAAATCCGCATCCGTGATTACCGGCGGGAAGAACACCAGATCGTCAAAACCGATCACCCGTACCCGGTGCAGTCGCTCGATTTTACTTTCAACGTATCCAACAAATTGGCCCGGGCATTCTACCAGCGCCATGGCGTTACGGACATTGAAAAGGCCTTTGAATTGCAATGGGATCCCGGCAAATCGCGCGTGATGGTGACCAAATACTGCGTGAAATACGAACTGGGCAAATGTCCGCGTTACCAGCGCGACACCATGGGTGAAAAACTCGCCGAGCCGCTCACCCTGAAACACGGCGAAGTCGAGTACAAGCTCAAATTCAACTGCAAACCCTGTGAAATGGAAATCTGGGAGAAAGATGCGGAGTTTGTGATTGAGGATGAGGATTGATGGAGGAATAGAGGCCCGTTATTCCTGCCCTGCTACAAAATGCACAAAATGGTCCTTGTGGATACTTTCAAAGTGTGCATTGGGATAAGTTCCGAGCCAGGAAGCTGGCGCTTTGGATGTCTTGTTCCATTTCATTTCATAGCCATAAAGCACACCGTTGTTTTGCTCCACATAGTCCAATCCAACACCCGTGTAGGTACGCCAGAAATAGGCGTTGCTCCGTTCCCTGGCGTATTTGATTTTTTTCATCCTTTCAATCAGGAGAAAATTTTCCCAAAGTGCGCCGATGTCCGTACGCATGTCAGGTGCGTTGAAATTGTTGATGAGGTTGTTGCGAACGCCGAGATCGTAGAAATAAATTTTGTTCATCTTAGAGATCTCCTTACGGGGATTGCTGCTGTAACCTCCCAACCGAAACAGTACAAACCCTTTTTCCAAAAGATCGATGTAATGCGCAACCGTTTCATGGCTCAAACCTAAGGCATTGCCGATTTCGTTGAGGGAAACCGTACTGCCTATCTGCAAGGCCAGCATTTGAAGCAGTTTCCTGATTTTGTCGGCGAATTTTATGCTTGAAAGCTGTAAAATGTCTTTGTAAAGGTAGACGGAGGTCAATTCATCGAGGCGATCAATCTTCGTTTTTGCGCCGGTTGTTTGCAAAATTTCGGGATATGCCCCATAAATCAAAAGTGATTCAAGCTGGTTTTTGAACTCAAATACCGAGCTGTCCCGAATGATTTCTTCAGCAGATATTGGGAAAAGCTGGTAGGTTTTTGTGCGTCCGGTGAGCGGCTCGCGGATGTTGTTGGCCAATTCAAAATAAGACGACCCGGTTGCAATGATTTTCAGATGTGGCATCTCATCGTGCAAAATCTTTAGGTTTATACCGATGTCCCGGATGTTTTGCGCCTCGTCAATAAACAGCAACTTTTTTGAGCCGATCAATTCCTGCATTTTCCGGAGGTCCCGCGATGCAAAAACTTCGTTGTAGGTAAGTTGGTCGGCATTGACCAATAAGGCATCCTAATTGTCCTTGATGATTTCCTTGATCAGGGTGGTTTTACCTACCTGACGAGGTCCGTAAAGGATGATGATCTTGTTGATGTCATCTTTCAGGTCCTGTTCAATTTGACTTTTGATGATCCGGGT
>Ga0105048_10020519_pt1 | contig 10079 bp, 9 predicted proteins | sample MAT05_FD_78382 | JGI IMG/M metagenome (GOLD analysis project Ga0105048, IMG submission 78382) | Freshwater microbial communities from Lake Fryxell liftoff mats and glacier meltwater in Antarctica - MAT-05 | ecosystem: Environmental > Aquatic > Freshwater > Ice > Liftoff microbial mat | place... | reverse complement strand
TTCGATTTTCCCATTCTTGGCGAGCGACGTGTAAGGTGCTGCCTCGATTGATGCTACGAATGTCGCCGATTCTGCCCACTCGGTTAAGTCCAACGTCATATGACTATCGACGAGGGTTTTGGTTTTGTTGCCCCTCGCTTCGCCATCTGAAATGCGGTAAACTGCGTGTTCCCCAGATCGTGGCCCCGCCAACGGACGCTCTCCCGTGCTGTCGTTGTTTAATCAATACTTACCCGAATCGCTTGCGATCGTTCTGACGGCGCTCGTCGGTGCCGGGTTGGTCGTGTCGTTTATGGGCGTGTCGGCACTGATGTTCATTTGGGCCGAACGCAAAATTTCCGCAAGAATGCAGGATCGCCTCGGACCGACGCGAACGGGGAAGTTCGGACTGCTGCAATCGCTCGCCGACGGTATTAAGCTGATTACCAAGGAAGACTTCGCCCCCGATGGTGCAGACCGCGTGCTGTTCCGTGCGGCCCCGTATCTGGCGTTTTGTGCAGCGTTCGCGGGGTTCATCGCGTTGCCGTTCGGTTCGGGCGTGGCGGTGCAAACGCTCTCGATCGGGGCGTTCTTCATGCTCGCGGTGCTATCGAGCGAGGTATTCGGCGTGATGCTGGCGGGGTATGCCTCCGGCAGCAAGTGGGCACTATTCGGCGGGATGCGCGAGGCGGCACAGGTGGTCAGTTACGAAGTCCCACGCTCGATCTGCGTGCTAGTGCCGATCTGCATCGCGGGCACGCTGAATTTGACGACGATTGGCCAACAACAAGTCGGCGGGTTCTGGAACTGGTACGTCTTTCACGACCCGTTTACGTTCGTGGCGTTCATCATCTTCTTCATCGTGGCGACGGCGAGTTGCAAGCGGGCACCGTTCGACCTCGCCGAAGCCGAAAGCGAACTGGTGGCAGGGTTCCACACCGAATATAGCGGCATCCGCTGGTCGTATTTCTTCATGGCGGAGTACGGCAGCATGTTCGCGATGAGTGGCCTCGCGGCGATGCTCTTCCTCGGCGGCTGGCACACCGGCGTGCTTCCCTACGAGCCAACCGTGGCGTTCGGCCCGTGGCTCGGCGTGCCACTGAATGCGTGTGTCGTCATCGGGAAAGGCACGCTGCTCGTGATCGTCATGATGTGGATGCGCTGGTCGCTCCCGCGGTTGCGAATCGATCAAGTCATGATGACCTGCCTGAAGTACTTTCTGCCGATCAGTTGCGTGCTGCTTCTGGGCGTGTGCGTCTGGCAGTTGTACGTCCCGAAATTGGTCGGCGACGGCGTGAAGTGGGTGCTTGCCGGTAGCACCATTGCCAGCATTCTCGGCGTCAGCGTCAGCTTGTTTCGGCCGCTTCAACATGCGCCCGCGGGGCAATTACCTGGCGCGTGGGGGAAATGAACGTGAACCTGAACGAAATCGTCTTCCTGATCGTTGCCACCACCGTGGCCGTGTCGGCGGTGGGCGTGGTGACCTCGAAGAGCATCGTCCGTTCGGCGGTTTGGTTGTTACTCACGCTCATCGGCATCTCGTTCGTTTACTTCCTGCTCGGTGCGGAGTTTCTCGGTGCGGCCCATCTGATCGTCTACGTCGGCGGCACGCTCGTTCTCGTCGTTTTCGGCGTGATGCTGACAGCGGGCGGGCCGTTTACAACGCTCGCGAATCACCGTTGGGAATGGGTCGTCGGCGTCGCGGTTGCCATATTATTGTTCGGCATCCTTGTTGCGGCGTCGTTGCAACTCGGCGCAAGTACACCTTCGCCGACAGGTAATATGCCCGGTACGGGTTCACTCGGGCTGGCGTTCCTCGGCGTGCCCGACCCGGCGAGCAAAGTCAGCACATCGTACTTGTTGCCGTTCGAGATCGTCTCAGTGCATTTACTCGTCGTGCTCATCGGGGCGGCGTATTTGGCGCGTGCGAAGAAGCGAGCGAAACCCCATGACTGACGTCGGCCTAACGCCTTTTCTCATACTCAGCGCGTTCCTGTTCGCGTGCGGCGTGCTTTGCATCACGACGAAGCGCAACGCCGTTGGTATCCTGATGGGCGTCGAACTCGTACTGAATGCGGCGAACATTAACTTCGTGGCTTTCGCCCGTTACGTGCCATCGTTTCGCCTCGAAGGGCAGATCTTCGCACTGATGGTAATCGTACTCGCCGCAGCCGAGGCGGCCGTGGCGCTCGCGATCATCTTGAACTTCTACAACAATCGCGGCACCGTCGACGTCGACCAGGCGAACGAGATGAAAGGGTAAAGTCGGAGCGTCTACGAGCCGCCGCGTCTACGGTCTACCAGCCGCCGGGTTCATCCGGTTCATCCCAGCGGAACTCTCCCACCGGGAGGTGGCTCGTTACGTCGCGCTCGTTACCTCGCGATAACGACGGTTCCGCTCGGGGGTGGTTCGTTGGGCTTAACGTCTTTCGGTGTAGCGAACAACGCCACGCCGATCACGGCGAGAATGCCGGCGACCAGGCCCAGTTTGGCTTCATCGGACATAACTTGTTCTCCTCACGCAGAGTGTCATCATCGCGTGGAATGGTGGGTCATTCGCCCCTACTTGAGGCTTTCTTCGAATTATCTGTTGGACGCCGACCCGAACGAACGCGAGAATGCGAATCGCTGGCAAGGTCGGCGATCCCGGCGCAACCGGCTTACTTTTCCTAGTTTCCCACGGATGGCACATGGAACCGGTTCAGTGGCTCGCCGCCGTCGTCATCGTCATGGCGGTGGTGGCGGTCGTTCGCGGCGTCGATGTTCGCATTGCGCTCTTCGTGGCGGCGTGCGTTCTGGCCGCTCTCGCGAATAATTTGCCGCTCGTGTTGCGGTCGTTCTTCGAGACATTTAGCAACGAAAAATTCGTCGTGCCGATCTGCTCGGCAATGGGTTTCGCGTACGTGCTTCGCCATACGGAGTGCGATCGCCACCTCGTGCAATTACTCGTGAAACCGCTGCGGCACGTGCGATATCTGCTCGTGCCGGGCGTTGTCGTCATCGGGTTTATCGTGAATGTGCCGGTCATCAGCCAGACGAGCGTGGCGGTGTGCATCGGACCGGTGGTGGTACCGCTGATGCGGGCGGCGGGGTTCCGCGCGATAACGATTGCGGCGTGCCTGTGCCTCGGCGCGTCGATTGGTGGCGAACTGTTGAACCCCGGCGCACCGGAGCTTTTAACCGTGTCGGCAAAGACCGGCGTCGATTCGCAAACGCTCTCGATGATACACTTACCACCATTATTGTTCCCGTATGCGGTCATTACGTTGCTGGCATTTTGGTTGCAAACGACATGGGAAGAACGACGCCACCCGACGGTTGTGCCCGTGGAAGCGGAGGCGGCAACGGCGTTGCCATCGATCTCGCTCGTGAAGGCAGCGGTGCCGATGGTGCCGCTGCTGTTGCTGTTCCTGACCGGGCCACCGCTAAACCTGTTTCCCGTGCCGATGCACTGGCTGGCGGACAACCGCGATTCGTTCGGCAGTCGACTGATCGGCGTGGCGATGCTGTTCGGCGTACTGGTTGCGGCAGCGGTGTCGCCGCGAAAAGCGAAGGATTGCGCGAAGCAGTTTTTCGAAGGCGCAGGCTACGGTTTCGCCACGATTGTCAGCCTGATCGTGACCGCGACCTGCTTCGCCGATGCGATGAAAGCATGCGGGTTGGCGAAGTCGCTCGGCACGCTCATCGGCCACGCGCCGGAGATGCTGACGCCACTCGCCGCGATCGTTCCCGGCGCGTTCGCGTTCATCAGCGGGTCCGGAATGGCGAGCACGAAAGGGCTGTACGAATTCTTCTACGACCCCGCAATCGCGCACGGCTACGATGCACCCGGCGTCGGCGGAATCGTGTCGATCGCATCCGCCGCCGGTCGAACGATGTCCCCCGTGGCCGCCGTGGTCCTCATGTGCGGAACGCTAACCGGCGTGAAGCCGTTCGACATCGTGAAGCGCGTCGCCGGGCCACTCTCGATCGGGCTAACAGCCACCGTGATCCTGCGAATGTGCGGCGTGGTTTAGCAGTCGTCGTACATCCTCGCCGGTATGCACGTGTCGCGGAACCTTATTCAAAAGATCTATCGAGGAGTATTCGCCATGAGAGAATCGGTCGCATACGACATCATCATGGAAGAGGGAGCGATCGCACACGCTCATAAACTGATACTGCGTATGGGAAGCACGCAGTTCGGCGCTCCTTCGCCCGAGCAAGAGGCCCAGTTGCGGGCGATTGAAAATCTGCCACGGCTCGACCGGTTGTCGTCGTTGCGACTTCAGAAAGCGAAATCGTGTGAGGCGCTCTTGCGCGGGCGTTGCGCGGTACCATCTATGAAAAAAATCCTCCTCTCGATCCTACTCGTCGTCAGTTGCGGCTCCGCGAGTGCTGCGGAATTTGTCCAACCGGACGCGAAGGCGCTGCCCGATTTGTTCGTGTGGACGGACACCTGCAATGTGTGGGTGCTACGCGATGGCGAGGCCGCGCTGCTCGTGAACCTCGGCGATGGCAGCGTGCTCGAACACCTCGCGAAGATCGGCGTGAAACGGGTCGAATGGGTGCTGTTCACCGATCACCATCGCGAGCAATGCCAAGGCGCGCCGAAACTTGTGCGTAGTGAAGGTGGCACCAAAGTCGCTGCGCCCGAAATCGAAAAGGCGTTCTTTGAAACGCCGACGCAGTTTCGCAAGATGAACGTGAGCCTTCGCGATGCGTATGCGATTCACGGTACCAGCTACTTGCGTCCGCCGATTCTGCCAATCCCGCTCGATCGCACGTTTGCGATCGACGAGACGTTCGTTTGGCACGGTCGCAAAATCGCGTGCCTCGACACGCGCGGGACCAGCCCCGGCGGTATGACGTACCGGCTGCAAGAGAATGGCCACGCGATCGCGTTCAGCGGCGACGTGATGCTCGACGGCGCGAAAATGCACACGTGGTTCGACACCGAATGGGACTACGGCTTCGCCGCGGGCATCCGGGCGTTGCGGAAATCGGTGGCTCGGCTCAGCGATTCCGCGCCGGCCTGGCTGTTGCCTTCGCACGGGTCGGCGATGCCGAACCCGGCAGCGCAACTCCGCGATTATCAGGCGAAATTGCAGCGATTCGAGGCACTTTACGTACGCGGTTACCGCGTCGAAGATCCATCGGCGTTTCACGATACGCTTTCCAAGCCGACGATCGTGCCCGATGTCGCGCAGGTTTCGCCGCACTTGTTCAAGTTCAAACGCAAGAAGTTTTGGCCGAACTTTGGGCTGATTCTCGCGGACAGCGGGCGGGCAATGGTCGTCGATTGCGGGCTGCTGGACATCAAGTTTCTCGATGAATCGCTGGAAGGAATGCGAAAGCATTACGGGTTGAAAGCGATCGATGCCGTCGTGATCAGCCACATGCACGGCGACCATTTCCTCGAAGCCAGCCACCTGCGCGAGAAGTGGGGAACGAAGATTTGGGCACTCGACCGCATGGTGGAAAAAATGGAGCACCCCGAACGGTTCGACTACGCCGCCCCGATTCAGGCGTACGGGAAAAAAGCCGCCGATGGCACGCCAATTCGCGGCGTGCGCGTGGATCGCGGGTTCAAATCGGGCGAAACGTTCGACTGGGAAGGCCACAAATTCACCATCGACTGGATGCCCGGCCAGACGGAATTCGCGCTCTGTATCCACGGCCAAATCGACGGCCGTAAAGTCGCATTTACCGGCGATAACATATTCGGCGACCCCGAAGATCCCCGACAGACCGGCCACGAGGCCGTCGTCGCGCACAACAGCGCGATCTTCGAGGAAGGTTACATTTACGGCGCGGAGTATCTGAAAAAACTCAAGCCCGATCTGCTGATGGGCGGCCACTCGTTCGTGATGGATCGCCCCACCGAGTTCATCGAACGCTACCGAAAATGGTCGTACGAAATGCGCGATTCATTACGGACACTCAGCTCGGAAAACGACTACCGCTATTGGTTCGATCCCTTCTGGGTCCGCGCCGAACCGTATCGCTCTGCGGTGAAAGTCAGGGAAACGATCGAGTTGAAGATCGAGGTGCGGAACTTTCAAACCCACGGGCAAACGCATCGGATCGAGATTCACACGCCGCCGGGCCTGATCGCGGAACCGCGATTTCTAGAAGGCCAACTCGCTGCCGAGGCACGGGCGAAATTTACCGTTCGACTAACAGCGACACCGGGCTCAAAACCGGGCGTGCAACTTGTCGCGTTCGACATCTCACGCGACGGCAAACGCAAGGGCCAATTGTTCGACGCCATCATCGAGATCGTACCGTAATCACCGCGATGCTCAGCGTTGGTCCGGTTCGGCGACCATGCGGACGTATCTTGCGAGTAGCATTTGCACGGCCATGATCGTTTGCCATTCGTCGAAGCCGAGACGGACTTCGGTGCCGTCTTCGTTGGATTCGATGTTTTCCGTGGCGATGGTGAGGCCGCGATGGAGATAGTCGAAGACTTCGGAGATGCGTGCGGACTGCGAGCCGGTGAGTTTCATCGGAAGTGGCGGAATGTCGGCATCGCGCGGGCTCCAATCGGTCGTCGAACCGGAGTCGTTGCTGCTGCGGCGCGATTCATCGATGGCCACTTTGCCCGATGCCCCCATTCCGGCAGCGAGTTCCTCGGCGCGGAGCGTATGCACGGCCTGCGACATCGATTTCACTTGCGGGGTGCCACGGCGTAACGCGATTTCTTCCATCGTGCCAAAAAGCAGCATCGACCGGCCAACCGAGACTTGATCGCCGGGTCGCAATCGCCGGATTTGAACGGTTGTGCCGTTTACGCGGGTGCCGTTTGTGCTTTCGAGATCGGTGATGATAATATCGCCATCTTCGTGCTGCACTTTGGCGTGGTAACGGCTGATTCGCTCGTCGTTCAGTCGCAGTCCATTGCCTTCTTCGCGACCAATGGTAACGGGTATCGACAAGTCGCGGAACACGCGACCTTTATCGACGCCTTCTAACACGAGGAAAGTGACAGTAGGCATACGCGACCCTTCCAAGCCAATGCGAGCACGAAACGGATCGTGCATTATCAGTCATATTCGAAAGTCACCACCATAGCTATAGAACGCAAAGCCGAAGAGAGAGTAGAGATTCGGCGCGCCCTGTGGAACTTACGTGTATCCTTGCGACTTCTAACGTAATTGTCAATTCATTCTTCTGCATAAATTCGATTATTTAGATTGTATTTTCGCCGGGAGAAGGCCCAAGTCTGCGATTTCCCCAATAATATCAGCCGAATCGGCTGCCACCTTCGTGCAAAATTTTAAGCTGCGGAACCACGTCAGTTGCCGCTTGGCGAACTGCCTGGTACGCATCTGGACTAGCGCGATCGTCGCTTCGAGTTCCGGGGTTTCACTTGCTAGCAGTGCGAACAGTTCCCGATACCCGAGCGCCTGCCCCGCCTCGCGGCTCAGCGGTTGCGCACGCAACCGGCGCGCTTCCTCGAGCCAGCCGGCATCGAACATTGCCCGGACGCGGCGATCGATTCGCGCGTACAGTTCTTCGCGTGGCCATTCGAGAATTATACATGGTATCGACGCAGTGGTCGGTGTCGCATTCGCGAAACTCGGCGAATCCCACGTTTGTTGAAACGAACTGAGCGGCTTTCCCGTTAGGTCGTAGACTTCGAGCGCCCGCACTACGCGGCGAACGTCGTTCGGGTGCAGGCGCGCCGCCGATTTCGCATCGATGGCCATCAACTGCGCGTGCAATTCGGGCAGGCCGTGCTGTTCGGCAAATGCATCCCACTTCGCACGAATGAGCGGATCGGCGGGCGGGGCGTCGAACAAGCCGTGGCGAATCGCCTTCAAGTACAATGGCGTGCCCCCGACGAACAACGGCCGCTTGCCCCGCGCACGAATCTCCGCACACACGTTCGTCGCCCGCGCCAGCCACCACGCCACATTCGCCGATTGATGCGGATCGAGTTCGTCGATGAGATGGTGCGGAACCTCGGTCCGTTCCTGTGCCGTCGGTTTCGCGGTACCGATATCCATGCCGCGATAGACCGTCATCGAATCCATCGCAAGAATTTCCGCGCCGATCCGCTTCGCCAACGCAACAGCCACCGCCGACTTCCCGCTACCCGTCGGCCCCGTGAGTATGATTGCGTCCGAGAACATGAGTTAATTGTTTTTTTGACAGGTTCTACAGGATTTAGGAACGGTAGTAAATAATTAGCCAGCTACAATTGCTCCGCGTTTGGCCGCAGCGAAACGCGGAAATTCTGGTTGTCACCGTGGCAATGCGGGGGGCGAGCGTAGGAAGTCGAGGGTCGGGAACTTCTCGCCTTTAAGGTTGTCCGAATTGCGCTGGATCGCTTCGGCAACGGCTTGGCTCAGTTCGCGGTGTTCGCGGAGAAACTGATTGAGGCGAAGCATTCCGGGGCCGGGGTTCTTCGGGTTTCCACCCTTGGAAACGAGCGCAATGAGGTTACGGAACGCCTCGATCGATTCCTTCGCTTTGTCCTGATGCGCGAGCAAAATTCCCTGGCCGAGCTTCGCCGCCACGATGTGTTGCGCGAACGCGCTCTTTGCGTCGAACTTCTCGTTTTCCAGTGCGGCAAAGACTTTCTCGGCTTCGACGACGCGCCGTTCCTTCATCAATAACAACCCGAGTTCGATACTCGCGTCGACGAATTCGTTCGGTTTCGTCCCGCGATCGCGGAGCTTCGCCGTCAGTTCCCGTTCCTTCGCCGTGTTGAGAATCACGGTGTCGGGCAATCGCGAATCGGGCAGTCCGGTAACGGGCGCGCCGCTCGCCGCCTCGGCACGCGGATGCAGTTTCCCGAACATCCACCAGCCACCCGTAAACGTTCCCATCAACACGAGGAACCCCAGCACGTACGCCGGCCAACGCGATGGGCCGGGTGCCAACGGAAACACGTAGGTCTGCGTTTGCCCGCTGAAACTGCTGCTAAATTGCGGCAGATTGCCCGGCAACCCGAGCGACCTGCCTTCGCGCACTTTCGACAAATCGCGTGAAATTTCCTTTGCCGTCTGGTAACGCTCTTCGGGCTTCTTCGCCATCATCTTGTGAACCATCGCGCACAAGTCCGCGGGCAGGTCGATGCGGATGTCGCCGAGCGGTTCGGGTTGCTCGTTGACGTGCTTCATCGCGACATCGATGGCGTTGGCACCGGTGAACGGCGGCAGCCCGGCGAGGATGTGATAGCAGGTCACGCCGAACGAATAAATATCCGAGCGGTGATCGGTGGTTTGGCCGCGCACTTGCTCCGGCGACATATATAACGGTGTACCGAGCGTGACGCCCGATTGCGTCAGGTTCAACGGTAAATGATCGCCACCGGTGAGGCGCGACAGGCCGAAATCGGTCACCTTCACTTCGACCTTTTTCGTCAGTAAGATGTTCTCCGGTTTAATGTCCCGGTGAACGATGCCGAGTTCGCTGGCGCGTTGGAGTGCCGCCGCGACTTGTCGCATGATCGCGAGCGCGACCGGCAAATCGGGTGCACCTTTCCGCGTGAGAAAGTCGCGGAGGTTTCGCCCCTCGACGTACTCGAGTGCCATGTATCGCAAGCCTTCGTGCTCGCCGATGGCATACACTTGCACGATGTTTGGATGGCTGATTCGGGCAACGGCTTCGGCTTCGCCCTGGAAGCGCTTGAGCGCCGTCGGGTTCGCGGCGAGGTCGTTCCGCAGCAACTTCAGCGCGACTTCGCGTTTCAATGAGAGTTGCCGCGCGAGGTAAACTTGCCCCATACCGCCCTGGCCGATTTTGCGCAGCACCTGGAAATCGCCGAGAGTCCGACCGGTCAGGTCGGGCGGCGGCATTTCCGTGGGTGCATCCGGGTAGTGCATCGGTAGACACTCCAAACGCCATTACATGATCGTATTCGTGTAGAGATTCTACACATTTCTTGCGAAAGAGTGTGCGTTCGGAACGGGGGCGATTCCGAAGAATTCTGACTGACGTCGATTACGATCGGCGGAAATGTGCCAGTTACGGCCGCGTCGGGTATATTAGTTCCGTTCGCCCCTTCTCTCGCGCCGGGGACTCATCGTGTCGATTGCCGTCGAATGCCCACACTGCGAATCGCGGTTTACCCTCCAGCCAGAACTGCTGGGGAAATCGATGCGTTG
>Ga0105048_10020518_pt1 | contig 10080 bp, 5 predicted proteins | sample MAT05_FD_78382 | JGI IMG/M metagenome (GOLD analysis project Ga0105048, IMG submission 78382) | Freshwater microbial communities from Lake Fryxell liftoff mats and glacier meltwater in Antarctica - MAT-05 | ecosystem: Environmental > Aquatic > Freshwater > Ice > Liftoff microbial mat | place... | reverse complement strand
GCCGTGCCGAAAACCGCCCGTCCGGTTAGCGAACGAATTAACCGAACGTTCAGGCCCCACCGGGACGCACAGGCATCAACCCCCAATTAAGTATGGCGAATACCAACCCAACCACATTACGGCTTACCGGCAACTACTCGCTGGAAGCCAGCGTTTCGGTAGCGGCCAGTGCGTCGTTCATAAATAACCTCCGTACCGCTGTTGGGTTGGCCTGTTGCTCTGCAATACCATCAGCAAATAGAGCAATTCATACCCATACTTTATGAACAATTATAACCAGAGTGGCTTATACTGTTTACGCACTATTGACAGCAAATCGGTTCCAGAACACTCACCTTTCACAAATAAACTAATGAAGAAAATACTACTGTTAAGTTCGTTAATAGTACTCCTGAATGGTTCGCTCCTGTACGCACAACGTGGCGTGAGCGGCACCGTGAATACAGATGGGGGAACAGGCGGGCTTTCGGGGGTGACGGTGACGGTTAAAGGCGCCGGAACCACATCGGCCGACACGCCGTGGTCCGGCATACCGGAGCGGAACCGATCGAACCAGACCACCGGCACCATAACGAATGCCACCGGACAATACCGGCTGACCATCCCTAATTCCGCCACCGCACTGGTCTTTTCGGCAGTGGGGATGCAAACCCTGGAAGAGACCATCGGCGGGCGAACGACAATCAACGTGCAGCTCCGAACCGACACCCGGCAATTGGGCGAAGTCATTATTACCGCCCTCGGCATCAAGGCTGAGCGCGACAAATTTGCCTCGTCCATCGCCACCGTCGAAGGAAAAAACATTGCCAAAACCGGCGAAACGAGCCTGCTTACGGGCTTGAGTGGCAAGGTTGCCGGCGTACTCATCACCCGCAACGGGGGCGACCCCGGCGCGGGGGCTTACATCCAGATTCGGGGACAAAACACCATCAATGGCAACGCCCAACCGCTGTTCATCGTGGATGGGATTCCCGTTAGCAATGCCAGCGATAATCTCGGCACCGCAGCCGGTAACGGGATCGTGCAGCAGTCGCGCATCAACGACATCAACCCCGAAGACATCGAGAGCATGGAAGTGCTGAAAGGCGCATCGGCGGCAGCGTTGTGGGGAACGCGGGCCGCCAACGGCGTGGTTATTATCACGACCAAAAAAGGCAAAGATTCCAACGGAAAGGTTAACATCACCCTTAAATCAACGGTCTCCTTCGACCGGGTAAACAAGATGCCGGCGTTGCAACGGGCCTACGGGCAAGGCTCGAACGGCCTGTACAGTCAGGGCAACCGCTCCGCGTTTGGCGACCTGATTTCGAGCCGGACGGGTGGCCCCGATACCTACATCACCGACCCCAGTGCGCCGGGCTATCAGGGGTTTATCACGTTTGACGACGGCACCAAACGCTACGCCATGGCGCCCGGCACGCCGGCCAATCCGCACGGCGGCAAAAACGCCCGCGATACCTACGACCACACGCAGGACGTGTTTCAGACGGGTCACTTTACCGACAACAGCCTGAATATCAGCGGGGGGGATGCGCGGTCTAATTTTTTGATCAGCTACGGTAATCTGAATCAGGATGGCGTGATTAAAGCCTTCAGCAACTACCAGCGCAACACCGCCCGGATTAACGTAGCGAGCCAGTTTGCCGACTGGTTGCGGGCATCGGCCAACGTGGGTTACACCAAAACAGTGTCATCGCGGACGCAGGAGGGCGACAACCTCGACGGGATTATGTTGAGCGGCCTGCGTACTCCGCCCGATTATGACAACTCGCAATACAACGGCACCTACACAAATCCGGCAGGGCGGGTCTTCAACAACGCCCATGCCTCGTACCGGAATCCGCTGGGGCGCGATTTAAGCACGATTTATTCAAACCCAATCTGGAACATCAACAACAACCGCAACACCAGCGATGTGGACCGGCTAATGGGTACGGTGGAGTTGGACATCACGCCGGTATCGTGGCTGAACATCACGGCCCGCACCGGGATTGATAGTTTCACGGACAACCGGCTGGAACGTTTCGCCCGCAATTCGGGCAATTACTTGACCGGCTACCTGTCCAAAAACTGGATTACCGAGAAGCAGTTCAATACCGATGTGTTTGCCAACGCGACCAAAACGTTTAGCAATAATTTCAGCGGGTCGCTGTTGCTGGGCGTGAACTACAACAGCCGCCGACGCGCCACGTTATCGGATGCCATTACGAACCTGATTGTGCCAACGGCCCCCGATATTCTGACCAACGCGCTCAACTCAAACCTGTCGGCAGCAACCTGAACTCGCTGATTCGGACGTATGCCTACTACGCGCAGGCGGAGGTTCAGGCGTACGATCAGCTTTTCCTGACGCTGACGGGCCGGAACGAGAGCGCGTCAACGTTTGGTGCCAACACCAACCCCAGTTTCTTCTTTCCGTCGGCAGCATTGGCCTGGCAGTTCAGCAAGCTGAGCGGGCGGCAAAGCAGTTCGTTTCTGAGCTTCGGCAAACTCCGGCTGACGTGGGGGCAAGTGGGCATTCAGCCACAGCCGTACCAGAACTTTACGACGTTTGGCCAGGCTACGTTTGGCGATATTTTTACGCGGGGGTTAAACGCGGCCAGTTCGCTGTATGGCGGGGGTTATGTGCGTAGTACGACGGCGGGCAACGATTTTCTGCGGCCCGAACGCAAAACGGAATCGGAAATAGGCGTTGATCTGCGCTTTTTCAGGAACCGATTCAGCCTGTCGGCAACGGCATACAGCAACAATACGAAAGACGTAATCCTGTCGCTGAACGTACCGAACGAAACCGGCTACACCATCCGTAACAGCAACGCGGCCGAACTGGCAAACAAAGGGCTGGAGCTGGAAGCCAGTGCAGACCTGATTCCGAGCGGTGATTTCCGGTGGAATTTGTCGGCCAATTTCTCCCTGAACCGCAACAACGTGGTTTCGCTGGCGGGGGCTTCGGTCTATATCCTGCCCGACAGTTACATGCAAAACTCGTCGCTGATTCCGGGGCAACCGTTCGGCATTTTTTATTCGACTGATTTCCGCAAAGATGAGTCAGGCAAGTACATTTTGGATGCAAACGGGTTTCCGCAGGGCGGCACGGGCAACGAAATCATCGGCAACCCGAATCCGGCCTGGCGGGGCGGTCTGGGCAGCACGGTTTCCTGGAAAGGGCTTTCGCTGTATGCCCTGTTCGACCGCGTGGCCGGGAATGATTTTTTCAATGGTACGCGCGGCTCGATGTACAGTTTCGGGGTTCACGGCGATCAGGGCAACACGGTGATAACCCCGGCGGGTGGGCTGCGCGACGTGAACGGCAGAACCATTGCGGCTGGCACGGCCTTTCAGGGGCAAATTCGGGATTTTGGGGCTGGCCCGGTCGCCATCAATCAGGCGTGGTGGCAGGGCCGGGGGGCGGCATCCAACACGGCGTCGTACAAGCAGTTTGTAGAAGACGGCAGCGTATCGCGGCTGCGCGAGATCACCCTGACCTACAGTCTTCGCAGCCCAAACGGTCCGACGGGTCGGTTCCGGCGCATCACGCACTTGTCGAACGTTGATTTCAGCCTGACGGGGCGAAACCTGGTGTTATGGACGAACTACACCGGCACCGATCCCGAAGTGAATATCACGGGCGCGGGTCTGTCGCGGGGGCAGGACTGGTTCACCAACCCAAACACGAAGTCGGTGCTGGCTTCGGTCAGGATAACGTATTGATTATTATTCGACACAAAATCATGAAAAAATCAATCTCCCATAACGTTCTCATCACCCTCCTGGCAATCACGTTTCTGAGCAGTTGCCAGCGCCTGTTCGACGAACCCGACATTCAGCGCAATCCAAACGCGGTGACCGACGTGGACGTGGCCACGCTGCTGGCCGGCACGCTGCTCGGCGTGGGCATGCTCCACGAAGACACCGACGTTCGGATTGCCTCGATCTGGGCGGGCCAACTCGCCGGGCTGTCCCGCGCTCATCAGGGCTTTGGTCAGTATATTGTCTCGTCGCAAAGTTTTAGTTGGAGTACGCTGTATCCGGTGGCGGGGCAGGCCCGATTGATTCAGACCAAAGCCGATGCGGTGGGCGACAAGTGGACGAAGGGCGTTGGTCAGGTGCTGGAAGCGTTGGTCATTGCCAAAGCCACCGCCCTCTACGGCGACGTGCCATACAGTCAAGCGTTTGACGAGATCAAATATCCCACGCCGACCTTCGACAAGCAATCAGACGTGTATGCGGCCCTGCAAACCACGCTCGACAATGCTATCGTGAACCTGTCGGCCCCGTCGGGGCTGGCCTTTACCACGCAGGATTTCATGTACCGGGGCGATGTGACGCGCTGGAAAACGGCTGCCAACACCCTGAAAGCACGGCTCTATCTGCACACCGGCGAGTATGCCAAAGCCGCAGCGAGTGCCGGGTTGGGCATCGGCAGTTCGGCGGGCGATCTGCTCATGCCGCACGGCACGAGTCAGGGAGTGGATATGAACCAGAATCACGATTTTTTCCGGGTCAGCCGGGCGGGTGACACGGGCTTCGACGGTGCGTATCTGACCACGCTGCTGCAATCGAGGAGCAAATCGGCCAATACCAAAACCGACGAAACCGCGCTCTATAACCACTACATCAAAGTCGGTATCACGGCAACGGGCAGCCAGGACCCAAACACGAGCGACGGGGCGTTTACGGCCAATGCGCCCCACCCGATCCTGACGTATTACGAAAACCAATTGATTCTGGCCGAAGCCCAGGCCCGGCTGGGTGTTATTGACAAGGCCCTGACCGCGCTCAACGCCGTTCGGGCGGGGCTGAGCGCGGGCTACCTCAATGGCAAAACGATCCCGGCAACGGGCCGGAAATACGATGCTTATACGCCGGATGATTTCGGCGCAGCCGGGCTGGCGAATCCAACGAAATTAGCGACGGTGCAAACGGCGTTGCTGTACGAGATTGTCAGCCAACGGTATCTCGTGTTTCTGATGCAGTACGAGGCTTTTAACGATTATCGTCGGCTGGCGAAAGCGGTGCCGGTGGTGCAGTTGCCGATTCCGCTGTATGTCGGCACCAAAAAGCCGCAACGGTTAATTTATCCGCAGGGCGAGGTCAACACCAACCCAAACGTGCCAAAACCATTGCCGGATCAATTCACAAACGTGCCGATTTTTTGACCCGCCTGTCAACGGTAGGATCACCAAACCAAACATCTGTCAATGACCGTCAACAGCAAATTACCGGCTCTTTCAGAAAGTTCTTTTTTGCGATACGTCAATTTTATTGCGTTGTATCTGGCCGAGGGGCTTCAGATGGGCATGTTGTTTGTGGGCATTCCGGCCTGGATGGCGATGAATAACAAAACCCCCGGCGAAATCGGGGGTTTTGCCGCAGCCTGTGCATTGCCCTGGACGTTTAAATTTCTGGTGGCTCCGCTCATGGATCGCTACACGTATCTGCCGATGGGACGCAAACGGCCCTGGGTGATTGTGGCCCAAATCGGCCTGATTGCCAGTCTGATTGCAATGGGCTACGTGCCAGACCCATTAAACAACCTGCAACTGTTTATGGGGGCCGCTTTTTTGGTATCGGTCTTTGGGGCTACGCAAGATGCGGCTGCCGATGGCATGGCGGTGGATGTGGTACCGGCTCACCAACAGGCGCGGGCCAATGGGTTTATGGCGGGTGCGCGAATGATCGGCTCCTCGCTGGCCCTGGCAGTGGGGAGCTGGCTGTTGAACAGATACAATTTCACGGCGGCTATGGGCGTGATTGCCACTATGGTTGGCTTAGTAACGCTGATACCCATCTGTTTACGCGAACAACCCGGCGAAAAAATACTACCCTGGACATTGGGCAGTGCCTCATCAGAAACGAGACGGATGCAGGTTACACACTGGTCTACTATTTTCAGGGCGTTATACAGTGTTTTTCAGTTACGAAATTCGCTGCTCATTGTTTTGTTACTGTTTATTACGCAGGGAGCCTATAATTTTTTTGAAACATTGTTGCCGCTTTTCACCGTAAAAATCTCAGGATGGACCAATCTTTTCTATTCGCAGGTCTTCGCCACGGCTGATTTGATCGGTGGTATTGGCGGTATGTTTATTGGTGGTTATCTGATTGAAAAATTTGGCAAGAAACGAATGATAAACATTTATTTTTTTCTTATTATTAGTATAACGATTGTACTTACTTTTTTAAAAATATACTGGGATAACACGCCATTTATGTATGGTTTCATCATCACATACCGGTGGTTGAACGCCTTTGCAAAGATTGGCGTGTATGCCATTGCCATGCAGTGCTGCTCCAAAAAAGTGTCGGCCAGTCAGTTTACGATGTATATGACAATGGGTGCCGTTGGTTCTATGGTGGGGGCCACGCTGATTGGGCCGATAAAAGAAAATTTCAGTTGGGAAATAACGTTTTTTTCGTTCGTTGTCATGATTGGATTTGCCTGGCTTAGTATGCAGTTTATCAATATTGATAAGCAGGTAGAACAGATAACCGAATTAGAAAACGAAGAGGCCGAACGGGAACTGCTGCTGAATTGATCGCTTCCCGGTAAACCCCCAAACCATACGAATCAATGAACATCGCACTATTCCAAGAATTGATTGATCTGGAAAATGCGTTTGAGTCGTGGGTTTCCAAATGAACAGGATCAGCACACAGCCAGCTTCTCGGATTAGTTGAGCGGGCAAATACCCACCGAAGTGCAGACATTGGCAAACGATAGATAGACCTGTATTCACCCTTTTGGCACCACCATTACGACTTCTTCTTTTTCTACAACTACTTGACCCTCAGCCAGCCCTTTGGGCTTTCGGACAAACTTTTTGGGCGTCATAATAACCGGACAAAGGCTGTCGGTTCGGCGTTTGGAGTTCCAGGCGGCTAACTCGGCAGCCCGCTCGATCACGGTTTTGGGGAAGCGTTTGCCGGCCTGGTATTTAATCACAACGTGCGAGCCGGAAACGTCGCGGGCGTGGAGCCACAGGTCTTCTTTGAAAGCGTAACGCTGGGTGAGCAGGTCGTTGTTTTTGGCGTTTCGGCCAATCAGAATGGTGTAGCCTTCGTGAGTTACAATTTTGAATAACTCAGCCGGCGTAGCAGCTGGTGATGCGGCATACCGACCCCCATCAGCCAGAATGTTATGTTGTTTGGCGTATTTCCGAAATGCTTTCAGGCTGGGAATTTCGGCAATGGCTAGCTTATGCTGTTGAATGTCGACAATTTCCCGTTCGCGTTGCTCAATCTGTTGTTGAATAAAGTCCAGTTCGATTTTCTCGTTTTTGGACTTCCGGTAATAACCCTCAGCGTTCTTCTGGGGTGTAAGGTCGGTTTTTAGCTTGATCTGAATAGGTTGATCCCGGTAGAAATCGTACAACTCTACCTGCTCCGGCGACCGTTGGCCGGGCACTTCTTCAATGGCGTGGAGGTTGGCCATCAGGATGTTAGCCATCTCTTCGTTACTCGCGCCTTCCTCATGACCAATGAGCCGTTGCAGGCTCGCTTCGATCTGACTCTCGGCCCGTTTCAGGCGTTTGTCCAACAGGCGCAACACCTCCCCCTTTTCGCGCTCAAAAAAATTCAGCCCGGCAAAGTTGACATAGAACCGGTTCAGCGCTTCAATCGGGCCGTCGAATGTTTGCCGAATCTCACCAATCGGAACCAGCGATAGGGTTGGATGGTGGGAAAATGTAGTGAGGTAGTATGTTGGTTTGTCCAGCAGGGCCAGAACGGACTGGATTTGTTCCCACCACCCCCCGGCAGCGACCGCCAATAGTTTCTCCCCCAAATACGCATTTACCTCTTTCCCAAACGTCGGAAACAGCTTTTTATGATCGAAACCAGCCCGTTCGAACGCTTCGTACGACTGGTCGATGGGGCGGTCGATAGCATCGAGCTTGAGATTTTGGTCCGAAACGAGCTTCTGATTAAACGACTCCACTACGTCGTTGCCCTGGAACGCGACCAAATTAGGCCGATTACCAAAAAACTTGAATACCAGCGTGTAATCGCCTTCCAACTCAATACCCAGACATCGTTCGTTCAGAAACGAACGAACGCCCGTCACCACGCGACCGGCGGTTTCGCCCCCGGCAATGGCTTCAGCATCGTCGGGATCAACGCCAATAACCTGCCCAAACAAGTCGATACTATTTGTTCGGGCACGTTGCACCACCTCCGGGAACAAAAGGCCCGAAAATTCGGGCCGGAGGGTAGTTTTCAGGTAGAAAGGACGGTAATAATTCGTCTTGCCTTTGGCCTGTGCAAACACCATCACCAGTTCATCGCGATCCTGACTGTAGCATTCCATCAGGCGCAATCCGATCAAATGCGGCTCAAGGGCCGGGGCCAGTTGCCGCAGGAAGTAATAGTTGGTATGCACGACGCAAAGGTCGAAACTTATTTCCGTCTCTTCATTGCCAGATCGTGCGCCGTGTCGTAATACGAACGGAGATTAGTCCAATCGAACACCTCAGCGATACTTTCGACGCGGTTGCGTTGCTGAATCCGGTCGCGCTGACTCATTTTGACAAACCGCCAGAGAATGTTAGCCAGCTGATCGGCAGCTTCGTTGAAGTTCTGATTGCGCCGGTCGACCACGTAAATACCCCGATTTTCGTAGTCGCGCATGATTTGCATAATAAAATCCCCAAAGCCCGATTGGTCGCTCGTAACGGTCGGGATGCCGCGCACCACGCATTCGAGCGGAGTATAGCCCCAGGGTTCGTAATAGCTAGGGAACACGCCGAGGTGGCAACCCCGCACAAACTGGCTGTAATCAAGTTTGAACAGCGGGTTGGTGGAGGCAATAAAATCGGGGTGGTACACGATCTTAACCCGGTCATACTCATTGTTGACAAGGTTTGCCTTCCGGATAAACCGCGTCATGTCGTCTTCCTGCACCAGATCGTGTGTTACAAAGGGGGGCAAGTTCTTGGTTTTCCAGCTTTGAACCGTCCGCCGAAGCCGGAGCTGCCAGTATTCATCTACAAATTTGTTGAGGTCGGGCAGGTTGGTGCCTTTGGCCGACGCGGCTGCCTGAAACAGTCGTTCACCCACTTGTTTTTCGATACTCTCGCAGGTGTCGCGAATCTCATCCAACACAGCGCGGGTATGCAGCACGTCGGGGTCGATAGAGCGGTAAGGTTGTTTCGTAACCATAAACATGACTACCGTCGTATCCATATTAGCCTCACGCATGCGCCAGTTCAGGCGGGCAAGGGCTTCGAGGGTAAGGTCGTAGCCTTTATTTGAAAACTCAAACCGGCCCGATGTGAAAAAGTAAAGCGTCTTTTCAAGGTCGAACGAATAGTTATGGAAGAAATGCCCCATCACAAACTCGTGGATATTTTCCTTGTATTTGACGTGTAAGTTCTGAAACTCGTGGTTAGCCGCAAACCGGGTAATATTCAGGCCGTTGGGTAGCACCAGGTCAGGGTTACGACCCAGAAAAACCTCGCATTCGCGGGCGGTCACGTCGCTAACTGTGGTGAACGTGTGGCTGTTGATAGCGGCCAGCCGCTCGATGGTGGCCTGGGCTTCGATGCCATAATGTTTGGCCTCTTTCTGCCAGTCGAAAAAAGGCAGTTTGCCATAAAAGCCGGGTTCATTCTGCGCCAGATACCGCCCCAGCATGGTGGCGTGGGTGGTGAACACGGTTGCCACTTTCACATTTTCGCGCCTAAGATCGGGGAGGCCGGTGCTGGCCATCCACTCGTGAAAATGGGCGCAGAAGTCAACCCGTTTGGCGTGTCCTTCGGCGAGGAGCGTCAGGAAAACGCGGATCATTTCGCCAAAGACAATGGTCTGATTGACAAGGTCTTCAACGCCCAGCGTAGGTAATTTATGGTGTTCCCACAGCCCGGCTTTGATGGCATCCAACTGTGGATAAACACTCGGCAGGTTGAACAACACCACCCGTGGTCGGCCCGTAATAAGCCAGTAGCCATACTCGATCTCGTAGCCCAGTTGCCGCATTTTGCGAACGGTCTGACCAATTTCGGTTTCATCGGGTTCGGTGATGGGTTCAAATTCGGCGGCTGCTTTCTGGGGAAAATACGGCCCCAACAGCAGGTAATTATC
>Ga0105048_10020515_pt1 | contig 10080 bp, 6 predicted proteins | sample MAT05_FD_78382 | JGI IMG/M metagenome (GOLD analysis project Ga0105048, IMG submission 78382) | Freshwater microbial communities from Lake Fryxell liftoff mats and glacier meltwater in Antarctica - MAT-05 | ecosystem: Environmental > Aquatic > Freshwater > Ice > Liftoff microbial mat | place... | reverse complement strand
TGGTGGTGGGCATCACATTCTGCCATTCTTCAGTTTGAGGGGTTTTGGTAATTGTAACAAAGTTGCTGGCTATAAACACGCTTTTTACAAACGGGAAACTGAATAATTCTTTAGCCAACGGCGATGGGCCGGCAAAACTCTCATCTTGAAAATCAATGCTTTTGCCAGGGTATAATAATTTGTTGGCAACAAATTTCATCGTTTCGGGGTTGGGGGTCATCTCAGTATAAATGCTGATGATTGGGCTTCCTGTTTTTATCATTTTAAGTGCTTTTATTATTTTGAATTAATCCAGCTTTCGGGCCTTGATGCAGCGACATTTGGGAACGTTATAGCCCCGTAGCATTACGGGGCTACGTGCAACTGTGGTAATACTATTAAAACCGGCGAACACCAAAAGTAACAACTTCGATGCCGTTTTGGTTGTTTGCGCTAAAATGGCATAGCCACGGGGTCTTAAAATTTCGCTTATCGAAAAAAGTGGTGGGTGAAACTTAACATTGAAAACCTGCGAATCTGAGGCTGCCTTAGCTGAAATTACCATTACCAACCGCTTACCAGCAGGTTCCTTGCAGCCTTGATGGAACATTTTTGGTACTTGCTGTATGCTGCCGCGGCATTGCTTCTTATGGTTTCTACCGGCTGGTTTTTTACCCATGCACTTAAAGCGTCGTGCAGTACATAAGCTTCTGGTGCCATTAAGCCGGTGCTCCACAAAATGGGTTTGGCAGCGGTTTGTTTTAAAAGGGGGGCAAAAAAAGTTTTGCTGATGCAAGCCAGTATGATGGATTCCCGTTTTGAAGAATCTACAGCAGCAAAAGTTTTGTTGATACTAAAATCCATCAAGCCATCGTGGCCAATATAAGCAAGCAAATGAGATGAACCACCGGCAAAAATTTTGCTGCCATCTTTAAGTATTACCGAATCGTTAAAGCTGCCGGCACAGGCCGAAAGAAATTTTTCGGTGCATGCTTTTATAAACTGTCCGTCGTAGGCATCGGCCACGAGCCATGTATTAGTTAAGTGGTTTTTGAAAACGCAGCGTTCCAGTATTGGTGCAAAAATATTGCTGGTAAAACCCTTTTGTAATTCCCATTCATTACTGTTGCTAAAAAAAGTTTTAACACCAAAGGCGCATCCCCAGTATAGATTGTTGGCAGGGTGTTTACCATTGCCAATTTTTTCGGGCACGGGTACTATGCCCTGGTATTTATTATCGCATAAAGCCACATATACATGAATTACTTTTTGCCCCGCAACCCGCTGGCGAACAGGCTTCGTCTCAGGCTTATCAGTTTCTGTAATTTGCTGCTGTTTGCCATTAGGCTGGCAGGAAAAAAGTAAGACGGAAAGTAAAAGTATCGTTCGCATAATACCAGTTTGTTACTTTAAAAACACGAAAGCAAAAAGATATTGCAGGGATGCAAAAAATCGGCTTGTCCATATTTTTAGAACTACGAAGCTCGTTTACTGACACCCCATTCAGCGGGGACACCAATTCAGGCTTTCCCGACATGCTTTATCATCAAAATAAAGCAAGGTGAGAGTAGATAATTAGAAAGGTTGCCCTTTTCAATAGTAGCACAACAGTTTAACGGAGCCCCGTAATGCTACGGGGTTATACGTTCGCCAATGTCGCCCAATCAAGGCTGAAACGCTGGTCTCCAAAACCTACTTATCCCCGTCCTACCCTCATCTTAAGGGTGGGCTATTACTAATAAACTCATTGCCAATAAACTAATCCTCCACTATCCGCAGCTTCGCATAATTTAGCATAATCTTCTTCTCCCCGTTATGCTCAAACTCAATGGTGGCAATGGGATTGTGGGCACTGCCCTCCATTTTGGCCACGGTGCCAAAACCAAATTTGAGGTGTTCCACTTTTTGGCCAGCCTGTAAATTACCGGTATTGCTGGGGACAAAATTTTCGTTGGGCGTATGGGTTACTTCCCTTTGTGCCGGTGGTTGTGTGTAAAATGGTTTCACTTCTTTTTTGGGTGGTGGTGCACCAAATTGCCTTTCGGCATTTCGGGTAGCGTTGCCAAAGCCACCACCATTCGTACGGTCGAAAGCAGAGGCATTACCGAAGCCGCCGCCAAAGCCCTGACCCTGGTTTCGTACACCGCCGCCTGCAAAACTTTTATCTATAAACTCCTCTGGCATTTCGCTTAAAAACCGGCTGGGCTCGTTTTGTACCAGCTGGCCAAAACGATAACGGCTTTGGGCGTAGGTAATCCACAGCCTTGCTTTGGCACGGGTTACGGCCACATAAAATAAGCGGCGTTCTTCTTCCAGTTCTTCACGGGTATTTACTGCCATGGCACTGGGGAAAAGTGTTTCCTCCACCCCACCCACATACACACAGGGAAACTCCAAACCCTTGGAGGCATGGATGGTCATCAGTTTCACCACATCGGCATTGGGGTCTTTGTCCTGATCCGCATCGGTAAGCAAAGTAATTTGTTGCAAATAAGCACCGAGGCTTTTATCACCCACTTCGCCATCCTCTTCGTTCATAGGTGTTTCGGTAAATTCTTTTATACCGTTCAGCAGCGATTGTGTGTTATCGTACCTCGCCACACCTTCAGCACTTTTATCGTTAAACAACTCTTTCACCATATTGGTATGCTTGCCCACCTGTGTGGCCACATCAAAGGCATTCCCTTTTTCCAGCATGGTGCGGAAGTAGCGAATCATCTGCACAAAGTTGGTAAGCGATTCCAGCGTACCAGCTTTAAAGCCATAACCGGCGGCCTTTTCCAGCACCTCATACATGGTAATATTTTGTTCATTGGCCACTATGGCCACTTTTTCCATAGTGGTTTTACCAATGCCCCGCACGGGGTAATTGATAATGCGTTTTAGCGCTTCCTCATCGTTGCTGTTTACGATGATGCGCAGGTAAGCCACGTAGTCTTTTATCTCCTTACGGGCAAAAAAACTGAGGCCACCGTAAATACGGTATGCAATGTTCATCCGCCGCAGGCTTTCTTCAAAAGCCCGGCTTTGGGCATTGGTACGATAAAGGATTGCAAAATCTTTATTGTTGTAGTGGTTACGCAGCTTTTGTTCCTGAATGGCATCGGCTACATATTTGCCTTCCTCGTTGTCGGTGGCTACCCTTACCAGTTTTATTTTTTCGCCAGCCTCCTGTATCGTCCAAAGGTTCTTAGGTATTTGCCCTTTATTTCGGCTAATAACCTCATTGGCCACATTAAGTATGTTGCTTTTGCTGCGGTAATTCTGTTCCAGTTTTATCAGCGTTACGTCGTCGTAATCTTTCTGAAACTGGAGAATATTTTCTATAGTGGCACCGCGAAAACTATAGATGCTTTGGGCATCGTCGCCCACTACGCAAATGTTTTCGTGAACGGCTGCCAGCAGTTTTACTATCTGGTACTGGGTGGTGTTGGTATCCTGGTACTCATCCACCAAAATGTATTTGAATTTGTGCTGGTACTTGTGCAGCACGGCGGGGTTGGTGCTTAGTAGTTCGTACATTTTATACAGCAGATCGTCAAAATCCATAGCGCCGCTTTTAAAACACCGTTTTACGTATGCCGCATAAATAGCACCAATCATAGGGCGGTTGCTGCGTTGGTCTTCCTGCTGTAAACTGCTGTCGGTGGCATATTCAGCCGGGCTTACCAACGCATTTTTTGCACTACTAATGCGGTTGCCCACCAGGTTGGGCTTGTAGGTTTTATCGTCAAGGTTCAGTTCGTTTACTACCGTTTTAATAACGCTGCGGCTATCGTCGGTATCGTAAATGGTAAAGTGGTTTGGGTAGCCAATATGCCTTGCTTCGGCCCTTAATATCCTGGCAAAAACGCTGTGGAAAGTACCCACATACAGGCTGCGGGCTTCGTTATTGCCCAGCGTTCTTTCAATTCTCTCTTTCATTTCGGCGGCTGCCTTATTGGTAAATGTGAGGGCCAGTATATTAAAAGCGTCCACATGGTGAAAGCCCATTAGGTGGGCTATACGGGTGGTAAGCACTTTAGTTTTTCCGCTGCCTGCACCGGCCACAATCATAAGCGGACCGTCTTTATGTAACACCGCCTGTCGCTGTTGTTCGTTCAGTTCCTGTAAATAATCCTGCATAGCGGCGAAGGTAACAGTTGGCACGAAGCATAGGAACACAGGTTGTCTCGATTTTTTAGCTTTGGCGTCAAGTTAAGGGTAAAAAAGTGTTGCTGTTGTAAATGAGAAGTGGCTTTTGGAAACAAAATTTCGATGCTAGACCCACTGCACAATTAACGCCGGCATCTGCCCCAAGGCTTCAGCCTTGGGTTAGTAAATATGGTCTAAAGGTCTTTGAAAGCCTCAATTGTCTATTTCAGCTTTTCAAAACTTAAATTAACTTGACGACAAAGCGATTTCTTTGAGCGGTATAACAGCTTTTGTAAATCCGGTTGAACTTTCGTGGCTACAATTTACCCCGTTCCATACGGCACTGGGTACGGTGTAGTACTACTATAGGGCTTTTTCGCGGCGGTATCATAAAGAGGTTCCAATAGCGATGGATTGCCAATCCTGTTACTGCCTTTTAAGCCCCATCTCTTACCTGTGGTTTAAGCCAATGGTCTTTGAGGGTTGCCATAAAAAATCCAACCCGTATCTTTCAATTTATAAGACCCCATTTCTTAAAAACATGGCATTTAGTTTTAGAAAGTTTAGCAAGCGTTTTTTTATATTGGCCAATGTGGTGCTCATTCTGTTTTTCTTAATGGGTGGTACGCTGCCTTACCTCGGCCACAGCAACTGGCCATGGCTGGGCTTCCTCGGTCTGGCATTTCCATATTTGCTTGTGTGTGTACTTGGCTTTCTTATCTTTTGGTTAATAGCCAAACCACGCATCGCCCTGCTTCCTTTGCTGGCTGTACTGCTTTGCTGGAAACAGGTAGCGGTAACATTTCGTTTCAGTAAGGCAGTATTTGATTATCGCAAAGCCGCGACTTCGCTACGCCTTATGAGCTGGAACGTAAAAGTATTCGAGGGCATTGCAAAGGGTCCGCAGGCCTCCTCAGAAGCAAAAAATGAAATCATTTCTTTTATAAAAGCTGCCGGGCCCGACATTATATGCCTGCAGGAATTTAGCCAGTTAGATAGCTCCGGTGAGGATAACAACCACATTAAGCGAATGATGGACGCCGGCTACCCGCATTATTATTATTCAGCTGACTACGAAAGGGTATCACGGGGTTACCGCAGCGGCTCGGCCATCTTTTCAAAGCTGCCGCTCTTGTCGCCGCAGCGGGTTCCTTTTACCAGCAATAGGGAAAGCATTGCCTTTGCCGATGTGGTAAAAGGCACCGATACGTTCCGCATTTTTACTACTCACCTGCAATCTTTTAAATTTAATAAGGCGGATTACCGCAATTTAGAAGATATAAAAAACAAAGGTGACCTTGCCACGGAGCAATCTAAAAACCTGGTTTCAAAAATGAAAAATGGCTTCGAACTACGGGGCATGCAGGCACAGCAAATACGACCACTGCTGGATAGCTGCCCTTACCCCGAAATTATTTGCGGCGATTTCAACGATGTGCCGAACAGCTATGTTTACTGGCATGTACGTGGTAGCCGCCGCGATGCTTTTATGGAAAAAGGAAATGGCTTAGGCCGCACATTTATTTCGCTGGCGCCCACCCTGCGCATTGATTATATTATGTGCGACAACCGCATTAAGGTGGCGCAATTTGCAATAGCCGATAAACGCTTTAGCGACCACCTGCCGCTACTTGTGGATGTACTTATAGAGAAGAAATGATAAACGGTTGTACCGTAGCCAGCGGCTTGTTATAACCATTTCTTTCGCTTGAACCACCAAAAGATAAATGCAGTAACCAATGCCATAAGAATCATTACCGCCGGATAGCCCCACTTCTCTTTTAATTCTGGCATAAAATCAAAGTTCATTCCGTAAATACCTACTATAAAAGTGAGCGGCATAAAGAATACCGAAAACACGGTAAGCACCTTCATTACCTGGTTAGTTTTTTGAGAAGATAAAGACAGGTAAATGTTGAGGAGATTGGTGACATCTTCGTGCGCCTGGTCGTAAATGGTTAATAGTTTGGTATGCAAATCTTTTACATCCTGCAAGGCCACCGAATCATTTTTAGATGTTCGTATGGTATCTACCACTTCTCTGGTAAGCATCAATAATTTATTGCAAATAGCAGCCTTATGCCTTATAAAGTACAGGTCTTCCATCATGGATGGGGTAAGCGTTTTTAGAAACACCTTTGCTTCAAAACTGTCCACATCATTGCTTAGTTGTATGGCAGGGTTATCGTACGAATGCAGCACGTGCCAAATGATTCTGGTTACCAGTTCGGTTGTATTGTGGCACCTTGCCGAATCCACAAATTTCGTCTTGAGATCTTCCAGAAATGGCTGTGGTAAACGGTGCACAGTAATAATAAAATGTTCGTTATAAAAAATGGCCACCTTGGTGGTCATCTGTTGTATGGTATGTAGTTTGGCGGGTTGCGGCGCCACCATCATCCGGGTAATAATAAAGTGTGTGTCGCCCAAGTCTTCATATTTGGGCAAATGGTCGGGTTCCAGGCAATCTTTAAGCGTATAATGGTGCAGGTTAAATTCTTCGCTTACTTTTTTTAACTCTTCGGCCGTAGGATTTACAATATCGAGCCATTTAAATTTCTGTGTGGTAATGGGGAGGTTGGTTACCGGCATGGCTTATAATTTCAGCAAACTTAATCAATAGCCTAAATGCTTTTATCCTTGTGGGCAAAGGATAGCAGATTTGCCGCTGGCAAAAAAACCTTAATTTGCCGCCATGTTTATCAGCCACCTATATTGCTGTTGTTGCCTGTAAAGGTTAATTTTCTACATGGATATCTGCTGTCCATTCTCCAAACCATATTTACTTCAATTTAGTTTTATAATCATGTCGTCATCATTACAGGTTTACAATTCTTATACCCGTCAAAAAGAAAAGTTTGAATCCATAACCCCAGGCCTCGTAGGCATGTATGTGTGCGGGCCTACTGTAAGCGGCGAAAGCCACCTCGGACATGCACGGCCGTATATTACTTTCGATATTATTTATCGCTACCTCACTCACCTTGGTTATAAGGTTCGGTATGTAAGAAATATTACCGATGCCGGCCATTTTGAAGAAGAAGGCCGTGAAGCAGAAGATAAAATTTCGAAGAAGGCTGTGCTGGAAAAGTTGGAGCCTATGGAGCTGGTGCAGAAATACACCAATCTTTTTCATTGGGCCATGGAGCAGTTTAATAATATTCCACCCAGCATAGAGCCTACGGCCACGGGGCACATTGTGGAGCAAATAGAAATGATAAAAGAAATAATGGCTGCCGGTTATGCTTATGAGGCAAACGGCTCCGTTTATTTTGATGTAAAAAAGTACGCCGAAAATTATCCCTACGGAAAATTGAGTGGCCGGGTAATAGAAGATTTATTGGAAACTACCCGTGTGCTGGAAGGGCAGAGCGAAAAGCACAACAAAGCTGATTTTGCCCTTTGGAAAAATGCTGCACCTGAGCATATTATGCGTTGGCCAAGCCCATGGGGCGTTGGGTTCCCAGGTTGGCATATAGAGTGCTCGGCCATGAGTAAAAAATATCTCGGCGAGCAGTTTGACATACACGGAGGTGGTATGGACTTACAGTTTCCGCACCACGAAAGTGAGATAGCGCAAAGCAGCATTTGCAATGGCGGGCATGTATGTGCCCGGTACTGGCTGCACAATAACATGATAACTATCGGTGGCCGAAAAATGGGCAAGAGCTATAACAATGTTATTAAGCTTACAGAGCTTTTTAGTGGCAATCATCCCCTGCTACAGCAAGCCTACAGCCCCATGACCATTCGCTTTTTTATTTTACAAACGCATTATAGCAGCACACTCGATTTTGGTAACGAGGCATTGATAGCTGCAGAAAAGGGATTGAAGCGGTTAATGGAAGCCTACAAAGTAAGCAGCCAGTGGGCAATTACCGAAACTTATGCTGCTGCAGACGCAGAGCTCGATGCGAAAGTGCAAAAGCTGATAACCGGTTTTGGTGCGTTTATGAACGACGACATCAATACAGCTAAAGTACTGGCCAATATGTTTGAACTGGTGCCGGTAATCAATGGTATTAAAGACAAACATATTGCCCCCAACGCTGTAAGCAGTGCTACCATTTTACTGTTGCAAAAAAAATTGAAAGTGTATGTGGAAGACATTTTTGGACTTAAAGACGAAGCCGCCATTGATGGTGGAAAACTAGACGGAGCGGTGCAACTGCTTGTAACGCTGCGCAGTAAAGCCAAAGCCCAAAAGGACTATGCCACCAGCGATGCCATTCGCAAACAGTTACTGGCCTTGGGCATAGAATTAAAAGATGAGAAGGATGGAAACGTAACCTATAGTTTGGTGTAAAAAAAAAGGGCAATTTTAGTTGCCCGTTTTTTTGCATAAGCCCGACGAAGCCCGCCCTAGGTTAAGCGATATTGCCCAACGGTTCCCCAGATTTTTTTGTCCCCCCGTTCAGGTTTTTTATTACAATGAAGTTTCACCAGTGTGGCTAAATTTCACCAGGCATAGTAATGTAAAGTTTAAACCCTTTGAGGTTGTTGTTCCAATCTTGTTTTTGCCATTACATTTGAAAGCCATCTTTAGATTTAAAATTATGCAGACGCCCCTTCATATTTTACAGCACACTTTTGGCTACCCGGCTTTCAGGCACAACCAGCAGGAAATAATAGCACAGGTTTTAAGCGGCAACAATGCCGTTGTGCTAATGCCTACCGGGGGCGGCAAAAGCCTTTGTTTTCAGGTGCCTGCTCTCTGCCTGCCCGGCTTAACCATTGTGGTAAGCCCACTCATTGCATTAATGAAAGACCAGGTGGATGCCTTAAAAGTAAACGGTATTGCTGCGGAATTTCTCAACAGCTCCCAATCGTACGACGAACAAAATTTTATAATCGGAAAATTGCAGCGAAACGAACTAAAACTTTTATACGTAGCACCCGAACGGCTTATGGGCAGCGAAGCACAGTTCATCCATTTTTTAAAAAATATACAGGTTTCACTGTTCGCCATAGACGAAGCCCATTGCATCAGCCAGTGGGGCCACGACTTTAGACCGGAGTACCTGATACTGGGACAACTGAAAAAGCAATTTCCGCAAATACCCGTTATAGCCCTAACTGCCACCGCCGACGATTTGACCAAGAAAGACATTATAGAAAAACTGGAACTAAAGGAGTATAAGGTTTTTGAAAACAGCTTTAACCGGCCCAACATTTACTATTATGTAAAACCCAAAAGCAACTATTATAAGGATCTTATAAGCTATCTTAAAAACCACAAAAACGACAGTGGCATTATTTACTGCCTCAGCCGTGCAGGTACTGAAAGCCTGGCACAAAAATTAAAAGACGACGGCTTTAATGCAGCCGCTTACAATGCAGGCCTGGATAGGAATATAAAGGAAGACAGGCAGAATAAATTTCTACGGGACGACATTAAAATCATGGTGGCCACCATTGCCTTTGGCATGGGTATAGATAAGAGTAATGTACGGTTTGTGGTGCATGTAGATTTGCCTAAAAATATTGAAGGCTATTACCAGGAAACCGGTCGTGCAGGCCGTGATGGTTTACACAGCGAAGCGCTTCTTTTTTTTAGCACAGGCGATGTAATGAAGCTTAAAAGATTTGCAGAAGTAGAGGGCAACCCCGCTCAAACAAAAGTGATGCTACAGAAGCTGGATAAGATGGCAAGGTTTTGCGAAACGAGAAGTTGCCGCCGCAAGTTTCTGCTCAATTATTTTGGCGAAGCGGCACCAGAAAATTGCAATTCTTGCGACACCTGCCTTACCAAATCTCCCAAAGAAGAAGCCACTATTATTGCCCAAAAAATACTGAGTACCGTAATGCGTACAGGCCAAAGTTTTGGTATGCATTACATAGCGGACATCCTGCGTGGAAGAAATGATAAAAAAATAAAAGACCATCACAAAACACCTAGCGTATTTGGCCTTGGCAAGGATATGCCCAAAGAAGAATGGATTTACTACACACGGGAACTGGTGAACG
>Ga0105048_10020512_pt1 | contig 10081 bp, 8 predicted proteins | sample MAT05_FD_78382 | JGI IMG/M metagenome (GOLD analysis project Ga0105048, IMG submission 78382) | Freshwater microbial communities from Lake Fryxell liftoff mats and glacier meltwater in Antarctica - MAT-05 | ecosystem: Environmental > Aquatic > Freshwater > Ice > Liftoff microbial mat | place... | reverse complement strand
TCCTCGGCTTCCACTTCAATTTGAGCTTCCGTTTGAGCATTTTTTATTGCCTCCAATTGTTTTATATTATTTGGCTATTTAAATATATATCACCTGCTTTATGCAAACGGCTAAATATCACTAAACGCATTACGGCTTTAATATCTTATTAATTCTTCTTTTATTTACTCTACTAAATACCATAGGTAATAATTGCATTATTCTGTCGTAATTTTTACAGCTAACTTTTATCTTTAGTGCATTTAACAAATCCAAAGCAACTGATGCAAATCCTTTATCGCCGTTGGAGGCTTCAACAGACGTTAATATTCTGGTGAAGCGTTCGTTTTTGGTTACTCTTCTTTTTTGTAGTTTACTACATACCTAATGATATATTCCACCTAATTGTCATTGGCAGCCGTTTAACCATGGCATTGGTTTGGGCATCTTCCACTATATATTTATTAACTGGTTTTTCCCATTTTAATCTATACGTGTCTGTTAAATCTCCCGCCACATCTTTAGCATCTTGTAAAACGTTTTCTTGCCCTTATGTAATTCTTGCCATATTTTACCGGCAGCTTAATTTTATCCCCCAAAAAGAAGAAATTGCCGAAATAATTAAATACCGATTCTTTCAGCACATAGCTGTTGGAAATGAACACAATCCTTCCATTATACAAGTCGTTATCTATCCAATCGGCCAGTTCCATACGAGTGGTACGTAATACACCAATGTAAAGCACATCACCTTTTACGCCGCCTAACCTAACCCGTTCGCAGGTATTATAAAACCACCAAACATAATCGTCCTCCATCCTGCAACTGAAGCAATTACTTCCTGTAAAGAAAAGGCAACACCTGCAACACCTGTGGCAACTGTAAACCTATACAGCTTAGCGATGAATATAACGGTAAAAGCAAGATGGTTAAGAGGTATCCAATAAAGCTACTTAACTTATTAGCCCGATAGCAATTATTGATGTAATATACTGTATTATTTAATTACTTAATGTGATTAAATGATTGGTTAATAAAATTACCTGTAAAGATGGCTATTAATTTTCCTGTTGTACTATTGAACAAGTACTTATGTTTTAACTCGTTCATTGTACTTATTTTATGTTTTTATCAATTTCCTTTTTGTAATTTTTTACATCTCTCAGGTATTTTTTTATTTTATACACTGTATTTTTTACTGCTGAATCTTTAGGTTTTTCTACAAGTAGCTTTTGGTAATATTCTAATGCAGCAGTATAGTCTTTCTTAGCAAGATAGTAACCTCCTATGTAGGAATAAGCCTGTGCTATTTGCGTTTTATATTTAGGGCTACCTTTTATTGTTATACTATCTATAAACTTTGTAAAATAAGGCAATGCAAGGCCTTCTGTATAATTGCTGTCTAATTTTGCCTTTATAGTACCTTGCATATAAATACCCTCGTATGCTTTAGGATACCTGCTGGTAAAATCTGCAAAAATTGAATCTGCTTTTCCAAGCTCATTCATATCGTACCAATTTAGCCCTACATTATACATATCTACCTTATTGTAATTTTTAAAGGGTAATAAACGCTCTTTCCATAAGTTTAAATTGTAAGTTTCTTTTGCTCTTACATAATGGTTATAAAGTTTAGCTGCATAAAAGTATTTATTCTTATTACTAGTGTCTCTTAAGTACTCTGTAGCAATTATGTTTAGCGCTACAGAGTCTTTTTTTACTAGTCTTGCTGCAAATTGGGCCATCAGGTAATTATCTGAAGCTAATATTTTCGATGAATCCTGTACGTCTAAATATTGTATCATATTATTGTATGCAAGTTCATTATTTTTAGTGCTATAATAGCTGTAAGCAAGGTATTTGTAAATTTCTACCGGCAGGCCTGCTTCTTTATCTGCAAGCATAGCTATACCATTTGCAATTACGTTACTAAATTTCTTGTTGGTATAGTCAAGTACCAGTAATTGATATTCCTGCTTATCTGTTTTATCTGATGTTTCTAAATACTTACTGTAATATCCTTTTGATTTTGTTTTATCGTTGTAGTATGCATACCGGTATAATTCATACCATGCAGGAGCATATAAGGAGTCCTTTGCCAGTACTTTATTAAAGTAAGGTAAAAATACATTTGAGTTATTTTTTCCTTTAAATAATATCCCTATCCAAAAATTTGCAGCGGCAAATTCAGGTTCAATTTCTAATGCTTTTGTAAAATATTTATAAGCTCCAGAGCCATCTGAATTTTTGTATCTGCTCTGCCCCAATTGCACCATAGTGTAAGCATTAGCCGGGTTAAGTGAGTGGGCTCTTAAAAAGAAAGAAGCTGCCAAATTATATTTAGCTATATCCGTGTATGTTCTCCCTAAAGCAATACACTGCATTTCATCTTTATTAAGCGTAGTATCAACGAATATGTTTTTGAGTAATATTTTTTCTGCATCAGCTTTTTTATTTTGTGCTGCCAGTATATGTGCTTTGCTAATTTCAATTAATGCATTGTCTTTTATTGCATTACCATGCGCAAGTAGAAATTCAGCAGCTTTATCAGCTTCTTTATTTTTAATAAAAGTTTCTGTGAGCCAAAATAATGCCACTGCATCAGTAGGGTTTTGTTGCAAAATCGCTTTAAAGTTTTCTTTTGCAGAATTATATCTTTGATACTGTAACAAGCTAATTCCTATTTTATAATCCTGGGCTATACTCATGCCAATGTATAGAAAAGAAACCACTAGTGTTAATATTTTCTTTTTCATTTGAATGTTATTTACTTATGTTATTTATTAATGTTATTTATTATTATTTATTTTTTTTAATTCATAAAAATCCTTTCTTCTGTCTTTTAAATTTCTTACACTTCCATAAGTATGTAATTCGTCTAATAATTTTAAATCCACGTCAGAAATAAGAACCATTTCTGTATTAGCCGTTGCTTCGCTTTTTACTGCATTAGATGGAAAAGCAAAATCACTTGGTGTAAAAACAGCCGCCTGCGAATATTGAATATCCAGGTTTTCTATATTAGGTAGAATGCCAACACTGCCTGTAATAGCTACAAAGCATTCGTTTTCTATAGCTCTTGCCTGTGCACACAATCGTACCCTTAAATAAGAGTTTTGGGTATCTGTAAGGTAAGGTACAAATAAAATCTGTACACCTTCCTCTGCCAGTAACCGTGCTAACTCAGGAAACTCCACATCATAACAAATCAGCACACCTATTTTTCCTGAATCGGTATCATAGGCTTGCAGCATATTACCACCTTTTAATCCCCAAAATTTTTCTTCATCCGGCGTTATATGGAGCTTTTCATACATTTCAACATTGCCATTTCGGTGACATACATAGCCAACATTTTTTAAAGAGTTGTTTTCATACAATGGCATACTACCTGCAATAATATTTACATTGTAGGCTACTGCAAACTCACTAAATTTATCTCTGATTTGGTACGTATATTGCGCCATTGCCCTCATTGCATCAGATTCAGTCATGGCATTAAACTCTGCCATAAGCGGCCCATTAAAGTATTCAGGAAATAATACAAAATCCGCCTTGTAATTAGAAATGGAATCAATAAAATATTCTGCTTGTTGAAACAACTCATCCAACGAATTATACAAACGCATTTTCCACTGCACCAAACCAAGGCGAACATTTTTTCTTATCCGGTTACTAATCAAATGGTCTGGCCTGTAATAAACATTATCCCATTGTAATAAAGTAGCATACTCCTGGCTTTCGTTATCTTCAGGCATATAATTTTTTAACACTTTCTTTACATGAAAATCATTGCTTAATTGAAAAGATAAAACAGGATCATATATTTCTTTAAGTTTTACTTTCTGAATATATTCTTTGCACTTTAATTCTTCGGCATAAATATGAAAGTTTGGAATTCTCCCTCCAAATACTACTGCTTTTAAGTTGAGTTTCTCACAAAGCTCTTTCCTTGCATCATATAATCTTCTTCCCAAACGCAAACCCCTAAAATCAGGATGTATAAAAATCTCAATTCCGTATAAAACGTCACCTTTTTCTCTGTGTGATAAAAATGTATAATTACCGGTTATTTGTTTATAAGTATGGTCATCACCGTAATCATCATATTTCACAATTATAGACAATGCACAACCCACCACTTTTTCATCAGCAATAATTACAAACTGTCCTTCGGGAAATTTGGCAATTAGTTTTTCAATAACAGCCTCACTCCAATAGCTACCCGTCCAATTTATATAAGCAGCCTTCATAGCTTCTAACAATTGCTTATAGTGAGTACCACTTAATTTTAATAGCTCAATTTTATTAATCATCATGTTTGTTTTTAAAGTGGCAACATAGTGTGTGGAAAATAAGATTGCTCCTATGCCACAAAAAACATTTCCCTTTGTTTAATTAAATCTGGTGTTAGAGCAGGTTTTACAGAAAGTACAGGTATTGTAGAATGGTTTAAAATTTGTTGTGTATAGCTGCCACTAAAAAACTTATACCAGGTTTTATCTAATGTAGCATTTATAATCATTATATCGTCATTTCTTTTATGTGCTATCTCCAAAATTTTTCTGGCTATGTTAGCACAGCGATGGGTTTCGTAAGAACAATATTCATTATTGTGTAAAATAGCATCTCTAACTGCCTTAAGTTTATTATTTAAAATACCTGATTCATATTCGTCATTTAGCTGTGCAACACCTAATAAATGAATTTTTGCATCGTTTTTTTCGATAATAGGTTTAACGTAATCATATTTTTCCATTACGCCATCTACATTTCTTATTGGATATAAAATTGAATCGAATGTTCTTTTTTTAAATGATGGGGGAATAGTAAGCACCGGGCAGCTACATTCTTTAATGGTTGCCATCGCATTTGAACCTAAAAAAAATTCGTTCCACCCAGATGTTCCATGTGTACCCATCACTACCAAATCTTTTTGATTATTGAGTACATAATTACTTATGCAGATAGCTACGGTACCTATTTCCACAGAAGTGTTTACGACCATCACGTACTTTTTTTGTATAACTGCTTTATGCTTTTTTAGATTTTCGACTGCAGCGTTTATCAGCGTTTGCGTCACCTCCGGTATAGCAATATGCATACCCGTTTGGTCAATATATACTTGTGGATGTACTACATGGAGTAAGTGTATATCTGCATTATGGCGATTTGCCATAGCTATTGCTACTTCCAAAGCATTGTTTACAGGTTCTGAAAAATCTATCGGCACCAATATATTTTTTATTTGATAGTTCATGGTTACATATTTTAATGTAAATAATATTCAGCTTATTGAACCTTTTTTTGGTGTGAGTGCTGTTTTTTAAAGTCACTTAAATAAAAAGCAAACCAGGCAAACAATTAGTCTGCTGGTTTTTTGCTTTTGGTGTGTGCTTCCTTGTAAATGTTGCTCTATAAACAGGAAGCCTATATGGCAAATGTCTTACTCTCTGCTAGCTTCTCTGGTTTGCAAGCCATTAATTTATTCAAACAACTATTTGTATTTTTATCTGGATGCAAATATGTTTTAATTGATACAAAGAAAAAGTAACTTTAAACCATAAAAGTTGATGCTTGTCAACCTTTTAAAAAAATTATTAGATGAATTTTACAATCTCTAACTATCATTTCAGAAGCGATAAGCTATTTAATGCATTATTGCCCGTTTATATGAACGAATTACAAAATATATCAAAAACAGTATGCTTTAAAAAAGGGGAAGAGTTGTATCGTGAGGGAAGTACACCCAGAGCTGTTTATCTCGTAAAAAAAGGGAAAATAAAAATAGAACAAACTAATGAAGGAGGCTACACACGTATTGTGTATGTTTATACGGTAGGAGAGTATTTTGGTTTCAGGCCATTGATGTGCAAAGAAAAACATCCGGTATCTGCCTTTGTTCTGGAAGACTGCGAAATTGAAGTTTTTGAGGGTAAACAATTTTTGGAAATAGTAATGCATTCGCCAAAATTGTCGTTTAACCTGGTAGAAATATTAAGTTATGAGTTTAACGTATGGATTAATTTAATAGGATCCTTGTCTCATAAATCCGCTAAAGAGAGGGTTGCTTTAATATTACTTATTCTACATGAAAAGTATAAAACTGGCGGCAAAGAATCTGCTATTACAATGTCAAAAGCAGACATTGCCTGTTATTCTGAAACCACAGAGGAAACTGTTGTAAGGGTTCTTACTTTTTTTAAGGAACAAGGCATCCTCACCACCGTAGCAAGAAAAGTTATTATTAAAAATAAGCGGATGCTCGAAATTATTGCAGAGGGCTTTTAGTATTTTTTCAACAATCAATTTATTGCTTACCTCATGCTTGCTTTTTTTGTTAGATGCTTGGCGGGCATGGCGTTCTGCGTTTAAAGAATAGTTAATAACAGATCATTAAAAAATGTTTACACACGTTTCGTTGTCTATACACCTTAGAAATATTTGCCTTGAGTTGGCAATGGCAACTCTTTTGTAAGGTTAGGTTTGGTTTGGAGCTTTGTGTGCTTTTCAAGAATCGCCACAGTGTTTTATTTAAGTACCGGGCTTATGCAGATACCAACAAGAAGAAAGAAATGCACCCATCGTTTGCTGAATTTTTATGGCGGTTTAAGGTGCATATTTTACCCCAGGGTTTTGTAAAAATCCGTAACTATGGGTTGCTGCAGAATCATGGTAAAATCACCCGGCTCAATTCCATTCGGGAGCACCTAAATTTATCACTACCTCAGCAGCTTCACTCATTCATTCATTCTATCATTCACTCATTCCATTCGGGAGCAACTAAATTTATCACTACCTCAGCAGCTTCATTCATTCCTTCATTCTATCATTCACTCATTCTATCATTCATTCATTCATTCATTCTATCATTCTATCATTCATTCATTCATTCATTCATTCTATCTGATCTAAGTGTTGGGCGTAGTTTTAGTCGGTGGACCCAGAGAAATGGATTGATAAGCTTTGTATTCCGCTTGCGTATCTAACCCTCATTACACTTACACTTTTCAATTCTGAAAGCCCGTTAACAAATATGTACTTTATACCTTGACCGAAGGATTCGCTTTTATCTTTTCTTTGAAAACTTGTTGGCTTTTGCTGTTGGGAACCTGTTTTAAGTTCTAAGGAGGCCATTTTGTATATATCGTTTAGATAAATGGTGTCTGAAGAAAAATATTCCAAAAACAGCCATTTCATTCTGCCCGAATATCCATCCTCAATATTTAAGGATCCAGTATTCAATTTTATTAGAGCCGAATCCAGACTTCCAGGTTTAGATAAAACTGGTTGGATAATTTTCCCCCCATATGTATACGGAAAATATTTCACGTTTTCAACTCTTTGGTTTTCCTGAAAAGACTCATTCTTTCTAATTGCTTTTAATAATGCTGCAGGCCTTTTGTGAATTGGCAAATTGTAAAACCAACTGTTAATTTGATCTTTTGATTGAGCTATTAATTTTGTGGAAACGAAACCAAAAGCTAAAATTAGAAAAATGTGCTTCATGAAAATTATTGCTTAGGATTGAGTATTGCTGCCGGCAGGGTATTCATCGCTGTGTATGTCCCCAACCGATGATGAATAAAGATAAAAAAGTGAAAGATAAAAAACAAAAGCCCAAAGGTGTTAGCCAATCCCGGGCAAACCCCCAATTAGGAAGCGTTGGTGGTTGTGATATTGTTAAGCCAAAATATTACCAAACCACCTGTAAGCCTTCTTTAATTTCTTTGAGTTGTAAATCTGTTCTTTCGTAAACGTGTTTTCCAAGTGGTAAACTACGTTTTAGTTTCCAAAAATATCTTGCTTCTTGCATTGTCTTTTCTGGATTATCTGCAAAAAAGTTTCGGATATATTTGTTGTATTGATTACTGTATGGGATTTCTGATTTATATGTTTTATCTTTTTGTAACGCTTTATTTTTCTTCCATTCCTTAACTGCATCTTGTAACTTTTTACCGGTATTCTCTTTTATCCAAGCCATTAGTGAAATCGAAAAAGCAAATTTCTGTCCACAATGTTCTTTAAAGAACTGTCTGGTGTTTTCTCCGTTCCTGTAACTATCTGTAATGATTGTATCAAACGTTAATTTTTCTTTAGCCCAATTAAACTTTGAAATAGTTTTATTTTCAATTTCAACTTCTTGTTTTTTTCCATCAAGTTTGTTTGCAAGTCTTTCTAATATTTCAAATTTTGAACCTTTATAACTTATGGGTATAGTTTTAGCAAAACATACCAATTCTTCTTTAAGCCAATACCATTTTCTTAGCTCTTCTCCTGCGGTTACGTCTAAAATGTTTGGTCTCTTCACGTTATTTTTTGTTAATTTACCATCCTGAAATTGGCAAAAAACTATTTTTTTGTATTGTAAGGAATGTAATTTTCCCATTTCCACGGTGTAAAACTATCCCCAATTGTATAAGCCAAAAGTTCTTTAAAAATGCTTTCACCATTATCATTATTTGTCATTATTATTATTGCAATTTTTTTATCTGGAAAGCAGATAGAGTAATGTCCCCAACCATCATCGTGTCCTTCTTTAAAAAATGCTCGTCCGTAAGGGCTTTTTAAAACGCCAACACCTAAACCATAACTTAATTCAATATGGTCGTTTTCTGTGCTGTCAACTTTAGCAAGTGGACCAAATTGTCGTATTGATTTAATACGGACTTGTGGCGAAATCATTTGTTTAAAACTTTGTTTGGTTAAACCCTTTCCACTAATTAAAGCAGTATAAAATTTTGTGAAGTCTGTAAGTGTTGTACTCATAGAACCACCTGCACTTGCTTCCTTCCATTTCATTAATTCGTAAAGTTCGCCTTTTTCATTGTGTCCATAGCAGATTAAACTGTCAAATCTTGTTTGCCAAACTTGGCTTGTATTTGTTAATCCAAAGGGTTTAAAAACTCTTTCTTGTGATAAAGTTTCATAATCTTTGCCACTAACTTGTTCTATAATAAATTGAAGTAAATAAAGGCCTTCGCCTGAATAACTATACCGGCTTCCTGGTTCAAATTTAATCTTCAGTTTCTTGTCTGCTTCAAACCAACGCCAATTTGGAAAACCTGTTGTATGTGTCAAACACATACGAGCTGTTATTTTTTTATAACGGCCGTCATTTTGTAAGTGTTGATATCCTCTGTTCCAACCGTTTATTTTGTATTCTGTAAGTGGTTTGTAAAGATATTGGTAGAGTGGTTTGTCCAAATCTATAACTTTCTCTTGTACAAACTGCATAGCAACATAAGCAAAAACTGTTTTGGCGAACGAAGCACCATACATTACAGAATTTTCTTTAAATACTTCGTTCTTTTGGACATTTGCTAAACCAAAAGTTTTACTAAAAATAGGTTTATTCTTATTGAAAATAGAAATTGCAACACCGGAAACGTTGGCGGCTTTCATTAAAAACTCAATTTTGTGTAGTACGCTGTCTACTGGAATTTTCGTTCCGTTTATTCTCTTAATAGTCTGTCCAAATGTGAAAGTAGCAAACAGAATAAAAGTAAAAGTTGATACAATTTTTTTCATAAAAGGGTTTTTTATATAGAGCAAACTAGCGAGGATTTTTACTGGACTGCCAATCATTGCTAATACAGCCCCAACCGATGATGAATAAAGATAAAAAAGTAAACGTTAACAAATACAACTTCAGCGATGTTTGTCTAGCTCAGATGATGCTGATAGCGATGAAATGTCCATTGCTCCAACGTTCAGCAAGCCTTGAAGCAAAACCCAAAGTAAGCTGCTGCGGCTTATACTTCGGTTTTTTTGCATTCATTAGTGAGGCAAGCATGTGTCTCTGTTTTATCCGCCAATTTTTTCCATTCACACTTTCCAAATAATCTTCCATAATAGAATTATAAATTCCAATGCAGTGAGGCACAGTACATCCGATATAAACTGATGTGTAACCAAAATGTTTTTCAATTTTCTTTTCAACCTCTTGCATTTTGCTCCAATCAACAGTAGGTTCTGGTACTATTAAACCTGTCTCAAGTATTTTACCATTTTTTATGTCTCTATTTTCAGCGAAATAATTATACTCCTCATTCAGTCCATAGTAATGTAAAGAAATCATTATAAGGTAGGCACATGAAAG
>Ga0105048_10020508_pt1 | contig 10082 bp, 6 predicted proteins | sample MAT05_FD_78382 | JGI IMG/M metagenome (GOLD analysis project Ga0105048, IMG submission 78382) | Freshwater microbial communities from Lake Fryxell liftoff mats and glacier meltwater in Antarctica - MAT-05 | ecosystem: Environmental > Aquatic > Freshwater > Ice > Liftoff microbial mat | place... | reverse complement strand
CCGCCTCGAGATCGATGTCTGACCACTTCGCGTGTCGAAGCTCGCCCGGCCGAACGAAAACCAGTGGCGCAAGTCGAAGCGCACATTTGACGATGAACGAACCCTCGTAGCCATCAAGCGCGCGCAAGAGAGGCCCCACGGCCTTCGGCTCTGTCACCGCCGCAAAGTGCTGCTTATCGACTGGACTGAGCGCGCCACGCAGGTCTCGCGTTGGGTCGCCCTCTGCGCGCCCGGTCGCGACGGCGTACCTCATCACCTGCCCACAATTCTGAAGCGCTCGATGGGCGGTCTCGATGGCCCCTCGCGTCTCGATGCGTCGAAGGCACGCGAGAAACTCGGGCGCCTTGATCTCATTTACCGGCCGCGCTCCGACCCAGGGGAAAAGGTCTACCTCGAGACGTCTGAGCACCCGTGGCCCATGATTCACTGCCCAAGTAGGCGCGTTCTTCACGTACCACTCGCGGGCGACCGCCTCGAACGAGTTCTCAGCGCTGGCGATACGCGCTGCCTTTGAGAACTTGCGGTGCTCACTCGGGTCAAGGCCTTCGGCCACGCGCTTGCGCTCGAGGTCACGGCGTTCACGGGCGAGCTTCAGCGAAACTTCGGGGTAGACTCCCAGTGACAGCAACTTCTCCTTGCCCGCGAACCGGTACTTGAAGCGCCAACCCTTCGACCCGTTCGGCAGCACCTCCAGAAACAGGCCGCCGCCGTCAAAGAGCTTCTGGCGCTTGGCCGTGGGCTTGGCAGTTCTCGCGGCAACGTCAGTGAGGGGCATCGACCTTTGGGGGTAGTGAAGGTGGGCGAAACATCAACTACCCCCAGTGCTACCCCCAGTGGTTCAAGGCTGTCAACGGACGCCGTTGGACCACATTGGGCGACCTTCATAGGGGAACCACCAAAAACAAAGGGTGCCCAAGACCAGAACAGACCGTCTTGGACACCCTATCTATGGAGGCGGTGGGAATCGAACCCACGTCCGAAAGCCTTCTGCTCTGAGATACCACGTGCGTCTTCCGCGAATTCAAGCGTGACGCCCAGTGCCCTCCCACGGACGGGATGACCTCAGGCCTGTTCGGCTGTTTCTCGTTTCCCTCGCCCGAACACTGAGGAAACCAGCCCGGTTTGGTTCAGGTGACCCCCAACCTCCAGGCGTGGGCCGGGGCACCTGTGCTCAGAGCCGGTTATTAAGCGGCGAGAGCAAGCTCAACGTTGTCGTTGGCTTTTGTGGTTTTTGCCCATTTGTATTTACGAGTGTGTAGGCCCACTCGGCACGCATCTCAGAACGTCATTGCCCTCGTCGAGACCAGGTCGCCCCCGGTTGTTTCACTGCCCTTCAACTGCACCTTCGTCACTACCTCAAACCGCGCCCGAACGTAACCATCTCGCGGCGGTTGTCATCCCTTCACGATGCCGTCGGGCACTCCGTAACCGCCCGGCAAGAACGACTCTTCGGTGGTCAGCCCCATCACCGCGCTGATCGTCGCCGCCACATCGCGGGCCGAGGGCGCGCGCATCGACTTGTCGCCCGACTCCTCGGTCATTGCCATCGAAGACCCCAGCCCGTTCTCTTCGATGCCGCCCACCATGCGGTTGCCTTGAATCAGCCCGTTGACCAGCAGCCCGACGGTGGTGGGGTTGTGATCTGACCCGCCAGAAATCGGAAACGAACGGCCGAAGTCACTGGTCACGTACACCAGCGTGTCGTCGAGCAGGCTCTTGCCCGGTCTCGACGAGGGGGTCAGCTTCATCTCGACCAGAAATCGCCCGAGCGACTCGAACGCCCCACGCAGATGCGTCGCATGGCCCGGGTAGGGGTTCGAGAAGTGCGAATCGAAGCCGAAGGTCGGCGCCATCTTGAAGGTCACCGAGGTCGCCAAGTCGCTCTTCAGAAACCGCAGCGCCAGATCGAACTCGTTCGACCAGATGCCGTCGTTTGCATAGAAATCGGCGTAGCCGATCTGCCAGCCGAAGCGCCCACGACCGGGGCACCACGGAATCTCGGCAGGCAGGTTCTCGATGCCCTTCGTATTCTCGAGAATCTCGACGATGTTGCGCGCGATGGTCTTCGAGACGCCCGAGTAGGTGTCGTACAGCTTGGCCAGCACGCCATCGGTGGCGCGGTTCACCCGACCCTTGCGACCACGCACCGCCCTGAGCACCGCTTCTTCAACCAGGGTCAGCTCGCCCTGCCCCGTCGGTACGCCATCGAACCCGACGGTGGGCACGCTGCGTCGCTCGCGCAGGCCCGTCCAGTTCGAGCGCTGATCAGAGAGCGCGAACTGCAGGTCTGGAACCGACGCCACCGAGGCCGCGTCGCTGGCCGCCGGCAAGGTCACTGACGGTGCGCGGGGAGCGCCCGAGATGGTCACGTTCGGCACCGCGCGATCGGGAAACGTGCGCAAGAAGTGGTTGGCGATGCGCGCCGGTATCGACGGCACCACGTAGTTCGCTCCGGCGATGCCGCACATCGAAGCGACGACGCCGCTCTCGTGCGCCGCGGTGCCTTGATCGACGCCAAGAATCAATGCCGTGTTTTCGAACAGCTTGTAGGTGGGCTCAGCCCAGACGTAACCCTTGTTGTTGGGCTCGCCCATCGAGCGATCTTTCGGGTCGTTCGGGTTCCAGGTGATGTGCGAGCGCAGCCGCCGAATCGGCGCGTCAGCCTCGGCGTTGCCGCTCCCATCGAGGTTCGCGACCATCGACGCGTCGTAGAAAACGCCAGGCGCGTTCGCCGCCGGGGGCATGAACTTCGAGAGCTTCGCATCGGGAAACTGCGCCCACATGAACTCGTGGTGAATGCCTCCCGGAATGTAGATGGTGAGCAGCTTGGTCGGCCGGTCAGTGGTCGGCGCCGCGTGGGCGGTACCACCCAGCAGACCGTAGCGAGACAGCAAACCCAGCTGGGTCGCTCCAAGACTGGCCAGCAACAGATTCCGTCGCGAGGGTCGCATCACAACCTCAGTAGAAGATGAACAGCGGGTGTCGAATGAAGTACGAGCAGGTGCCGATCCACGCCACGTCGAGGCCGGCTTTCTTCTCGAGCGGCTCGAAGACGCCAGTCATCACGTCATCGAGGTCTGCTTCGGTGGGCTTCTCGGCCAGAAACAGGCTGTGCCAATCGGCGACCTGCGCGCGAGCCTTGGCCTTGTCGGCCGAGCCGGTCTTGGCCGTCGCCACATTGAACAGCGCGGTGTTCCCGCTCTTGCGCACCGCCATGCGGCACCAGGCTTGCGAGAGTGGCACCAGCGTCTGCACGAAGTTGGTCGAGACGCTGGGGTCGCCGTGAGCGCTGACGACGGCGGAGGAGCCTCCGAGCGAGGTGAACCGCCCGGCCGTCGACCACTGACCGGGTGCGCGATCGGGTGAGCGCAGGTCGTAGTAGTCAGCGCTGAGCTCGTAGAGCGTGTAGACGCCGTGGCTGTACGCGTCAGAGTAGAAATCGTTCTCCACCAGACCCAACAGATCGCGAAGCCCCAGCTCGATGAAGGTGGCGTCAACCCGATGCGCGGCGGTGATGCTCGGGTTGGCTTGCGTCGCGACGCCGGGTGCCTCAAGGTTGGTGATCCACTCGCGAATCTCAGTGACGTGAATCTTCGTCTTGCCCGCGGCATCGAGCTTGGCGAACGAGTCGCCGCTGATCGGCATCTGGCTCTGCGACGAGTTGCTGCGCTTGCCCTCGAGCAGCATCACGAGCTCGCTCTCTTCAGGCTTGCCCGGCTTGATCAAGCGAGCGTTGCGCACTAACAGCGACTCGAACGCGGTGGCCGAGGCGAAGTACCCGAAGTCACCACTGCTGTGGCACCCCGCGCAGTCAGGGGCGAGCGCCAGTCGAACCCGGTCGGTCTCGCTGTTGCTACCCGGCAACGGCGGGCACTCTTCGGAGCCGCCTCCGCCCGCACCAGCGCCGGTGCCACCTGACTGAATTCGACCGGTGCACGCACCCGAGAGCAGAAGCGCGAGCAGCACCAGTGTGCCGCGTGTTCTCGGAGTCATAGGCCGCTCCTGAAGGCGGGCGTCTTCGTCAGGTACTGCACGAAGGGTCGGGCCTTGCGGTCGTTGGCGGTGAACTCGGTGACCAGCTTCTCGAGGTAGCCTGCCTCGGCAGTGGGGTCGACATCGCGGCCGACGAAGCGTTGGTGCAGCTTGCGAACGACGCAGCGATCGAACGAGCCAGAGCTGATCAATAGCTTCGCGAAACCGAGTGGGCCGACCGTGCCGTCGCTGGTCGCTCCATACAGCGTCTGATCAGGGGGCAAGAAGTCGATGAAGAGCGCCTCCGGGTCGGCGTCGGCTTGAGGCTTCGAGACTGGCGTCATGCGGGTACCGACCGCCCAAAGCCGGGCCATGCGATCCCACGGGTCACCGTTGTAAGGGTACTGCCCGCTGTTCCACTTCGCGGCTTCGTGCGCGTTGCCGACGCCGAGCATCTGAAAGCCCGCGCCACTGCGCATGAACCGCTTGAAGTGAATCGAGGCCGGGTCGATGCGCGAGTGGCAGGTGACGCAGGGCCCACCGCCCGCGGGGTCGTTGATGTACGGCGAGAAATGCGCCGTCGGAGGAGGCGGTACGAACGTCTCGCAAGCGAACATCTCGAGCATTCGAGCTCCACGCACGCGCTCGCGAACCGTGCCCGCCAGCAACCCGGGCATGGTCATCACGCCCGCCGAGGGCACGCCTCTGATGCTGCCCCTGGGCTGGGTGCGCGGGTCGAACTGGTAGCTTCGCTCGGCGAGCAAGAAGGGGTTGCGCTGGTGAATCTTGAACTCGCTCCACGCCTGCGGGTCGGTCGCTTCGTGATGCGGGTCGTGCGGTGCCGAGGCCCAGGTGCTCGAGCGCCACCATTGATCAGCCGCCTCGACGCTGTGGTCGCCGAGCTTGCCGCCATAGCGCACGTAGGTCGACTGCACGTTCACCGGGCCGACTGAGTAGTCGCCCGCGATCAGATCGACCAACGGGCGATCGTGCCACACCAGGTGCGCGAACAACCGGGCTGGCTCGTCCCACGCGAGGCGACGGTGGCTCTGCGGGTTGCCGAGGAGGAAGGCCTGGTAGTCCTGCAGTGAGCCGCCGGGCATGCAGTAGATGAGATGCGGGCCGCAACCGCAGTGATCGACGCCGTCGTGCGAGAAGCCGGCGCCGGTGTTGACCGAGCAGTCGACCTTCGCACCTCCCGCGGTGGTGAGCTCGCTGCGCTCATCGGCCTCGAGACCCACCACGTCGATGTGCGTGCCCTCGGCCCACCAGGGCTCGAGCGACTTGACCACCGCCGGTGTGCCGTCGTGGCGCAGCCCGTTGCAAGGCTGATTGTTGTTGTAGCCGTTGGGCGAAGCCCACTTGCCCGCGTGAAGCGTGCCGTCGGGGCACTTCACGATCGCGCGCTGCTGCGGCAACCCGTACTCGGGCACGTCGGCGATGTTGGCGACAGGCGGCACGTTCATCCACGCGTGGCCGAAGTCGACCATCGTGTCGTAGAACATCGGGTCGCTCATCAAGCGATCGAGCTCGGTTTTCAAGAACGCGTCTTGCGCGCTCGCATCGGTGAGCGCCGCCAGCGCAGTGATCTTCTCGCGCGTCGGAAAGCGGTTGGTCGTCACCAAGGTCATTCGGCGAAGCTGGCGAAGCGCCGTCATCGGGGGCCCGATGGTCTCGGGCTCGCCTCCGTCGACGGTGACCGGCACCTCGCACTCCGATTGCCTCACCGTGTTGGCGCTCGCCGCGGCCGGAGCCGACTTCGAGCACCCGACGCTGAGGTTGCCCAACAGGGCCAGAAGCAGAACGTTACGCATGCGGGGAATCACGAGAGCCACCATCGCTTTTCAATGTGTGGGATTTCAACCACGGCTGGAAAAACAAAAGTGGTGGGTTGATGTGGGTTGTGCGGCGACGTCACGCACGTCTGCGGGCCAGCGCGAGCAGCAGCCCCGCCCCCAGGCCTGCCGTCAGCCACCCGAGCGAGGAGATGGCCTCGCCCACTGGCTGGGCGTAGCGAAGTACCCCCGCGGCAGTCAGCAATTGCCACCAGTCGTGACTCTCGAGGTGGTCCTCCGTCAGGTCGTCGCCAGCAGCCACCGGCAGCGCCAGCTCGCGGTACCACGCGTCGCCGGCGTACTGGCCGATGTCGAAGAGGCTGAACGCGAGCCACACCAACGCTCCCGCGAGCTGCACCGGCCATCGTCGCCGCGCGAAGACCACCGCGGCGATGGAGGGAAACAGCAGCTGCCCCCACGCTCCCGCCGCGACCCCGATCAAGTGCGGGAACACCATGCCCACCACCAGGTGCCCAGCCTCGTGCGGCACGTAGAACGCTCCGCTCCACAGGGCGCGGTAGACGAAGCCATTGGTTCGAACCGACCAGTAGATGAAGAGCGTGACCACCGCGACGGTGATCACCCCGCTCCACCGCACCGCGGGCCAGCGCGGCTGATCATCGCTTGCCTCGAACGGCGCGTCGACGCTGATCACCTGCGAGCCCACGAGGCGATCGTGAAACGCGATGCCGGTGATCAACCCGTCGATCAGCCCAGCGCCGTTCATGATCAGTGACACCCACTTCGCCGCCAGTTCGCGAATGATCATCACCGGAAGCTCGAGCGGCTGCCCGTCTCTCGCGCGAACGACCCGCAGCCCGAGGAGCTTCTTGCCGATGCTCGCCTGCCAGACGGCCATCGGCACCGCGACCCAGGCCGCATAGAGAAGGAGCAGGGTCGGCACCATGCGCGCCGCCGCCTTCGCCGCCTGATGCGGAGGAAACGCGACCTTCACCGAGTGATCGATGCTCCGACAGACGACCCACGCCATTAGCGCAAAGCCGAGGGTGTCGATGCCGAACGCAGCGGCCCGGCGCCAGTGTCTCGAACCCAGCGCTTCCTTCATTGGGGCCGATTGTGCGGTCAGGGTGTGAGCCGGGCAAATGAATGAATCGCCGTGCCGCGCCTGCCCACCAACAGGCATGAGCCGACTCATGTTGCTGGGCTTCGTCATCTGTGGCTGCGCAAGCACCAACAATCCGGGCCTCGCTCCTGGAGGCATCTCCGGAGCGCGTGACGTGACTCTCTCAAGACCGCATGGGAACCCCGGGTGAGGTCTTAGCGCCGACCCGTCGGGTGCCATTCACCGGCCCGCCCTCGTTGCAGATCGCGCTCGAGCTGCTGGAGCACGGCGAAGTCGAGATGCAACGCATGTGTAGCAACGACGCACTTGTGCACACCCGGCGCGCTGCCGAGGAGCTTCGCGCCGCGAGGTAATTCACGCGCTTGCCGTGAATGGTTTTTTGGAGCGACCACCGTTCCCGCTATAACGGCAGGCCGTGCGTCGCCTTCTCACCTTTGCGGTGTCTCTCGTCGCCTTGAGCGCCAGCGCGGCCGAAGACCCGTTCGCGCGGGGCATCGACGTGGTTCCGGTGAAGCTGACGCCGTCGGCGAGCTCCGGCCTGACCCTCGAGAGCGGCGAGATGCCGGAGCGCGGCTCGTTTCGCCTCACCCCGGTGCTCGACTTCAACGTGGGCATTCTGGCACTGAAGCTGGGCAGCGATCGCCTCGGCGATTTGATTCCGTTTCGCACCGATCTGCACCTGATGGCGTCGTATCAACTGCTCGAGCGCCTCGAGCTGGCCGCCGATCTGCCGATCGTGGTGGCCAACATCAGCAACTTCGGGCTGCTTCGAGATCAGGGCTTCCCCCAGGCGTCGCCGAACGTGGTCGGCCTGGGCGCGTTTCGGGTGCTCGGTCGATTTCAGATCATCGGGCAACGGGAGATCCCCATCTTTCGACTGGCGGCGGTGGCCGAGGTGCGGGCGCCGACCGGAGATCAATTCAGCTTCATGAGCGACCGCGGGTTCGTGCTCGCGCCTCGGCTGGCCGGCGAGCTGCGGTTCGGGCCGGTGCGGGTGCTGGCGAACGCGGGCTGGCGCTTTCGAACCGCCGCGGGCCGCTACCTGAACCTGTACGTCGGCCACGAGTTCGCGATGGGCGGTGGCGCGATCATCGAGCTGCCTGATCTTGGCCCTCTGAAGCGGCCCGAGCTGATGGGCGACCTGAACATCGTCACCCCGGCCGAAGCACCGTTCACCTTTCGAGATTCAGAAGCGCTCAAGTCGCCCTTCGAGCTGATGATCGGGGCGCGCGCGATGTTCAGCGAGCACTGGGGTCTCCTCCTGGCGGTGGCCCGAGGGCTCGGCGAGAACGGCTACGGCCGTGAGACGTTTCGGTTCGTGTTGGGTCTGCGCTACGAGAACACGCCGATCACCGACAGCGACGGCGATGGCATTCCCGACAAGGTTGATCAGTGCCCGAGCGCCGTAGAGACCAAGAACGGCTATCGCGACCTCGACGGCTGCCCCGACGAGGCCCCCGACCCTGACCGCGACGGAGACACGGTACCGGATCGCATCGACAGTTGCCCTGATCAGCCCGGCCCGCAAGAGTTGGACGGCTGCCCCGACCGCGACGGAGATCAGATCGCCGACATTGTAGACAAGTGCCCTGATCAGCCCGGCCCGGCCGACCTCGACGGGTGCCCTCCTCCGGCTGACGAAGAGCCGGTGGTGCTCGAATCAGAGCGCATTCGAATTCGCAACCAGGTGCTCTACGAGTTCGGCAGCGCGAAGATCGACAAGCAGTCGTTCCCGCTGCTCGACGAGGTGGCGCGCGTGCTGGCGGCCAACCCCGACGTGGGCCCGGTGGTCATCGAAGGCCACACCGACAGCGTCGGCCCTCGACTGTTCAACACCGACCTCTCCAAGCGCCGCGCCAAGGCCGTCGAGGAATACCTGGTCACCAAGGGCATCGCACAGAGCCGCTTGCGCAGCGATGGCTTCGGGTTCGATCGCCCGATCGCTCCCAACGACACGCCGCTCAACCGCGCCAAGAACCGTCGCACCGAGTTCAAGCTGGTCGACGAGATCGAGATCAAACCCGGCTCGATTCAGACCCGACCTGGCGGGCCGATTGAGCTGGTGCCGAAGAGCAAGGCCGATGCGCCCGGTGCGAAGAAGCCTCCGGTGACGCCCAAGTCGAAACCCGCCACGACGCCGCCCGCGAAGCCGCCCGTCACGCCGACGCCGAAGCCGGCGCCGTCTCCGTCGAAGTGAGACAAGCCTTCAGGGCTTGAGGGCGCGCTCGACCCACTCTTTGACTGTGGCTTTGGCGACCATGCCGCGGCCGCTGGCGACGATCAGGCCTTCGCCATTGATCACGAACACCGACGGAAGCGTATGCACCTGATACTGATCGGCCGCGGTCGGTTCGGCGAACACCGCGTAATTCGCCATCGATAGATCTTCGAGCACCCAGCGTTCAACCGCGTCTCGCGCTTCGTCGACGCTCACCCCATCGCCCTGCTCGTTGGCCGCGAGAAACACCACACCCTGCGCTTCGTACTCTCGCGCGAGCGATTCGAGGCCTGGCATCTCTTCGCGGCAAGGCCCGCACCAGGTCGCCCAGAAATCGAGCACCACCACGTGACCCTTCAGCGCCGAGAGACGCGAGGGCTGACCTTCGAAGCGCTCGAACGCGAAGTCGGGCGCGGGCTCGCCAATCATCGTGCCCGAGCCGTGAAAAGCGCGAATGATCAGCGCGACGAACAGCAGCGCGACGATCACGATCGAGACCCAGTCTCGCTTCTTCCTCAACGCAGGCCTCGCCGCATCACGTGAATCGCGGCACGCAACGCCAACCGCGTCGCCCAGGTCGCGGAGCGAGACTGCGTCACCACTTGAGCCAACGCGGGGCCGTGTCGGTAGTACCAGCGCGTGAACGCTTGGCCCGTGCTCGAGCGCGCGAGCACCTGATCCCGAAAGGCGCGCAGCACGTCGAGCTCGTCGGCCCGGGCTCCGAACACCGCGGTGGCTACGAAGCAACGGCTCGAGGTGAGCCAGAGCACCCGGCTGGAGCTGAGGTTGAGCACTCCGCGCAATGAGGTGGCAGGCGCGTAGAGAAACGCCAGCAGGTCTCGTCGAGCGACGGTCAATGCATCGCGACCCCAGTCATCGACGTGCAGTTGGGTCTGCGCACCGCTGAGCTCCTCGAGCCGAAACACGTACCGCCGACCTTTGGAGAGCGGCAGCATCTCGCACACCCGAACCT
>Ga0105048_10020507_pt1 | contig 10082 bp, 8 predicted proteins | sample MAT05_FD_78382 | JGI IMG/M metagenome (GOLD analysis project Ga0105048, IMG submission 78382) | Freshwater microbial communities from Lake Fryxell liftoff mats and glacier meltwater in Antarctica - MAT-05 | ecosystem: Environmental > Aquatic > Freshwater > Ice > Liftoff microbial mat | place... | reverse complement strand
TCAAGTCTGATCCTCGCGACAACCCGGATACGATGCTGCTGGAAGCACGGGCAGCAGTCCAGCGGGCAACACTGATTGCGCACCAGATGCCTGTGCCGGCCTCGGTCATACCCGCCGCTCCGTTTGTTCCGACCGTGACCGTTGAAAAGCCGGTTGAGGTCGTGCTGACTCCTGAACCACCGAAGCAACTCTTCGAAACATTTGTCTCGCGCGCGGTGACGGGTGGTACTTCGATAGAGCGCATGGTCGAAATTGCGGCCGAGGATGCTGCGTCGGTTGCTCCCATACCCGCCAAGCCCGAAGTGCGCAAACTGAATGCTTCTTCCTACGAGATTCAGTTCATTCCGGTGCTTGCACTTGAGACTGGTGAAATTGTCGAACTGGAAACCCAAATCCGGTGGCGACACCCTGAGCGCGGATTCGTTCCCGTGGAACTTTCAGCAGATGCCGATCTGGTTGCGCCGTGGGCACTCGAGTCTGCCTGCCGGATTGCACGTTCATTGCCAGTCACCCGGGCGGGCAATCGCATTCGGATGAGCGTCAACATCTCGCCGTCAACGCCGATCGATGAGACGCTGGTCGATACCACCGCAAAGGTCTTGCTGACCTCTGGAATTGATCCGACATCGCTACAGTTGGAATTTCCAGCGCGCCGACTGGACCAGGGCGATCAAATCTCCGAAAGCGTTCGTTCGACACTGCGGCAACTTCGAGAACTGGGTGTACGCCTGGCAATCGATGGCGCCGGAGCCGAGGCTGGAAGACTACCTGATTTCCATAATCTCCCAGTGCAAAGCGTTAAACTCGACCGCTCGGTGGTGATGTTGCTCGATCGCTCGGCGGACCGTCGTGCCATCGTTCGGGAAATCGTCGAACTCGCCCAGGCATCCGATGTGGTGGTGATTGGAACAGGTGTCGAAACGCTGGAGCAGGCTGAGAGACTCTGGGATCTCGGGGCAAATGAAGGACAGGGACCGCTCTTCTTCCGACCGATTCCGGAAGATCAACTCTCAACGCTCTTCCCGACACTGGCCAATCTCGTCGCGGCTGACTAAGCGCCGGGATGATGTTTCGGCCCGGCGCTGTTGGCCGAGTTGCCTCAGGCTTTCAACCTGAGGCAAAGGCCGCGAAGCCTCTCCAAGGCTGGGACCAAGCGGCAGGCAGGATGCGAGGTTTCTGGGGTTCTCGTTGCGAATCACCAAACGAGATCGACCCGAGCCAAATACGATGCGCGCAATCGAAGCTCGAAGCTCGTTAGTATGCCGGTTCGTAGTCTGGATCGACCGGGCGAATACCGCCTTCGGGCGGGTCAAACCCACGCTCGGCCAGATATGCCACCACGTGCTCTATGACGTCGTCGGGAGTCGATGCGCCGGCGGTGACACCGACGGTTCTGGCAGCGGTAAGCCAACCGTCGTCGATATCTTCAGGTCGCTCGATGTGGTGACTTTCAACTCCCATTCGATTGCCGACCTCGGCGAGCCGTGCTGTGTTGCTGCTCTTCTTTCCGCCAATGGCAAGAATCAAATCAACCTGATCGCGATCAACAAGTCGCTTCAGAGCGTTCTGTCGCTCGCTCGTCGGTTCACAGATTGTATTGCAGAGGCGGAACTCGCCTCCCTCCGGCACGACCATCGCCTGAAGTTCACCCGCGAACTTCATCAGTTCATCGATATTCTTGGTCGTCTGGCTCACGACGGCAACCTTGCGAGGAGGCGGAATTTTGCCCTCGCCGGATTCGCCCCGACGACAGTTCCACGGCAGATCGGCAACTTTTTTCGAGGCGATTGCCTTTGATGTTGCGGCCCAGCCGAGCACGCTCTTCACTTCCGGGTGATAGGAATCACCGTACACCACCAGGAAATAGCCCTGGCGAACCAGCTTCTGGGCCAACCGCTGAACCTTTGTAACCAGCGGGCAGGTGGTATCGATCAACTCGATATTCGCCGCAGAAGCTTCTAGCGCTAGGTGCGGTCCCATACCGTGAGCCGTGATCGCGACCCGCTGGAACCCACGGCTAACCGCTTCTTCAACGGACACCGTGCCTTCGACTCCCTTGGTCAGCAGACGTTCTACAACTTGCGGGTTGTGGATGATGTCACCGATCGGAGCGACGGCGCCACCCTTATCGGCAGCATCTTCGATGATGTCCAGCGCGCGGCGGACACCCCAGCAATATCCGAGTTCATCCGCGACTACCACGCGCTTTCTGGTTGTTTGTTCAATCGTGGCGTCAGCGAGCGTTGCAATAACCATTGATATCCTCAGTGATTCAGGGGAATTCCCGCGAACCGGAATGAAACTGCATTGATGGGCAACCGCCACCGGCAATCACCAAGTCTGAAGTATAGCCGCGTGATCGATTATTCAAGCTACAACGAGAAGCGGGGTAGGAAAGACGAGAGACGAGTTCCGATAAGAAATCACGCGGCGATGGATTTCCGAGGTGGCTGTTTCCTGTTTCCTGTTCGCCCGTCGCCCGAATCTGGGCTTTCGCTCAGTACCGTATGAGTTCAAGCCCGTCGGCCTCGATTCGGTCAGTGTTGAGGGTTCCCTCCATAATAGCGGGAAGTTCCTCAGGCACGGATATAGTCTCGGCACTTCCATCACTTACGTAGAGTTGACCTGGGTCATCTTCGAAGATTGCGAACCAGTACGCTGATCCGCGTCCACCTTCCAGATTGGCATCGTCGTCAAAGGCTTGAATCCGGGCGATGAAGACCGGGTCGTATTCGGTGCTCACCGGCGATTCGGTGGGATTGTCGCCAACCATCAGGCTTCCAATGATGCGGTAGGTGGTCCCTTTCCACTCGAATCCCTCGCGCAACCATTCGCGTTGCTGTTGTTTGGTATCGAGATCCGGGTAGTTGCCAAACGGCATGGCGAGGATGTTGGCCTCGATTCGGGTATCCATCTCCTGAAACGCGACGATCGCGCCCGCCAGTTCAGCGCGAAAGGTGTCGTCATCCTGTTGAAGCAAATCGACGTGATTCAAGGTGTGATTACCGACTTCGTATCCGTTATCCATCAACCAGGTCAGCTTCTGCTGGCAAAAGGGATACTGGTCCGGTTCCGCGTCCGCGAACTGCCAGGCAAAACAGAAATTCACAGTTGGAAGAACCGCGAAGAATCCACCGCGGCCAAAATCAGGGTGGTCCGCGTAGAAGGCTTCCATAATTCCGATGGCTGAATCTGGATCGATCTCAACACTGCCGTCATCTGCGATCAAGTATCGAAATTGTCCCGCGGTCGAATCATCGAAGGTCAGAACCACCGGTCGTTTCCCGGCCGGTGCGGCAATTCGGTTCGCGATCAGGTCTTTCAGCGGAACGACATAAAAGTCGTTTTCATACAGCCAATCGAGATCGGCTTTGAAATCATCAACCGTGCGAACGAACTGCTCTTCCCGTTTCTCGGTCGTGATGGTGTGATACTCCAGGACGGGGATCACGCCGAGTTCGTTCGGTTGGAACTCATTCAGTTGCTCTGCGGAGAGGCGGACTCCTGATACAGCCTCGGGGCGTTCGGTCGGTTTCTTTGTCGGTTCGGCCGGGGCCAGGGTCGCAGTGGGTTTGATATCAGCATCACCTTCACCCTCCTGGTTCACAGTGGAAGTTGGTTCCTCTTCAACGTCGTTCCCGCTTTCGACCGTCGATTGGGCGGCGAGATTCGCCGGAGCGGTTCCTTCGATCCACTGGATTTTCTTGCCGCCGTCACCGGACCCGCATGCTCCAAGCAGCAAAGCAAGAACCATCAGTAGCGGGACAAACCGGATTCGGAGTTTTCCACCTGATGAGATGGACGTTGGTGTCACGGTCAAAGACCTCCGATGGGTCAATTCGCACGTTCGGATGCCGTCGGTGTGTCAGGAAGAGTGGAGGAACACCGAACGTTCATCAGCGTTGTGCCTGCTTGGCGAGTATATGAGTGGCGCAAAACGCTGTCGAGAAGAAATCAGGCACGCTCTCAAGGATACAGACGCATCGCCCGTTCAGGTCGTTTCCCCGGCGAGCAATGCTTGAAGCTGCGTGAGCGTGTGTACTTCGTGATCCGGTGCAAAGCTCGTGTCATCCCAGGGTCGACCTGTTCGATTCACCCAGACCGAACGTATCCCTGCGCCATATGCACCGGCAATATCGAATTCTGCGGAATCGCCAACGAAGAGTGCCTGTTCGGCACGTGCTCCTCCTCGTTCAAGCGCATGCGCGAAAATCGATGGATCAGGCTTTGCGACCCCGAACTCACCGGAAACCACGACGAAATCGACATGCTGTTCGACGCCCAATAGATCGATCTTCGCGCGCTGCACTTCGGCTGGTCCATTGGTGACAAGTCCGAGCCGACGACCGTCCTCTCCCAGGCGAGCGAGTGCCAGCGTCGAAATCGCGTCGTCGAAGAGGCGAAGACCGTGAAATCGGTTGGTTTGGTACCATCTTCGCGCCGCGATGACTGCGTCAGATACGGTAACACCATAGCTCTCCAGTAATTCGGCAAAATGCTCGGCACCATGCGGATGCATGGCGATCGATTCCTGGATGAGTAGCTCCATATTCGGGGTGGATGGTGGCGGTGCAATTTCGAAGGCGGTCGCAAACGCATGACGCAATCGAATCGCACGCGCACCAGCGTAGTCACAGAGTGTGTCGTCAAGATCAAAGAGGATAAGTTTCGTTGCCACAGTTGCTCGTTCGTGTGTCGAAATCATGGACGACTATCAGACTAGAGTCACCCTGCGGGTACGTCAAGGCGGGCGCACGAACAGGCGTGGTATCGATGGGCATGGACCGAATGGCCCGAACGGGTGGCTGACGTTGGTCCCGATTACCCGGTACCCGCGTTCGCCGGTCATGCTACCGTAGTCCTTGTCCGGGAAGTCAAATGGACCATCCAGGACTCCCAGCAGCAAGAGCAATGGCTGGATTGCAGGCGCTGCCATTTCGTTTCGTAGATCGAAGGAGTCGTTGAGGGGCAATCTCTTCGATTGGCTCGTGAGCGAGCACCCTGGGCGTTTTCGGGTTCCTCCGGTGTTATGGGCGTCGTCATTACCGTCCTCACCTGGGTTCAAGAAAGCGATTTTGTCTGCTCACTGTCGGGCTATACGGGATCGGTACTTTTGGTGGGCCGATCCGGTGCGTCTACCGGAAACCTTTGACGGGAACGATTCGTATCCTTCTTCGTCACGGCGAAATCGCCCCCGGTTTTCCGGCTCGACCGCTTCGACAGATGAGATCAACCGAAGCTTTGAACACAACATCGTGTGCAATCCCGTGAGGTGACTGACATGGAAGACACAATACTATCTCTACCCGACAATGGGCCGATTGCCTTCGATCTGATTGATGTTAGTGTGATTGCCGTGCCCAATATTGCCTTTCTGCTGCGAACTCAGGCAGCGAGAATCGTTGCGAACTGGGCCCTGCGCGTCGCTACGCTGCCCGCGTTTCGAGCTATGCCGGAGCTCGCGCTGGACGATGTGCAGCGGCACATCCCTGAAGTGCTCGACATGGCGCTGATCGCGATTGCGACCTCGGACCCAACCATGGATCCCGGCCCGCTTGAACGAGCGACCGATCTGGCCCGCTCGCACGGTCGTGACCGACTGCTTGATGACTTTACAATTGGCGATGTCATGGCTGAATTCAGTGCCCTGCGCCGAGAAATCTGGTCCGCGATCTGGCGCGTTGTCACCGAAACGCCCAGTTCAATTCAGTTCCTGCAGGAATTGAGTGTCAGAGTCGGCGAGACATTTGACGCGATCAGCACCGCCGCCGCGGAAGCCTGGGTCGATGCGTACGCCGTTGGAGCAATTGATTGATGAATCACGATCAGCACAGCACATTCGAACCTGGAATGCCTCCGGGTTTCGAAAGCTTAGACAGATCATCTCGTTTACCGTCGGTTCTCATCGTCGAAGACCAGCAGGCGATCGCCGAGCTGCTCCTCGACGTTCTGAACGACTCCGGTTTTGACGCCAAGCGCGCACCTTCGGCGGTCGAGGCGGCCGCGCTCGCGCGGCAGATGAAAGCCGATGTCGTTCTACTGGATGTGATGATGCCGGACCGCAACGGTTGGGATGTATTGAAGGATTTGCGGGCCGATGAAACGACAATCGACACTCCAGTGATTATCGTCTCCGCGGTTTATGATCGCGCCGGACTCCACGCCCTCCCCGCTGGCGGGCCGATCAGGTTCGCGGCCAAGCCATTCGATATTGCCGATCTCGTTGCAACGGTCACCGAACTGACAAGTTGATTGGTGGTTCGTCCATTCGAAAAAGGCAGAAAGCACCCATGCAATGAAGCAGATGGGTGCTTTTTTGTTGGCAACCTCTGCCTCCGGTTACCACTCGCCGGCCGATCCCCTTCGTAGCCTCACCGTTGCACTGGCGGGTTCACGTCGTCATTTTCAGCAACTCTTCTGCAAGCTCCCGAACTGCGAGTTTGAGTTCCGGTGGCTCCAGAATTTCAAAGGGGTATCCAAGGCCAACAATGAAACGGGCGATTCCGCCGAGATCGTCAACCTGACAGCGAAAGAGCACTCCACCAACCAATTCACGGAATCGTCCGTGACCGGGTCTGATCTGGCGAACCGCGTTGCTCATCGTCGTCTTCAGAAGAACCTCGACCTGATACGCGCCGGGGATCGCCGCGATCGAATCGAGCACCATCTGGAGAGGATCGGCATCGGGAGGACGAGTAAATGGCTGGTCGAGGGAGATCGCTGAAGAGATACGGTCAATCCGGAATGTTCTGCGATCTCCGCGTAAATGACAGTATCCGGCCAGGTACCAGCGGCGGCCGAGGTTGACGACGCCGAAGGGATCGACCGCGCGCTCGGTGATGTCTCCCGAACTCGCGCGATAGCCGAGAAATACCCGCTGACCCAACGATGAGGAATGGCTGAGAAGCGCAACGATATCGCTCTCCGCTCCAGGCCCATAGTCTTCGGACTCGACGGCGATCACGGACTGCACCGCCTGCACCCGCGCACGAACCGCAACCGGGAGAACGCGCTCGATCTTGGCGAGCGCCCCGTTCGCCGCCGCCGGATCGACGGCCAGTCCAAGGCGCGGGGCCGCAATCAAGGCCAGTGTCAGTGCGACCGCCTCGCCGTCGGTGAACATCAGCGGCGGCAACTTGTACCCCGGACGAAGCCGATACCCGCCGGCAGGTCCGCGAATTCCCTCCACCGGAATCCCGAGATCCTGCAGCATGGTGATGTATCGGCGAATGCTGCGTCGATCGACCTCGAGCCGATCGGCCAGGTCCGCGCCAGTGATGCTCCCGCGAGCCTGAAGCAATTCAAGCACTGTCAGCAATCGGGTTGTGGGCTGATACATCACCGCTCCTTTTTTCACAGTGTATGCCAGTATCCGGACCAATTACGTCCTAATGACGCCGTACCGTGGATCGCAGAAGCACGGGAAGTCTTCCAGGAGTGAAAAGTGGAAACTGGGTGCTCTCAGGGACCGGAGAGTCGAGTGTCACGTCACATCCGACGCTGGAAATCCTCATCTTTTCGGCGAAACCCGGGGTATCCCGGAAAGAGATGCGGAGGGGAGTCCAAAAGTCGGCCGCGGTGTAGCAGTCATTTCCCGGGTATCCGAGTCGCGAACTCGCCTGCTCCGCTAAAACGGGACAATGAGACGATATCGTTCGGTGGCGTGATCCGCGTTGGCACCTGCCGCCGTCGCCGCATTTGAGTTGCAACCACGAGTGACCGCGCTCAATGATGTGATCCATCTGGGATGGAACCGATGTATGTATCTTGAATCCATGGTATCGGACAGAAATGAGGTAAGTGGTGATTGATGTGCTTCAGGTTAACCCGATCGATGATGGGAAGATTCGGTGTCAGTGGTGTCTTGGCGATGGGATCTACATGGCGTATCACGATGAAGAATGGGGTGTACCTGTTCACGATGACCGGGATCTCTTCGAGCGACTGATGCTCGAAGGATTCCAGGCAGGACTCTCCTGGCGGACGATTCTGGGCAAGCGAGAGAACTTCTTCCGCGCATTCGATGGCTGGGTTCCGGAAACGATTGCCACGTACGGACCGGAAAAGATTGCAGATCTCATGGCAGACGCGGGCATTGTTCGCAACCGGTTGAAGGTCGAGGGCGCCGTCAAAAACGCCCGAGCTTTTTTACTGAGTGTGGACGAATTCGGTTCGTTCGATCAGTTCATCTGGCAGTTCACCGGGGGAGATGTCCTCGCAAAGCCGCTTCCTACCTCCATGGGTGAAATCCCCTCGTCAACCCCCGAATCGGACACCATGTCGAAAGCGCTGAAGAAGCGCGGTTTCACTTTCGTCGGGACGACGATTTGTTATGCCTTCATGCAATCTGCAGGTATGGTGAATGACCATATCGCGGATTGCTGGAGGTCATAAATCTGATCATTGTGTTGTCTCAAATACGAAATGGAACCAAGTCTCCGGTATCATCGTCTTTAGAAGCAACAGATGTCCTCGTTCGGGCACTTCGCTGAAGCGTGAACCACTGACCACAAAGGTGTGACGATGAACCGACGATCCTTCATGACGACGACCCTTGCCGGCTGGGCCGCGCTTTCTACCCCGGCACTCCAGTTCGCTTCCGCGCAGCAATCCACCCCGGTTGCGGGGTCCACGATCGAGGCGGTTCGTTGGGAACTTCAATCAATTGAAGGATCCAACGGCACGGTAACGACTCCGGACAATCCGGCACAATACGCGATTCAGTTCGGCGCCGACAGCATGGCGTACATCCAGGCCGACTGCAACCGCGCGGGCGCGCCGTTTACCATCGACGGACAGATGCTGACCTTCGGCGAAATGCTCTCGACGCTGGCACTCTGCGGCGAAGAGTCAATTTCCGATCAGTTCATGCAATCTCTCGGTTCCGTCGTTTCGTTCGTGATTACGACCGATGCCAGCGATCAACTCGTGCTCAACATGATGGCGGACGCCGGTTCGCTTTACTTCAACCCCGTGGTCACCGGTGTGGTCTGGCAGTGGGTCGAATTCCAGAGCAGTGATGGTTCGGTCATTACCGCGAACGATCCCAGCCGCTACACGATCGAGTTCATGACCGACGGTTCACTTCAGGTACTGGCTGATTGCAACCGCGGATTTGGAGACGCCAAGATCGAAGGCAATTCGATTGATCTCATCGTGGCCACAACCCGCATGATGTGTGCGGAAGACTCGCAGTTTGATGAATTCCTGATGGTTCTCGACCAGGCCGTGTCGTGGGTCATTCGTGACGGTATGCTTGCGCTAGCCCTCCCGGCCGATGCAGGAATCGCACTCTTCCAGCCGGTTCTCGACTTCGGAAACGAGACTGAGCCCGAGGCAACACCCGCTCCCTGATCGATCTCGCCTGGAGTTTACAGAGACCGTCTTTCGGGGCGGTCTCTTTTTCATTATTCATCGCGGTATGCTGGGGGCTAACCCCCGCCCGAAATTGGCAGGTATCCCGGTTGGCATAGGGGGAGACTGTTCCTAGACTGATAACCAGAACGGTTTGATGAGTGCGGAGACGAGCGCGTCACCGCACGAAGGGAACAAGAACAATGCCTACCGCTGTAACACTTGAAACCAGCGACTCTGGTGCGCCTTTGCCACCGCGAGGCGCTTTTGCTCGCTGGTGGGCCTCGCAGCCCTGGATGGCCGCAGGATTTCTAATCAGCAGTTTCGTCATTGGCACTGCACTCTTCACGATCCTTGTCACCCTGATTGCGGTCGGGGGCGGATTGGTCATCACGCTCATAGGGATTCCGATTCTGGTCATCGCCTTTCAGGTGTGGAAGGGAGCGGCCATTCTCGAACGCAGGCGCATCAAGTTCTTCTTCGGGAAGGAGATACCGACTCCGTACCGGCAGATTCCCCCTGGAACGCTTTTTCAACGAGCACGGGCGCAAATCGCCGATCCAGCAGTCTGGCGCGATTTGATCTATGACTTCCTGCTCTTTCCAATCGGAGTCGCGGAGTTTGTCATTGCGACCGTCCTTCTCTCCATCTCCGTCGGGCTGATGGCGGCACCTTCTTACTTCTGGATCGGGGGAGGGGTTTCCCTCTTCGGTGACACGAGTACCGGG
>Ga0105048_10020505_pt1 | contig 10083 bp, 10 predicted proteins | sample MAT05_FD_78382 | JGI IMG/M metagenome (GOLD analysis project Ga0105048, IMG submission 78382) | Freshwater microbial communities from Lake Fryxell liftoff mats and glacier meltwater in Antarctica - MAT-05 | ecosystem: Environmental > Aquatic > Freshwater > Ice > Liftoff microbial mat | place... | reverse complement strand
ATTCGTTTTCGCAACTATTCCTCCGGGCGCAGGTGCCGCCCGTAAAAGGCCAGCGTTTCCGGCGCCTCGGGTGCCCAGCTGAACCACGTCTCGTGTGTCGTACCAGGGAACCAGCTGTAAGAGACCTGAACCCCGGCCCCCTGCAGCGCGGCAACCATCCGTTGCGAGTGCTCGTACGGGATGATGTCCGGGCTTCCCTCCTGCAGGATCAGGAATGGCGCGCTGGTTTCATCGACAAAGCTGATCGGCGAGTAATCCTCATACGCCGCCGGGGGAGGTGGTTCCGCCTCCGATCCACCGAGGATTTCCGTGTCGATATACGCTCCATCGAGATGAGCATCAGGGAAGGTGAAATCGAACAGACCGCCCATGGTGACCACGCAGTTCACCTTACTGGAGTAATCGGCGAGCTCCGGGTCGCTGTTGTCGTTGGTCTCTCGGGTGCCCATGACGGCGGCGAGTTGACCACCCGAAGAGAACCCGAACGCGCCGACCCGTTCCGGATCGACTCCATACGTCTCCGCATTGGCGCGAACCCAGCGCACGGCCCGCTGGACATCGTCGAGTTGGACCGGCCAGAGGGTCGACGGATCTCCGGAGACAAAGAGGCGGTACTCGATGCTGAAGGTGGCATACCCCGCCACCGCGAGCGCGAAGGCCGCCTCGCCATGATCCCACCGGCCACCCTGCACCAGTCCTCCACCGTGGACCAGAATCACCGCTGGTCGGGGCATCGCGCGATCCGCCGGACGCACGACATTCAGCAGCAAATCCACACCGCCCACGGTGCCGTAAACGACGTCATCCGCGGTTTGAAGCGCTTCGGCCGGATCGTCCTGTGCGGAGATCGAACGTGTGGCGCCCGCCAGTCCGAGTGCGCCGGCACCGAATACCGTCAAGGCGGTGCGGCGGGAGACCGGAGAGAAGGTGGGCGTGGGAACGTCGTTCATGATGTCCGAACCTCCATGCGCCGGGTAGAGCCCATCAGTGCCAGCGACCTGCCGACAATCGAAAGCTGAGATGGCGCGCGTAAACGATCATGCGCCCACCGGGGCTCCGACACAATACCCACAGTCTGGGTTGAGCACCGCCTGGACTTTCCGATACGCCCGCTTCACCCCCTCAACGTGAGTGCCCCGTTGCCCTGATCGGAAAGCGCTCTTCCACTAAAAATCCAGTTGGTCGTGGAAGCGAACTTCTCTGCTCACCGCGGTGAAATTGCGAACTGACGGGCAATTGCGCACTACGCAACTAACAATTGACCCCTCATTGCCGCCCCGGCACTATGTCCCGGTCGACTCCAGCAACCAGAGCTATCTGGACAACAGCTGACTGATACGAATCCACGTCGTATCGACCGCGGAGCGGCTTATCTGGATCGGTCGACATTCAGTTTCCGAATCTCTGGAATGTGGCGAGCAACAGTCACGAAATGGATTCACGATGGTCAAGCAGTCGATTGTTCCCGAAGGTCTTGCCGCTCCGATCGCACCCTACTCGTGGGCAACCAAAATCAGCAATCTCATCTTTGTTGCCGGGCAGGCCGCGCTGGACCCGGGTGGGAATCTGGTCGGCGAAGGTGATATTCGGGCGCAAACCGAACAAACCATGGAAAACATCAAACTCACGCTGGAGGCGGCCGGCGCAACCCTCGCCGATGTGGTGAAAACCACTATCTACCTCACCGATATCGCGAATTACGCGGGTATGAATGAGGTCTACCGCCGCTACTTTCCCGTTGATCCCCCGGCCCGCGCGACTTTGCTCACCGGGCTGGTCGTCACGGGGCTACTCGTCGAAATCGAGGCGATTGCTGTCCTGGAATCAGGGTCCGGCACATCATGACGAGCTTTCGCCTTGATGGAAAAGTCGCACTCGTCAATGGAGCCAGTCGCGGCATCGGCCAGGCAATCGCCATCGGTATGGCCGAAGCGGGCGCCGAGGTGGTGCTGGCGGCCCGAACCGTTTCAGGTTTGGACGACACCGCTGCAGCAATCAGTATGGCGGGAGGCAGAGCGATTACCGCTCCCACCGACGTTCGCGACTTCGGGCAGGTCGAACAAATGGTGGAACGAACGGTTTCCGAGTTTGGTCAGATCGATATTCTGGTCAATGCCGCCGGGGTCGCGCTCCGTCAACCCGCGGTTGATGTGACCGAGGAAGATTTCGACACGGTCTACGCAACCAACATCCGGGGATTGACCTTTGCCTGTGCCGCAGCCGGGAGACATTTTCTGGCTCAGGAGTCCGGCAGGATCATCAACATCGCCTCGCTGGCAAGCCTGATCGGTGTTCCCGGCCGCGCGCTCTACGGATCGACCAAAGGGGCGCTCTCCCAGTTGACGAAGGCACTGGCCGTGGAATGGGGACCACACAACGTCTGCGTGAATGCAATCGCACCGGGGTGGATCGCGACTGACTTCACCCGTACTGTTCTCGCTCAACCTGCGTTCAAGGAACGAATCGAGGAGCGAACACCACTTCGCCGCATCGGACTGCCGGAAGATCTGGTCGGTCTCGCCGTGTTTCTGGCATCGCCAGCGAGTTCATTCCTCACCGGCCAACTCATTTGCCTCGATGGTGGCTACAGCGCCGGATAGACGCATACCTCACCACAAATCCTCAGTTGAAACCCTCGCTTTTGATAGTTCCGGACCATCGACAGTTCGACATACGGACACAAAACGAGAACGGCGACCGCTGATCGGTCGCCGTTTATCGATTTGCTGATCAGGACTGATCGGATTAATCCTCGACCCACGCGGATTTGAGCGTGTAGGCAAAGTCGCCTGAAAACGAGACGGCCATGTTTTTCACGCGGGTGCGCACAACGTGATAGATCATCGGTTGCGCAAGTGTGATATGAACTGCCTCGGTCAACAGAATCTGTTGAGCCCGGGTGTAAATTTCCTTGCGCTTGGCAATATCGGCGGTCTGCAAACCCTGATCGAGCAGTGCCGAAAGTTCGTCGACCTTCCAGTTTTCGCCGAACCACAATGGATAGATAGCAGATTTCGGATTGAATTCATTGACGTATCCACTGACATCGCCGCGGAAACCGCGCCCGGTCAACTGCCAGTCGTACGTGCCCTCACCGTTGTTTTTGGCGAACTCGCCGAACTCCAGCGGTTCGACGGAGACGTCGATGTTGATCTCCTTGAGCTGTTCCTTGACGACTTCAGCGCACTGCGTGAAGTCACGCGGGGTTGCAATTGACTGCAGTGAAACCGAGAATCCGTCAGCGTATCCGGCGTCCGCCATCAACTGTTTGGCGAGATCGAGATCGAAATTGAGGTAGGTCGAATTCAATTCATCGACCGAGATGGGCCACTCACCATATCCGGTCGGAACCACGCCACTGATGACGGCCTCGCCACCATAGACCTTATCGATGACGTCCGCACGGTTGATGGCGTGCGTCACGGCCTGGCGAACGCGGACATCGTGCCAGGGTTTGGGGTCACCCTTGGTCGTGATCTGTATTTCACGATGGTTCGTCTGCAAACCGGAGAGAACAGTGAACTCCGCATCATCTTTGAGGGTGCCCACAACGTCGGTCGTGAATGTCCCACCATCGATCTGTCCAGATCGCAGCGCGGCGACACGTGATTGCTCATCAGGCAGGAACTCGAGCCGGATCTCATCGATGTAAGGGAGCCCAGCGACCCAGTAATCGGGGTTGCGAACCAGCGTGGCGTGATCATCCGCCTGGAATTCAGTGAGCTTGTACGCGCCGGTGCCGATTGCTTCCGAAAGCGGATTGATCTCTTCAATCATTCCGACCGGCATGATATTGGAGTAGCGAGTCCAGGTCGTGAATCCGATCAAAGCCGGGTCCGGCTCTCGCAGATTGATCTTGATGGTGTATGGATCGACCACCTCGACGGTATCGATCTTGGGATAAAACGAGAAACTCTGACCTGGCGGTGGTGGTTCACGATGCGTGTCATACGAGTACTTCACGTCATCTGCCGTCATCTCCTTGCCATTGTGAAACTTAACACCCTGGCGGAGATGGAAGATGTAGGTTTTGTCGTCGGTCGCTTCCCAGCTCTCGGCCAACCCGGGTTGTTCGATCAGCTGGCTATTCCACTCGTTCAGTGAATCGTACGTGAAGACATGTGTCGGTGGTTGCCCGATCGCGCCGGATGGCAATGTATTGATGAGCGTGTCCACCGCCCACGTAACGGAACCTCCCTGTACCGGAGTCGGGGTGGCCTGCAGGGCAAGAGCGGAAGAACGGAAGGCCGGAATCTGCCCCATCAGCAATCCTGCGGTCGACAGTGCTCCTGCCTGGGCAATCAAGCGCCGTCGAGACAATCGGCTGACAGCGAGACCTTCCTCAACATCGTGGTTCGTCGGTGCCATCATCAGTTCCTTTCTGGTGTACCGGGTGAGAGGGATCCAGTGGCCCTGGCTGGATTACCCGGAAAGAGCATCGGCCATTGGTGCATTGCCCGCGTGCATGCTGGCAATCTCTTCCGACAGCGGAATGAGGATGCCCTCAATGTGAAGCGAGACCACGCCGCCGTCAATACAGCGGTTGCACAATGCGCACCAGTGGTCCATGGCTGGTTCGTCCTGTACGAATCGCGACAATTCCCAAATTCTGTTGGTATGATGAAAAGAGTCTCATGCATTCGCGTCCGAACTTTCCAACCACCACCAGCACCAGGAAGGGAGGAGGATCGAGATGGCCGCTCCCGGCGCCAAACCAGAGACACGACATTCAAGTGATCCTGTTCAATCGGTTGCCCGTGCGCTGGAACTGCTCGAAGCACTCCAAGCGCGTCAATACGTGACAATTTCCGAGCTCGCTGCCCTGCACGGTGTCCACCGCGCCACAACATTGCGGCTCCTGCAAACGCTCGAACGCTTCGGCTATGTCACGCGGGGCCGGAGTCGTGGCGAATTCCAACTGGGTCTGAAATGTTACGAACTCGGATCTGTCTTCAGTGATCGATGTGAACTTCTCCGGGCAGCTCGTCCCATGATGCGTCACCTCGCCGCCCGAACGGGGGAGACGATCGATCTCGCGCTCTACGAAGGGGGCGAGGTTCTTCTGATTGAATCGATCTCTGCTCGCCCTTCCGCCCGCGTCGGCAGTTCGGTCGGCCGGCGCTCACTGGCCACCTGCACCACGACCGGCAAACTCCATCTGGCATCAATGTCGACCACCGAGATCGATCAGGTGCTGGCGACTTACGGGCTCCCGCAGATTGGACCGAAGAGCATCACCAATCGCGATCAGTTTCTGGCTGAACTGGCACGAATTCGTTCGACCGGATACGCCGTCAATGATGAGGAGACGGACGCAAACGTCCGCTTCGTCGGTGTGTCGATCGATTTGCCAGACAGCCCCTGGCGTCCTGGACTCATTCTTGGCGCACCCGCCGATCGCCTCTCCCAGACGGCCATACCGGGAATCGCCAAGCTGCTGCAAGACGCCGCGCGCCAAATCGCCGACGTTGCGTGATGCGCAACTGACAGATTGACGCGCATCGCACGGCACCGGAGTATCCCGCCATATGAGTTGACATCGACGAATGACGATTACCTCGTGACCGTCGCTCGGTCATATCGCCACTCGTTCCATTTCAGCAGGTTCTGAGCGAAGTGAGAGGGTTCACATGCTCCCCCGTATCGGTTTCATCGGCTGCGGCAGTTTCAGTTCGGGCTGTCTCTATCCGTCGCTTCATCTTGCCGCGAATGGGATTGAACCTCCAGGCAGTGAGCCAATTGTTGAACTCGTCGCCTGTTGCGACCTGAACGAATCTCTGGCAACACGCAATGCCAAACTTTTCGGCTTTGCCCGTTCCTACACCGATTATCGCGAAATGCTCGCCAAAGAGGATCTTGACGCCGTATTCGTAATCATGCACCCGCGGCTGCAACCGGGAATCGCCATCGACGTGATGAGGAGCGGTCGCAATGTCTTCATCGAAAAGCCGCCGGCGCAAACCCTGGCCGAAGTCAGGGAAATTCAGGCCGTTTCGAGAGAAACTGGTCGGTCCTGCCAGGTCGGGTTCATGAAGCGATTTTCGGAACCTTACGTTCGGGCGAAGGAGATCGCAAATAGTGAGCCGTTTGGCGAGGTCAGTGTCTACGAATCCCGCAAGGCGAGGAATGCCCCGTATCCTCCGGTTTATGACTTTCTCAACGACTTCGTCTGTCACCACATCGATCTCGCTCGCTTTTTCATGGGCGATGTCGAGTATGTATACGCAGATCTCATCTCCCGCACGAAGGATCCAGACAATCTGAATGCCGCCATTCTGAAGCGGGCGGATGTCTTTACGAACTGGCCACAACTCCTGCGGGAAATGCCGCATGTTCCCCAATCTGATGGTTACCTGATCAACTTTCGTTTCACCAGTGGCGCGATCGGTGTGCACAACGCGAACACCCTTGAAACCGACTCGAATTTGCTGGAGCGGGTCACGATGACCGGGGAAGGTTCAGTGGTTGCCGTTGAAGACTGGCACCGAATCCGGGCCAACATCTCCGGCCAATCGCCGATTTTCTGGGAACCACTGTTTATCGACAAGTCGATGAACAGCCGTCTCACGCTGACCGGTTACCTCGGCGAGGTTACGGAATTCATCAACGCGACACGGGAGAACCGCAAGCCCGCCGTTTCGGTCGACGATGGCGTCGCCTGTCTGGAAATCGTCGCGGCAACTCGCAAATCGATCGCGGAAGGACGCCGGGTCACGATTGCGGAGATTCAGGCAGCCTTATAAGGAGCGCAACCCGTGCCACACAGTCGTGTAGCAGTCCTCGACGGTCGTCGACCGCGAACGATCGACATTCGCAATCTGGATGTTCCGGAATTGGGTCCCGATGGTGAACTTGTGCTCCGGACCCTCCTGTGTGGCGTTTGCGGATCCGATCTGCATCGCTTCAAAGGATCGGACTCTCGTGAATTCATCCTCGGACACGAGATCTATGGTGAAGTTGTGCAAACGAGTCCGGCATGGCGCGACGCCACCGGCCACCCGCTCCAGGTCGGTGATCTGGTTGTCCCGGAAACCAGAATCCCCTGCCATTCCTGTGAATATTGCCGCGGAGTCGGTTCCCGTCCGGAGAAGTTGCTGGACTACTCGCACTGCCCGCATCAGCGCGGACTCGGGGGCATTCCATTCGATCAAAAACCACTGCTCTCGGGCGGATGGTCAGACTACGTGGAGCTCCCCGCCGGCGCGATTGTGCACCGTATCGACCCGGCGATGAATCCCGATCTCGCCGTATTGCTCGAACCCTTTTCGATTGGCATGAAAGCTGTCCGAATAGCCGGAATCACCTCTGACGACACGGTCGTCATCCTGGGTCCCGGTCCAATCGGGTTACTCACCGTTGTGGCCGCCGCCGAAGCCGGTGCTCGCAACATTGTTCTCGTGGGAGCAAGCGGTGACAGTGAGCGGTTGGCGATCGGCCGGGAATTTGGTGCGCACGTCACCATCGATATCACTGCCGGCGATCCGTTGGCGACCCTGCGATCGCACAACCGAGGACGACTTGCCACCCGCTCGATCGACACCACCGGAACGATCGGCGGATTCGAGCTCGGTATCGAAGTGCTCGCTCGCGGAGGCGTCATGGTCACCGTCGGCGGTTCCGCCCTGGAGTCCAAAGCGGCGGTGAGTCCGTCGGACCTCGTCATGCGGCAGATCGACATCCGGGGATCTCAACTCGGTGCAAATCACTACGAGTCATGTTTGGGCGTGCTCTCTTCCGGCGCCTATCCAATGGAGCGATTGGTGACGCATCGCTACGATCTCGATCGAGTCGAAGAGGCGCTCCTGACCTTCGAACAGCGGGGGAGTTGTATTAAACCCGTTATCGTCTTTGCGTGAGGACAACCCGCATGAAGCTCAGTGTCATCGGACTCGAAACGACCCACGGCTATATCTACCCGGCCATGATCAATGGGTACGACCCCATTCACATGAACGCCAATGCGCTCGATATCGTCTCCGGCATCTTCCCGACCGGTGGCGCGCCATCGGTTGAGGGCGCCCGCATTGTCGCGTGTTATGACATCGACCCGGATCGAGCACGAAAAGTTGCCGACGCCTGCCTGATCGAACGGGTTTGCCCGGATATCGCCGATGCTTACCGAGGTGTGGACGGCGTGGTGATCACCGCGGGGGATGCGACGCAACATCTCGCGCTGGCTGAACCGGCGCTACGGGCCGGACTCGCCACCTTTGTCGACAAACCCTTTGCCACGACCGTCGCCGATGCGGACGCAATGATCGAGCTATCCGAGCGCTACAATGCCCCGCTCTTTTGTACCTCCGCCGTTCGCTTCTCAACCCAGATGAACGACCTCCGGGCGAGAGTCGCGGAAACGGTCGGCACGCCGTTGGCGGCGCATGTCATCGGCACCGGTGATTACACGAGTTACGCCGTGCATTCACTCGAGTTTCTGATTTCGGTCTGGGGTGGTGGAATTGTAAATCTGCACGCACTGGGTGAAGAGAATTTTGACACGATCAAGCTCGATTACGCCGACGGACGGCGGGCCATCTGGCAGATCTGCAAAGAGATCGATTGGATGTTTCACATAAGTCTCTTCGGCACCGCTGGCTACGATGAAGCGGTGATCAAATTCCAGGATCGCTATGACGTCTTCCGCAACACGGCTGCCGAAATTGTGAAGTTCATGCACAACCGGGTGAGCCCTGTCCCACCGTCTGACACACGGGAGATCGTTCGTTTGCTCGCCACCGCGCTCGAGGGTCGATCGACTCATATACCAATCCAATTGGGATGAAGCGGGAATCACTGCCGGATCGGGCAAACGGCGGAACTCAGCGATCCAACGACCTACTCTCTGAACTGCCGGAGTGGCTTCATCACCGTCAAACTCATCACGTGACCGCACAGGAGTCGATTGCTCATGCCAGATGCCACACTTTCAACCGGAGTACGCCTTCATTATGAAATCACCGGGGAAGGCGATCCCCTGGTGCTCATTCCCGGCACCGGGCAGGGTGGTGGACTCTGGGTGAACCAGGTTGCGGTCTACCAGCCAACCTATCGCTGCATCCAGATCGACAATCGCGGTGCCGGTAAATCAGAAGTCACCGATTCCGGGTACACGATCAATCAGATGGCAGAAGATGCCATTGCCCTGATCGAGCATCTCGGTGTTCAGCGTGCTCATATTTGCGGTCAGTCGATGGGTGCGTTGATTGCGCAGGAGATCGCTGCTACTCGTCCCGATCTCGTCCATTCACTCCAACTTCATGGCACATTCGATCGGACCGCCAGATATCCTCACCTTCGACGTCAACTCGAAATTCGACTGCAGCTGGTTCGCCGGGAACTCTGGGATATCTTCGGACCGAACTCAGTCGTCTGGCTCAACCCGCCCGATTACGTGAATGCCCACGACGCGGAATTACAGGAACAACAGGATCGATTCTTCAAAAACCTGCCGGAACCAAAGGGACTCGCCGGCCATTTCGAAGCTGATCTCATCTACGACGCAGGAGATCGCCTTGCACAAATCACGGCCCCGACACTGATCACTGTCGGGAGTCACGACATTACGACGTTGCCCTCGTATGGCCGTAACGTCCAGGCGCAAATCCCGGAATCCGAGTTCCGCATCTTCGACGGCGCGGGTCACCTTCCCTTTCTGACACACCAGGACGAATTCAATCGCGTCACGCTCGATTTCCTTGCGCGCAACGCGATGTCAGATCAATCCCGCAATTGACCCGATGCGGCTCAGGCGATCTGTCCGGAATCAGGGTCACCCATCAGCGATGAGCAGTCGACGGCCTCGAAATCGCTTCCGTGGATACGCTCCTGCAACTCGTGGAGATCGTCGTTGTCCCACCGGTCATCCGGGCTACCCGAGAGAAACCACGCACTCCCGTTGTCGGCCAGCATCATGCCGTACGTCTTCAGCGCCTGCAGAATGATCTGGTTGGTCGGTGAGAAGTCGTCAATCGCAACTCGATCCTTGAGCCGAAAGCGCTGACCCAGCGGCGGCACGGCGGGATCAGTCGAAGCGCCTGCCTGATGGCGCGCCGGCCAGACGTATGCCTCCTGGGTGAGTTCGGCGGT
>Ga0105048_10020504_pt1 | contig 10083 bp, 8 predicted proteins | sample MAT05_FD_78382 | JGI IMG/M metagenome (GOLD analysis project Ga0105048, IMG submission 78382) | Freshwater microbial communities from Lake Fryxell liftoff mats and glacier meltwater in Antarctica - MAT-05 | ecosystem: Environmental > Aquatic > Freshwater > Ice > Liftoff microbial mat | place... | reverse complement strand
CTTCAATCTGCTCACCGCCAATCGCGACGACCACGGCCGCAATCACGCTTTTCTCTACAACGAAACCGACCGAACGTGGACCCTCACGCCGGCCTATGACCTCAATCCAAATGTCGCCAACGTCCTGATTGCGCTGACGTGGCTGGGGAGCCCAGAAATTCCCACTCGTTTCGAGCAACTGACCCGACTCGCGGAGATTGGAGGCATTCCGGCTCGGGCCGCGAGGGCGATCTATGAAGAAGTCGAGGCGGCGACGCTCGGCGGCTGGCGGGCCGCCGCCGCTTACGCCGGTGTGCCGGAAAAAATCACCGGTATCCGGGAGAAAGAAATGATCCAACAAACCAAGCCGCTGCGGGAGGACTCACGACGCCCCGGAGCTACCACCAAGGCGCGTCCGGCGACGCCGAAACGAAGCCCGAAAAAATAGACCGTCCGGTAGATCGAGAAACGCGCATCCGTGTCCTGAACGATCTTCACCGCGAGTTCGGGCACGTGAAACTGCCCGAAGTCGCCGCGGACGTCGTGGTGCCCGCCGGCGACATCGACTGCGGGACGAAAGGTGTAGCATGGGCCCGGCAGGCGTTTCCAGACGTGCCGGTGCTCTACGTTGCCGGCAATCATGAGCACTACGACGAGCGCATCGGCCGAATGCATGAAAAATTGAGAGGGGCCGCGGCGGCTCAAACGTCCACATATTGGAGAACTAAACCTTTGAGGCGGACGGCTACCGCTTTTTTGGGGCCACGCTTTGGACTGACTTCCGTCTCTTCGATGACCCCCAGTCCGCCATGCTCGCGGCCGGCGCGAAGGGAACCGGCATGAATGACTATCGTAAAATCCGCCGCCACGACACCGGCAAGCTTCAGCCCAAACATACCGCGATGCTCCATGCGGACACTCGGCTCGCGCTGACGCAATTTCTCGCCTCCGGTGACCTAACCCAATCGGTGGTCATCACGCACCATGCCCCGTCGATCAAATCCGTTGCGGCCGGAAAAGAGGCCGACCTGATCAGCGCCGCCTACGTTTCGAAAATGGATGACTTCATCACCGAGCATGGCCCGGCGCTGTGGGTTCACGGCCACATCCACGAGAACCGCGACTACGTGATCGGAAACACCCGGATTCTAAACAACGCATTTGGCTATCCCACGCCTGAGGTTGCCGAGGCCGTCGGATTTCGAAACAATCTGATCATTGAGTTGTAAGCAGCCGGCTGCGCCCAGAGTTCCGGCGGAGGTCACCGTCTCCACGATCACATCGACATCGTCTGTTGGACGCGCGGGGGCAAAGCCGGATGTGGCGGCCCTTGGCACCCGTCTTACACTCAGCGGGCGGGCGGATTAAAGAATCCCTTCAGTGCTCCGTGTGTCGCCCGGAAGTTCGAAATGTCTAAATTTGAACTCGTTTTCTTTGTGAACGCCCTCCCCTCCCCCCCGGAAATCAAAGACCCACAGAACACGACTGATGGATTCGTGAATCGCTAAGGATCATCCATTTACCAATTATCATTTGCGTGTGCGTAGCTTGGCGGCCTGTAATGGAGCTTGTCGTGAATTCAGAGGCCCCGCCCTGACCAAGCGAATTTTACCCCCATGTTCCGCTTTATACATTCTGCTGATTGGCAGCTTGGTGCTCGGTTTTCTCAGTTCGGCGCAAAGGCACCCCGCCTCCGCGAAGCCCGCCTCGCCACCCTGAAACGCACGCTCGAATTGGCGGTGAAGCACGAGGCCGACGCCTTCCTGATCGCTGGCGATCTCTTCGAGGACAACCAAGTGGACGACTCACTCGTCACGACCACCGTTGATCTCTTCCGCGCCTCTCCTTCGCTGCCCATCTACATCCTGCCGGGAAACCACGACCCCTACACCGGCCCCGACTGCGTCTGGCATCGCAAAGCCTTCCAAAACGGCCCCGCCAATGTCCACGTCCTCCGCGAATCCGGCGCGTATCCACTCAGTGGTGACAACCGCGCCTATCTCCTCGCCTCGCCGCTTCACCAAAAACTCTCCACCACCGACCCTAGCCTAAAACTCGTCGAACTCGCCGCCCGCCTCCCGGTCGCCGCCATCAAGATCGGCCTCACCCACGGAGCCCTCGCCATCGAGGGCAAACATCAGCCCAACGATTTCCCCATCGCGCTCAACGCCGCCACGCGCGCCGGACTCGACTACCTCGCGATCGGCCATTGGCACAACTGGCTTCCCGATACCGACGGCGGTCGCATCGTCATGCCCGGCACGCCCGAGCCCGATCGCTTCGCCAACGACGCCAGCGGCCACGTCGCCCTCGTCGAAATCGCCGCCTCCGGCCAACCACCCCGCGTCCAAGCGCTTCCCGTCGCCACGCTCACCTGGCGAGCGCTCACCTTTGACTTCGCCTCCGCCGAGTCCTCCCGCGCCAGTCTCGCCGCAGCCCTCGCCGAACTCACCCCCGCCGCCGCCCGCACCGTCCTCCGCATCACGCTCACCGGCACCGCCTCGCCCGCCGCCCTTGCCGAGATCCGCGCCTGGCTCACGCCCTCCCTCGCGCCGTTTCTCGTCGGCCAGCTCCGCGACCAAACCCGTGTCGCACTCACCGCCGCCGAACTCGCCGACCTTCAGTCCCGCCATCCCATCCTCGCTCAAGTCCTCGCCGACATCGACCGCCTCGAAACCTTCGCCACCGGCACCGTCCCCGCGACCGCGACGGCCCCGTCTGCTGAGCCCGACGCCTCCGCCGCACCCCTTACGCTCCCCGCAGCCAACGACCTCCTCGCCCCGGCCAAGATCGACCTCGCCAGCCTCACGCCCGAACTCCTCGCCCAGCTCCGCCAGACAATTTTCCAAACCCTCCAGGAGGTCACCCGATGATCCTCCACGCTATCGAGCTCACCTACGTCGGCCGCTTCCGCGAGACCGTCCGCCTCGGCCCCTTCGCCCCCGGCCTCAACGTCCTCTCCGCCCCCAACGAATCCGGCAAATCCACCTCCCTCCGCGCCGCCGCCCGCGCCCTCTTCGACCGCCACACCACCAAGAGCGACGAACTCAAATCCCTCCAGCCCGCCGGCACCGATCTCGCCCCGCGCATCGCCGTCGAGTTCGAGACCGCCGCCGGTCGCTTCCGCATCGAGAAAACCTTTCTCCAATCTCCCCGCAGCCTCCTCCGCCAGTGGCAGTCCGGCGCCTGGCAACCCCTCGCCGAAGCCGACCTCGCCGACCAGCGCGTGCAAGCCCTGCTTCACTCCTCGCTCCCCGGCAAAGGCGCCACCAAGCCCGAACACTGGGGCTTCCTCGGTTTCCTCTGGGCCCGCCAAGGCGAACCCGCCGAATGGCCCGGCCTCGACGACGAAGCCGTCGGCCAACGCATCCGCGCCCGCCTCGCCCGCGTCGAACTCGACCCCGTTATCGAGCAACTCCGCGCCCGCCTCGCCACCACCGCCGACACCCTGCTCACCTCCGGCGGCAAACCCAAGGTCGGCGGCCCCCTCGCCACCGCCGAGGCCGACCTAGCCGCGCTCGACGGCTCCCTCGCCACGCTCCGCCAAACCCGCGCCGACCTCGCCGCTGCCCACCAACGCCACCAACAAGCCGACGCCGACGTCGCCCGCCTTGAAAAAGAGCACGCCGAACGAACCACCGCCACCACCGCCCTCCGCGACCAAGCCACCGCCGCCGAGCGCCTGCGGCACGAACTCGACGTGCGCCAGCAAGCCCTCGCCCACGCCCAGGAAAAACTCACCGCTCTCGCCGCCGATGCCGACGCGCTCGCCCTCCGCCGCGCCGAACTCACCACCGCCCAAACCGCCCTCACCACCGCCGAATCCTCCGCCCTCGCCGCCTCCAAGGCCCACGCCGATCTCCGCGCCCGCCTCGACGCCACCCAAGACGAGCGCCCCCGCCGCGAGGCCTCCCTCACCGCCCTCCGCACCCGCCACCAACGCCTCCAGTCGCTCCTAAAACTCCGCCAACTCACCGCCACCGTCACCGCCTTCGAGAAACAACTCGCCGCCGCCACCTCCTTCGCCGCCGAGATCGCCACCCTCGAAACCCGTCGCGCCAAACTCCCCGCGCTCACCCCGGCCAAACTTCGCAAACTCGAAGACCTCGCCGACGCCGTCCGCACCCTCCGCACCCAAGTCCAAGCCCTCGGCCTCACCGTCGAACTCACCCCCGACCGCGCCGCCATCATCACGGCTGAACCTCCGGTTTCAGGTCTCAGTTCTCAGGTTTCTCTCGCCGCCGGCAAGACGTCCCGCCTCCAACGCCCCCAATCCCTCGACCTCCACCTCGCCGGCTGGGGCCGCGTCGTCATCCGCTCCGGTGCGCAGGACGCCCAAAACGCCGCCGCCGATCTCACCAAAGTCGAGGCCACCCTGCGCGACGCTCTTGCCGACGCCGAGATCGCCTCGGTCGAAGCCGCCCGCGAAGCCATCACCGCTCGCAAAGACCTCGAAGCCCAGCTCAAGACCGCCCACGCCGCGCTTACCCCGCACCTCGGCGACCACGCCACGCTCGACGCCCTCCGCGAAGCCGCCGCCACCGCCACCCGCCGCGCCGAGGCCCAGTCCGCCACCCTCGCGCCCACTGCCGAAGAACACGCCCTCGGCCTCACCGAATTAGAATCGGCCGAGGCCGCCGAAGCCGAGGCCCTGCCCGCCGCCGAAAAAACCTTCCGCCTTTTTTTCAAACAACTCGACCAACTCGTCGCCGAAGAACGCGCCGCCACCCAACACGTCTCCGCCGCCGAGAAACTCCAGTCCACCCACCGCGCCGCCCTGCGCACCTTGGAAACCCAGATCACCGACCTCACCGCCCGCTACCCCGACGGCCTCGACGCCGCCAAAAAAGCCGCCCAACTCGCCTTCGCCCAAGCCGAAGCCCGCGTCACCGCGACCAAAGCCGACCTCCCGCCCGACTTCGAAAAACTCCCCGAGCGCACCAAACGCTCCGCCACCGCCCTCCAGCAAATCGCCAACGAACTCACCGCCCGCCGCTCCGAACGCGACGAAGCCAAAGGCAAACTCGAAACCCTCGGCGGCCAGGGCCTCTACTCCCGCGAAACCGAACTCGAAGAACGCCGCGCCGAGGCTCTCCTCCGCCGCGACGCCGCCCGCGCCCAAGCCTGGTGCGCCCGCCTCGCCCACGACCTCATCGAGCACCGCAAACAAGCCGCGACCAAAGCCGTGCTCACCCCGCTGGAAAACCGCCTCACGTCCGCCTTCGCCGACCTCACCGGCGACACCACCCGCGAAGTCTTCCTGGACGAACACCTCCAAATCGCCGGCATCGGCCGCACCCGCGATTCCGCCCACGCCTTCGAAAACCTCTCCCAAGGAGCTAAGGAACAACTCCTCCTCTGCCTCCGCTTGGCCGTCGCCCAGGAACTCTCCGCCGACGAACCCCAAGTCCTCATCCTCGACGACGTCCTGGTAAACACCGACCCCGTCCGCCAAGACCGCATCCTCGACATCCTCGGCACCCAAACCGCCCGCCTGCAAATCCTCATCCTCACCTGCCACCCCGACCGCTACCGAGGGATAGGCCAGCCGATCACCATTACCGTATAGCGAACCTCGCCCGGTCTTTCACCTCCATGAGCAAAGCCTCCAAAACCACGATTAACATCCAAGGCACGGCCGTGACGGTTCTCTCGGATACCTCCGGCGATTTCATCTCGCTCACGGATATGCTCACGGCGAAAGACGGAGATTTTTTCATCTCCGATTGGCTACGCAACCGTAACACCGTCGAGTTCCTCGGCATTTGGTAAAGCGTCCACAACCCCGCGTTTAATTCCGGCGAATTCGCCATAATTAAAAGCCAAGCGGGTTTGAACAGTTACAAAGTCAGCGTGAAGGAATGGGTAGAAAAAACCGGTGCCATCGGTCTACGTGCCAGTGCCGGCCGTTATGGCGGGACCTACGCTCATCAGGACATCGCATTCGAGTTCGGAATGTGGATCAGCCCCACGTTCAAGATTTATCTAATAAAGGAGTTCCAGCGACTCAAGGACGATGAAAACCTCCGACTGTCGCTCGCGTGGAATCTCAACCGCACGCTCTCAAAGCTAAATTATCGCATCCACACCGACGCGATTAAAACGCACTTGATTCCAGAAGCCGTCACGCCTGCCCAAGCCGCCTTAACTTACGCGACGGAGGCTGATCTGCTCAATGTGTCCCTCTTCGGCCAGACCGCGAAGCAATGGCGCGACGCCAATCCGAAGCTGGAGGGCAATATGCGCGATCAAGCCACCATCGAACAGTTGCTCGTGCTGGCGAACATCGAAGGCATGAACGCCGAATTCATCCACCTCGGTCTGTCGTCTCCCGACCGCCTCCGCCGTCTAAACGCGATTGCCATCCGCCAAATGCGGATCCTCACCGCGGCTCCGGATATCGCCCGCCAACTGAAGTCTCCGAGAAATCAAACGCCATGAACTCCAATCCGCACCTCGACGTCGCGCAGGAACTCGCCACCGACGAACCCCAAGTCATCCTAGATGATGTCCTGGTAAACACCGATCAAGTCCGCCAAGAGCGCATCCTCGACGTCCTCAGCATCCAAGCCACCCACCTCCAAATCCTCATCCTCACTTGCCACCCCGACCGCTATCGCGGAGTCGGCCAATCAATCGCCCTGACTGCGGCTCGCTGAGTTTTTCCATGCCCGAAATTACGATACCACACGCAGGTCGAAAATTTGGTTCTAAAGGTCCTCGGGTAGCTTGGCGGCATTCGGGAGACCCCCATCGCGTCCCTTAAACTCGTATGCTCTCAATCAAATCATATCCGGCCCGGAACGGCGACGCTTACCTGCTTAAGGAGGATGGTCCGGTGCGGACCGCGATTCTGGTCGACGGGGGATATCCGGCTACATTTCACGAGCACATCCGCGCCGACCTAGTAGAACTGGCACGACAAGGTTATGACCTAGATTTGGTCGTCGCGACGCACATTGATGCCGATCACATTTCGGGGCTGTTGGCTTTCTTCAAAGCTAACGGAGCGGCGGGGGCACCGAAGATCATTCCCGTGCGCCGTGTGTTTCATAATAGCCTACGCAGCCTCTGCCAAATGGCCTCGCCGACACAGACGGTCCAGTTGGCGGACCAAGAGCTGCTTGCTGAAATTCAGCGCGGCGGCTTCCCAGCTCCTTCAGCGGATATAAACCACGAAGGTGAAATCAGCGCTCGGCAGGGAAGCTCGCTCGCGGTCCTGTTACAGAGCGGCGGTTATCGGTGGAATGAAGGCAATGGCCAGGCGGCAATCGACGAGGAAAGTCTCTCGCAGAATGCCATTGGAGGCGGAAATCTGATCGTCCTCGGTCCGCCGCATGTGCGTCTCGAAAAACTCTTGTCTGCATGGACCGACGACATCCGCCAACTAGGTTTCTCAGGGCCGCTCGACGCGAACAACCGACTGGATGACGCCTTCGAGTTTCTCAGTGCTGAACGTGCGGCAGACGCGCCAGGCCACATCATTTCAGGACGGACGCTCGCGATGGATTTGAAGGACTGCTATTCTCCAGATGATTCCGTTACGAACGGAAGTTCGATTGCGTTTGTTTTTGAAACCGAAGGCGGGCGCGTGCTTTTCCTTGGCGATGGTTGGTCGGAAGACGCGGAGACTTCACTCCGAAAGCTGGGTGACTCCGCCAGACCTATGCTTTTCGACGCGATCAAAATCTCCCACCACGGCAGTCTCCGCAACACGAGCCCGGCCCTTCTCGACTTAGTCGACGCGCCGCGCTATTTCATCTCGTCCAATGGTGAGGGCCATGGACATCCGGACTTCGCGGTGCTGGCGGCCATAGTCGATCGACCGGGCCCTAATCGGGAACTATTCTTCAACTACCCGACACCGGCTTCCGCGCGGCTCAAGACGCATGTCAGCAAAGCCGGAGCGAAATTTTTTGTTCGTGAAGGATTTGCCGACTGGGTTCCGCTCGAAGGGCAATCTGTGTAATGTTCGATAATCTAATCAGCACCACGACTTGCCGGGTGACTTCCGGCGATGCCTTCGGCACCGGATTTCTGGTTGCTCAAGGTATCGTGCTGACGGCGCGTCATTGCGTCCTGCCTGCCATCGAGTCTGGTAAGACGGTCGCGTTAAGATTCACCCAGAAGGACGGCGACATTGCCATCTCAGCTCGAATCATGGCGCATTCAGAGGAGTTAGACGCCTGCATATTGGCATTTGATCAGGGATTCGAGGCGAAGCCCTTACTGCTGACGGTCGAAATGCCACGGGAAGGCTCCGAGTGGCAGTCATTCGGGTTCCCTACCGGCAAGTTCGAGCTTGGCCACCGGGTCACAGGCACCATCGACCAAGTCTTGGATGCACCGAAGGCCCGCGTCGACCTCGACCTGAAGATCGATGCGGATACGGTCATACTAGACTATCGAGGACTTTCCGGTGGCGCAGTCGTTGTCGATGGTGCCGTCGTGGCGATGTTGCGGTTTAAGTTTGGCCGCAGCCTAGGCGGAATCAGCGTGAGAGCCCTTGCGGAATTTTTGGCCGCGCACGGGCATTCACCGCCGAAGCAAGCACCGACAGAGAATGCACCGGCGGTCGCGGATCGGAAAGCCTTCCAAGAGCCCTTCGAAAAGCGCGTCAAGACGAACGCGAGCAACTACCTGTTTCTTGAGGGCGGCCATGGGCTGGGTAAAACGACGTTCTGCAACACCTATAAACCGATCGATCAGAACCTGCTTCTGGTTGGGGCTTATTGTATCTATTTGCCGGGCTCGGCGCTGAGCTCGAGCCATCGAGCACAGCCAGATGTCTTCTTTGAATGGCTGCTCACCACAGTCACCGACCTAATCACTGGCAAAGGAGCCCGAAAAGAAACCCGGACTTATACCCAAATGGTGGCCGGGGCGGCGCAGATCCTCGAAGCCGTCTCGGATCATGCCGCAGAGCGCAAAAAACACGCGCTCATTTTCATTGATGGGCTGAATGAAGCACAAGACGCCAACCCAACGCTTCTCGCGGGATTGATCGGCCTCCTGCCCGCAAAGTTGCCACCTCACGTCACGCTGGTTCTTACGGCGCCAAATTACGCGGTGATTGCGCCGCAACTCTCCGGACGAGTGACCGCGGAAAACGTCATGCCGCTCCCTCCTCTCACCGAGTCCGCCAGCTCGCGATATTGCCGTCGAAAGCTGAATCCGGACCGCGCCTCGCCGGACCTCATCAGGGGTATTTGCGAGCGAGCTGCGGGACATCCGCTCTACCTGCATTACATCATCGAACACGTGAACCTGCAGCCGGCGGGAACCACACTGGATGATTTCCCCATTCTTACTGGCCCCATCGAGCAATACTACCGTGTCATCTGGGAGAAGATTTCTCTCAATGGCGATGCGGTGCGTCTTCTTGCACTCATCGCCCGACTTCGTTGGGGCGTCGATGTCAGTCTTTTCACCAAGGCTCTCAGTGGGGGCGAGCAACTCACGTCACCTGCAGTTCTCCGGCAGATTCGACATCTGTTGGCCGATGATGCGAGCACCGCTATCTACCACCAGTCGTTCGCAGCCTACATCCTTGGCCAAACCCAGATCGCCGAAGAGGCGTCCCACCGCCGGCTCGCGGACCTGTGCCGGAAGGAAACGGCGAAACCGTATTGCCGGGTAAATCTCGTCTATCACTTGAGCCGGGCCACTTCGGAAGACCGGAAGGTTGCCATTGGAGAATGTAATCAGATTTGGGCCGACGAAGTCGCCGGGCTCGCGACCGAGCCAGACGCCGTCCTTGCTGACATCGAGAAAGCACTGGATCTGGTCATGGATGATGGTCCAGCCGTCGATTTCTTCCGACTGCTACTGCTTACGCAACGAGTCCAGTTCCGCTACAATGTGCTGTTTGCCCAATCCGCCGCGCTGATCGCCGAAGCGCTGATCACACTCGGACGGCCGGACGAGGCACTTACCTACGTGACTCGATTCAAGTCGCTCATCATTAAGCCTACGGACGCATTGATGCTCGCCCACCGGCTTAGTCAGAGCGGATATCCGGATCATGCCATCCAGCTGCTCGGCCAGTTGGAGGACCGCTTGGTCGAACTCTACCATGAGTCCGTCAATCTCCGGGCCTTTCTT
>Ga0105048_10020503_pt1 | contig 10083 bp, 9 predicted proteins | sample MAT05_FD_78382 | JGI IMG/M metagenome (GOLD analysis project Ga0105048, IMG submission 78382) | Freshwater microbial communities from Lake Fryxell liftoff mats and glacier meltwater in Antarctica - MAT-05 | ecosystem: Environmental > Aquatic > Freshwater > Ice > Liftoff microbial mat | place... | reverse complement strand
TAAATTAAAGCCTCTTGAATATTATTTTGACTATAACAAATCATTCCAAGCAGATGATTCATCCAAATACTGGATGTAATATTTTCTTCTACGTCCCACTTTTTCAAATCAAGTAATATGCTTTTTGCCTCTGAAAAATTTCCCTTTTTGTAATAGACCATTGCCCTATCCGTTTGACTTTCCATCATGCCGAGAATTTGACCACATGATTTGCTCATCGCTACAGAAGATTCCAAATAATACAATGAAGAATCATAAGCACCCGTTCTTAATTTAATTTTACCCAATCGACCGAAGTCTCTGGCAATTCCTTCCTGCTTATTTAATTTAAGATTTAATTTTAAGGCACTATTTAAAAAATGCTCTGCATAATTTAAATCGTTAAATTCATAATAAACCCATCCAATATCACTTATTGCTGAAGCCATTTCAGAAACAAGCATATCATCCTTCAATGCTCCAAATCGTTTTACGTTTTTCACAAATGCACTTAGCGCTTTATTGCTTTGTCCATTTGATAAATAATAATTCCCAATTAAATTTAATGCTCTTGCCTGACCATAATTAAAATGCAGGCTATCTGAAATCCGCAAAGCCTCCGAAGCATCAGCAAAGGATTTTTCAGGATCAATACTCCGAGTTTTTAAAGCACGATTTTCAAGAAAAAGTACTCTATTTGTGTCATTCTCGTTATAAAATTCAAAAGTCGTTCCTCCAAAAGCTTTGTAATTACTCGCATAAATAAATAGAAATAATCCTATCCAAAAGAGAAATTTTAATTTACCCAAAACGTTTAAATTCAATGGTTTATAGATCATTGCCGGATATAACATATTTAAAACATGAATTATTACGTTTTTTCTTTTAAAATGTTTCTACATTTATTCAATTCATTGAGGAAAATTCTTACTTTCGATTACACAAAAAATAGTAATATGTCTAACGGATCAAAATACTTAGTTCTCTTCTTATTCTTTAGTTGTTCCACCATCACCTCCATTGCGCAAACTGCGAAAAAAGCTCCGCTTGCGAAAAAGCCGGCTGTTTCAAAATTGAAAATGTGCAATGTCCCTAGTGATTCTAGCACATCTGCTAAAATCACATTGGAAGATGCGCAATTTTGGGCTGATAGCCTGCCATTGACAGTCATCTGTAATGATGGAAAAAAGTATACTCTGAAGCAGTTTGTTTTCACAACCATTTTAATGAATCCGCTTCAAACAAAAGAATATGGTTTAGCGAATAATGGCATTCCGATTCTTGCAAAAAAGGCGATCAATCAAATGAAACCGGGCGATACTATTTTCCTCAAAGATGTAATTGGTAATGACCCTGAAGGTTTAGAAACCAAATTGCCTGGAATTGTATTCGTAATAAAAGAATAATTTTTTTTTAGAAGTGTTTAATATTTCTAAATAACTATTGTTTCGAAGAACCGAAATTCTTTCGCTAAAACTTACTGAAAAATTTTAACTATATCGACCAAGTAGCAAAAGCGGTTGGTGTTTCCTGTAGTCTCACTTCTATTAATTTAATTTTTTCAGGGATATGTTCTTTTAGTCTAAGAACAATATCGACCAACATGTTTTCACATGTTGGCGTATAAATTGTTCGATAAACTTTCTCATTTGATGGAAATTCCATAGTTGAATACATGCCACCCTGCTCAATCAACAAGGCATGATCAAATAAATTTAACACTGCCATTTCCACCCACTTTTTCATCTCTGTAAAGTCTATAATCATTCCACGATACGGATTGCCTTTTTCATCAATTATATTTCCTGTTATGCTAACAAAAAGATGATAGGTGTGCCCATGAATATGTTTGCATTTTCCGGGATATTGATCTAAAGCATGAGCTGCATCAAATGAAAACGCTTTCGTTAAGGAAATTTTCTCCATAAAATTCATTTCATATCCATTGAATTCATGTTAAAAATTATTGAGAAACCAAGTGTCTTTCTAAGGGTGTAAAATGCGCTGTGAAGTGCCTAAGGAATTTCGTTTCCTTGGTGATTATAAAGCCATTCACTTTTGATTTGATTTGCATTAAATATTCGAATACTTCGATGACATAATCCAAATGACTTTGTGTGTACACGCGACGAGGCAATGCTAATCTTACTAATTCATTTGCAGCTGGAATTAAACTCCCTTGAGCATCGTATTTGCCAAACATCACTGAGCCTACTTCTACTGAGCGAATTCCTCCTGCTTTATATAATTCACAAACCAAGGCTTGCCCTGGATATTCATTCACCGGTATATGCGGAAACATTTTTGCAGCATCAATGTACACAGCGTGTCCTCCCACCGGTAAAATAACAGGCACTCCTAATTGGTGGAGATGTTCTCCTAAATAAGTAGTACTTACAATTCGATAATGCAAATAGTCCGCATCAAAAACCTCTACTAATCCAACAGCGAGTGCTTCCATATCTCTTCCTGAAAGTCCCCCATAGGTGGTAAATCCTTCCGTGATGATCAACAAGTTTTTACAGGCTGCCGCTAATTTTTCATCTCTTAATGCGAGAAATCCACCCATATTTACCATTCCATCTTTCTTCGCACTCATCACAAAACCATCGGCCAACGAACACATCTCAACAGCGATATCACGATAAGAATATGTTTCAAGACCTTTTTCATAATGTTTGATAAAATAAGCATTCTCTGCAATTCGACAGCCATCTAATATCATCAAAATACCATTTGCTTTGCAAATTTCACTGACCAAACGGGCATTCTTCATCGATACCGGTTGTCCACCACCGCTATTATTTGTAACTGTTAAAATTACAGCAGAGATATTTTCGGCACCTTTCAATACGATTAATTCCTTCAACTTCTTTACATCCATATCTCCTCTGAAATGAAGATCGCTTTCCGAAATTTCAATAGGAATATCAAATGCTTCCGCACCCGAAAATTCTATGTTAGCCCGAGTGGTATCAAAATGTGTATTACTAATAAAAATTTTGCCAACTCCACCGATCGTACCGTATAAAATTCGTTCAGCGGCACGACCCTGATGGGTTGGCAAAATGTAAGTCATACCGGTAAACTCAAAAATAACTTTCTCCAATTTATACCAACTGGAGGCACCTGCATAGGACTCATCTCCCAACATCATCGCCGACCATTGTGTATTACTCATAGCAGAAGTACCACTATCGGTAAGCAAATCAATAATGACTTCATCAGCACTCAACAAAAAAGTATTGTAGTGAGCTTTCTTTAGGAATTCCAATCTCATTTCCGAGGTACTCATCAAAATCGGCTCTACCATTTTTATTCTAAATGGTTCGATAATCGTTTTAAATTTCATATTTTTAAAATATGTAAGAATCCACCATTGTTGTATACACGCTATACGGATTCCAATTTCATTGCAAATAAATAGAAAATTGAAATGATCAAAACTGACGAAAACTAAAACGAGAGATGATACATCTCATGGGAAAAGAATTTATATTTTAGTTCTCCATGTAGCGGATAGAGAGAACAAAGCAAAAATCAAAAGGCTTAACCAAATTCCGGGGAAAACAACCATCCACCAGGCTTCAATATTATTTTTCCCTTCAGCAATGATTCCACCTAAGGTCACAACTGAAGGAGCTAATCCGAAACCCAAAAAGCTCAAACTTGCTTCTATGATAATATTTCCTGCAAATGTGTAGAGTAAAAAAACCATAACGGAGGGCCAAATATTGGGCAATACCTGCTTATAAAAAAGTCGAAACCCCTCAGACCCCGACATCACGGCCGCCTCCATATAAGTCAATTCTTTAATCTTATGCATTTCAGAGCGAATCATCCTTGCCAAATCGATCCATGCTGAAATTGCCAATAGTATAATTACCGATAAATAAGATGAGGAGAAAAATTGCATAAAGGCTAATACCAAAATTATACGTGGAATTACACTTATCAGCTCGGCAAATCGCAAAAAGAATTGATCCAAAGGAATTTTGATTTTAAACTTGCTCCTATTTAACATCCCTTTAAAAGAAAGCATCTTCCACAAACAAAAAATTAGAATAGAAGAAAACACAAATGCAATTGCTTTGTCTTGTATCGAGAATAAATTAAATAATATATGAGCACATAGGAATAAAGAAAATAGAAACAATCCGAATTTCAACAATGAAACTCTAACCGCAGCCGGACCATACCAGCCACTAATGAATCCAAAAAAAGCAGCAATAATTCCGGCAAGTAAAGTGGCAAAAAAAGAAATAAATATTGAAATACGACTACCATAAATAATATCTACCAAAAGATCTCTACCTAATAAATTTGTACCTAGGAAATGACGTTTTAACAAAGGTGCATTTACCAAACTTCCGTCCTTATTCAAATAGTATTGAGAATCAAATGGGCCTTTAAAATTCATATTATATGGATCAGATTTTCCGGATGAATATGGAAGTAAAGAATGAATTTGGAAGCAATCTTTTTGAGTGGAACCTTGATGAAAATATTCTTGATTAGAATTCAAAAATGGAAATGATATTTTTCCTTTGCAAATCTGTACAAGAGCAATATCATTTGAAATAATCGGCGCTAAAAATGAAATTAAAAGCATCAACAAAAGCAGAATGACCTGCCAATGGCTATACCATTTCTTGGCTTTCAATTCAGCTCCCCTCATTTTGAATTATATTGCTGTAATGGGTTGATACGTCGAATTAATATATCTGTCAAAATAAAAGACAATATGCTAAATAATCCTGTTGAAAAAATAATTGCAGCGATAACTGGAAAGTCTTGTTGCAAACAAGCAGTAGCGATCAATGTTCCAATTCCAGGCAAGGTAAAGAGAAAATCAATAATCACTGTACCACTCAACAAGAGCGGAAAAACACTCATTCCTGCAACAATTAAGGGAACCAATACATTCTTCATAGCATAATAAAAAATAATTCTCCTCTCCGAATTCCCCACCGCTTTTAAAGTCATCACATAAGGCTTTTGCATTTCATCACGTAACAGATCTTCTGTCATTTGACTGATGAAAACAAAAGTAGAATACCCAATGGCAAACATAGGAATAATGAAGTATTCCGGCTGACTGAAAACTGAACTCAGCCATTTTCCAAATCCTTCATTCGTATTGAGCAAAGGTGCTACAGAGGGAAAAACATTGAACATATTGGGGTTCGAAAAAAACAATATCAAGGCTGTCCCCATCCAGAAAGTTGGAATAGAATATAAAAAAATTAAAATAGGTCTTTGTATTTTGGCCAAAAAGTGATGTTGATACATGGTTAGCAATGCCCCGCATAACAAGGACAATGGAAAACAAACAATCAACACAAAAACTGAAATCAACATCGTCAATAAAAAGGGATACCTAACAGCATCCACTACATCATTTCCTCTTGACCATGAAACGCCAAAATCGCCATGAATAATTCCTTTGTTCGTTTCACTTTCGCTTAAAGAAAATTCATCCCCAAAACACCAAGTATTAAATTGATTTCTGGAATTGAAACGAATGCAGGGCATCCATCGCTTCCATGAATTATTTTCACTTTCCGATTTCAATTTACTCCACAATTCATTTAAGTTTAAGCGTGTCTCCAATTTTAATTTTGGATCCATAAAAAATTCATCCAAAGATGCCTCCAAGCCCTTCAACTTAATTTCCTTTAATACATGAGGAATATTATTCTTCTTCGAAAACGCCTTTACAAAAATTAAAGATCCTTCAGGGTTACCGGAGTAATAAGCCAATGCGCAGAGAAAGGAACTTTGTTCTTGAAAGGGAACGCGATGAAAAGTATCTGGAACAGCAAAACTCTCAATAGAAAAATAAAACAAGGGTAAATGCAATCCCATCTGTCGATACAATTGTTCATATCGCTTTAAACGACTTTCATGCGACGTTTTGCCTTGGGTATTGGTATTTTTTAAAATATGTTTTGCAGGATCTCCTGGAATTAAACGGCTGATAGCAAAAGAAAATACCACCAATAGAAACAATGCCGATAAAAACTGCATTGCTTTATGGAGTAAAAATCTTTTCATTAAAAACAATTTAAGGATTCACATTTGCTTTTACACCTACAGAATTATTTTCAATTTGAAATGAGTTAAATAAAACACCAGGACGTTCACTATACAATTCTGCTCCGCTAAAACGACGATGTATTGCAGTTCTACGTACTAAACCATAAAGAAAAATATATGGTTGCTCTTTATAAATTTCTGCTTGGATTCTTTTCTCCATTCCATTTCGCTCTTCATCATTCATCGTTATGGCAATACTATCAATTAGTGCATCGGTATTTTCATTTCCAAATCCTGAAAAATTCAAACCATTTTCCTTCCAGCTGCTGTTTGCCCACAACTGTGCATAATCTTCAGGAAGTGCGGATGAATTCCAGGAACCCATGATCATATCAAAATCATGTGATGTGCCTTTATCTAACCAAGTGGGCAAATCCACTGCATTTAAGTTTAATTTAATTCCTGCTTTCTTATACGACTCTTCAATCATCAATGCCATTTCCTTCCATTCAGGCGTGGTTGCTAAAAAAATAAATTCAAATTCCAATCTTTCTTTTTTACCATTCAACTCCTTCATTCGCACTCCATCGTCATCTCTCATTTTCCATTGTGCTGCATCCAATACATTATTTGCTGCCAGCACATCCAATTCAATAATTTTCAAAGCAGAATTATAACTGGCTTTCATTTTTGCTACCGGACCATTAATAGGTTTGTTGACACCTTTACAAACTACTTCAATAATTTGCTTGACTGGAGTCAACAAACTTAAAGCCTTTCTCACCTGTAAATCACTTAAGCTAATAGCACGGTGTGAAATCTGCGGTTGCATATTCATACCTATAAAAGTGTAACCATACACATCTACAAAACGACCATGATAATTTTTATTAAACAAAGAATCATTCAGCAATTGAATCAAACTACGCGAAGAAAGTGATGTGGAAGCATCCAATTCTTGTTTCATAAAAGCCAACTCAGTTGATACTGCATCTTTATTTACTTTAAAAATGATTTCATCTGGAAATGATTTCTCAGCATATACTGATGATTGATCCGACCAATGATTTTTTTTCTTTTCAAGAACAAGCAATTGACCCGAATTCCAATCTTTTAATCGATAGGGACCGCAACCCGAAATAAATTGCTTATCGAAACCCATTCCCGGCGCATTAAATTTTTCTGACCATAACATCAAATCTTTCTGTGCTGATGCATTAAATGTTGTATCGTTAAACTGAACGAAAGAAAAAGAATTTAAAATATTTTCAGGGTCAAAAAACTTTCTTTGAATAATCGGATAATCTGCCCAGAGTGCTATATTCTGCACATACACTTTTTTCATTCGAATTAAAACTTTAGATGGCGAGCCAGAAACCATTTCTACTTTTTCCACTAAATCGAAATACGGTTTAAAAGCAGCATTATTTGTCAATGGAGATTTCGCAACTTTGATTGTAAAGATCACATCTTCCGGAGTTACTATCGAACCATCATCCCACTTCACATCATTTCTCAAATCGAAAATCAGATCCAATTTATCGGCAGAAACTTCAGGCAATGCTTTAGACAATCCTGGCTGAATTGTACCGGTACGTAAATCAGTCCGCAAAAGTGCCGCATGTAAATACAAGAAAATTTCAGATCGAACTTGAGAACTTCCATTGCAGGGATGCAAATTATCCGGTTCTGTTAATTCATGAACTATCACTTTATTTTCCTTGGACCAAGAAGCTAAAAAGGCGGAAGGACTCTCCAGCTTAATATATTGAGACGAATCGACCTTCACATTTGAAGTCGTTTTATCGCCGCAAGAATGCAGCAAAAGAGAAGAAAAAAACAATGTCGTAAGAAGATTTAATTTTCGCATAGTTGGAAGCATTGGGAATCAGACAAAGATAAAATCTACACATTGCAATCAAAATATAAATAAGGTTTGGATCGAGCCTTCCTTTCACTAAATTTGCAGCCGCCGGTGAGGTGCCTGAGTGGCCGAAAGGAACAGTTTGCTAAACTGTCGTACGGGAAACTGTACCGAGGGTTCGAATCCCTCCCTCACCGCAAAATAGATGAAAATCCCTGTTTTATACGGGGATTTTTCATTTTACAGCCTCGCCAAACATGCTTGAGCGTGGTGGTAAAATGAAAAATCACAAGGGCGAAGCCCAGGATTTTCATCGATTTTTGCAGGGATCCACCTGTTGGGATCAGCGTAGCTCTACTTTAATTAAGAATGAATAATTCAAAATTCAGAAGTGGGAGATTTTAGTTCAGAATTGCTTCTTGAAGTGATTCCATTAATTTATGCAAAAATTTCTTTTAGAATTCCAATCCAAAAAAGACGGAATTACTTGAAATTGAATTAAATATGGCTAAAGACTTATCCCTGCCTCCAAGGCAACTTGCATCATGGGCTGTAAAGCTTTTTCTCTTTCGTTTGGTGAGATGAAAGCTCCTGAAGGAATCACATCAGAAATTGTTAGAAGTGTTCCTGCCTTTTTGTTTAAAAATTTCGCCGTTGAAAAAAGAGCAAAGGCTTCCATTTCTACTGCAAGACAATTATTATTTGCTGCCATACTAGGTACTCCGGGTTTTGCACGGTAAAAAACATCGCTGGAATGAATGTTCGCTGATTTTAATTTGATATCAAGACTAGAAGCTGCTTCATTGATCTTTTTCCAACAATTTCCTTGTTGTTGAAAATGAGTGTCCAGAAAGCCGAATGCTTCTGAAGCAAAAGTGGATTCAGAATACGCCTTCTCAACATTTACTAAATCATATACTTCCAAATCCGTTGTATATGCTCCCGCAGTTCCTATTCGAATGATAGATTCTACCTTATAAAAATCGTATAATTCATAGGCATAAATTCCGATAGATGGACAGCCCATTCCGCTAGCGCCGATACTTATTTGTCTATTTTTATACATCCCTGTAAAATAAAAAGCGTTGCGAGTGCTACTCACCAATTTCACTTCCGACAAATATAAATCGGCCATATGCTTGGCTCTTAATGGATCACCTGCAATTAATACCACCGGAGCAATTTCACCTAATTCTGCACTGATATGTAAACTCATAATTTATTTTTAAAGGGATGAAGATAGGAGTTTTTGTTAATTAAGAATTAAGAATTCAGAATTCAGAATTCAGAATTATTTGATTTTTTTCGAAGGAATGATTAATTTAGATCAATATATGATGAATATCTTTCTAAAATTTGAAAATAAAGAAAGTAGAATCAAATCCATGAAAAACAAAAAAAAACTGCAATGGGGGGTCAACATGGATCGGAATCTCCAATAGGATCATTACACTATTACTTTTGACTTTACAAAATCCCCTAAAAGTGGAAGTGTTTAACAAACCAGCACGTTTGAAAATGCGCAACCCTTCTTTGAAAACATTAACATCAAGCCTACACAAATGCCCGTTTGGCGTTATTTTATTTAAAATCCCTTTTCTTTGAAGTAAATGTGATTGTATAGCTTTTATTTGGCAAGATGGAGCCATACAGTTCTTTATATCCGAAACAGCTAGCATTCTAAGTTCTTGCATTCGTTCTCTAAATATAATTTCAACCTCACTTAAAACCTTAATTCTATTTTTCATAAAGATGAAATTTATGCAAATCCTGTGCAAATGACAATAGGTTACCAGTTTGCATACTTTTACCATATTGATTTTCAAGTCTTAATAGACAGCAAGAGTAGCTACGCTGATCCTGTGGCGGGGGGAACTAAATCAAAACTCAGAAAAAGTACCATTGGATTTTGTTCTTTGACAAGCCTTTTTCAAGCGAGCTTGAAAGACTTGAAAAAAAAACAAAAAACCCCGCAAGTGCGGGGTTCTTTTTCTGGGTTTTGATTTGTCGGGGTGGCAGGAGTAGCTACGCTGATCCTGTGGCGGGGGAAACTAAATCAAAACCCAGAAAAAGTACCAATGGATTTTGTTTTTTGACAAGCCTTTTTCAAGCGAGCTTGAAAGACTTGAAAAAAAAACAAAAAACCCCGCAAGTGCGGGGTTCTTTTTCTGGGTTTTGATTTGTCGGGGTGGCAGGATTCG
>Ga0105048_10020500_pt1 | contig 10085 bp, 6 predicted proteins | sample MAT05_FD_78382 | JGI IMG/M metagenome (GOLD analysis project Ga0105048, IMG submission 78382) | Freshwater microbial communities from Lake Fryxell liftoff mats and glacier meltwater in Antarctica - MAT-05 | ecosystem: Environmental > Aquatic > Freshwater > Ice > Liftoff microbial mat | place... | reverse complement strand
TGTCCTCCCCCCCGACACCTTCGGCGGGGGAGGCGGCGAGCAGCGCGAGCCAGAGGGGGCCGCAGCAAGCAATCAAGACAACGGCGTCCGCGGCACTCAGCACACACCTCTGCGCCTGTTGCCTATTGACTATTCCCTGTTGCCTTTCCCACTTCTATTATCTAACGCCCAGCGCCTATTCCCCTTCCCGCTCCCAGTGCCTTTGCCCATTCCCTTTTGCCTTCCCCACCCTAGCTAATGCCCACCATCCGTCGGCACAGCCGTCACCGACTGCTTGTGACCATCATCAGGCCCGCCGTCCGCTGAGCTGCCGCCCGCCGCGCTCTCGCCTGCGCTCCCGCCGCCGTGGGCCTTCGCGCCCGCCTCAGCCGCTGGCTTGACCGTCTGCGCCTCGGGCTTCGCCAGCGCCGCCACCAGCGCGTCCTGCCACGGGTGCTCGCCCAGCCACTCAACCTTTCCCGTGCTGACATCCAGCACCGCGCCGATGACCTTCAGCTCGCCGCGCTGCGCCGCGCCCGCAAGCGCAGGGCTGCCCTTGTACAGGTCAAACACTGTCTGCCACACGTTCTCGCGCACCGCCGCCTCGACCAGCGCATCACCGCTCGCCTCCGGGTTCAGCCGCTTCGCGCGGTCCACGGCCGGGCGGATCGTCTCAACAATTTCGGCGAAGTTCGGCCCTACACCCGCGCCACCAGCTTGCGTGCTCTCAACCGTCGCCTTCACCGCGTGGCACTTGGCGTGCCCCATCACCACCAACAGCTTGGTGCCAAGGTACCCCACGCCATACTCCACCGTCCCGGTCAGCGCACGGTCGGCGATGTTGCCCGCCACGCGCACCACGAACACCTCGCCCACGCCACGGTCAAACACGCGTTCCACCGGCACGCGTGAGTCCGCGCACGTCAGCACCGTCACAAACGGGTGCTGACCTTCGCTCGCAGTCGTCTGCCGACGCAACATCCCCGTCGCCGGGTTGCTCGGCGTCCCGCTCATCCAACGCATATTGCCCTCTTGCAACGCCGCCAGCGCTTGCTCGGGGCTCAGGCCACCATCAATCTCATCGCCGTCGGTACCCGCACCCGCACTCAATGGCTTGGCCGCGCCGCCACTCTTCACCGGCCCGCGCGCCGCCGGAGCCTTGCCCGCCGTCGTGGGGCCCGTCGCAGGCTTGGCTGGCGCAGCGCTCGCGCCGTGACCGTCAGCCCGAGCGTCGCCGCGCGCGCCACTTGCGGCACCCCCGTCATCATGATCAGTCAACGCGCCCCCCTTCGCCGCGGGCGTCTCCAAACTTACCGGCATGACCTGCGGCAGCGCCGGAGCCGCCGGCTTCACCGGGGCCTTCGCCGCGGGCTTCGCAGGTGTTGCCTTTGCCGGCGTCCCACTACCACCACCCCCGCCCCCGCCACCAGCCAACGCCGTACCCGCCAGCAGCGCCAGCACGCACGCGCCCAGCGCGAGCCCTCGAACCGTACCGCCCTTGCCACTCGCACCGCCCTTACTGCTCTTGGTGTCCTGGTTCATGCGGTCAAGATCGGCACCCGCCGCGTCCACGCCCGCACCCCACGCCACCCGCCAAGCCACTTCCACCCAACTCAGTCATCCAGCCGCGCCAGGTGCGCCGCCGATGACGCGTGGGGGTTATGGTTATCGCTCAGCCAGCGAGACCCCTCATGAACACCACCACCGCCCCCTTCACCCAGCCCACCATCAAGCCCAGCACGCACGAGGCCACCCGCGCCCTCGCGCCCTGGGCAATGACTCTGGCACTCGCCGCGCTCAGCGCCTGCGGTAGCCAAGCGTCGCGCGCCCCCGACAACGCCGCGCTCGCCGCACCATCTCTCATCGCCCCCGCCGCGCGCGCCGGTGAGAGCACCGCCCTCACCGCCGCCGCCGCCACCCCCGGGATGAAACCCACCGCCCTCGCCAACGCACCCGCCAACACGCCCGTCCCGCCCGCCGCCGCGCCCAGCATCAACTTCCCCAACGGCTCCAGCGCCTCACCGAGACCCACCCCCAGCGCCACCGCCACCACATCCTCTAACACCGTCACTGTCGTGCCATCGCAAACTGGCTCTGCCAACACCAAGTCCTCCACCCCGCCCGCCACACCCGTAGCCGCAGCCGCAGCCGCAGCCATTGACTTCTCCGTGCTGCCGCCCACCATCGGCACGCGCACTCCCAGCAACCCTTTCGCCCCTCAAGCCAGCATGCCCGCGCTCAGCGCGCTGCCCGCGCCCATCCCAATGCCCGTGACGGCGCGAATCGCCGCGCCCGCCGCACCACTGGCCAACCTCCCCGCCGACGCCTTCGACCGCCTGCTGGCGCTCATGGCCGGCTCATTTAGCAGCGAGCAGCAGTCCATCGACGACCGCGCCTTCTTCGACATCCGCCTGCACATGGCCCGCATCTGGACCAGCGGCCCCCGCGCCCAGCCTGCATCGCCGCAGCCGCGCACCGCGTGGCTTTACGTTGAGCAGGCCATGGCCACCACGCTTGACAAGCCCTATCGCCAGCGCATCTACCGCCTCACCCAGCTCGACGCCACCACCTTCAAGAGCGAAGTCTTCGAGCTTCCGGGCGACCCGCTCCGCTTCGCCGGGACCTTCGCCAGCCCGCAAGCCTTTAACAACCTCACACCCGACCAACTCTCCGCTCGCGCCGGTTGTGAGATCCTCCTGGCCTCACTCCGCGACGGCACCTTCGAAGGCACCACCAACGGCCGCGACTGCCCAAGCTCACTCCGCGGCGCCAGCTACGCCACCAGCCAAGCCCGCATCACCGCCGAGGGCCTCATCACCTGGGACCGTGGCTTCAACGACAAGGCCGAGCAGGTCTGGGGTGCCACCAAGTCCGGGTACATCTTCCGACGCGTTCAGTAAGTCCATCCGCCCGCGCGCCCGCACCCTCGCGCCTCCAAGCCCGCCAACACCTCCATGGACCACTTCACCTACCGCCACGGCACACTGCACGCCGAGGGCGTACCGCTCGCCGACATCGCCGCCGCCGTCGGCACGCCCACCTACGTCTACAGCACCGCCACGCTCACGCGCCACGCCACGCTCCTTCAAGACGCCTTCGCGCCGCTGCGCCCGCTGATCTGCTTTGCCGTCAAGAGCTGTCCGAACATCCACATCCTGCGCCATCTCGTCTCGCTCGGCCTGGGCATGGACGTCGTCTCTGCAGGCGAGCTCACCCGCGCGCTCGCCGCCGGGTGTGATCCCGCCAAAATCGTCTTCGCCGGCGTCGGTAAGGCCCGCGCCGAGATCGACCTCGCACTCAGCACGCGCCCAGCGCCCGTCGGCCAGTTCAACGTCGAAAGCGCCCAAGAGCTCGAAGCGATCGCCGCTAGCGCGAGCGCCCTCGGCGTCACCGCGCGCGTCGCGCTCCGCGTCAACCCCATGGTCGCCGCCGGCGGGCACGCTCACATCCAAACCGCCACGCCCACCAGCAAGTTTGGCCTCAGCATTGACCAGGCCCGCGCCCTCGCCCGCGCCTACTCGCCCAACCACGCCGACCACACCGCCGGCCACGTACGCATCGCGGGCCTCCACATGCACCTGGGTAGCTCGATTGTCACGCCGCAGCCCTACCTCCTGGCCATCCCTCGCCTGCTCGCCCTTGCCGACGAGCTTGCCGACATGGGCCACACCATCGACACCCTCGACCTCGGCGGCGGCTTCGGCGCTGATTACAACACAGGCGACGCGCCCGCGCCAACCGCCTTCGCGCACGCCATCATCCCGCTGCTCCAAGCCCGCGTAAACGTCGGGCTCAAAGTCGTCATCGAGCCCGGCCGCTTCATCGCCGCCAACGCCGGAATCCTGCTCACACGCGTGCTCTATGTCAAGCATGATCAGAGCACCGGCCGCACCTTCATCGTCTGCGACGCCGGCATGAACACCCTGCTCCGCCCCGCCCTTTACGACGCCTTCCACTTCCTATGGCCCGCCCGCGTCCCGCCTGAGCTAGTCCCGCTCACGCGCGGGCACACGCCCACCTTCGAGACCACCACTGCGCAAAGCCTCGCGCACGCCCCGCACCCGCAACTGACCACCGTTGACGTCGTCGGCCCGATCTGTGAGAGCGCCGACGTGCTCGCCAAAGCCCGCCCGCTCCCGCCCATTGCGCAAGGCGATCTGCTCAGCCTCTTCGCCGCCGGCGCGTACGGCATGAGCATGGCCTCACGCTACAACAGCCACCCGCTCCCCGCCGAGGTCCTCGTCAACGACCGCGCCTTCACCACCATCCGCCGACGCGAAACCCTCGACGATTTGCTCGCCCATGAGCGCGATTAGAGGGATCGAGGGATCGAGGGATCGCCGCCGAGGGAAAAGGGAAAAAATAATCAAGGCAACAGCCACCGAGGGCACTCAGCACACACCTCTGCGCCCATTGCCTATTGACTATTCCCTATTGCCTTCCCGGCCTCACTCCCCCTACCGATCCAGCTCAGCCGCGATCACGTTCACGCTCCCGATGATCGCCACAACATCGCTCACAAGGTGCCCCTCGGTCATCCGCGCCATCGTGCTGTAGTTGATGAAAATCGGCGGCCGCACCTTCACCCTGAACGGACGCGGCCCGCCGTCGGCCACGATGAAGTACCCAAGCTCTCCGTTGGGGCTCTCGATGCTCGAGTAGCACTCGGCGATCGGCGCCTTCCAACCGCGGTTGCTCATGATCAGCTCGAAGTGCTGGATCAGCCCCTCGATCGACCCGTACACCTGCGCCTTGGGAGGCTTGACCATCTTCGCGTCCGCGAACGTGTCGATCGGCCCCTCAGGGATCGCGTCGATCAGCTGCTCGATGATCAGCGCCGACTGCTTGATCTCCTCCACACGCACCCGGAACCGCGCGTACACGTCGCCCCCGGTCATCACCGGCACCTTGAACTTTACCGCCTTGGCACCCTGCCCGTCCCAGTTGTCCGCGTAGCACAAGAACGGCGCGTCCTTCCGCACGTCACGCACCAGCCCGCTCGCACGCGCCATCGGCCCGCTCAAACTGCACGCGATCGCCTCGTCGCGCGTCAGCGTGCCGATCCCCACCGTCCGGTCCACAAAGATCCGGTTGTTGTTCAGCAGCCCCTCCACGTCCGCCAGCGCACCCGCAAGGTCGTCACGCAAGAAGGTCTTGACCATCCGCTGGAAGGTCGCCGTGTCGGGCAGGTCCTGCATCAGCCCGCCGACCCGCGTCCAGTCCGGGTGAAACCTCTGCCCGCTGATGTAGTCGATGATGTCATAGATCCGCTCGCGCGGGTTGAACCCGTACAAGAACGCGCTGAAACCGCCAAGGTCAAGCGCCGCCGCTCCGCAGCACAGCAGGTGGCTCTGGATCCGACCAAGCTCAAGCATGATTGTCCGTAATACCTTGCACCGCGGCGTCACATCAATATCAAACAGCTTCTCCACCGCCTGGTGCCACGCGATGTCATTGACAATCGGCGCCGAGTAGTCCATACGGCTCACGATCGTCACGTACTGGTTGTAGTCCAGGTGCTCCGCCAGCTTCTCAAACCCCGAGTGCAGGTACCCAATGTGCGGCGTGCACCGCACAACCCGCTCCCCGTCCAGCTCCAGCACCAGCCGCAACGTCGTGTGCGTCGCCGGGTGCTGCGGACCAAAGTTCAGCACCCACCGCTCGCCCGTGTCCGGGTGCTTGTTCAGATACTCAGTTGACTCGACGTCCACGTCAAACGCGTCTGAATCGTTCGGCCCGCCGTGAGGCTTGAGGGTAAAGGGCATAGTCCGCAAGCGTACGCCAGACGCACCGCTAGCCGCTCACCCAGTGCCCCTGGAAACCTTCGTGTCAGGCAGATGTGATCCTGCCGCGGCCCCCTCCGTCGCGCGTGCGCTCGCCATCACCCATTCGGCCGCCGGACTTGACCCATCCACAAAACTCCTCCCCTCACGCTTGCCGCACATTGTCGCGTCAAGGTTGTGTGAAGAAATCATGAAGACGTCTTCAGCCACCGCGCGCCGGTGAAGACTCTGACCAAAGCTTGGCCTCCCCGTCACCTCTCCAAGGGGCGTCGGGGCAGAAAGCCCAAGGTGCCCCAGCGCCTCACACGCCCCAGCGCCTCATACGCCCCGCGCACCCCGCGCGCTCAAGGTCTTCCAGCCTTAACGGTCCGCTCGCCAGCTCATGCCCCACACCATGCCAACCACCCACGCTCGCCGCGCCGTTGCCGCCTTCACGCTCATCGAGCTGCTGGTGGTCATCGCGATCATCGCTCTGCTGGTCAGTATCCTCTCGCCGGCCTTGGCCGCCGCCCGAGACACCGCGCGCACCAGCAAGTGTCAGAGCAACCTGCGCCAAGTCGGAATTGGGATGCTGACCTACGCCGCGTCGGCCAGGGGCTTCTTCTCCTCGGGCCGCTTTGACAACCGCCTCAACAGCGGCTCGGGCCCCATCGACCGCGTCGGCTGGCTTGCCGACCAGGTCAACGGCGAGATCACCAACCCCGGCCAGCTCCTCTGCCCCACCAACCCCGCGCAGCTCACCCAGGCTATGACCTCAGGCCGCCTGACCGACCGCCCAGCCAAGGTCTTCTCCATCCCTACCGACCAAGTCGACCTCTTTAAGCGCGGCTTCAACACCAACTACACCATGGCCTGGTACACCGCGTACACGGGCTTCAAAAACCCCAAGGGCTCCACCAACGACGGCCAGCGCGTCCGCTTCACACTCGGCGCACTCAACGAGCGCTCCATCACCGGTGCCAGCCCCAACCAGGTCCCACTCTTTGCTGACGGCCGCGTCGAAGACGACGCCACCGCCGGCACCACCCAAGAAGAGATCGACGGCAACTTCTACCGCTATACCAAAGACCTCACCGACGGGCCCGCCGGACAAGTCTCCGACGGCACCTGGGCCCGCCAGAAGTATTCAGACTTCGGTCCCGCCCACGGCAAGTCTTCAAAGGCCAACGCTGGCGTCGGTGCCAACAACAAAAACCACGACAAGTACAACGGCAACTTCCTCTTCGCCGACGGGCACGTTGACCTTTTCGCCGACACCGACCGCGACGGGGAGTTTGGTTGGACCAGCGGCGCACCTCGCGCATCGAACGCCGCGTACGACGACACCATCGAGGGCAAGGTCTTCGGCGGCGTCCTCGCCACCGGCCGCTTCTGGCGCCCCAACGACTAAGCCGCCCGGCCCACGCGCCTTCCGTAGCTCAACCCGGCCACATGGGCCCGTTCGATCAAGCCTTGACCCCAGTTCGTCCAGTCCGTCCAGCCCAGTCCAGCTTTCACAGCACCCGAGAGATCACCATGAAGACTCTGTCCCGCGCGTTCGCCCCGTCCGCACTGCTGGCCCTCGCCGGCCTGGCCGCGTCGCTCACCAGCGCCGCCTCAGCCCAGGTCGTCATCAACGAGGTCTATTCCAACCCGCCCGGCAGCGGCTCAGCCGCCGATGACCGCTGGGAGTACATCGAGCTCTACGGGCCCGCAGGCATGAACCTCACCGGTTACGCCATCGCCAGCGTCTTCGGCGGCGGTGATCCCAACGGCAACAACATCCCCGGTCCGCTCCCCGCAGGCTGGGACGCAGGCGACGAGGTCCCCGAGATCGACGAGGCCTGGAGCCTTGACGGGCTGACCATCGGCAGCAACGGACTGCTCGTGGTCTACAACGCCAACGGCACAGCCGCCAACCGCCCCTCTTTACTGCCGCCGTTCTTCGCCCAGGCCACGACCAGCGGCACCTACAACGCCACCCACATCCCCACCGTTGACGCCGCCGGCCGCATCAAAAACGACGGCTCCGCCAACATCGTCCTGCTCCGCAAGCGCCCCTTCCACGCCCTTGACGCGCAGGGCCGTTCGCTCTACGACGGCGTGCTGGGTACCACCATCGTCAGCGGGTCCGGCTTCCCCGCCAGCATCCGTTACGCCTGGCGCAAGGACATCAATCAGGATGTCAACTTCAACGGCCGCATCGACCTGAACGGCATCGCCCCGTATTCCAACCAGCTGGGCAACCGCCCCGCCGAGACGCCCGTCAACTCTGAGCGTCCGGCCACCCCCGGCGTCCCGGGCCCATCAAGCCTCGAGCCCTACCAGATGGTTGACGACATCGCCTGGTCCAACGGCGGCGGCAAGGAATACGTCCGCTCAAGCCAGCAAGAGCTCTCCGACACCCCCAACTTCAACCCCGACGCCGTCTCACGCATGGCCTACTTCGGCGTCAACCCCAACCGCGGCGACGTCCTGGTTAGCGGCGTGATGAAGCCCACCCGCATGGCCGACGAAGAGTTCATCTACGGCGACACGCAGGACCTGCTCTCGGACCTGCTGCAGTACTCAACCATCGTCATCGGCGGGCCCACCAGCACCACCAGCACCAACCGCTACAACGCCCTCGGCCAGCTCGACGCCAACGGCACCTTCAAGCTCGACCGCATCAACCTCGTCGGCTTCCAGCTCACCCCCGGCGCGTTCAACGATGTGGATGCCACCGCCAACGGCGGGGCCAACAACGTCCAGTTCCGCTTCGTCCGCGGCGACTTCAACTTTGACGGGCGCGTTGACTGCGCCGATTACAGCCTCATCCAGCAGCGCCTCGGTGCCTCGCTGGACGACATGGCCGTCATCCTTGAGGACAACAACACCATCACCATCACCGATGACGTCGCCTACAACGGCTGGCGCTGGCAGGGGCGTGACTTCAACGCCACCCTCGCCATGGTCCGCATGAGCACCACCGACGGCACCAACGGCCAGTGGAACTCGGGCACCACCGTCACCGCCGCAGACGTTGCCGCCACCCTCGCCCTGCTGCCCCGTTGCACCCAGAGCGATATCGCCGGCCCCGGGCCGACGACCTGCCCCGACGGCGAGCTGACCGCCGACGACGTGATCTTGTTCATCAGCTACTTCACCGCCTCCAACCTTCTTGCCGACATCGCGAGCCCCGGGCCCGTGGCCGGCAGCGACGGCGAGTTGACCGCCGACGACATCATCCTCTTCATCAACCGCTTTACCGCCGGCTGCAACTAAGACCAGCCGGCGCGCCGCGAAACGACAACTTGCACCAAGGGGCGGGCTCAGGCCTGCCCCTTTTTCATTGTAAAAACGCCGATCGCGCCAGAGGCCATTAGACCGCGGCTGCCGCACGCGCGCGACGACCCACCCGCCGGTACCACCAGCCCTTCGGCGTCGATCCTGGCGCAGATACAGGTTTGAGCGCACAACCGCGGCGTTTGCAGCTCACATCAGCAGGCTCTTGCCGGTCATGGCCGCGGGCTGGGGCATGTTCATGAGCTCAAGCAAGGTTGGTACCACGTCGGCCAGGCGGCCGCGTGCGGCGCGGGCCGCGGGGCTGAGGAACCCGGCGCGGTCCTGGTCGCCACGGAGCGTGCGCTGCGCGTGCAGGGGGCTGACGACGTAGAGCGGGACGTCGTACATGGTGTGCGCGGTGTGCGGGCTGTTCGAGATGGGGTCGAACATCTGCTCGCAGTTGCCGTGGTCGGCGGTGACGATCAGCCGCCCGCCGAGGGCAAGGGTTGCGTCGATGATCGCGGCGACGCACGCGTCAGTGACGGCGACGGCCTGCACCGCGGGCTCGAGCTTGCCGGTGTGCCCGACCATGTCGCAGTTGGCGAAGTTGACCACAATCACGCTCGGGGGCGTGGGCTGCGCGAGTGCCGCGAGCACGGCGTCGCGCACGGCGGGGGCGGACATCTCGGGCTTCTGGTCGTAGGTGCTGACGCGCGGGCTGGGCGGGTTGACGCGCGACTCGCCGGGGAACGGCGCCTCGCGGTAGTCGTTGAAGAAGAACGTGACGTGCGGGAACTTCTCGGTCTCAGCGACGCGGAGCTGCGTGAGCCCGGCGTTTGCGAACAACTCGCCGGCGATCAGCTCGAGTTTAAGTGGTTTGTCGAAGGCGACGTGCATGAGCAGGGCGAGGTCCTGGCTCCAGGCCGTCATGGCGACAAAGTGGGTTTGAGGGCGTGTGCCTCGGTCAAAGCCGCGGTGGCCTGAGTCTGGGCTGGGCTTGACGTTTGCCCAGGCATGGTCGGCCGTGACAAAGGCCATGGCCAGCTCGCGCGGGCGGTCGGCGCGGTGTTTGTAGAAGAT
>Ga0105048_10020497_pt1 | contig 10085 bp, 5 predicted proteins | sample MAT05_FD_78382 | JGI IMG/M metagenome (GOLD analysis project Ga0105048, IMG submission 78382) | Freshwater microbial communities from Lake Fryxell liftoff mats and glacier meltwater in Antarctica - MAT-05 | ecosystem: Environmental > Aquatic > Freshwater > Ice > Liftoff microbial mat | place... | reverse complement strand
TCCCGGCAACCACGGCATCGCCGAACATCACGGGCAAAATCGGTGTCGGGCCGGGCTTCACGGTAAAGCCCATGCCTTCCAACCCGGCCCGTATCTTCGCGGTGTTGGCCTTCAACGTGCTTCTCAATTGCGTGCTTGTTTTACACAACTCCAACGCCTTCATTCCTGCGGCGACCAATGCAGGGGGCACGGAGTTGCTGAACAAATAGGGCCGCGAGCGGTTCCGCAGCCAATTGATCACTTCCGCCTTCCCTGTGGTGAAGCCGCCGGCCGCACCCCCCAGCGTTTTGCCGAGCGTACCGGTGATGATGTCGATGCGGTCGAGCACGCCAAGTTCCTCGGCCGCGCCGCGGCCGGTGGCCCCGAGGTGGCCGGTGCTATGGCAATCATCAATGCCCACGAGGGCTTGGTATTCGTCCGCGAGTTCGCAGATTTCCGGCAGCTTGGCGAGGTCGCCATCCATGCTGAAGACGCTATCGGTGAAGATCATCTTGAAGCGGCAGCCTTTGGCTTCTTCCAGTTTGGCTTTCAGATCGGCCATGTCGTTGTGCTTGTAGCGGAAGCGCTGAGCTTTGCACAAGCGCACTCCGTCGATGATGCTGGCGTGGTTGAGTTCGTCCGAAAGGATCGCGTCTTGTTCCGTCAACAACGGTTCGAATAATCCGCCGTTGGCATCGAAGCACGAGATGTACAGGATCGTGTCTTCTTTGCTGAAGAACTTCGCGATTTGGGCTTCACCCTGTTTGTGGATGTCTTGCGTACCGCAGATGAAGCGGACGGAAGAAAGGCCATAGCCCCAGTCCTTCAAACCCTGCTCAGCAGCCTGCACAATCTCGGGGTGGTTGGACAAGCCAAGGTAATTGTTCGCGCAGAAGTTGATCACTTCCTTGCCAGCGACGGTGATGCCCGTGAACTGCGGCGATTGGATCGAGCGTTCGCGTTTGTAGAGCCCCGAGGATTTCAGGCCTTCGATTTGGGTGCGGAAGTGTTCGGCGAATTTCGGATCGGGCATGGGTTTCTCTTATTCCCCTCTCCCCTCGGGACGAGGGGTTGGGGGTGAGGGGGTTGGTTAAAGAATATCCTATTCAGATGCCCCCTCACCCCTAGCCCCTCTTTCCGAGGGGAGAGGGGAACCCGAGTTGCCGCCGCGTTGGGCTTCGGCTTTGGCGATGTGGCGCACCAACTCCGTGATCTGCTTCTCGGTGCGAACGGTCCAACTGTAGAAGACGAAGCTCACCGCCAGGAACGCCAGCACGAACCCGTATAGGATGAGATCCTTGCCGTAGGTGATGCCGAAGACGTTCGCGATACGCGAAGTGAAATCGGGGTTGAACACCGCGGCGGCTGCGAGAAGCCAGATCGAGAATCGCACCGCGCGATCGCGGCGGAAGAAGGGAGAGCGGAAAAGCAGGCCATAGCCGTCGTAGCAGATGAAGAGTGCCAAGAGCGGCAGCACGATCTTCTGGAAGAGGTTCCAGTGCGGCTCGGCCCCGGCGGGCACCTCGGCCAGGAATTGGATCATCGCCAGTCTTCCTCCGGCTCCCCTCTCCCACGATGGGAGAGGGGTTGGGGGTGAAGGGGATTGGAGGTACAACCCCCTCACCCCTAACCCCTCTCCCGCCGGGGGAGAGGGGAACAAGAGCTATCGCACGACCTTCCGCATCAGCAACTGCATGACGATCTTGATTGCGTTCCACGAACTCTGCCCCTTCGCCAAGGTTTCTTCCGTGTAGCGAATCGTCACCGGCACTTCCACATACCGCAGCCGGTGTTCGGAAATTCGATCGAGGATTTCCGAGGCGTGGGCCATGCGGTTCTGCGTGATGCGGAATTTCATCGCCGTGGCCCGGCTGAACGCCCGAAATCCGTTGTGCGTATCGGTCACACGGATGTGCGAGAACAGGCGGGTGAAGAGCACTCCGCCTTTCAAAACCAGCTTGCGCGTGAAGGGCACGTTCCCCTTCGTACCGAGGAAGCGCGAGCCGAGGGCGATATCGACTCCCCCCCGGCGGATCGGTTCCACCAACGTTCCAATTTCGGTCGCATCGTGTTGGCCATCGGCATCGAAGGTGACGAGGATTTCCGCCCCGCGTTCGAGGGCGAATTCGATACCCGTTTGCAACGCGGCCCCCTGCCCCAAGTTAATCGGATGCTTCAACAGCCAGATCGGGTGTGCTGAAGCGCCTGCGGCGGTGTCGTCCGGTGAGCCATCGTCTACCACCACGATATTTGAATACCCTTCATCGAGAACGCGGGCCAACGTCGGGGCCAAACGCCCCTGCTCACGGTACGCGGCGATCACCACCCAGATATCGTGATTGCGGTTCGCCATTATTCGCGGATCTTCTTGCGGGCCGCTTCCACCTTCTCCAAGGTATCGCGGCGGTCTTGCGGGCTTAGCCCGGATTTCTCATCGGCGGCCAGTTTCTTGGCGATAGCGAGGTTCTCGGCCGCTCGGGTGCCTTCGCCCATCGCGTTCTGCAATTCCGCCAGTACCAAAAGAACGTGCGGATCGCCTGGGAAGTGCAACGCCCCTCGGAGCAGGCCCTCGCTCGCCTCGGATTGGCGGTCGCGGTTGTTCCCCGCGAGTGCGGCGGAACCCCATTGCACCAAGAACTCCGCGGGTAAACGCTCCGGAGCCACGAGCCGATTTCCACCGGCAACCGTGCGGGCGCGAAGCCCCGATTGGAAGGCGGCATCCGGATTCAACTTCACCTCGCGGAGAATCCGCATCGCTCTCGCGGCGGGCATGAGATCGCGTGGCTTGGCATTCGTGGCGGCTTCGTAATGTTTGAGTGCGGCATCGAAATCCCCCCGGCGTTCGGAGAGCTGCCCCGCGAGATACTGGCCCTTCGGATGGGCCGGTTCGACTTCCAAAACGCGGCGGAGCCAGCGATCGGTTTCGGCGTCGTCGTGGCCGAGGTAGCCTTCGGCGACCGCGAGGAGCGCCGCCGTGCAAAAGGTTTTGCCGCGGAGGTTCGCCGCCCGGACGAACTCCTCGGCGGCGGGCTTCGCTGCGGATTCAGCGACGCTCCGGTAGAGTTGGGAGATCAGCGCAGTAATCGCTTGAGGATTCGCGGGTTGTTCTTGGGGCCAACGGAATGCGGCGGCCATCGCCCCGGCGTTGTCTTTTTGGAGTCTGGCGACTTCGATGAGTTGGGCGAAGGCGGTACCCGATTGCGGGTTATTCACCACGTTCAAATCGCAGACTCTCCGAGCCGCGTCGAAGTCCCCGGTTTCGATGAACAATCGGATTTCGAGTTGGTGAAAACGATCGGCTTCGTCCGGCACGGTGGCGAAGGCTTTCGCCAAGTCTTTGCGGGCGGCATCGAGATCCCGGTACGGCCCGGCCAAATGCATTTCGCACTGGAGCAAGAGCAGTGCCGGATCGTCCGGGCTCGTTTTGGTGAACTGCCGGGGAATCTGAATGGCGTTCTCGAATCGGCCCGCGAGGAGTAGGAAGCGCATCTTCATGGCGGCGATCGTCGTCGTCGGAACACCGTAGGCGCGGGCGATGAGTTGCCAGCGATTGAGGGCGGCCCACATGCTCTTGGAGTTCCCCCACGCATCGGTTTCTTCGCCGACATCCTCATTCCTCAATGCGGCGAGCGCCGCGGCGAGGAAAATCGAAGGCTCTTCGGGGTAGCGGGTTTGCAGTTTGGCGAGGAACGCTCCGGCTTTTGCGTTGTCCGCATCGGCGTATTGAAGCAGGCAACGCGCGAGACCAGCACGGGCAGCGGGGCGAACCGAAACGTTATCCATCACGGTGAGGAACGCTTCCGCCGCCGGTTCGTACTTGCCGTCGAGGAACAGCCGCCACGCGGCGATCACTTGCCGTTGGCGTTCGGTGGCCCGGCGCTGAAACGCGAGGGTGGAATCGTTCCCCGAAAGGATACCCGCAATCAGGGTTTTGGTCACGCCGGGTTCGATGGGCAAAACGGCCAAGATGGTGGAAACATCGTCCAAGCCATCGCGGCCGTAGAGTTCCCCCGATACGGCCGATTCCAAAAGCGGATCGACGCGGCCCACGAAATGGGCGGGGCTACGCAGGTACGCCAGTGCATCCGATCTGCGGTTCGTATTCAACATCCATTCGAGTTGGAACGCCTTCGCTTCTTGGGATTCGGGGTTGGCACGCAAGAACTCGGCCACCAACGCATCGATCTTAGAAATCGCGGTGGCATCGGGATCCAACTCGCCCGGTTTGGGCGCGGCCCAAACCTGCGCGGCGGTCGTGAGAACATCCGCATGTTTCGGGTAGTCCACCGTCAAGAGGGCGAACTGCTTCTCGGCGAGGGTTTGTTGATTCGCCGCGACTAGGAAACGGATGCGGGCTTGCCGCGCGACGCGATCGGCATCGCCGGGGGAGGTCAACCGCTTCGCAAGCGGGGTGGCCATCGGTTCGATCAATTGCCGGAGTTCCTCGGGGGGCAGCCTGCCGGGGTTAGAACGCTGCCAGTGAACCACGCGGGCACGGCCCAATTCGTAGATCGCCAAGATTTGTCGTACCGTCACTTCTTCGCGGCTCCCCGCGAGGCGGGCGAGCCAAGCCAGTTCCCACGGCGATTGATCCGCTTTCGCCAAGGCGCTCGCGGTTTCTCGGAGGTACGCCATAGCGTTGTTGTACTCCTCGGCATCGCAAGTGATGTTCGCCAGTGCGGCGAACGCCCGTGCCGTAATTTCCGCACTCGCCTTGTTATCCACCAACGGTTCGTATTTCTTGCGGGCCGCCAAGATCGCACCGGTTCGTTCCACGAGAACCGCCTCGTGGAATATCACCGCCGCTTTCGCCAGAGGTTCATTGAGGAGGCGCAATGCAGCGAGGGGCGTTTGAATTTCGGCGACCGGCGCTTCTTGCAATGCGAGGGAATCCAAAAGCGCGATCTGCAGTTCGATTTGCTTGGCCGGGGGCGTTCGCAATTCTTTTTCCACCGTGAGCGCTTGGCGAAGAATCTGAACCGTGCGCGGATCGGCGATCCGCGACGGTTCCGCAGCGCCGGGGAGTTGGGCATATAGCTTGGCAAATTTCATCGCTGCGGCGGGGCGACCCAAGGCGTACGGCGACTTGGCGAATAGGCCTTCCGCTCGTTCGATGAACGCCGCCCAACCCGCGGGATGGTGCCGGGCGAGCGTGGCGGAAGCCAGCACCAACGTTTCGATGGTACCTTCGCCCGCCTCGGCGATGGCTTGCGGAGTTCCGGCGAAGTTGCAGAGGCGTTCAAATATGGAAAGGGCATCTCCGACAACGATCCGGACTTGTGCGGGATCCTCCGAAGCCAATTCCAACGCGAATGCCGGGATCGTCGCGATGGCCCGAACATCGTGGATGCTCAAATTCTTCCATTGGTCGCCGCGTTTGGCCCGTTCCATCGCTCCGTCGGGTTGGCCCGAGATCAGCGCTCGCAATTCCTCTTGGTACGCATTGGCCCGAACCGGATCGCGCTTCCGCGCATCTTTGGATAGCCAATTGAGGATCTCGGCTTCGAGGTGGATCGAACGCCAATACGGGGCACCGGCCTTGCGGGCGGCCGCCATGTATTCCTTGGCTCGGGAAATCCGGGTGGGGTCGCGGTTCTCGTAAGTGAGCGAACCGGCTTCGCCATCGGAACCGGGTTGATCGAACTCGAACTTCGCCAGGAAGTACAGCGCCCGGGCATCGTCCTTGTTCACTTTCAACGACATCATGCAAAGTTTTTCGATCCGCAGCCATTGCATCGGCTGCATCACGAGTTCGATCCGCAGTGAATCGAGGATGAGTTCGGCGTTATCGTTCAGGCGTTCCGAAGCGCCGCGCACCATGGCCACCGCGGCGGAACGGGCCGCGAGATCGGGAATGGCGGTATAGGCCCGGTACTTTTCCCCGGTGCTGCTATCGAGGGTTTCGGGAATCGGTTGCCCGCCGACTGCCGCATCGGCGAAAGCGCGATCCCGGAGAATTCTCGCCTTCAACCAGAAGAGTTCGCCTTGGAATTGCAACCGCTCTTCGGCGGCCTTCGGGAGCAACTTGCTGCGGGTATCCAGCGTGGCGATCGCCTTTTCCGTATGCTTGGCGGCGTCATCGAACTGAACGACGGCCCCGGTGGGATCGTTGGAGGCGTAGGCGGCTTGGCCCTTTTCAAATGCGGATTTAGCGAGAGCGTACGCCCCCGGCCCGGCTTGCCGGCCGAGGTTCCAGCGGTACGTCGCATACCCCCCCGCGATCAGCGCGACGAGGATCACGAGTAACAACTTGGTGCGGTTCTTCCCGGCGGGACGGGTGCGCATGGGTATCTGTGGCAATGGCCGAGGGGGAATGGAATTGGAAGCGGCGAAACGCCACGGTCATTCTAGCTCTTGTAGGTTGGGTCGAGCCGAATTCGCTACGAGGTTGTTGTTCGTGCTCGGAAGTTGGCACACCAATCACCGCGAGACGCGACACCTCAGTTCCAATTCGGAAAAGAACGTCGGGGTCTCGCGGCGGTTGCCGTATTATTGCCACTTCCCGCAAATTCACCATGCCGTAAGGTCTGCTCGACCCAACCTACAAAACCGAACTACCCCTAACGCCGACCGACCCGCGGGCCGAGATCCATCTCGGAGTACCGGGGTCGGGCGGGGCCGAATCGGATCGCGGATGCGATCCGTTGCGACTGCGGGAACACCGAAGGGGTTCAGTTATCCCGCTTGGCTTCCGCGAGGGTGCGAACCCGCTCGGCGAGCAAGGCGACATCGAACGGCTTCTTGAAGATGTCGTCGAAACCATGCTCCTTGAGCTTCTCCGGTTCCGCTTCGTCTTCGCCGGCCAATCCGATGATGAGTGTGGCGGCGTACAATTCGATCTTGCGGAGATTCGTCACGATCTGGATCGATTCGCTGCGGCCGAGCGAAAGATCCATCACGATGGAATCGGGCGAGAAGCTGTGCGCCAAGCTCCCGGCTTGGAAGCCGCTGCTGGCGTACTCGAACTTGTAGTCGTCGTTTTCGGGCAGGAGCTCTTTCACGCGATCGTTGAAAAGCTTCTCGGTGCCGATGAGCAGCACCTTGTGCAGTTCTTCTTCTTCGAGATCCCCCAGGGGCATGCTGTGCTCCTTGAGGAAGCGAATCAGCTGCTCGCGGGGAATCCGGCGATCTTGGCTCCCGGGGATGCGATATCCCTTGAGTCGACCGCTATCGAACCATTTGGAAACGGTCCGGGGGGCAACCTTGCAAATCTTTGCGACTTGCCCGGTCGTGAACACTTTTTTCATAGCCATGGGCACTCCATTACGAACTCGCATCCCGGCGGGGCACCGGAACTGCACCGAACCCAATCCTTCGGGCCAGAGCAATTCCAACACCCCTCGCCTGCGTAGTCAGGCGGCGGGGGGCCGGGGTTGGGGGGTTCGGCAGAACCAGTCGCACGGGCCTTAGGGCTGCCGGGAATCGGCAATCTGGGGGTTTCCGTTCGGCTGCGGTGAAGGTTGCTTTGTCCGAAGATTTCATCGACCGGGGGATGCCCGCAGGATAAGTAGTTCCTGCTAAATCGGGGGATTCGGGCACTCCGGCAATTCATCCTCGTTCAGGGCGACCCTCGCACGGGGCCGAATCGGACACTCCGAGATAACCGCAATGTCTGCAATCTTCATCGAATGAGGTGCCACCCACCCTTGACGGCGAAACCGCATCTCACGAGGATTCCCGACAATCGAACGCGCCAAAGTGCCGCGCGTAACGATTGCGCAGGCTATCAACCGTTCAGAGCGGGCTTCAAGTCTCCGTGGCGGAAGTCGCTTGACTTCCGGAACCAGCTCAGCCGAAAGTCTGGCGACTTCGCAGCCACCACTCGGTTATAATGTTGGTATCTCGTCGGGAATCGCCCCCGCAACCTTTGAAAACCCGGTATCTTTGGCTCATGCAACAGATTCCCCCCAAGAAACGACTCACGCTCCCACTCTGGCAAGAAAGGTACGCTGCGCCTCTGGCCCCGATGACCGCCGCCGAAATGCACGACCGCGGCTGGGATGCGGTGGATATCGTTTTCGTCACTGGCGATGCCTACGTCGATCACCCCAGCTTCGCCATGGCGATCCTGCACCGAAGCCTAGCGCAAGCCGGGTTCCGCGTGGCGATTCTCAGCCAGCCCGATTGGAAAACCGCCGACGCCTGGCGGCAGTTCGGCAAGCCGAGGTTGTTCTTCGCTGTGAGTGCGGGGAACATGGATTCCCTCATCAACCACTACACGGCCAACAAGAAAGTCCGCAACGACGACGCCTATTCCCCCGGCGGCCGCATCGGCTTGAGACCGGATCGCGCCACGCTCGTCTACAGCCAGCGTTGCCGGGAAGCCTTCCCCGGCGTGCCCGTGATCGCGGGGGGCGTCGAAGCGAGTTTGCGCCGCCTGGCCCACTACGACTACTGGAGCGACACGGTCAAACGGTCGATCTTGCTCGACAGCAAAGCGGACATCGTTTCCTACGGCATGGGGGAAACGAACATCGTCGAGATCGCGAAGCGGTTGCAAGCGGGGCAATCGTTGAAAGATTTACGCGACCTACGCGGCATCGCCTATTCGCTCGGTGCGAAAGAATCGGAGTCGTTGAGCCTCGACGCGCAGCGGAGCGATTTCCGATACGAACAAGTGCCTTCCTTCGAGCAAGTGAAGGCCGACAAATGGCAGTTCGCCGAAGCCACGCGGCTGATCCACCACAACACCAATCCATTCAACGCCGCCGCACTGGTTCAGTTTCACGACCGTCAAGCCGTGGTTCAAACTCCTCCCGCAATGCCGCTCTCCCAAGAGGAAATGGACCGCTACTACGATCTGCCGTACACGCGAAGGCCTCACCCGAGTTACACCGAGCCGATCCCCGCGCACGAGATGATCAAAGATTCCGTGACGATCATGCGCGGCTGCTTCGGCGGCTGCACCTTTTGCAGCATCACGGCTCACCAAGGCCGGATCATCCAAAACCGTTCGCAGGAATCGATTCTCAAGGAAGTGAGGAAGATCGCCGAGGATCCCGATTTCAAAGGCATCATCTCGGACATCGGCGGGGCCACGGCGAACATGTACCGCATGCGCTGCACCCGACCGGAAGTGGAAGCGAAATGCCGGCGGCTTTCGTGCATCCATCCGGGTATCTGCAAGCTCCTGGGCACCGATCACGCCCCGACACTCGAACTCATGCGAGAATCCCGCAAGACGCCCGGTATCAAGAAAGTGCTGGTTTCCAGCGGCATCCGCATGGATTTGGCCCAACTCTCGCAGGAATACGTGGAAGAACTCGCCGAGCATCATACCGGCGGACGTTTGAAGGTGGCCCCGGAGCATACAAGCCCGACCGTGCTGAATGTGATGAAGAAGCCGAGCATCGATAACTTCGGCATCTTCGCGGAGCAATTCCACAAGGCGAGCGCGAAAGCTGGGAAGCCGAAACAACAACTCATCCCCTACTTCATCGCCAGCCACCCCGGTAGCACCATCGATGAAATGATCGACCTCGCGCTCTACCTCAAGCGCAACGGTTACCGGCCCGATCAAGTGCAGGACTTCATTCCCGCCCCGTTCGACATCGCCACGTGCATGTATTACACCGGCCTCGACCCGTTCACGAAGAAGCCCGTGACGATTGCCAAGGGTTTAAACGACCGCAAAATGCAGCGGGCCCTCATGCAGTTCTTCAAGCCGGGGAACTATTTCGAAGTGCGGGAAGCGCTCATCAAGGCTGGCCGCGGCGACCTGATCGGCGGGTGCGACGGCCTGATCCCGGCCCAACCGCCGAAGGAAGCCATCGAAGCGCGCCGGCAGAAGGCGAACGCCGGCGACCACTATCACACCGTGGCGAACCCCGCACGGGGCGAGGCTGCCGGCGAACGCGGAGCCGAGCCGGCCAAGACGGGTTATCGGCCGGGGCGGAAGACGCAGCAGCGTCGGCAGGGGAAAAGAGGTAAGCAGAAAGGTGGCGATCCGATACCGTAGCCCACGAGTTGATGCTAGAGGTGTGGCGTGCGGTCTCTCGGATTCAGAGGAGTTCGGTAAACTCCCGGAGGCGGCTGACGACCTGCGTCAGTCCCTGATTCTCAAGTGTGGCCAGCAGTTCTTCGGCGGTCTTGGGTGGATTGCGTAG
>Ga0105048_10020496_pt1 | contig 10086 bp, 6 predicted proteins | sample MAT05_FD_78382 | JGI IMG/M metagenome (GOLD analysis project Ga0105048, IMG submission 78382) | Freshwater microbial communities from Lake Fryxell liftoff mats and glacier meltwater in Antarctica - MAT-05 | ecosystem: Environmental > Aquatic > Freshwater > Ice > Liftoff microbial mat | place... | reverse complement strand
GGCGGCCTGCGCGGCGGCGAGGCGAGCGATGGGGACGCGGTAAGGCGAGCAAGAGACGTAGTCCATGCCGACCTTGTGGCAGAAGTGGACGGACTTGGGGTCTCCGCCGTGCTCGCCGCAGATGCCGATCTTGAGCTTGTCGTTGACGGAGCGGCCCTTGGCGATGCCCATCTCAACGAGGAGGCCGACGCCGTCGACGTCGAGTGAGACGAAGGGGTCACCCGGGAGGAGTTCGTGCTTGAGGTAGTCGGGGAGGAAGGTGCCGATGTCGTCTCGTGAGTAGCCGAAGGTCATCTGAGTGAGGTCGTTGGTGCCGAAGGAGAAGAACTCGGCGACGTGTGCGATCTGGTCGGCGGTGACGGCGGCGCGTGGGACTTCGATCATGGTGCCAACGGGGATATCGATGCGCTTGGTCCAGCCCTTTTCCTTCTTGACCGCCTCGATGGTGGCGAGGACCTGGGCCTTGAGGAACTCGAGTTCTTTGGCGGTGCCGACCAGGGGGATCATGATCTCGGGCATGGCCTTGATGCCGTTGGCGAGGCAGTCGAGTGTGGCCTCAACGATGGCGCGGACCTGCATGTCCTGGATTTCTGGGTAGGTGACGGCGAGGCGGCAGCCGCGGTGCCCGAGCATGGGGTTGGCCTCGTGGAGCTGGGCGACGCGTTGGCGGACCTTCTCAACGGAGATGCCCATGAGCTTGGCGAGCTCGGCCTGGGGCTTGTCCTCGTGCGGGACGAACTCGTGCAGGGGCGGGTCGATGAGGCGGATAGTGACGGGGAGGCCCTTCATGGCGGTGAAGATGCCGACGAAGTCGTCGCGCTGGTAGGGCAGGAGCTTGAGGAGGGCCTTCTTGCGCATGTCGAGGCTGTCGGCGAGGATCATCTCGCGCATGGCACGGATGCGGTCGCCCTCGAAGAACATGTGCTCTGTGCGGCAGAGGCCGATGCCTTGTGCGCCGAACTCACGGGCCTTGCGTGCGTCGTTGGGGGTGTCGGCGTTGGTGCGGACGTCAATGGTGCGGTACTTGTCGCTCCAGCGCATGACGGTGGCGAAGTCGCCGCCGAGCTTCTCGGGCTCGATGGTGGGGATGACGCCGAGGAAGACCTGTCCGGTGGCGCCGTCGATGGAGAGCGTGTCTTCGCGTGTGAGGGTTCTGCCGCCGACTTTGAGCGTGCCGGCCTTGACGTCGATGTGCATCTCGCCTGCGCCGACGACGCAGGGCTTGCCCCAGCCGACGGCGACGACGGCGGCGTGGCTTGAGCGGCCGCCGGTGGCGGTGAGGATGCCGGTGGCGGAGTGCATGCCCTCGACGTCCTCGGGGCTGGTTTCGTCACGGACGAGGATGACCTTCTCGCCAGCGGACTTGCGTTCGACGGCCTCGGCGGCGGTGAAGGCGATCTTGCCCACGGCGCCGCCCGGGCTGGCGGGGATGCCCTCGCAGACGACGGTGGCGGTCTTGCGCTTTGCGGGGTCGAACATGGGGATGAGCAGCTGGGTGAGGTCGCCGGCGGGGATGCGCAGGACGGCTTCCTTCTCGGTGATCAGGCGCTCTTTGACCATGTCGCAGGCGATCTTGACGGCGGCGGCGCCGGTGCGCTTGCCGGTGCGGGTCTGAAGCATGTAGAGCTTGCCCTGCTCGATGGTGAACTCGATATCTTGCATGTCCTTGTAATGCTTTTCGAGCTTGGTCTTGATCTTGTGGAGCTCGTCGTAGACACGCTTGTTCCACTTGGGCATCTCGTCGATGAGTTTGGGGGTGCGGATGCCGGCGACGACGTCTTCACCCTGTGCGTTGATGAGGAAGTCGCCGTAGAACTTGTTCTCGCCCGTGGCGGGGTTGCGAGTGAAGCCGACGCCGGTGCCACAGTCTTCGCCCATGTTGCCGAAGGCCATGACCTGGACGTTGACGGCGGTGCCCTTGAGGCCTGCGATGCCCTGGATGCGCCGGTAAGAGATGGCGCGGTCGCCATTCCAGGACTTAAAGACGGCCTCGATGGCAAGCTCGAGCTGCTTGTGCGGGTTCTGGGGGAAGACCTCGCCGATGTGCCTACGGAAGACTTCTTTGTAGGCTTCGCAGAGCTCGACGATGCCGTCAGTGGGGACCTGGTTGTCGCTCTCGGCCTTGTACTTGGCCTTGATGTGCTTGAAGGCGTCCTCGAATTTATGGTGGGGTATGCCCATGACGACATCACCGAACATGTTGATGAGTCGGCGGTAGGCGTCGTAGGCGAAGCGTTTGTTCTTGGTGAGCGTGGCGAGGCCCTCGACGGCGACGTCTGTCAGGCCGAGGTTGAGGATGGTGTCCATCATGCCGGGCATGGAGACGGCGGCGCCTGAGCGGACGGAGAGCAGCAGCGGGTTGTCGGGTGAACCGAAGCTCTTGCTCGTCTCTTTCTCCAGCATGGAGATGTACTTTTTGACCTCATTCATGAGGCCGACGGGCAGTCGCATGCCTGCGCGGTAGTAGGCGTCACAGGTCTCGGTGGTGATGGTGAGGCCCGGGGGCACGGGCAGGCCGATGACGCACATGTCGGCGAGGTTGGCGCCCTTGCCGCCGAGGAGCTGCTTGAGCGAGGCGTCGCCGTCGACGCGGGTCTTGCCAAAGTAATAGACCATCTTGTGAGCCTGGAGCTTGCTAGGCGTGGCCTTGCCGGTGATCTGGATTTTTTCGGTGATGGGCTTGGCGTGCGCGCCGTTGGCGGAGCCGTTGAGTGCGGCGCGGGCGGGGACCTTCTTGGTCGAGGAGGGGGACGGCATGAGAGCTCCTTGGCGGGACAACAGATCAGGGTGGCCGGCGCGCGTGGGCGGCTGGCGTGCTAACTTCGTCGTTGGTTGGCTGTGCATGTTCCCACACGGTGCGGGGTTGTGCGCAGGCCCGAAGTTTGGGCCTCTTGGCCGGAACGTCGGGCCGGCATTTTAGGACGTTGGGTGCTCCGGTTCGAGCCCCGGGGGCGTTGGGCGCGGGTGTTTGCCGGGTTGGAGGGCGCAGAGGGGGTGAAATCGGTCAGAAAATGTGGGTTTGGGGGGCGGGGATTCTGCGGAAAGGTTGCGTCCGGGGCTAAAACAGGGGCCGAACGTTCGGGGCGTTGGGCGGCACGCCCGGCGGCGGACAAAGATGCGAGCTTGAGTGAGCTGAACCAATCGCGGCAAGTCGGCGCGGGTGTGCCGGTGGGTGGCGGCGGGCTTACGCGCGGGGCGGTTGTAGCGTGCGATTGGCTATTGGGTGCGGCGAGCTCGCCGGTGGTGGTGCTGACATCAGGCGATGAGCATGACGCTGGGCGGTGGACGATTATTGCGGAGCCGACGGCTGCGCACGTGGGGTTGACGCCGCCGCTGGAGGGGTCGGGCGTGCGAGTGGGCGTAGGAGTGGGCGCAGGAGTGATGTGTGGCGGGGCTAACGCGGCGGGCTTGCCGTTTGTGGGTGGGTGGGTTGGTGTGCTGGGGTATGAGCTTGGCGGATTGATCGAGCCAAGGGTCGGCGCGGGGATTGGCGGTATTGCAGGTGAGGGGTTGTGGCTGCGGTGCGCGTCGGCGCTGGTGATTGATCGTGATGGGACGGCCATGGGCGTGGGCCCGAACCCGCCGCGGCTGGGCGCGGAAGTGGGCGCGGACGGGCGCGCGGAAGGGGGCGCGCGATTTGCGTGCGGCGAGCTGACGAGCGCTACGGGTGAGGCGGGGTATGTGACGGGGGTGCGTCGTGTGCTGGAGGCGATTGGCGCGGGGGACGTGTATCAGGCGAACCTGACGCACGTGCTGGGCGGGACGTTTGCGGGCAGCGCGCGTGGGCTGTTTGTGCGGCTGCTGCGTGCGGCGCGGCCGTGGTATGGGGCGTATGTAGAAGTGCCGGGGCGCGCGGTGGTCTCGGCGAGCCCTGAGCTGTTTTTGAGCGTGGAGCGGGGTGGGCGTGGGAGTGTGGATGGGGGTGGTGGGGGTGGGGCTGCGGACGGAAGCTGGGTGGTGCGGACGCGCCCGATGAAGGGGACGCGGTCGCGTGCGGAAGATATTGGCGAGCTGCTGGGTAGCGCAAAGGAGCGCGCCGAGTTGACGATGATCGTGGACTTGATGCGGAACGACTTGGGGCGGGTGTGCGAGGCGGGGAGCGTGCGCGTAGAGGTGCCACGGGGGGTGGAAGCGCACGCGGGGGGCGGGATTTTTCAAGCCACTGCGCAGGTGCGTGGCGTGCTGCGCGAGGGCGTGGGGCTTGAGGGGCTGCTGCGGGCGACGTTCCCGCCTGGGAGCGTGACGGGGGCGCCGAAGGTGCGGGCGATGGAGCTGATCAGGTCGCTTGAGCCGGTGCCGCGCGGGGTGTATTGCGGGGCGATTGGGTATGTGAGTGACTGCGGGCGAGCGCAGTTCAGCGTGGCGATCAGGACGGCGGAGGTTCGCGGGGCGCACGAGCGCGGGGTGTTTGCGCCTGGGGGCGAGCTTCGGTATGGGGTCGGCGCGGGGATCGTGGCCGACAGTGACCCGGGCAGCGAGTGGCGCGAGACGCTGGCGAAGGCGGGCGTGCTGCGTAGTGCGCTGGGGGTTTAGAGGCCGGCGTTTAGAGCTGAGATTTAGGGCTGGGTGTTGGCCTGTGTGTTGGGCGTGTGGTTGCTCGCGACGCGGGCGATGGCGCAGACGGCGAAGGCGACAAGCGTGCCGCCGACGAGCTGCCAGGGCCAGGCGAGCGGTGCGTGGCCGGTGGGGGTTGGTGCGGGGACGCTGACTGTGCCCAGGAGGATGACGGTGAGTGTGCCGGCGGGCAGGGCGATAAGGCCTGCGAGCGGCGGGAGTTTGCGGAAGGCGACGGCGGCGAGAAAGACGCCTGCGAGACCGGCGTAGGCGTAGATCATCACGGACATTGCGAAGTCGATGATCGAGAGGTTGCCTGCGCGGTGCCAGAGGACGCAGAGGGCGGCGAAGCCGGCCATAAGCAGGCCGATGACCAGGATGGCGACGCGTCCGGCGCGGACGGCTTGCGCGTCGGTGGTGCGTGGGCGCAGTGGGCGGTAGAGGTCGGTGATGAAGCTGCTGGCCATGGCGTTGAGCGAGCTGTTGATTCCGGCGGGGCCGGCGGCGAGCACGCCGGCGAGCATGAGGCCGGCGACGCCCGCGGGGCTGTGGGCGAGTGCGAACAAGACGAGCAGGCGGTCGTCGGCGATGGGTGCGGCGGCGGGGTTAATGAGGCTCGGATCGAGCTGGCGAAAGTAGCTTGAGAGCAGCAGGCCCAGGGTGACAAAGCCGGCGACGACCGGGAGCGTGACGGCGACGGCGCTGAAGAGCAGCGAGCGTGTGGCGTGGGCGGCGGACTTGCAGGCGAGCAGGCGCTGGGTGAGGTCTTGGTCCATGGCGAAGAAGGCGAGGTTGAGCAGCGCAACGCCGGTGATGGCGGTAAGCGGTGTGAAGGTGCGCCAGAGGTCGGCGGAGTCTGTGAGTGGGCCCAGGATGATGAGCGGCGCGTTGGCGGGGCGATCAAGGGCGCTGTGGAGGGCTTCGAGCGTGGTGCCGGGGAGGCGGTTGAGCACTACGAGTGTGATGACGGCGAGTGCGCCGAGGTAGACGGCGACTTGGACCACGTCGGTCCAGATGGCGCCGCGTGCGCCGCTGGCAATGGTGAACAGGGCGCCAAAGAGCATGAAGGCGGCGACGGCGATGAGCAGGCCGTGGGGCGTGACTTCGCCGGTGAGGGCGAGGCAGAAGGGCACGGCACCGATGTAGACGCGAGCGCCGGAGGCCATGAGGCGTCCGAGCAGGTACCAGGCGCTGGCGAGGCGGCGTGTGCCGGGGCCGAAGGCGAGCTCAAGGAGTTGATAGGGCGTTTGTAGGTTGAGGCGGTAGTAGGTTGGCAGGAAGACCAGGCAGGTGACGAGCGCGGCGAGGATGACCCCGAGGTTGCCCAGCAGATAGCGGAGGTCGCCGCTGGCACCTTGCTGGGGAGCGCCAAGGAAGGTGGCGGCGCTCTGGGCGGTGGCGAGGATCGAGAGCGCGACGGCCCAAGTGGGCATGGAGCGCGAGGCGAGGAAGTACTCGCGGGCGGGGCTCGTGGAGGTAGTGGTGCGGGCGTTGGCGGCGCGGCGGCGGGCGCGCAGGGCCAGAACGATACCGGTGGCGATGAGCAGGAGGAGGTAGCCGACGAGGACCAGGACGTCGGCGGTGCGGAGCGCGGGCATGAACAAGAGTGTGGCGAGCGGGAGGTACGAAAGCAAGGGGAGGGGAGGCGGAAGCGCAGAGCGAGCGCGCCGGTGAGAGGGCGGAGGATCAAGAGAGGCAATGGGCAACGGGCGCGAGGGGTCCTGACGTGCCGATGTGCGCATGTGCAGGTGTGCAGCAGTGCGTTAGGCCAGGACGCGGTCGATGGCGGCGAGCACGGTTTGTGTCGCGATGCGGTCGATGCGGCAGCGTTGCGGGTGGTCGTCGGCGACCTCGCTGGGCGGGAGCGTGGGGTCAGCGACGAGGACGACTTCGCGTGGGACGCCGGGGCGTGTGAAGGCGTCGGGGAGGGTCGTCCAGCGCGGGTCGGTGGGGCCGAAGAGGGTGACGCAGGGTGTGGCGAAGGCGGCTGCGACGTGTCGTGGGCCGGTGTCGTTGGTGACCATGAGGCGTGCGTCGCGGGTCAGGGCTTTGAGCGAGCCGATGGTGCCGCCGAGGTCAGGCAGGCTGGCGACCAGGTGCGCGTGGGCGGGCTGATTAAGGGTGATGGCCTGTGCGATCAGCGCGCAAAGGTTGCGATCGGAGGGCGCGACGTTGATGAGCACGCGGAGGTTGTGCTTGGTGATGAGGTGGTGCGCGGCGGCGGCGAAGCGTTCGACAGGCCAGCGTTTGGCGGGGTTGTTGCCGCCGGGGTTGAGCAGGGCGTAGGGCAGGGGCTTGCTGGCGTGGTTGAGCAGCGCGGCGCGGGCGAGGATGTCTTGCGCGAGCTGGTCTTGGGTGCGGGCGGTGCCGAGCTCGAGGGCGATGGGCGGGTCTGAGAGCTGGGGGACGAGGCGCTCGCCGGCGATAAGGGCGAGCAGGAGTTCGTGGGCGGCTATGAGGTAGTAGTCGACGGCGGAGACGGGGGCCCAGGCGGCGTCAGCGCCGACGCCCGGCCTCAGGCGTCTGGCGGGCTGGAGCTTGTGGGTCAGGAGCATGCCGCGGCCGTCGCGGTCATAGCCGACGCGCAGCTCAATGCCCGCGAGGCGGACGGTGATGGCGCTGGCGAAGGAGTTGGGCAGGATGAGTGCGGCGTCGAGCTTCATCGGGCGCAGGCGGCCGGCGACCTTGGCGGGGCCGAGGGTGGTGCGGGTGTCGGCCTCAATGACTTCGTCAAGGAGGTGCTCGGAGCCGGCGAGGAGTTCGGCGGCACCTGGGCGGCCGAGGCCGACGATGATGCTCTTGGGCAGGTGATGGCGAAGCAGGGCCATGGCGGGTGTGGCCATGACGGTGTCACCAACCCACGAGGGCAGGTGGATCAAGATGCGCGGGGCGGTGAACATCGGGGTGCAGGGTGTGAGCGCGGGGGGCTGATCGCGGGAGGCTGAGTGTGGGGCGTTGGGCGTGGGGTCAGGCGCGGGAGGGGGTCAGGATAACGGGCTGGCGGCGGCGATGTGGCGTGCGGCGTCGACGACGCTCGGGCAAGTCAGGCCCCAAGGCAAGGGCTGCGGCGCAGGGCCGCGCGTTAGCAAGATGCAGCGTTTGAGCGCGAGGCCCGCGGCGGCGGCGGCCTGCAGATCGCGTGCTTTGTCGCCCACGGCCCAGCTCTGTGAAAGGTCGAGATGAAGCTCGCGGGCGGCGGCGAGATACATGCCGGGCTCGGGCTTGCGCCAGGGGTGATCGGTGTTGAAAGGGGGCGTGTGCCCGCTGGAGGCGAAGGGGCAGTAGTAGCAGGCGGCCAGGGTTACGCCGTGAGGAAGAAGATGGGCGCGGAGGGCGTCGTTGGTGGCTTCGACGTCATGGAGTGTGCCCATAGCGCGGGAGACGCCGCCTTGGTTGCTGATGACCACCAGCGGGTAGCCGAGGGCGGCGAGGCTGCGCAGCGCGGGGCCGACGCCCGGGAGGAGTTTGACGCGTGCGGGGATAAGCAGGTCACCTGGGACGCGGAGGTCGGCGGTGGTGCCGTCGGTATCGATAAGGGTGTCGTCCCGGTCAAGGAAGACCGCGGGTATGGGGTTGGGTGTGGGCATGGGGTTGCTAGTTGGAGGCTAGACGTGGGTGCGTGTGGAGGGGGGAGTGGGTGGCGAGATGCGGAGGGTGGGGTGGGGGCGGTGGTGCCGCGGCGCTATTGTGGGTGCATCTATGGAAGGACTGCTACTTTGGGGCCTGCTGCTTCTGGGCGTGGCGCTGCTGATTGTGCTGGTGGACCTGTTCGTGCCCACGGGGGGGCTGCTGGCGATCACGTCATTGACGGTGGCGATCGCGGGGGTAGTGTGCCTGTTCCTGCATGACACGCGGTGGGGCCTGGCGGGGACGGGGCTGGTGCTGGTGGGTGGGCCAGCGCTGTTTGCGCTGGGTATCAAGGTGTTTCCGCACACGCCGATGGGGCGAAAGTTGATCTTGGGCGGCGAGGAAGCGGACGAGCGGCCGCCGCCGGCGGCGGACCCGATGTTGGCGCTGCTCGGGCGAGAGGGCGTAGTGGTGACGGACCTTCGGCCTGTGGGCGTGGTGCGGATTGACGGTGTGAAGCACGACGCGGTAAGCCAGACGCGGCTGGTCCGCGCGGGCGAGGGCGTGCGGGTGGTTTCGGTCGAGGGGCCGACGCTCAAGGTGCGGCCCGTGGCGTGAGTGTCGGAAGCTATACTGCGTGTGAGGCGTGCGGGCGCGGGGTGAGTCCTGCGTTCGGCGGTTCTCGCGGAGTGTGAAGGCATGGGCAACATCATTTGGATCGTGGCTGGCGTGGTCGGGGTCATCATTGTGCTGGTGCTGATCTTTGTGGTCGGCCAGTTCATCAACCTGTACATCCAGGCGCTGTTCAGCGGCGCGCGGGTCGGGATAATCGAGCTGTTCGGGATGAAGCTGCGGAAGGTGGACCTGCGGACGATCGTGTACTCGCGGATCCGTGCGGTGAAGGCGGGGCTGGACACGCCGACGAACAAGATCGAGACGCACTATTTGGCGGGCGGTCGGGTGCCGCAGGTGATCAGCGCGCTCATCGCGGCGCAGGGCGCGCGGATCCCTTTGACCTGGGACATGGCGTGCGCGATCGACCTTGCGGGCCGCGACATCTTTGACGCGGTGCAGACGAGCGTGAACCCGAAGGTGATCGACTGCCCGCCGCGGAGCAGCGACCGGCAGACCATCGACGCGGTGGCGCAGGACGGGATCCAGCTGAAGGCCAAGGCGCGCGTGACGGTGCGCACGAACCTTGCACGGCTGATCGGCGGCGCGACCGAGGAGACGATCATCGCCCGCGTTGGCGAGGGCATCGTGACGACCATCGGCTCGGCCAAGACGTACAAGGAAGTGCTGGAGAACCCGGACAACATCTCCAAGACGGTGATGGCCAAGGGGCTTGACGCGGGGACGGCCTTCGAGATCCTGTCGATCGACATCGCGGACATCGACGTGGGCGAGAACATGGGCGCGCAGCTTCAAAACGCGCAGGCCGAGGCGGACAAGAAGCGGTTCCAGGCCGAGGCCGAGAAGCGCCGTGCGCTGGCGATGGCGCTCGAGCAAGAGAACAAGGCGAAGATCGAGGAGAACAAGGCGCTGGTGGTGCTCGCGGAGGCGGAGATCCCCAAGGCGATCGCGCACGCGTTCAACAGCGGCCAGCTTGGGGTCATGGACTTCTACCGGCTCAAGAACGTGCAGGCTGACACGCTGATGCGCAGCGCAATTGCGGCCAGCGGGACGCAGTCGGCGGGCGATCGCGGGCCGCTGAGCTGAGTGGGGCTGAGGGCTAAGTGAAGCTCTAGGTTCAGCGAAGCTATGGGCTGAGCAAGGCGATGAGCTGAGCTAGGCGTTGAGCTAAGCGGAGCTGGGTGGGCGTGGTCGGGGGTCCGGGATGTTTGCCGGTGCGCGAGGGCCGCAGCCTGCGTGGGTACGCTCGGCCTATGGCGACCCAGTGTGGCGTTCTTGGTGCTGACGGCTGTTTGGGCGGGTGGGTGATCGCGCGGCTGGATGGGGGTGGCC
>Ga0105048_10020494_pt1 | contig 10086 bp, 6 predicted proteins | sample MAT05_FD_78382 | JGI IMG/M metagenome (GOLD analysis project Ga0105048, IMG submission 78382) | Freshwater microbial communities from Lake Fryxell liftoff mats and glacier meltwater in Antarctica - MAT-05 | ecosystem: Environmental > Aquatic > Freshwater > Ice > Liftoff microbial mat | place... | reverse complement strand
TGAAGAAGAATTTAATCGTTTGTTAACTGAACAAAAAAATCGTTCACGTGCTGCAACCTCTGTTGATACGGATGACTGGATATTAATTGAAAAGAATAAAAAATCATCAGACAACAACGTTGCCGAAACTGAATTTGTTGGATATGACAAAAAAGGACGTAAAGCTAGGTTAGAATATAAATCTAAAATTATTCGTTACCGAAAAGTGAAAACAAAAAACAAAGAACAATTTCAAATTGTATTAGACAGAACTCCTTTTTATGCGGAAAGTGGCGGACAAGTTGGTGATGCGGGAACCATTGACAACATTAATGAAAGCATTCACATTACCGATACTAAAAAAGAAAGCGGGGTGATTATTCATTTCTGTAATAAACTTCCTGAAAACATGGAAGCAAGTTTTGTAGCAAAAGTTGATACAAAGAAACGTACACTTACAGAAAACAACCATAGCGCGACTCACTTATTGCATGCGGCTTTACGTCAAGTATTAGGAACACATGTAGAACAAAAAGGAAGTTTAGTAAATGATGACTATTTGCGTTTTGACTTTTCTCATTTTTCAAAAATAACTGATGAACAGTTAGCTCAAATCGAAAAAATAGTCAATACAAAAATTCGCGAAAACATTGGGAGCAACATTCAACAAATGAGTATTGATGACGCTAAAAAAACTGGCGCCATGGCATTGTTTGGCGAAAAATATGGTGATGTGGTTCGTGTTGTTGAATTTGACAAAAATTATTCAATTGAATTATGTGGAGGAACGCACGTTAAAGCAACTGGACAAATTGGATATTTTAAAATCATTTCTGAAAGTGCTGTAGCAGCTGGCATTCGTCGTATTGAAGCGGTAACTGCTGTAAAAGCTGAAGAGTTTTTCGAAAATCAAATTGCGACATTAAATGAAGTTAAAGCCTTATTAAAAAATAATAAAGACGTCGTAAAAAGCTTGAGTAATTTAGTGGAAGAAAACAACGACCTTCAAAAACAGCTACAATCTTTATTAAGAGAAAAAGCACAAAGCATTAAGCAAACGTTGCTATCTAAAGTCATTGCTAAAAATGGTATTAACGTGATTGTTGAACAAATTACTTTTGACAGCGCTGAAGAAATAAAAAATATGTTATTTGAAATTCGCAATCAAGTTGAAAATTGTGTATGCGTGATTGGTGCTGAAGTGAAAGGAAAACCAAGTATTTCGGTTATTATTGATGATAATTTAGTGAAAGATAAAAACTTAAATGCTGGAAATATCATTCGTGATTTAGCGAAAGAAATAAATGGAGGCGGTGGTGGTCAGCCATTTTATGCGCAAGCTGGCGGTAGTAAATTAGAAGGCTTAAATGCAGCTTTGGAAAAAGCAAAAAGTTTGTTTAATTAAAAACGGGACTAAATATTAATATCTAAACCATCAAAAGTGATTTAGATATTTGTTTTTCGCTTTTTTTCGAAATTTCAGCCTTCCGAAAACTTGTTCACTCATTTAAAACTGAGTTTCACCAAATTAAAACGCTATTTCACTCGGTCACTGAAATAATAATTCGTTTGACTTTCAGAGGGTTACCTTTTTTAGTGATTTTATTTCAACTTTATATGTAACTATTTTATCGTTTTTGCATTATAAGGTACTAATGCTTTAATACGCAGCTTATTTATGGAATATCCACTACAATACCACCATACAAATGAAATGTTGCTCAGCGAGCAACACATTATTGAAGCTGCTAAACAAGATCCTGAAAACTTTGGGCCATTGTACGACAAATATTACAAACAAATATTTGGTTATGTGTACCAACGATTGAATTGTAAAGACACCGCATTTGATTTAACTGCGCAAGTGTTCTTAAAAGCATTAACGAACATTCCAAAATACGAATATCAAGGCGTACCTTTTGGAAGCTGGTTATATCGCATAGCTCACAACGAACTCATGGTACTATTAAAAAAAAACAGTAAGCTTAGAACGGTGAGCGCAGATATTAGTGACCTAAGAAATATTTGTGAAGAGGTACAAGAAGAATATATGGAACAATACAAAAATGTATTGATGAATGTTATTAAAGATTTGCCTGAACATGAATTGCAACTTATTGAACTACGTTTTTTTGAAAAAAGGGCCTTCAAAGAAATTGCAGAGATATTAAACTTAACAGAAACAAACGCTAAGGTAAAATTATATCGTATACTTGAAAGAGTAAAAAAAACATTGACAAAAAAATTAAGATAATGGGAACAAAATTTAATATTGACAGAAAACCAGTACCGGACGAAGAAATAAACTCACATAAAGATTTTGGTGAACTAGTTAAAAAATTTAAAAAGCAAAGCATTGAAAAAGCAAAGAGTGATGCTAGTTTTTTAAAGAATAAAAAGGCTACCTATTCGACTATTATAGCAGGAGTAGCCGTTATTTGTACCGTTACCTATTTCTCAGTATTCAAAAAACAACCACCAAAAGAAAGTGCTCATGAAAAAATAGTTACTTCGCAAAAACAAAGTGCAAGCACTCCTAATACCAAGCTTAATAAAGCTTTTATAGCACCTCCCGTGTCTAAATTAAATGTTCCGTACACTTCCTATCATCTAAAAGCAGAGGAAGGTGCCACGTTAAAACACAAATCTAATTCAAAAATTAGTATTCCTAAAAAAGCTTTCGTTAATAAACAAGGTGAGGCTATTATTGGTGATGTAGAAATTAAATACAGAGAATTTCATAACCAGGCAGATATAATTGCAAGTGGAATTCCGATGACTTATGATAGCGCAGGCGTTCGAACTACTTTAGAAAGCGCAGGGATGATTGATATCAGAGGTTATCAAAATGGAGAGCCTGTTTATATTAACCCTAAAAAACAAATCACTGTTGAATTTCAATCCGAACATACTGCCGATAAATATAATATGTATGTATTAGATACGGTCGCTAAAAATTGGGTGTATGTGGGTAGAGATAATTCATTGAAGGGACTTGAAAGACATCAGGGAGAAAAGGGATTGAAGGGACAAAAACCAGCCGAAAATTCAGTTGTAGGAAAAGTAGAATCACCAAAAACAGTTGAGCTTCAAAAACAATTAGAGGCAATTCCTCCAAAAATTGAAAATGAAAAAGTAGTTTATACCAAAAAGGTAAATCAATTACCAAAAGCGTCGGTTCCAAATAAACCTGCAAAAGCTGTTACTGGCAGACCACAGTTTGAGTTGGATGTCAACTATAAAGAATTTCCTGAACTAGAAGCATTTAAAAATGCCGTATTTGAAGTAGGAACTGAAAATAAAAATTTCAGTTCGAAGTTAGCAGAGATAACCTGGAGTAGCGTCGATATATCAGAAGGAACAGTAAAAGGGAAAAATTATTTATTGACCCTCAAATTAAGAGAGCAAGTTGAAAAACTTATTGTGTATCCTGTATTAACTGGCGCCAATTACGATCAGGCTTTAAAATTGTATGAAACAAAATTCAGCGACTATAAATCGATTATTGCTAAACGTGAGGCAGAACAAAAAAAATTAAAAGAAGAATTTGAAGCCAAACAGGCTGCGTTTATTGCAGAACAAAAAGCGATAACTAAACAAATGATTGAAGAAAAAATGCGTTGGCTAAAAGAGCAAGAAGGGATTTTAAATAAACAATTTCAATCCATTGATAATGAAGAAAAAGTAAAACGAATTTTTATGGTAAGTAGCTTTGGTATTAGCAATTCTGATTGTCCAACGAGTATGCCACAAGGAGAAAGTATGAGTCCGATATTTACCGTTAATAATAATGGAACTTTTATTAAGGCAGAGCATATATACTTAGTTTGTCATAGTAAAAATGTGGTTTATAACTTTTATAATCCAACAATTTCTTATAATCCAAAGGATACTTATAGCTTATGTGTTTTATCAAACGGCAAACTGTATTTATGTGATAAAATACAATTAGGAATTTGTTTTACTAATAAACAAAATAAAATCCCTTTAATAGAATTAAATACAGACGTAAACGATGCGTATGAATTTAAGAAAGCATTAGGTATATAGGCAAACCTTGAATTAACTGTAAATTGCAAGTATTGCTGTGTATAGAATATGCGTTGCCTCTGGTTACCCGACCAAGTAGTATGATACAAATTTCAATCATAATAATTAATTAATATGTATATAACAATAAATTATTAATTTTAGCAGAAATTTTTTTGTGATTGGTCGTATTAAGTTGCTCTCATTAGTAAGAATTGAATGAAGTATTTTTGTAACAATATATTTTTGTTTAGTCTTTTGCTATTAAGCATTAGAGTATTAGCTCAAGATACTATCCAAGTTAGATTGCAAGACTCTGTGGCGTCTAAAAACCCAGCACCATTTATTGAACCAATGAGTGTTTTACCAATTGAAAAGCCGGAATTTTCTCCCCCAGTTTCAGTACCGACGCTTACAAATAAAATACCCACCATACCCAAAGCAAATTTACCTACGCTTAACCTTACTAAAGATAGTTTACCGTCTTTGCCGTTCGATAAGAAACTTATAAAACCAGATATTAAGAATAAACTTAAACCAAACACATTACAAAAAAAAGCACGCTCTGTTCTTGCACAAAATTCAACACATGGCACTATCAGTATTTGTGACGATTATGGCGTGGTGCCATTTATAAGCTCTGTGACTGGCCCCGTAAACTATTTTCATGCAGAAGGAAACGCCGCACTTAAGGTTTTCACCTTTCCATTCAATGCAAGCTTCTATTACTCAGACAAGCGAAGTTTAACAGGTTTAAACAATTATTTTCGTTTCACATTTGATCCCAAACAATACCAACAGGACTTAAAAGATAAACTATTAAATAAACAACAAGAAGCTAAAGACCAATTAATTTCAAGCTATTCTCAAAAACAACTTCTAAACGAAAAACTAATCAAATTAAAATCCTTAGATCTATCCCACATAAAAAAACTAAGCCTCGATAAAATAGATAACCCAATAGGCATTGAAGTTCCAGACATAAATAAAAACATACATATTAAAGGCAACTTGCCAAGTTTACCTAATGACCTGTTAAGACCAGACAGTAAATTAGATTCATTGAATATGTTCGATAACAAAAACATTCCTGATAGTCTAAATAAAACATCCTATTCTCAAGAACAAGTAGATAGTATTAGCAATGAAATAAAAAAACATGAAGCAGAAATAAAAGAATACGAAACAAAAATTAAAGATCAAACTAAAACACTCGAAGATCTTCAATCACCAGAAAGCACATTAAAAAATGGGAAATCCTTAGGAGAAAGTAAGCTTAAAAGTAAGCTTACTAATTATATGCAAGGAGTTAAGAAGATGGAAATAGGCATGTGCTACCCCGATTACAGTACTTTTTTAATAAATGGCACCGCCTTAAAAGGCATAAATGTAGAATATGAGAAAAATGGCTTTTACTTAGCGTTTACTTATGGTAAAACAGTTTCTAATTTGCTGATGACAAATAATGCCCTACAAAACCAACTTATTAATAAGCAAAATTTGTTCAACTATTTTGATTTTAATTCAGTAAACGACACAAGAAAAATTACAGCCATTAAGTTTGGTTATGGAAAAAAAGATAGCACACACGTTTACTTTGGCTTTTTATTTGGAAGCGGTTTACCTAGCTATTTTACCAATCCATCCACTTCCGCCACAGGATATAAAAGAGGCGTTGTTCCAGACAAAAACTTTGTGATGGAAATAGACCGTAAATACATCATTAACAAACGAAGTTCCTTAGATTTTATTTATGGACGATCCTCCCTCCAAACAACAAGTCAGTACTTAGTCAAAGAAAATAATAACACTACTATTTTTCAAGACAATAATAGCAATGCCTTAATGGTTAAATATTCGCTAAAACTTTTAAAAACAAAAACAAATTTGTCGGCAACAGGAAGATATATAGAGCCATTTTTTAAAAGCTTTGGACTTGGCTTTATGAGATCAGATAATTTAAGAGGAGAGATAAAAGTAGAACAACCTTTAGGCAAAAAAGTAAACCTAAAAGTTTTTTATCGCCGAGATGAAGACAACCTACTAGCCCTATACAATTTCAAAACAGTGTTACAAACTGCCGGAGCAAAAATTCAGATTAAGATAAAAAGAAACCTTAGCGTTCAGTTAGGCTACAACCCCGTCTTGCAAAAAGTAACAACCAAAGATAATACCTATAACTTAAAAAGCATGAATAGTATAACCAATGTACTTATTACATATAACCCTACTATTAAAGGAGTAAGCACACTATTCAATTTCATGTACAACCACTACCAACTTACATCGCAGGAAAAGCCAGTCGTATTTGAAAACATTATGATTACCAACTTGACACAATTTAAAAAATCATTTACCAATAACCTTACAGCAGGATGGCTTAAAACAAATAATCAAGACTCCTTAAGCAACAAAACCTGGATTTTTTGTGATGAGTTAAGCTACAAAACTCAAAAAGGCGGACAATTTAGTATAGGCATTAAGCCAGCATATACTCTTCATGCAGGTTGGCAATACGGTTTTCTAGCCAAAGTAGGAGTTCCCCTTTCACGTCTCATAAATATTGAATTAAGTGGAGAAAAATTAGTGGTGGGCGATATGAATACTAATTTAATATTAAATAATGATCAAATTAAAAAGTTCCCTTACTTCTGCAATGCAAAAGTGACCATCAATTGGTAGGAAACAAGACACGAATCCAAAAACATTAGATTAAATGATTGTCGTTTGCGAATTCCCAACTCGGTTTCCTAAAAATTAATTATTTGAAAACTAACATGTTAAATTATTAGACAAGGTTGATAGAATAAATTCACATTAATTTAATACTAAATTCACATAAAAAATTTGTTAAAAAGAAAAATGATATTACATTTGACATTTTTAATCTAAAAAAAAACACGCTATATCGATTATTTAATAAATAAAAAAAGGATGGAAAAGACATTAAATTATTTTAAAATCACTTGTTTGCTTTGTATTTTAACATGTTCTTTTTCAGCGATAAAAGCCCAAGTAAGTATAGTAAACGCTAATATAAGCGCCTATAACATTTCCCCTAATTCATTAAGCGATGTCAATATTTTAAATACAGGAAAAAGCGTTCAAGCAACCTTGCAAACAAGTCTATATAATTCCTCACACGAGTTAATAATGACCGTTACAACTAGCCCCTTTACTCTTCAAAATGGTTTAAACAATTCATCATCCCTTCGCTATACCATAGCAGGCACTCAATATGGATCAACCAATCAGGCTGAATACATAAAAAAGGCACATGTGCTTCCATCTGGGTTATTTTCTTATTGCATTAAAGTATTACCCGCAGGCACTTATTTTGAAGCAGAAGAATATTGTCAAGAAATAGAGTCCGACATATCAACGTTTCTTTTATTAGTAAATCCATCAGACAAAGATACCATTGACACTCCCAATCCTAATTTAATATGGAATCACAGCGAACCATTTAACCTATTAGGCTCAGGCGAATCATTTCGCATGGTCGTAGCAGAACTATCTGCTGATCAAAATGCAGAAGCAGGCATTAATGTTAACACGCCCATCCTTTTAAAAAACAATTTACGCGAACACATGGTATCCTATCCCGTTAATAACAAAGCACTAGTACTAGGAAAAAGATACGGATGGCAAGTACAACAAATGAGCAATGGCAGAATCATTAATAAATCAGAAGCATGGGAGTTTACATTGCGCATCCCTCGACACACAACCGACATAAAATATTTTACACTTCAACGAAAGCTAGATGGTGGTTTTTATACAATTGAAAACAACAGATTGTTTTTTCGTTTTGATGAAGAATATACATCTAACAAATTAAACTATAGCGTTTACAATTCTAAAATGGAAAAGGTGAAAACAACCTTAATTAATGAAAACCAAAAAGATGGTAATTCTGATACAAAAAATAGTGGTCATAATCGCTTTGGAATAGAAATAAGTGAGCTGGATGCAACGGAAGGCCTTTATTTATTAGAAGTTAGTAACGAGAAAAATGAAAAATTCATGTTACGTTTTTTAATAAAATAAGGATTAGTAAATTAATATTTATGTTTGGACACAAGACACATTCTTTCTTAATCATCGTTCTGTTTATAATAGTCATGGGGTATATAACATTTAGCTATATTGAAAAACCTAAAACGGCCTATATTTTTATTCCAGAAGTATTTGAGAAATTCGAATTGAAAAAAGATTTAGAGCATAAATTTTTAAATACAAAAAACGTTAGACAAAAGGTGTTGGATAGCCTTGCCATGCAACTTAGATTATTGGCAACAAAATTAGATCAAGAAAAGATAATTACTAAAGAAAACGAAACATTATACAACAATGCTCGAGAAGATTTTTATAAAAAACGTCAAACCTTTGAAGAAGATAACAAACAATTAAGTCGTGAATATGACAATGAAATACTTACCCAATTAAATCAATACGTTAAGGATTACGGACAAGAAAATAATTATAAATATATCTATGGCAATGATAATAATGGCTCCTTAATGTATGCCGAAGAAAATTTAAATATAAGTAAGGAAATTATAAAGTATATAAATAAAAAGTACAAAGGCGTAAAATGATTGTTAAGCAAATACCTGTTTTTATATCGCTACTCATTATTTCTTGTACTAGAAGTGAAAAAGGAGTTGAGTCTATAAATATTACTAATGCAGGGTCAACGTCTCTGTCTCCAAAAGATTATGTAAACTGGGTAAAGGATAACAAAAACGGATTGAAAAAAGATAAAAAAATAGAAGATTTAATATTTACAGTCCAATATAAGCCTATTGACTATGTTATTTGTATGGAAGAGCGTAGCGACGAGATAGCCGATTCAACCATAAAAAAGAAAACAAAAGAATTAGAAGGCATGGAATACATTGATTTTAAAATTGAGGTAGCAAGTGGACAAGGTGAACTATTAAAACATAATTTATCCGATAGAGCAGAATACAAAGATCGGGTAAATTATTTTGCTTATAAAATGCAGCAAGACATTCAACTTGTAGAAGGCTTAGATACCATACCATGTAGCCTTTCTCATTTTGAAAGAGCCTATGACGTGGCGCCATATAGCTCATTTGTATTAGGTTTTGCATCAAATCCAAGCTATAAAGGGAATAAAACATTTGTATATCACGATCAAATATTTAAAAAGGGCATTATTCAATTTGAATTTCAAGAAAAAGATTTCCAATCCATTCCAAAATTAGAAACCAATGAAAAGTAAAAAGTATTTTAGTGTATTATTGCGAACCAAGTTGCGAAAAGCAATAGCTGTTTATTTAGCGATGAGTATATTTGCAGAAATCTGTATTCCAACCTGTGCCTTCGCCTTAACGGGTGGGCCAAGTCAACCAGAGGTTCAAAGTTTTACCGCAATAGACACCTCAGATATGGTAGATCCATTTTCAGGAGACTTTAAATACAATATACCATTGTTGGATATAGACGGTTATCCTATTAATATTGCTTATAATTCAGGAATTACGATGGATCAAGAAGCCAGTTGGGTAGGATTAGGATGGAATATTAATGCTGGTGTTGTTAACAGAAGCATGAGGGGACTTCCAGATGATTTTAATGGAGATGCCGTTGTAAAGGAGTCTAATATGAAACCAAATCAAACCTATGGAATAAATGCAGGAGTGGGAGTAGAGATATTTGGGCAAGAAAAAGTGGCATTAGGAATACAGCGCTCTTTTGGAGTAAAATACAATAATTACCATGGCTATGGAGTAGAACAATCCTTCAACCTTGCATTAAGTGGTGGAGAAAAGTGTAGCGGACCATTGAATGGAAGCTTAGGATTGAATTCAAGTAGTGATGAAGGATTGTCAGTGCAACCATCCATTGGTCTAACGGCTAGGATGTCAAATGCAGAAAGTTCGGGAAGCATTGGCGTAAATTTGGGATGTTCATTTAATTCCAGACAAGGACTTAAAGCACTCACAATTAGCGGTAGTGCATCGATGAGTGCCAAGGGAGATAAAAGTTCTAAAAGTCATCATAAAAACACAACAGCTTCTATCTTTAGTCAAGGAGCAAGCGCATCCT
>Ga0105048_10020493_pt1 | contig 10086 bp, 6 predicted proteins | sample MAT05_FD_78382 | JGI IMG/M metagenome (GOLD analysis project Ga0105048, IMG submission 78382) | Freshwater microbial communities from Lake Fryxell liftoff mats and glacier meltwater in Antarctica - MAT-05 | ecosystem: Environmental > Aquatic > Freshwater > Ice > Liftoff microbial mat | place... | reverse complement strand
GGGCCTGGAGATGCTGCCGGAGCTAGCCGCCGCGCTCGATCGGCTGCTGCGCGACGCGGAGTTGCGGCGGCGACTAGGTGAGGAGGGCCGTCAATGGGTGCGGGCAACGCACAGCCAGGAGCATTTTCTGACGAGCTTCAGCGCGCTCTGCGATCGGTGCGCGCTAACCCGCGCCTCGCCGAGCTAGGGCTCATGCTTCACGCGACGGCGCCGGTAGTTGCCGGCGCGCCAGTGGTATGGGTGGCCACGCCGCAGCTCGATGCGCCATCGGAAACCTTTGTGCGCGCCCATATCGCCCGCCTGCCGGCTGCGGTCAAGGTACTTTCCGACAGCTACCTCCAGCTGCCCGGCGACGTGATCGCGCGCGCCCTGCGTGCAAGCCGGGCCGAGCTGCTGCTCGCCGAGCACGGCCAGACGGGGGTCGCCGTGATGGCGGCAGCGCAGGCGGCGGGCGTGCGGCTCGTGGTTCACTTCCACGGCTGCGACGCCTACCAGCGCGTGATCCTGGAGCGCCACGCGCGCAGCTACCACGAGCTGTTCGAGCAGGCTGCTGCAATCATTGCCGTGTCACGCGACATGGAGCGTCAGCTGGTGAGGCTAGGCGCTCCAGCTAACCGGGTCGCCTACGTCCCTTGCGGAGTAGACAGCACGGCATTTTGCGGTGGCGACCCGGCGACGGCGCCACCGCTTCTGCTCGCGGTCGGTCGCTTTGTGCCAAAGAAGGGCCAGCTTCAGACGCTGCGAGCCTTTGCCATCGCCGCCGAGCAGTGCGCGGAGGCGCGCTTGGTCCTGATCGGCGAGGGGCCGCTGCACGACGCGGCGATGGGGTTAGCTGCCGAGCTTGGGGTCGCCGGACGGGTGAGCTTCCTGGGCCGGCGCAGTCACGCTGAGGTTGCGGCGGCGCTGCGCAGGGCGCGGGCACTGGTGCAGCATTCGCTGCGCGCCGAGGACGGCGACTGCGAGGGAACACCGCTGAGCGTGCTGGAGGCCGGCGCCTGCGGGCTCCCGGTTATTGCCACACGCCACGGCGGCATCCCCGACGTGGTGATCGATGGGCTTACCGGCCTGCTTGTCGACGAGCATGACATCGAAGCCATGGCTGCACAGATGGTGCGCCTCTGCGAGCAGCCCGAGCTTGCCGCCACGCTTGGACGTGCGGCCCAACAACGGGTGCGTACCGCCTTCTCGCAGGAGCGGCAGGTGGGGCGGCTGTGGCGGATCATGCGTGGCGCGGCGCACGACCGCTGAGCGCTACAAGGCCTGCCGCTGGAGTGTGCGCCCGACCTGCTGGTAAAAGGCGAGGTCGGCGGCGGGCATAAAGCTGGGCGGTTCCACCTGGCGCCAGGCGCTGCGGTCGATGTGCTCGCCGATGGTAAAGCGCCATGAGTTGGTGTCGTGGCGGATGTACACAAAGCATCCCTGGTTGGGCAGCCGGGCCAGACGGGCGCCGCGGCGCGCGAGCTCGCGGTGGAAGAGCGCATCCTCGGCCAGCGAGATGTCGGGGAAGCGCATGCCACCCGTCCAGAGGCGACGCTGAAAGGCGAGCGTGCCGCTGACGATGCCCTGCACAAACATACGCTCGTGCAAGTTTCTGTGGCAGCTCCAGAACAGGGCCAGCGGGAGCTGGCAGAGCAGGCTCTCGGTCAGGCCGGTCATGTCGGCCTCGCCGCGCAGCAGCGGGGCGACCTGGTAGGTGATGCGCTCGGTGCTGTACCAGTCATCGTCGTCCCAGCAGACAATCACCTGGCCGGCGGCGTGTTGGCATGCCACGTTGCGCTTGGCGCCGATGGTGCGCCGGCCCTCCAGGCGCAGGTAGCGGATGCGCGGGTCGCTCGGCACGAGATCGGCGACGGAGTCGCTGCCATCGTCAATGATCAGCAGCTCTTTGTGCGGGTAGTCCTGGCGCAAAAAGTAGCTGATCGCCTGGGGCACAAAGCGGCGCCGGTTGTAGGTCGGCATGATACATGAGACGAGAGGCAGCTCGGCATCGGCCGGCGCCGAGGTTAGGGCGCCCGCAGCTGGTGCGGGCGCCGGGAGCTGTTGGATGGCCGGGGCGGCTCTGATGATCGGCGCGCTGGGAGCGACTGAGGCGCTGCTAGCAGCGGCGGCGACAGGCTCGGCGTGGGCCGCCGGGCGCAGCACCCAGATCCCGCGCGGGTCGTGGCCGCGCAGGGTAGCGTCGAGGGCAAGGTGGCGCCGCCAGAGGGCGACGCACTCACGCTCGTGGCTGCGGTAGCCGTCTTTCAGCCAGAGCTCCCAGCCGGGGTCGAGCCGACCGGCAAGGGCGAACAGCACGGCGCCGCGCCCCTGGCGTACGGGCGGCCCATCAGCAAAGACGAAGTCGAAGGGGCCAGCGGGCAGGTCGCCACTGTACCATGCTCGGGCCACGCCGTCGGGGCAGGCGAGCGGGGCGAGCGGGGCGAGGCGCAGATCCACGGCGTGCCGCAGGCCCAGCCCATCTAGGAGGCGGGCTGTCTGCGCGTGGTAGACGCCGTCGTGCTCGAGGCTGACGAGCTCGGCGCCATGGTCGGCGGCGTGGGTGGCGAGCAGAGCGGTGGACGTGCCGCTGCCAAGCTCGAGGATACGGCGCGGGCGCAACTCGGCCAGACGGGCGGTGATCGCCCGGCCGAGGCTGCGGCTGATTGCCCAGCCGTCCCAGGGTAGCCGCTGGAGGGCCGGCGGGATATCCTCGGCCGGCCGGGCGGTGGGCAGGGTGGAGGTGGGGGCGAGGACGGGGGCGCTGTAGCGCGGCCAGTCGTCGCCCATCAGGCGGGCGATCTGGTCGAGCGGGTAGGGCTGCCAGGCCGAGCCGCTGCACGACTTTGGGCTGACGTTGCGGCCGTGGATAATGCCGACGTGGAAGGTCTCGTCAGACAGCACAAGGGGCTGGGTGCGGGCCTGGGCAACAAAGCGCATATCCTCGCCGACGTTGATAGCCGGGAAGGGTGAGCGCGTCCAGAGCGTGCGGCGGTAGCAAAGCGTGCTGCCGCCGAGCCAGCGCCCGGCGCGATCGGGGTAGACATAGCGCCAGCTGCGGCCGGAGCGCGTGTCGAGGAAGAGCAGGCGGGTCAGGCCACAAAGCTCGGCGTCGGCGGCAAGCAGCGCGCCGACCTGGTACGAGAGGCGGTGGTCGGCGTGCCAGTCGTCGTCGTCCCAGTGGACGATTAGCGTCCCACTCGCCTGAGCACAGGCCAGGTTGCGCTTGGCGCCCACGCTGGTGCGGGTAGGAGCGCGGATCAAGCGTACACGCTGGTCTGCTGGCACCAGGTCGGCGACGGTAGAATCTCCATCTTCCACGATCAGCAGCTCTTTATGCGGGTAGTCCTGGCGCAGGAAGTGCTCGATCGCGGCGGGCACGAAGGCGCGGCGGTCGGCGGTGGGCATGATGCAGGAAACAAGGGGCTGGTCTGCCACGTCACTCCTCCTCGGCCGAGGCGGCGGCAGTGGCCTGGCGACGCGGCGGCGGGGCGTCCTCGCAGTCGAGATCAACATCGAAGTGGAAGGGGTCGAGGGCATCGCTGGCGGCCTGGGCGGCGGCGCGGCGGGCGCTGGCCTCGGCCTCGAACATGGCCTGGATGCGACCGTCGAAATCGGCGCGGCAGAGGGTCAGGTCGAAGGGGCGGCGGGTGGTGCCGTTGTAGGTGCGGAAGGCCTGGACGTGCTGCTGCTCGTGGGGGGCGAGCACGGTGTCGATGGCGTTCTGGACGCGGCGGCGCTGGCAGGCCGTGAGGTCGGGGAAGGTGGCGGCGCTGGGGAGGGTAACGTTGGTGGCAACGCTGTAGCTGGCGACGAGCGTCCCAGTGGCGCGCAGGCAGTCGGCGGCGGCGCAGCCAGCGCAGCCCTCGCCACGAGCCACGCGCACGTTTTCGGTGTGAAAGCTGCCGCCGTCGAAGGTGGCGTCGGTGCGGCCCTGGAGGCGCAGGCTGCGGCTGTAGGCGACGACGCGGTCGGGCTGGCCCGCGCCCTGGGCGGCGGGCAGGGGTGTAGTGGTGGGCACGCCGGGCGTCTGGGTTGGCGGCTCGGGCTGCGCGGCGGGGCCAGCAGGCGCCGGGCGCTCGCGCTTGGGCGCGGCACTGTCACCCTCCTGCTCGCGCTCCGGGGCGAGATGCAGCTGCGGGCCAGCGGCGTACTGCGGGCCGAGGCGCTCGCGGGTGGGGGCCGGGCCGCCAGTTGGGGCGGCCTGCTCCTCGACCGTGCGCTGGATAGCGCGGCGGGCGCGAGCGGGCAGACGGCGTTTACGCACAGTGCTCATGCGGCGTTTCCAGGAACGGCCGCCTTGACGGCCGCCAGATCTGTAGCGTACTGGCGAAAGCCCTCATCGGCGCCGATCGCGGGCTCGAGCTCGGCCAGCGCGGCGAGTATCGCCTGGCCAAAGTCAGCCCAGGCGCCCAGGAACTCATGCACCGCCACCACAAAGCGCTCTGGCGGACGGCCCGGCGTCTGGTGGCCCGTGTAGAGCTCGATGGCGAGCGCAGGGCCGTTGCGTGCAAGCATGAGTAGCTGCTCGGTGCCTTGTTCGAAGAAGTCGATGCTGGCCGTCGCCTGCGGGCCGGCGGCCAGCGCCGTGAGTGCTGCGGGGAGCTCCTCGAAGATTGTCGAGAGGTCGGGGGCGAAGAAGTAGCGCAGCTCGCGCTCGCCGATCTGCAGCGTGAAGATTCCGCGGTGCAACGCAATTAAGCGGCGCATTGTGCGAAAGAGCGCCGACCAATCCTCATAGTCTGAGGGCTCGAAGTCAAGCGGCTTATCACGCGGGACCCAGGCGTAGCTAATGTGGAATGGCGTGGTCATAGTTCACCTCAGCGGATTGGATAAGCCGTGCGCAGCCTGCCGTTGGGCAGACGCACAACGAGGGCAATGGTTACATCGCTCTGGATGGCGCCATTCTCCAGGAAGATGCGCCCGACCGGGCGACCCATATCGACCCTGTGGATCGTCCGGCCGTCGGCCAGGGTGTTGATGATCGTCGTGGCGTCAGCCCTGCGCTCGGCCTCGACAATCAGGGAGTTGTCGTACCACTGGCCGACGTCGTTGGTTGTGCCGCGCGCGCGAGCCTCGGCGACTCTAGTCGGATCGGTCGCACGGCCGGCCAGCGTGTCGGCCCCCGTAGTAGCACCGTGCTCACCAACTGAGTGGCCGTAGTCATTCAGCGAAACATTGCCCCAGCGGCCTGGATAGCCCGAGGCCGCGCCGGCAGAGGTAGCCGGGGTGACGGCCAAGGCCCTAGCGGAGGCTCGCTCGCGCAGGAGCTTGCGGAGATGGGCCAGGTTGGCGGCCCGCTCGATGTCGCCGATTGCGCCGCCGAGATTGTCCTGGCGGGCGAAGAAATACTCGCGCAGCATCCACTCGTCGGCTCGCTGATAGCCGCCGCCGTGCGCGTCGCGCTCCATGCGCTGGACGATTGTCTCGATGCGGGCCGCGTCGGCGTTGGTGGTGCCGGGCGGGATACAGATCCGCGAGCAGTGGGTCAGCAGGCGCCGGGCGGTCGGGCTCATCTCAGCGAAAGTGCGACGTAGGCGCGGGTTCTCGCGCAGCAGAGCTCGCGTCTCGCTCGACAGGGCGTCCTCCCACTGGCGGACGGCGGGGGGCAGCTCGATCCCACCGCCCCCGCGAACGCGCAGGGCGCGCGAGAGCGCGATCGGGCCGGCGGTAAGCACGACTGTGACGCCGAGGCCGATCCAGGCCTGACGAAGAGCATGCGCGGCCGCCTCGACGCTCACGCCGCGGATGCTGCCGCTGGTGTCGAGACGAGCCATGTTCAGCACCTCGTTGGCGTCGGCGATTTGATGGACGCCCATGCCGATGCCGATGCCCACATCCAGCGCGCCGAGCACCGCTCCGCCGACACCGGGGACGAGCATTGCCCCGGCTGTCAGGATCAGGAGGCCGCCGAGCAGCAGGCCAGTCTCGATCTGGCGCTCGACGCCCTCGCGCCAGTGCCAGCCGACAATCGCCTGGGCGAGGAAGGGGTTCCGGGTGGCCGCTACATCGCCGCGCAGCACCATGCCCACGGTGGTGAACTCGGGGAACTCGCTGATGCCGAGGCGGCGCCGTGCCTCTTCGTAGACTGGCCGCGAGTAGTCGAGCGGGTCGTACTCATCGTCCTCGATATCGGCCCGCACCGTCTCGTAGACATCGAGGGCCTCGCCCAGTTGCTCGCGCTGCGCCTCGATCCGCTCGGGGTCGCTGCGTGCGCCGGCTTCATCGCGTAGAAACTGGGCGGCGGTGCGCAGCTCAGCGACATCGTCGATGGTGACGGTCTGGCCTTCCAGCTCGAGCGACGCGTAATCCCCCGCCTCGAGGCGCTGGGCGAGCCGCTCCAGCTCGTCTGCACCCTCGTTCAGGCGCAGGATGAATTCGGCGTCGGCATCGTCGAGGTCGTCGTAGATCAGCTGGATCTCTTCGCGGTTCGCCGCGAGCCACTCGAGCGCGACTAGCTTAAGCATCGGCTTCCACACCTCCTCGATGAAGGTGTCGGCGTAGTCGCTCCAGCGGCGAACGGTGTCGGCGATCGCTGCAAAGTCCAGGTCGAGCCGATCCTTGAGGGCCTCCTGAGTCGCGCGCTCCTGCTCCTCGATGCCTTTGGCGAAGGCGTTGAAATAGGCGAGCAGCTCGGGCAGCAGGAAGAGCCCGGCGAACTGGGTGGGGATGTTCTGATCGGCGAGCAGCGTCGCGCCAGCGCGCACCACTGCGGCCTCGATCGGGCTGTTGGGCGAGATGCTCGCCAGTAGGTTGCGCAGCGTATCTGCGATGGTGGAGCTGAGATTGTAGTAGGCGTAGGGGTCGGCAGCAATCGCGGCGTCCTCGACCGAAACCGCGTCGAGCGGCGTGTCGGCGAAGGTTGCGCCGAGCCCCTGGTTGTACGACTGGAGGCCCAGAGCGTAGAAGTAAAGCCAGCTAATCTGGACAAAGCGGGCCTGGTCGAGCGCCCGCGAGCGCAGGGCGGCCATGAGCTCGGGGTCTGCTCTGGCGCGCTCCACAAGCTCGTTGGCGAGCTGAGCGGTAAGCTCGGTGCGAAACTCCTCGAGGTCGAGATCGGCCAGGAACTCCTCGGGGCTCTGGCCGCTCTCGGTCCAGCGGTCGAGGGTAAACTGGATCACGCGGCCGTGGGCCTCGGTCTCGATGAAGTTGGTGACGATCTGCTCGCGGCTGGCGTCGAGCCGTGCGGTGTCGGTCGCAGGGCGAAAGGTCTCCAGGTCGAATGTCGCGGGGGTGTAGCGGAGCGCCTCTAGCAGGGGAACATATTCATCGAGGAACTTCTCGCTGTGGTAGCCGAAGACTGCCTCGCTGAAGAGCCCCGAGCCGTTGTCTTGGACGTAGGTCGTCAGCTGGGCATCGGCCTGCTCGGCGGAGATCGATGCGGCCCCTACCACGGGGGCGAGGGCGGCGGCCTCGCTGGCGAGCATGTCGAGGAACAGAACGTAGCGGTCGCGCTCGGCGGCCTCGTAGAGCGTCCGTACTTCGCTAGCGTTGGCCCGCGCCTGGAGAAGCGGGATGAGCATGTTCCAATCGATCGCGGCCGAGGCGACGCCAAGTTGTCCGGCCAGGTAGCTGCTGGCGGGTACAAGCAGATCCTGCTCGTAGAAGAGCGCGGTGCGCTGCTGGAGCAGCTGCTCGAGGGCGCTAAAATCGTAGTTGCCGGTGGTGACAAGGGCACGTAGGCCGCGCTCGATCAGCTGACCGACAGCCGTGCCAGCCATGTAGCCATCAGTCTCGTGCAGGGGGCGCTGTGCAGGATTGAAGATGCGGGTAAGCTCTGTATCGACACGCTGGGCGAGATCGGGGTCGGCGTCAAAAGCCGCCCCGACGTCCGCATCGAGGGTCAGGAAATGCACGGCCAGCGTGTTGTCGAATGGCAGATAGAGCAGCAGTCGGGGCACGCCGCCACGTGACGAGTAGGCGGCGGAGCGCTGGATGAGCCCGGCGCCAGGGGCGCGGCCGGGGCCGACGCGACCGGCTGGCCGGTCGGCCTGCTGCACTGTGTGGGTCGCCTCGTGGCTCATCAGATGCAGGTCGGCGGGCGACTCGCTGCGGCCAAGCCAGATATGGCTGCCGTGGGTGAAGGCGCGAGCGCGCAGCGCGTGGGCCGCATCGTGGGAAGCCGCATCGTCGTGGACACGGACAGCGCTCATCGCATGCCCGGTGCCGCGCTCGATGGACGCACGCACGCCGGGCTGGAGCGGCTCGCCCACACCAGGCGATTGGACAGCGCGGGCGACGGAGGTTGTGCCACCGGGTGTGGACGTGGCGGAAGAAATGGCGAGCCGCTGCACATGCGTCGGCTCTGTGGGCGCGCCATCCTTTGTCTTGGCTGCGCCGCATGTACAGGCCCCTGTGCAGCTACAGCGCTGGACGGGCAACTCCTCGTCCGGCTCAGCAACAGGCACCTCCTGTGGCGCCCGCTGGAGCGGCAGTTCCTCTTCTTGCGGGGCGGCTGGCGCCTCCTGCAAGGCTGGCGCCGACTGGACCAGCTGCGGGTCATTGCTCACCTCATCGGGTGACAGCTCCTCTTCCAATTCGGGGCCAGGCGCCTCCTGCGGCGCTCGCTGGACGGGCGCTTGCTGATCGCTGGAGCTGGAGAGCGCCGAGATGGCTGGGGCTGTCCGCCCACCAACAACGCTGTCGGCCACCGCATCAGCCTCGTGCTCGAGGGGACCACCTGCGGAGCCGACGGTCAGTTTCGCCTGTATGCCGAGGCTCAGTGCCGGCCCGGCGGCGTAGAAGCCGCTGCGTGAGACGGCAGACAGCGGCTCCCGACCCGCCACAGAGGCTGGCTCGCTGCCTGTGCGCCTGCGACGGCGCGGGCGTGTTGCCGATGTGATATCGCCCATTACCTGACTCCGCTAGAACGTAACGCCAGGCAGGCCGCCGACCGCTGCTGTGTCAGGCTACGGACTGGTCATTGCCGTCGTCGGCGATGGCGCGCCGAGGAGCGCCGGGTAGCGGGGCGCTGGCGCGGGTCGAGCCGCAAACTGGCGGTCAGCCGCGTGGCGAGCGCGTCCAGCGACGGTGCATCGACGGCATCAAGCTCGGGGAAGAGTTGATGCAGCCAGGCCTGCCAGGCCTCGGACGGCTCGTCATCGGCAGTTTCCAACGCGGCGAACGCCTGCGAGAGCGTCGCGGCTGTGCCCGTCGGCACAGCGCCGCTGTCGGCGAGCGCCTGCTCGACAGCGGCGAAGAGCGCTGCAAGCTCGCCGGGGCCACCCGTATCGAGGCGGTCGCTGTAAGCGCCCCACTGCGCCGCGACCGCAGCGAGTTCACGGTCGACCGACGGGTTGCCTGCGACCGAGCCGGCGATAGCGCGTTCAGCCAGGGCGGCCAGGGCATCGGCGAGCGCGTCCGGGCCGACGAATGGCAAGGCGGTCGCGGGCGATCCTGGTTCGTCATCGGCTGCGGCCCATGCTGGCAGCGGCTCTGCCACATCGCGGCGAGCGTCGCCCAGCTGCGCTCCCGCCAGAATAGCCCCTTCGAGCAGAGCGCCGCGCAGATCGGCGCTGGTGAGGTCGGCGCCAGAGAGATCTGCGCCAGAGAGATCTGCGCCGCGCAGATCGGCGTCGGGGAAACGCGCGCCGCGCAGCGAGGCCGCAGCGAGGTCGGCGCCGCGCATGCAGAGCCCCTCGCCCTCAGCGTTGTCGAGCCTGGCGCTGCGCAGGCATGCGCGTGCGAAAGAGCTCTCGGAAAGCTGGGCGCGGCACAGGTCGGCGCCGGAGAGATCGGCGCCCTGGGCCGAGCTATCCTCAAGGCAGGCGCCGGCCAGGCGGGCGTTTGCCAGGTGGGCGCCGTCAAACGTGCAGAGGCGTAGCGTAGCCCCGGTGAGATCGGCAGCGCCGAGCTCGGCGGCGCCGAAGTCGCAGCCGGTGAGATGGGCGCCAGCGAGCACGGCCCCGTGCAGGTTGGCGCCGGCGAGGGCCAGCCCATCGGCCTGGAGCCCCGACAGCTGTGCGCGGGCGAGCGCGGCCCCCGCGAGGGCGAGGCCAACGGCGCGTCGGCCCTGGGCGTGGAGGGCGAGTAGGCGGGCTTCCGCGCTCGTAGGGTCGTCACGTGTGTTCATGGGAATCCTCCTCCTGACCAGCGAAGCGTAAAGCGAGC
>Ga0105048_10020489_pt1 | contig 10088 bp, 7 predicted proteins | sample MAT05_FD_78382 | JGI IMG/M metagenome (GOLD analysis project Ga0105048, IMG submission 78382) | Freshwater microbial communities from Lake Fryxell liftoff mats and glacier meltwater in Antarctica - MAT-05 | ecosystem: Environmental > Aquatic > Freshwater > Ice > Liftoff microbial mat | place... | reverse complement strand
TCATATCAAAGAAGGATATTTGAACTGTTAGCTGAATATAGCAAGAATAATCAAATTGTCTATGCGACCCACTCACCGTATTTTGTTGATTGGGACATCCTTGCGAATGGAGGTGAAATTGCTAGGATTGAGTCTTCAGAAGGTCATTCTCGCATACATCAATTGACTAGGCAGACAATATTAGATGTTCATAAACTGACTAAGAATTGGAACAATCCGTATGTCACTGGCTACGCAGCCAGGGAATCATTCTTTCTCGAAGACCGCATAGTTCTAGTTGAGGGGCAAGAGGATGTTATTGCCTATAAGTTGATTTCTGAGAAACTTGGACAAAAGATTAATGGAGAATATTTCGGCTGGGGAGTCGGCGGAGCAGGTAACATGCCAACCATCGCGAGGTTGCTGTCTGAACTGGGCTATGCGCGAGTTGTTGGGATACTCGACAGTGACGTTCCCGAGATAAAGACGAAGCTTGTCAACGAGTTTCCCAACTACAGATTCCTTGAGATCCCTCTGGCTGATGTTCGAACGAAACCAGCCCGTGCTGCATTTTCAGGTACCACTGGTTTACTGGATGAGCATTGGAAGCTGCGTCCAGAGTACTCGGCGAGCGCGACGAAGCTCATGCAGGATATTAATCAGTTCTTCGATTCTGATACGCCTACAGTCTAGGGCGTGAACCTTGATTGTGCGTCTGTGTCAGAAAGTTTGGGCGCCAACGGCCGCCCCGGAGCATTTCGGGGCGGCTGTTCTCGTGCAACTTTGTAGCTCAGCGGCGGGGGCGCGGCGCGAGCGGCGGCGTGGTCAGCCGACGCACGTCGGTGCGCTGGGGCGTGTGCGGTGGCTTGGTCTTGAACTGCTGCAGGCAGACCTCGATGGCGCGGTTGAGTTGCACGTCAACGCCCTGCACGTAGTCTTGCGGTCGGTTGTCCACGTCGATGTCCGGATCGGTCCCGTAGTTCTCGACGTTCCAGCCCACGTCGTCGAAGAAGAACGAGTACTCCGGCTGCGTGGTCAGGGTGCCGTCGGCCAGGGTGTGGCGCGGCCAGATGCCGATGACGCCACCCCAGGTACGCTTGCCGACCAGCGGCCCGAGCTTCAACGCCTTGAACGTGTGACTGAAGATGTCGCCGTCCGAGCCGGCCAGTTCGTTGGTGAGGGCCACCAGCGGCCCGCGCGGTGCATGGTTCGGGTACGACTCGGGGGCGGCCCAGCGCGGGAAGTCGTAGCCCAGGCGCTTGCGGGCCAACTTCTCCAGCACCAGTTGCGAGACGTGCCCGCCGCCGTTGTAGCGCACGTCCACCAGCAGCCCTTCGCGGTCGAACTCCACCAGATAGCCCCGGTGGAACTCGGCGAAGCCCTCTGGCCCCATGTCGGGGATGTGGACATAGCCAACCTTGCCATCCGTCGCGGCGTGAACTGCCCGGCGGTTGCCTTCCACCCAGTCGCGGTAGCGGGCCGCCTGCTCGCTGCCCAGTGCCTTGACCGTCAGCGTGCGTGGCTCATCGTCGCCCCGCTGGACCGTCAATAGCACTTCCTGGTCGGCCTGGTGCACCAGCAGTTCGCCCGGTGCCACGCCGTTGCCCACCGGCTGGCCGTTGATCGCCACAACGGCGTCCCCAACCTGGACATCCAGCCCCGGCCGATTCAGCGGCGAGGTCGCGCCTACGTCCCACGGGTCGCCCTCGACGATCCGCGCGATGCTGAAGCGATCCGTCGTGGCGTCGTAGGCCCAGTCTACTCCGAGGTGCCCCTGCGAATAGGTCGGCCCCGGGCGGTACTCGCCGCCAATCTCGTAGGCGTGCGACGTGCCCAATTCGCCCTGTACTTCCCAGAGCAGATCAGACAGCTCCGAGCGGGTCGTCACGCGGTCCACCAGGGGCAGGTACCGCTGGTAGACGGCGTTCCAGTCCAATCCGGCCATGTCGGCCACCCAGAAGTGATCGCGCTGGAGCCGCCATGCCTCGCGGAACATCTGCCGCCACTCCGCGCCCGGCCGCACCGACACCCGGACGCGCTCCAGGTTGATCCAGCCGCTGGTGCGCGACGGCGCATCGCCAGCGTCGGCGGCCGGCTTCTCGCCAGCCTTGAGCACCCGCAGCCGGTCATTGGCGCGGTACAGCAGCGTCTTGGCGTCGCGCCCGACCATGAAGTCGGTGATGCCCTCGATCAGCCGATCCTGCTTCTGCAAGTCGAAGTCGTAGGCGTCAAGCGCACCCTTCGCCGGTGACGAGGTGTCGTACCAGGACGGCGTGCGGGTGCCCTCAACGGGCGACGACGAGTAGAGCGCCTTCCCCTTGATGCCCTGGATGCGCTCGTACTTGCCTTCGGGCACCGGGAACGCGATGGCCCGGCGCTCGATACCGTCAAGGTCGATGTCGATGGGTTTGACAGAAGGCGGCCGGCGCTCGGCGTCGGCTTTCTCTTGGGCCTGTGCCTCGTCACTTTCCGGGGCCTTCGGGGCGGGCACGAACGGCGACGGCACATCCTTTCGCAAGGCTATGGCGAACGGCCGGCTGCCCATCGGGAAGTTCAGGTCGAACTGCAACTGGTCGTAGACCGGGTTGTAGTCGCGCTGGCCGATGAAGTAGAGGTACTTGCCCTCCGGATCCCAGGCCGGCATCAGGTCGCGGAGGACCGGGCGGGTGATCTGCGTGACCGAGCGGTCGTCCAGGCGGCACAGCTTGATGGCGACCAGTTGGGCGGTGATGGGGGCGTGGTAGGCCAGCCAGCGGCCGTCTGGCGACCACGCGGCGGCATCCAGCCGGCCGAACGTGCTGGCGTCCAGTTCGACGGCCTGCGGCTCGGCGTCGGCAAGGTCGATCAGCAGCAACTGGTTGCGGTGGTTCGCAATGGCGATCTGCTCACTGGTGGGGGAGACTTCCAGCGCCACGACCCGGCCGGTGTCGATGGCGTCAAGGCGGCGCGGCGGCACCGAGCCGTCCGCCGTCAGCACCACCAACGCCTCGCGCTCGCTCTCGTCGCTGGCGGCTGCCACGAGCCGCTTGCCGTCGTTCAGCCACGTCAGCAGCCGGTAGCGCACGCCGTCAGGCTCGCCGTGCTGCCGGACCGGACCGTCCCAGTTGTTGAACGTGAACGCCTTCCCGCGCGCCGTCAGCGCCAGTCCGGTGCCGTCAGGGCTGAGCGTGGTGTCGTGCAGGAACTTGGCCGCCGACACGAATCGCCGATTGCGCTGCGTCCGCGAACTGACCAGGGTGATGTCGAGCTTGCGGGGGTCGTGGTCGGCCGGGTCTAACAGGTACAGGTCGCCGCCCGCGTGGTAGACCAGCCGAGTGCCGTCCGTGGACAGGTGGCGGGCGTACAGTGCGTCGTGGTCGCTGTGGCGCGACACGTCGCTGCCGTCCGGGCGGCACGAGTAGACGTTGCCGACGCCCTCGTGGTCGGCCAGGAAGAAGATGCGGTCGCTGACCCAGCAGGGGCTGGCGAAGTTGCCGTCCAGCTTCACGAGCCGCCGGAACTCGCCGTCACCGGTCGGGTCCACCCAGAGGTCGCCCACGGTGCCGCCGCGATACCGCTTCCAGCGCGCCGGGTCCGCCGTGTGCCGCCCCAGCACGATGCCGCCGTTCGGGCCGCGCGACAGGACGCTGGCGGGGCCGAACGGCAGCCGGCGTGGCAGACCGCCCTCGGCGTCTACCTCCCACAACCGATTCTCTCCCCGCAAGGGGTGTTCGGCCGAACTGCCGTAGAGGACGGCGCGGCCGTCGGCACTCCAGCCTGAGATGCTGACCCGTTGGGCAGCCTGGAAGGTCAGGCGGCGGGCGGTGCCGCCGGCGATGGGCACGACGTAGACCTCGGCCGGGCCTTCCTCGCGCCCAACAAACGCCACCTGGGTACCGTCCGGCGACAGCCGGGGGTGGCTGGCCTCCCCGACACCGGCGGTCAGGCGGGTGGCGGCCCCGCCGGTAGCCGACGTGATCCAGAGGTCGTCCTCACTGGCGAAGACAACGGTGTCGCCGTTGATGGTCGGGAAGCGCGGGTAGCCGTGCTCCGGCATAGAACCTCCGTCAGGAGTCAGGAGTCAGGCACGCGCACGGTGCCAGCCCACAGTCGCCTCGTCGTCGTCGCCGCAACGAGCGTTCCGACAATGATGCACCGTCAGCGCGCCTGGCGCATCGAAAAGTGCCGCGTGCTGGCGCGGCGCTTCCCCTCGGACCTGCTAGGCGGCGGCCGTCAGTAGTACGGCCAGGGCACGCTGCGCCGCGAGCGCATCGGCGGATAGCACCCCTGCCTGATCGTGCCTTCCAGCCGCTTGAAGAACTCGTCAACCTCTTCTGGGTCGAGCAGTCCCCCCAGCTCCTTGCGGAGCGCCGCGACCCGCTTCGGATCGCGCTTGAAGGCGTCGAGTTGGTGGCGCAACGGCCCGGGGATCGGCTCACTCTGCCAGTCCCAGATGACGGTGCGGAGCTTTGGCACGACGTTGAAGGTCAGCCCGTGGTCGATGCCCCATAGCTTGCCGTGCTTGTCCTTCAGGATGTGGCCGGCTTTGCGGTCCGCATTGTTCGTGATCGCGTCGAACAAGCCCATCAGTTGCAACTCGGCGGTGTGGGCGTCCTTGTACTCGAAGAAATCCGAGCGCGGTTCCACGTCCACCAGCAACTGGTACGACCCGACGCCGTGCGGACCGTCGCGGATGACGGTGGGCGGGATGAAGTCCCAGCCAAAGGCCACGCACGTCACGTACGCCGCCCGCTCGCGCTTGTACAAGGTGCCGTCCGGGAAGTCGTACAGGGGGATCTCGCCACGGCGCGGTTTGTAGACGGCCAGAAATGGCGGATGATCTTCGGCAACAAGCCGCGTGGCAAACGTGTAGTTCGAACTCCACGGGATCGACTCGACGGCAGTCACGTCGGCCCGTTCGAGCAGGTCTTGAACCTCGGCGCGTGAGACCCAGGCAGACGCGCTGCCTTCTCCGATCGCGAAGCCACGCTCGTTCATGGTCCGGGTCCGCCCCCGTGTCGCGTGCTGAGGCGGCGCTGCCTCCTGGCATTCTAGCGCGGCCAGGAATTCGCGTCACCTGTTCTTCGTACGCACGGGTCAGCTTCCTGGTTGTTATGCCGCCGTGGTGGGTTCGTGTAGCTGCCGTAGCGGTCTGTGATCCGGGCCGATGGTACGGTCTCCTGGGCGCGCCAAACAGGAGCAAACAACCAATGGCAATTCTGGACGATGTCCTCGCCGGCCTCGTGGCTGGCCTCAAGAGCGACCTGAGCGGAGCTGGTCTCACGCGACAGCGCGGCGGCATGGCCCGGGGTGTTGCCTGGGCCGAGGCGTCGGGCCGGGCATCTGACGGCGCCTGGGTCGAGCTGCGCTTGCACCATCGACCGTCGGAACACCGGCTCCAGGCCGGGCTGCTGGCGTACCAGCCGATGTCACGCGGCGGCCGGACCATCGTCGTCGGTGAGCGGTCACTCAGCTACCGGTTCGAGCCGGCCGAAGTGTCGCTTGACCTTGCCGACGACGTGTCGGAATGGCTGCGTAGCATCATGATCGACGAAAGCACGGTAGCTGCCTCCGCATGAGGCGGCAGCCCCTCGCTTGTTGGCCTGCATCGTGCATCATGCGTACCTCCGCTGCCGTTCGTGGCCGCAAGAGCGGATTAACTTGACCGTATGCGCGGCGAACACGGTATCCTCGCTGGGCGGCGCGACGGTGGAGGTACGAGGGATGAACGGGCGGTTGTGGCGGTTTGGGCGCGGTCGGGGGTCTGGCAACCCGCCGGTCGTCGTCGATGCGGCGGAAGCTGCGCTGCCGGGCGCAGACCCAACAAATGCGGAGCACGCCGATCAGCCGGTTGCTCCGCCGCTCGAGTCGTCAGACCTGGCTACGTCGTCGCTGCCAGACCAGCCCGTCTTGCTAAACACGACCGGCCGCCAGCCTGCCCGCATCGGGGAACTGCTGCCCGCCCGACAGGGGCGCTCGCCGCTGGCCTTCGTGCGCCTGCCGTCCGTGCCGAAGCGGATCATCCTGGCGGCCGGCGTCTGTGCGGGGCTGGTCGGGCCGGCTGTCGCGCGGCATCTCGTGACGCGGCTGCTCTTCGGGCGGCCCGCCGCCGTCGCCGGCAGCGCGATTGAGATCACGCGGATTATCTACAACGGGCCGCTCACGCCGCAGGCTGCCGCAGCCATCGGAAAGGCGCTGACGGCGGGGCGTCGCTGAACCATTCTCCCCGCTGTTCCCCGCATTCAAGCGGTCAATCACCACGCCTTCGCGCAACCGGCCCCCGGATGTCGCTCGTTAACGGTCCGAGCGGGCGCGGCAGGCTGCTCGCGGCAGTACCGCGAATCTCCCGGTGCTTTGCGTTCATCTCAAGATGGACGAGGGCGGCTATCGCAAATCGTGTCCTCCTGGGCCGCGTTGTGTTCCCGTCCGGCCCCATACCCGACGCCATGAGGCTCTGATTGCGCCGATCTACCCTCCTTGTTGATGACTGGCTTCGTGACTGGCCGCTGCTTCCGTTCTCGCTGGTGCGGCTGCGGCTCAGGGCCAGAGTGCATGTGGGGAGCGTTGTACGCTGCCTCTCCGACCGCCGAGTGCAGCTGGCGACCGGCCTGCTGATGGTAGCGGTGCTGGCGTTTCTGGGTGTCGTGCAGGCACCGGTCTTCGTTGATGAGGCCGACAATGTGCTCAGTGCCTGCCTGATCAGTCGGGGTGCGCTGCCGTACCGTGACTTCTTCTCGCACCACTTCCCGCTGCCGTACTACGTGCTGGCCGCGCTCGGGGAGCCGGCCGCTTGCTCGGTGCTGGCTGCGCGCCTTGTCGGCGTCCTCAGCCTGACCGTTGCGGCGGCCCTCTTCGCTTGGGCGGCGCGCAATCCGCTGGTGCCGGCGGCCCTGCTGCTGCTCGGGCTGACCGGGCCGCTGTACTACGCGCAACTCTACCTCGCCGAAACCTGGATCATGGTCGGCCTGATCGCCAGCGTCGGGCTGCTCACCGATGCCGGTCTGCGGCTGCGCGGCCCAGTCGCCTGGACGGTCCGTTTCCTGGCGCTAATGTCGCTCGCCTGGTCCAGCCCGCTCGGGCTGATGATGGCAGCGCTGCTGCTGCCGCTGATGGTGCTTGGCGCGGGCCGCCCGTACCTGCCGGCTGCGTCGGCCGGGGCGGCTGCGCTGCTGGTCTGGCCGCTGGGGCTGGCGCTTCAGGGCACGCTGCCGTCGTTCATTGACCAGGGCGTCCGCTTCAACACCGAGATCTACGGCCGATACCTCGATGTCCAACTGACGAACCCGGTGGCGCTCCTCTGGGAAACACTGATGTTTGCCCGCCACCGCTTCGCCTTCGGGATGGACTGGCTGATGAGCGGCGGCGAGAAGGCGACCGCCGCCAGCTTCGCCGCCCTGTTCGAGTTGCTGCTGACGGTGCTGCTGGCCGCGTTGCTGGTCTGCCGGCGCAACGAGCGGCTCTTTCGGCTGGGCGTGCTGCTGCTGGTGCCGCTGGCGGTTTCGCGCGACGGCTTTCACCTGTCGCCGTACATCGCGCTCGCGCTATTCGCCTGCGCTCAGTTACTGTCGCCGACTATCTGGCGCAGCGGTCGGCTGCAACTGGTGGCGGTCGCGGTCGTGCTGGTGGCGGTGCGCGTCTATTTCTTCTTCTTGCCCACTGACCTGCACGCACCCAGTGAGCTTGCCGCGTCGCTCCAGTCCGAGAAGCAGATCGTGCGCTACGCGGCCCCGGAGGCTGCCGTCCTCTTCCTGCCGATAGCGCCTCATGGGTACCTTGCTGACGACCGGCGGCCGGGCAGCTTCTTCACCTACTTTTTGCCCTGGCAAGCCGACTTGCCGGGTGCCCAGGAGCGACTCATCGCGGACATCGATGCCAACGAGGTCGCAGTGATCGTGCTAGATCAGGAGACGCTGCTGTGGGACAAGTACCGTCTGCGTGACTATGCACCGCTGGTTCTGGCCCACATCCAGGCCAACTATCACCCCGTTGACAGCCAGGACCGGCGCAAGGCCAGGTTCTTTGTGCGCGGCGCGGCACCCGTTGAGGCATCCACACGGCCGGCGGGAGCGTCCACGCGCCGCTGACTGCCGTCCCGTGACTCTGTCTAACCGGCGGGCTACCGAACTAGCATGGCCCAGAGGCCGCCGACGCACAGGGCCGGCCCGTACGGCATGTACACCTTCCGTGAGCGGCTCGACAGCAGCACGATGGCCGCCCCGATGCCCCCGGCGAAGATACCCACGAGCAGCGCCGTGAAGACGCCTGGGAACCCGGCCATCGCGCCGAGCAGCGCCGCGATAGTGATGTCGCCGGTGCCGAGCGGCTCGCCGCCCCGGTACATGACCCGGCCGAGCACGTACAGCCCGCCGAAGCTCAGCGCCCCGATGAGGCTGCCGACCAGCGCACTGAACCAACTGCCGCTCATGCTGAACGGCGCGGCTGCGAGCGCCAGGACGATGCCGCCGATGCCCAGCACAAGGTAGACCTCGCGGTGGCGCAAGTCGATGGCGAGAATCACCATCAGGACAGTAGCGAAGGCGCAGTGCAGTGCCAGCGACAGCCCCGGCGGCCAGGCCAGGCCGAGCGCCACGAAGACGCCGACGGTGCCCAACTCGAACAGGACATCGCTGCGGGACGGGCCGGCTCCGCACGTTGGGCAGGCGCGCTGGAACCCGAGTGCCCGCGCGGTCTGGCTGGCGGCCGGCCAGGGCAGGCCACACTCTTGCGCGGCGCAGATCGGGCGGCTCAGCAGGCGACCGCGCACCGGCAGCGCCCGTGCGACGAGCGTCACCAGGGCGCCAGCCAGCAGACCGGCACCCACCAGCACCGCCAACGTCAAGGGATCAACCATGCCATGCTCCTCGGCTGTTCGTCGGGTCAGCGCGGCGAGTGTCCCCGTCGGTGTCGGTCGGCCGCCCGCCTAGTAAACGCCCGGCAGCAGCCGCGCGGTACGGGCACTGTAGTCAGCATACTCGGGATAGGCGGCGGTCAGCGTCCGCTCTTCCACGATCATGCGGTACGACTGCAACGCGATGAAGGCAATGTACACCAGTGTGGAGACCGGGCTGATGGTCAGCGTGAACATGCCAGTAAAGGCCAGGAACTCGCCCAGGTAGATCGGGTGCCGGACCCAGCGGTACATGCCCGTCTGCTTCAACCCACGGGCGCGCGGCATGATCCCGAATGAGCGGCCCAGGCTAACCAGGCCAATCACCATGATGATCAGCCCGACCGTGAGCAGTGCCTCAGCAGTTGCCAGCACCCACAACTCTTCAATGGTGCGCGGGGCCATCGACAGCCCGAGCACGACCGCCGTGCCGCCAACCGCAGCCGCGTCAGCCACCCAGCCGCCGGGACCGCGCCCCTGCGTTGACGGTCGCCGGATCAGGAACAGCCAGCAGATCAGCACACTAAAGCTGCTACTGAGCGCCTGATGCCCGAAGTGCAGCCAGCCCGTGGCCGGTCCCTGCGGGTCACTGCTCGGGTCAGCCTGCAACATCGAGATCAGGCCAAGCACGTTCATCAGGCCCATCAACCCGAAGAGGTACGCCGGCATCAAACTGGCCGCGCAGATCAGCAGGCCCGCGCGGCTCGGCGGCGCGAACGTTCGGCGGACGGCGGCACCCTCAGCAGTGGGGGTCGGTGCGGGGTCTGTCGAGATATCCAGAGACATCGCGCGTGGCTCCTTCAGAGGTGGGCGGTGTTGAGAAGCCAGGGCGACGCATGTATGCGTCATTCTCATGATCTCTACGGCACCCCTGCGACCTCACATGTCCCAACGGTCGATGCGGGGGGTGGGGGATGGGGCCGGGCGTCGGCCTCCCGAATCGACCTGGAATTGTTTGCCTGCTCTCGGTCCCGCCCCTATAGTCCACCAGACTTTCGTTGCGGACGGTGACGTCGTTTGGCAGTCCTCGCTCGCTACCTGCTGGCGGTCACGTTTGGACTGGCGCTCGGCATCGGCCTGTCGGTCGGGGCGGTACTGGCGCTCGGGCTGCGGCCTGCGACAGGCAGCCTCGCCGTGGCTGGGCCAACGCCGTTGCCGACCCCGTTCCCGGCTGCGACGCCCCGCCCGAGCCAGGCTGCTGGTACTGCGGCTGCCCTCCCGTCGCCCATTGACGAGTCGCTCG
>Ga0105048_10020488_pt1 | contig 10088 bp, 8 predicted proteins | sample MAT05_FD_78382 | JGI IMG/M metagenome (GOLD analysis project Ga0105048, IMG submission 78382) | Freshwater microbial communities from Lake Fryxell liftoff mats and glacier meltwater in Antarctica - MAT-05 | ecosystem: Environmental > Aquatic > Freshwater > Ice > Liftoff microbial mat | place... | reverse complement strand
CGCCTTTAATAGAAAATCAGGTTTATAGGCAGGAATAATAATGGCAAGTTGGTGCATGCTTATTCTCTACGTTGTTTCCCAATCAGTCAAAGGACTTAGCCAGGCAGATTCCCCATGTGAACTAAGGCCTGGCAAGGATGAAACGAGTATCCGTTTTTTGCCAAAAACTTTATTTTCCCAATTTCCCAAACCCTGCAACCTTTGAAAAGCGCCAAAATCATTCGGAAAACCTTTGGAAGTAAATTCCCACCAGATTTCGTGGTCTTCTTTTAAGGTTGAAACCTTAGCTGCAAAAGTCATCGTTGTAGAATTGGTTTGTTTCCAATGGGCTGATTTTGTGAGCCAAACCATGGTTTGCTCAGCCCCATTTTGAATATATGGATTTAACCCACCGTTATCATGGCTCATGTATTTATCTGGATGGTCATATAAAGTAGCGTAGTCAGCAATCTGGAGGGCTTCCAATAGAGCCTCCCTGGCATTTGGTTTGTGCAAATAGTCATCCTCCAATAAATAAACCATTTCTTCAAAACCCAAATTATCTATAGCAAACTGAACCACATGCCTCCAGCTCAATGCGTTACCCAATTTGATTTCGATGGGGTTGATGCCCAATCCGGAAACCAACCTAAGGGTTTCTGCGCCACAATTGTCAGCAAAAACAAAGAAGTTTTCCTTTCCAAAAATAGAAATGGCATTTTCAAGGCAATGCTGTTTTGTGGCGGTTGGCAGTTTTACCTTTGGATTTCCTCCATCCGAAATTCTATATAATACTTTTAAAGCCAATTAGTTAGTAGTTTTAATAAAAGGTTTTACTGTCTTATATGTATACCCATGCACAAAATCTACACCCTTAAATCCATTTGCAAATTCATCCTTCACAAGTTGCACCCAGTCCCGCTCGTGGCTATGGCCCCAGGTACTTACCTTTTTAATCATTTCTGCCTCAGACCGCACCCATGAATAATGGTGGATAAGTGGTTGATTGTCTGCGCCCAGCACCATTCGGGCTTTGGGTTCTGTGATATCTCTGAAACTTTTATCCCTATCCAGAAAATCCATAATCATTTCTTCCGATAGCTGATTTTTTCTGGCTATCACCGCTGAGTCTTCATAGGTTTCAGACTGATAAATGATGTCTCGGAAATAATAGTAGTTGGCCAGCTTTATTACATTCATTTTAGAAAGCGGGAATCCTTTTTGCCATTCCAGAAACCGGTTTCCATCCACCACTTCATCTGCATCCAGAAACAAAATAAAATCGGTTTCACTGCTTGAATATTTCCAGCCAATTACTCTGGCAAAAGTTACCCAATGCTGAGGCAGTACATTTAATTTAGGATCGTAAGGAAAAAAAATAAATTTAGCCCTCGGATTTTCTTGAATAGTTTTATCCAAAAGTGCCTTATTTTCAGGGCTTCCATCATAAAAGTAGTCCGTGTAAGGAACAATAACCTCAATTGAAAATTTTAGAGCCTCTTCTACACAGGCCCCGATAAACTTGTAATCATTGGTGCAATAGTTTATCAGGGTTGTTATTTTAACTGGCGTTTGCCGGCCCAAAATTTTTTCTTTTATTGTATTGAATAAGCTCATTCAGAAGGTTTTGGGAAAAATCGTCTCCATTTGAGTGTAACATACCAATTCAGCTTTAACCAGAGAACTTCCATTTTTTGGGCAAAGTTGAGCTTTTCAAAATAAAAATCCCTAAGTGCCTGGCTTCTTAAATAAGATTGATTGCCAATTTGGTCCTGACTGGTTTTGGCATTTGGCAAAAGCCTGAAATTGCCCCAGGTTTCATCCACATATTGGAAGGGAATGCCGACTACTGCTGATTTTAAAATGAAATCGTAGTCCATTGCAAAGTGTTCTTTTTCAGGAAAATAACCAATTTTTTCGTGAATGACTTTTGGATAAAAATAAGCCGATGGATTAAAAGGCCATTCACATAGATCTGCAATCAAAAGGGGTAAACTCATACCGAATGGCTTGTTTACATTTCGTAAAGTGCCATCTGCATTCCAGATTTTGAGATTGCCAACCAGAATTTTTTCTTCATTTTCCTGAAATTTTATATGGTCCAGAACCGAAGCAAGTGCCCTATTTTCATAAAAATCGTCCACATTTAAAAAACTGATCCATTTGCCTTTTGCCAGTTCGATACCTTTGTTCATTGCATCACTCTGACCTTTGTCTTTTTCTGAAACCCAACGGATATGACTAAATTTTGCAGATTGGCGTTCCAGTATTTCAAGGCTGCCATCCTGACTCCCGCCATCTACAATCAAATGCTCTATGCCCTTCTGCCATTGACCTGCAATATTTGCTATGCAACTCTCTAAAAAATGTGCACCGTTAAATACAGGGGTAATGATGGTGAGTATCAAAAAAAAATCGAACTATTGTTGGGAAATTATTTGTTTGATTTTGCTTTTAAATTTTCGAATAACAGACCCAAAAGTTTGATCCTTAGATACTTTAATAGAAGATTTACTTGCAATTATTTCATTTAACTTTTTTAAATCTGCATCACCAAGTTCCGCAATAAAGCGTTGCCTGATCGCATCGCCGTCATTTTCTGCCTTTTGTGCCTCATTGGAATGAAACTGCTGAGTTTTAGAATTTTCTACGATCACAAAATTTCCCCAGACCTCATCCACATGTATAAGGTTTATTTTTTTTGCGGCTTCCAGTATGAATTCAAAATCCATACACAAATGATTATCAACGTTGTATGGGCCTGTTTTTTCATGTAAACTTTTGTAATAAAAATAAGCAGTCGGATTGTAGGGCCACTCATAAAGGTTTGAAACAAGCTCTGGGAGGGAAATTTTATCTGGCCTGTTAAAATGCTTCAGGCTTCCATCGGCGTTCCAAATGTTTAAATTTCCACAAACAAATGAGGGCTCAGGTAAATTTTTAAAAACCTCCAGAATGCGGTTGAAAACACCGGGTTCATAGTAATCGTCCACATTCAGAAAACTGATAATTTCTCCCTTTGCCTCGGCAATTCCCTTGTTCATAGCATCGCTCTGGCCTTTGTCTTTTTCAGAAATAAGCCGGATATGTTGGTGATATACAGCAATTTCATTGACAATTTCCTGAGTACCATCGGTGCTGGCTCCATCCATTATCAAATGCTCCACCGAATCGCAATTCTGGCTGATTACATTCCGGAGGCATTGCCTTATGTATTGGGCTCCGTTAAAAACCGGAGTAATGATGGTAATCTGCATTCCAGCCGCAAATCTAAGCATTGTATTTTAAATTGGGTTTCTAGTTAAAATACTAAATATCAAACAGATAGTCAATCCTGGTTTAAATTTTAGCTATATACTTTTGTCCATTTGGGAAATCAAAACCAATTACGGATCAGGTAGAAAAGCAATTGATTATGTTTGCAATCCAATTCCATACAATGAAAAACATCAATTCTATCTCATTTTCGGGCAAAAAAGCTTTGGTTCGTGTCGATTTTAATGTACCTCTGAGCGCAAGTTTTGAAGTTACGGATGATAACCGTTTAACAGCTACTGTACCAACGATTCAAAAAATATTAAATGATGGTGGCTCAGTTATTTTGATGTCACACCTGGGCAGGCCCAAAGATGGACCTGTGGATAAATATTCGCTCAGACATATAGTTCCCGATCTTGAAAAATTATTTGGAAGACCTGTTCAGTTTGCAAATGATTGTATTGGAAATGAGGCCATTGAAAAGTCAAGGACATTAAAAGCGGGTGAAATTTTACTGCTTGAAAATCTCAGATTTTATAAAGAAGAAGAAAAAGGCGATGTCACTTTTGCTGAAAAATTGTCAAAATTAGGCGATGTATACGTAAACGATGCCTTCGGAACTGCCCACAGGGCGCATGCATCCACAACAATTATTGCCCGATTTTTCACTGAAAAATATGCAGGCCTGGTATTGCAATCTGAAATTGAGAATGCCAAAAAAGTGCTGGATAATCCGCAAAAGCCTTATGTGGCCATCATGGGTGGTGCCAAGATTTCAGATAAAATATTGATAATAGAGCAACTTTTAGACAAGGTTGACACTTTGATAATTGGAGGAGGAATGGCTTACACCTTTTTTAAAGCGCAAGGGGGAAATATTGGAAATTCCCTATTAGAGGCTGACAAACAAGAACTTGCACTAACCATAATAGAAAAGGCCAAAGCAAAAGGCATTCAGCTTTTGCTTCCGCCAGATTCCATAGTGGCTGATGCTTTTTCAAATGATGCCAAAACACAGGTTTGTGAAAACACCAATATTCCAGAAAGTTTTATGGGTCTGGACATTGGGCCCAAAGCAATTGAAATTTTTACCAAGGCATTGATAGGAGCCAAAACCATATTGTGGAATGGCCCAATGGGCGTTTTTGAAATGCCAAATTTTGCAAAAGGGACGGAAACCATTGCCCATGCAGTAGTAGATGCCACTGAAAAAGGTGGCTATTCTTTGATTGGCGGTGGGGATTCTGCGGCAGCTGTAAACCAACTTGGTTATGGTGAGCGGGTTTCTTATGTTTCAACAGGTGGAGGGGCGCTTTTGGAATATATGGAAGGGAAAGTCTTGCCCGGTGTGGCAGCATTGGAAGCCTGATGTTAAATAGAAGAATTACAAAAGGTTGTCTGACAGCGATACTCCAGGATGGGTAGGAATTCGAGCAAATAAAAGACCGCTGGTTTTAAAATGACCTTTCAAGTTTATTAAAAAATTTGAATTGGTAACTAAATTTGCATGACAGGAAATATAGTTAATAAGGGCCGTAGCAATCAAATCATTGCATCACTATTATTAACGCATTATCCACCTCACCACCTCTGCTTGCTTTTGTCCGCTCCTCCTTTTGGACTTTTAAACCTGCGTTGCTGCAAATATTTTACCTCACTTTGTTTCATCGCTTCCAACAAACTTTTTGCCTGTTCTTCGCTGAGGCCAGTTTCCTGCAATTTCTTCTTGTCCACTCGTAGCGCATTTGGATCGTCCACATTGCTTTCTTCTTTCTTGTTTTTGGACTCTTCCTTTCCGTCTTTATCTTTTTCTTCCTTATTTTTTTCCTTGCCTATGGCAGATTCTTTGTCGGTTTCAGGGGCATTGGGGTTGTCCCCTTTTTTTTCTTTTCCGTCCTTTGAGTCAGGACCTTTTCCTTTTTGTTCATCTTGTTTTGGGCCATCTTTTTCACCCTCCTTCCCTTTCTGGTCTTTGTCTTTTCCGTTTTGTCCTTTGTCTTCTTTTTTCCGGTCCTGATTTTGTTTCTGATCCAGCTTCTGGTCCTTTTTATCTTTTTGGTTTTCAGGCTCTTGCTTTTTATCTTTATTTGGATTTTGCTTCTTTTCTTCCTCTTCTTTTTTCTTATTAAGTTTGTAGGCAAGTTCGTAATTAAACCTTGCTGCTTCATTTGCCGGATTTGTTTTCAGGCTTTTTTTGTACCAATCCAAGGCAGATTTATAATCGCTTTGTTCGGAAAAAATATTCCCTATTTGCTGGTAAGCCACTGATTTTAAGCCAGGAGAATTTAAGGAGGAAGCGGCAGTTTGGTAGTTTTTTTGCGCTTTTGTAAAATCCTTAGTTTGAAAATAGGCAGATCCCAGATTCATATTGACCTGAGCTGGCACGGCAGCACTTTCTTTCAAGGCACTTTCATACGCTTGAATAGCAGTTGTGAAATCCTTTTTCTTAAATGCTTCCTCTCCTTGCTTTAAAAGTTTATTGGTTTTTGAAATAGTTGTAATACCATCACCGTTAGTAATAAATGGGAAAAGGCATAAAACAAAAAAGAAAATATTTTGAAGACCTAGTTTCATCAAATGGAGTTGTGCGTTATATTTGAATATACAAATGAAAACTGAGACGAAATTACAGCAAATTCTTAAGTCATACATTCTTAAGCTTTTTGGTATTTTTGTAACCTGATAAGGGATTCCCTTACTTTTGCAAATCAAAACAAAACCTAATTGTCCGTTCAATTTTTGGGATTTTAAAAGCAAATGCAATTAAACCATCTGAATAAGAGAGACTTAAAACTACATTTAGCTTAAATGAACTTAAAAGATAAGCCCTTTTCGCTCCGCCTAAATTCAAAAAAATTGCGTACAATCTGGTGTTATTTAAAGTTGAATAATGGTTTCAGGACTCTTACACTTTGGTCAATTGTTTTTGTTTTAAGCCTTTTTCTTAACTCCTGTTCGCAGGAGAAAAAGACCTGGACTTCTCTGGCATGGCACAATACCCTGGCTCATTACAATGGATATTTTATTGCCAGAGAAAAAATGAAGGAATTTGAAGCAGATCAATTAATTGCCTATAAGGACAATTACAATAAGGTTCTTGACATCTATCCTTTTCCTCCTCTTGGGTCGGCAGCAGCAGCAAATGCAGCAATGGAAGAAATTATAAAAAAGGCTTCCATTCCGCTCCAAAGGCATAAAAATTCTAAATGGTTAGACGAATGTTATCAATTGGTTGGTCAAGCCCGTTTTTATAAGGAAGACTGGGAAAATGCCACGCAAACATTCAAATTTGTCAATACAAAGTTTAAAGATGTCGACTCCAAACATAAAGCAGTTATCTGGTTATTAATCACATACACCAGAATGGGCGATTATTCCAATGCCAAATCGGTGATTGCATACCTTAAAAAGGAAACATTAAGTAAAAACAACCTGTTGGAAGGGGCATTGGCTTTTTCTTACTATTACCAAAAGCGAAAAGAATACCAGAAGGTAGCCGATTACCTCAGCATGGGTGTAGCTTTAATGCCTAGAAGCCGAAGAAAAGGACGGTTAAGCCATGCACTTGGACAGTTGCAGCAAAAGTTTAAAAAGGATGAAGATGCATACGCTTCTTATAGGGAGGTTCTGCGCTGCAAACCAAGTTTTGAACTTGAGTTTTTTACAAAACTAAATATGGCCCAGGTAGTAGCAATTACCAATGAAAAACAACTAAAGAAGATTCGAAAAAACTTTGTAAGAATGACGACCGATCTGAAATATGAAGAATATTTAGATAAGGTGTATTACGAAATGGGTTGTTTTGAGGTGAAACAAAATAATTTGCCAAAAGGTTTGGAGTATCTCAGAAATAGTGTAAAAAAGAGCAAAGGAGGGAGCCAGAAATCTTACTCATATCTCAAATTGGGGGAGCTACATTACTCACCTTTAAGAAGTTATGTATGGGCAAAAAACTACTACGACTCTACTATGCTGGGACTGGATACAGCCGACGACAATTACAAAACCGTAGCCAGGCGCCAAAAAATTCTGACTGAATTTGTAACACATTATATGGTTGTTGAAAGGGAAGATAGCCTGCAAAGGTTGGCGGCGATGGACTCCAATCAGCTTTTTGTGCTGATTGACAAAATGATAAAAGACGAGAACGAAAAGAAGGAAAAGGCTGATAAGGCAGCTAAAAATTTAGCATCAGGAGGTTCTGGTATTGACATAAATGCAAATTCAGCATTTAATGATATGAAAGGCGGACAAGTTGGAGGCCCTGATTTGTCTCCAAATAAAGGGGCTCCCTGGTATTTTGGAAGCTTGACTGCAATAGCGAACGGTCGAATAGATTTCAAAAGGAAATGGGGCAACAGGAGGCTTGAAGACAACTGGAGGAGAAGCACCAAACAGGCAGAAATTAATGATGACCAGGACGCGGGTGGTGCAGATAGCAGCAAGGCTAAAAAGAGTGATGATATCGCAGCAAATCCTGATAACTCCAAGGGTGCAGATATTGAGAAGAAGGAAAATTCAGAAAAGAAGGAGGATGTAAAACTTTCGCAAAGCCAGTTGCGGGCACCTTATTTTAAAGATATACCGTTTACTGCAGATCAAAAAAAGGCTTCACATGAAAAACTTCAGGTGGCACTTTTTGAAATGGGAAAAATTTATGACCAAAAACTGGAAGAACCTGAACTGGCCATAGAAGCATTGGAAAGGGATGTAAAAGATTATCCGAAATTCGAGAAAGTACCGGAAGCCTTGTATAATTTATGTCTCATTTACAGAAAGTTGGGTCGGCAGGCAGACTTTGATAGATGTAAAGACGATTTGATCAAAAATCATCCTGAATCAGTTTTCGCAAAGTTGATTGTAAACCCCAATTACTTGCAGGAAAACAAGCAGCGAAACGAAATTATTGCGGGTTTATATAAAAACGTGTATAACCAATATAAATCCAACCAGTTTATTGAAGCAAGTAATGGTATTTCCAACATCAGGACTCAATATCCAAAATCAGATTTTGAAGATAAACTATCCATTCTCAATGCCTTGATCACTGCAAAAACTGTTGATATAAGCTCATATAAAGCAGCTTTAAAAAGGTTTATGGCAGATTATCCAAAATCTAATCTCCAGGAATTTGCCCAGATGTGTCTTAAAAATGCTGAAATGGCTTCCGGCGGTGCTACTGAAAAAATGCCAATTACGTCATCAGATTCTATGGCTCCTAAACCAGCAAAACCTGTTTTTAATGAGGAATTGGACAAAAGGCAATATTTTCTAGCCATTATCCCAACCCTGAATATTCCTGAAGCAGAAATAACAGCTGCATTTTCGGATTTTAATACGAAGTTTTATCCTACTGATGGACTGAATGTTACCTCATTGCCTTTAAATGATGGCAAACATGTAATGATCAAAATTCAGGAGTTGCCTTCAAAAATTCAAGGTATGTACTATTTAAGAAAAGTGCAGGAAGCTGGTCCTTTCAAAAAGAATTTTAAAAATCTAAAACCTGTTATGGTGCTGGCTACCCAGGAAAATTTGCAATTGCTTTACAGCACCAAAGCGGTAAGTGATTACGTTGTTTTCTACACCAAAAACTACAATTTAAGCAAAGAGTTAGACGAAGATATTCCTGCCTTTGGCAAGTGATTTGAAATCGGCAAAAGGCTTTGGAAATTTACACCAGATTCCAATTTTATGTTGTTACCATATAATCGCAACAGAAAATCAGGCAATCAAATAACAGCTTCATTTTGAAGCCATTGTGTAAAATTCAATTGGTTATCCTTTTTTTGAATTTTTACTTTTCCTCCCAATATCAAAGGGAAATTGGGAGCATCATGCCCTGATTGCAATCCGAAAAATATAGGTATCCCGGGAAAAGCAGTTTTAAAAATCTCATTCAGAGCTAATGGAAATCCTAATTTATCACAATTTGTAAACTGGCCCAGAACAATGGCTTTCAACTTATTAGCTTTAAAAGAAAGATGTAATTGATACAATATTCTATCTATTTTATAAAAAGGTTCGCTAACCTCTTCCAGAAAAAGAATATTGTCATCAAATTGAAGCTCCAAATCAGTTCCTAGTGTGTGTGCCACCATCGTTAAATTTCCACCGATTAGCTTACCGTCTATTGATTCTTTAAACAGTGCATCCGATTCAATTTTATATTCCAGAACTGGCTCATTATCAAATAATAATTTAAACAAGTTTTCAACGCTATCTGTATATTTTGGCTTACCAAATCTAGCGGCCATCAATCCATGAATAGATTGAAAGCCAAGCTGTTGAATATAAATGTGCAACAACGTAATGTCGCTGAAACCAATAATCCATTTAGGATTTTGGATGAATTGAGTCCAGACTAAATCTGCAATAATTCTGCTTAGCCCATACCCACCGCGTATACATATAATTGCTTTTGCCTCGGTGCAATTCAGGGCCTCCTGGAGATCCAACAGTCTTTCTTCATCTGTTCCCGCAAAGTTCCCCCATGATTTAAAAATTGATTTGCCCAATTTTACGTGTAAGCCTTTGTTTTTAAGCACATTAGTTCCCTCATCAATTTCCTGCTTGTTTGCTGAATATGAAGTTGAAATTAGAAAAACAGTGTCACCCTGGGATAATATAGGATTTGAATGCATGAGGTAAAAGTTTGAATTTCAATAAGTTTTGGCTGTTTTCAAAACAGGAAAGTTTAAAGTTGACGGGTCAAAACCTGAAGTAATTGTACGAACAATTCAGCATCTGTTTTGTGGACAACTTCACAGGAGGAATGGGCATTTTCTGACGGAGGGCCCACAAAACACCAATCAATTGGATATGGCAAATGCTGAATTTCTCTGCCATCG
>Ga0105048_10020486_pt1 | contig 10088 bp, 9 predicted proteins | sample MAT05_FD_78382 | JGI IMG/M metagenome (GOLD analysis project Ga0105048, IMG submission 78382) | Freshwater microbial communities from Lake Fryxell liftoff mats and glacier meltwater in Antarctica - MAT-05 | ecosystem: Environmental > Aquatic > Freshwater > Ice > Liftoff microbial mat | place... | reverse complement strand
GGGGAAGGAGTGAAGTGCCGTCTTGCGGCGTCACCGAGTTCTCTGATAGAATTCCAATTCCAGGAGTTCCATATGAAAATACTGCGACCTGAAGAAGTGGCCCACGACACCGAATTGAGATACGATTGCGCGCAAGATGAACTGGCGGAAGCATATCGCCTTGGTCGGGAGGCGTTCTCCGCGGCCGACCTTCAAAAGTACACGGAGCCGCTCGATGACGGCGTGTCGGCGTTAGATGTCCTGCGCAAGATGGAATTGCAACAAGAGTCCTTTGACGCGATGAGAAAGAAGATATGAGCAGCGGCAACGGCCAACCGCGGCAATACTCCCTATCGATGTCGAAATTCCAGCAGGGCAGGCTTCTGGAGCTTCATCATCAGCAGGACTCTCTTGGAAGAGGACATCGATTTCTCTTCGCCTATCGCGAAGTGATCCGCCGACTTGAACGCGACCCTCGAATATTCGGTGAACATCTCTTTAACTTGACGACACTCAATCTTGAAATCCGTCAGGCGGCCATCCATCCGCTCGTCGTTGATTACGGCGTGCATGAAGAAAAGAATATCGTCTTCATTCAGGGATTTAAGGTTCTTGGATAGCGGAACGCAAAAGCACGCTTTTGACCACATGCCGATTCTCTCCGATGCCTTGATGGACGCCGGTTGCGATCAGGAGGAGATCATCCGGCACTGTCGCAACAGCGGGCCGCACGTGTGCGGCTGTTGGGTGGTCGATTTGTTGTTGGAGAAGGAGTAACTTGTCCCAAATTAAACCTAACGCTCCCCAGCCCTCCGGGCTGGGCTGTCAGAAGCGGCCTTTCAGGCCGAAGAGTTGTCGGCGATGGCGCGGTTGAAAGAGTTACGAACGCGGAAGATGACTCAACTCAGTCGCCAGTGATCCGCGCAATCAGGCGAGTGATTCACGCCCTTCTGTTATTGACGTATTTTGTCCGTTATCCCGGCGATCAGCGCCGATAGAGTGATAACCCGTGATAAGCTCTCTTGATTTTAATGGCGCAGCTTGTTATTTGGTCGACGAGAATGGGGCTGAGTCAGCGGGATGCCCTGCTGGTGTTTCGCTCGCTGTTGGGGAGCTACGCGCAAGCTCAAGTTGGGTTGAGCCAACGCGACGCCGGGAGGCGCTTTCGTGATCTTGTCGTCTATACTCAGTGGCCTAAATGCGGCCAAGCTCTGGCGTTGGAAACTGCGCGTCTGGGGACGCACCATGCAGGCGAGTTCGCTTGACCGCCTCGTCTACTTGATTCTGCACCGCGCGAATCTGATGGGAGCTGACGAGCGGCACCACTTAACGAGCCTCGTCAGACCGGGCATGCAGATTGTAGACATTGGCGCCAACATCGGTCTATATAGTCTGCTGCTGGCAGAGCTAGCCGGTCCCACCGGACAGGTCTTCGCATTCGAGCCCGAACCGCAGTTGTATCGCGCCTTGCAGAACAACTGCCGCAGCAACCAAACAGCGAACATTTCTACCGTGAACTGTGCATTGGGCAGCGCTCCAGGCCAGGTCGCCTTCTTCCGCTCGGTGTTCAACTCCGGCGACAACCGCCTTGGCGGTCTCGGTTGGAAGGGCCAGGGCTTGGAGGTGGAGATGGCCCGGCTCGACGACGTGTTGCCCAACCACCAAGTCGACTTCATCAAAATGGACGTCCAGGGCTTCGAGCAGCAGGTGCTCAAGGGCATGGACAAAGTTTTTGCTGCCAGCTCTAATCTGACCATTTATTTTGAGTTCTGGCCATTCGGCTTGCGCGCCGCCGGCACGCAGCCGCAGCACATTCTCGACCACTTGTTCAAGCACGGCTTTCAAATTTACCGGTTCGACAAACAACAGCTCGTTCCCGTCGCCGGGTTCGGCTGTCTGGAGCACCGCCTTCCTGGCCAGAAATTCATCAACCTGCTTGCCTCGCGAAGTAGCCTGACATTCGGCGGCCGGAATCAACCTGACCAGAGGGAAAGGAGTGATTCGTCAAGAAGACAATCGAGTTGATTCGCCGTCACACATCATCTATTCCCCCTCCGGCATTAGCACTCTCTTCAATAGCCCGTACAGTTTCGTCGGTTCGTTTTCGCCTTCGCGCAGTCTTAGATAGGCGTGTTGTTCGTCGACGACTTTGACACGGCCTTTACTTTTTTCCACCAGTTGGTTGATTCGCTTCGTGCTTCGGTAGGTCAGCACGATGTCCTTGTCGTTGCGGTGGACGTTTGCGACTTGCCAGCGTGATGCCAGCAGGCGCAATTCCGTTTGTTTCAATAGCCACTCGGCAGCGTCGGGGATGGGGCCGTAGCGGTCGCGAAGTTCCTGGCGGAAGTCGTCCAGTTTGCGCGGATCGCGGACGCGCGCCAGCCGGCGGTAGACTTCCATGCGCAGCTTCTGGCCGGGGACATAGTCGCGCGGCAGGTAGGCCGGCCAGGGGAGATCGACGTTCACTTCGAGTGCCGTCTTCAACGGTAGATTCTTCATGCCGCGCACGGCATTTTCGAGCATCTGGCAATAGAGTTCATACCCGATCGCGGAGATGTGGCCCGATTGCTCCATGCCAAGGATATTGCCGGCCCCGCGTATCTCGAGATCGCGCATGGCGATCTTGAAGCCTGCCCCGAGTTCGGAGAATTCCTCGATCGCCTTCAGTCGTTTGGCGGCGTTCGGCGTCACGTCGCGTTCGCTATCCAGCAGCATGTAGGCATAGGCCCGGTTCTTCTGCCGGCCGACGCGGCCGCGCAACTGGTGCAGGTCGGCCAGGCCATAGTTGTCAGCTTGGTCGATGAAGATCGTGTTGGCGTTGGGGATGTCGAGGCCGCTTTCGATGATCGTCGTCGCCATCAAAATATTGGCTTCACGGCGGATGAATTTCAGCATCGCCTGTTCGAGTTCGCCATCGCCCATCTGCCCGTGGCCGATGACGATCTTCGCCTCCGGCACGATCGATTGCAGCCGGTTGGCGACCTGATGAATATCGTGCACCCGGTTATGGACGAAGTAGACCTGCCCGTCGCGGTTGAATTCGCGCAGGATGGCGGCGCGGATCAGTTTCTCATCCCAGCGGATGATGCGAGTTTCGACTGGCAGCCGTTCAGGGGGCGGCGTTTCCAGGTTGCTGATGTCGCGAATGCCGAGCAAGGCGAGATGCAGCGTGCGCGGGATCGGCGTGGCGGTCATCGTCAACACGTGAACCATCGCCCGGATCTGCTTGAGCCGTTCCTTGTGCTCGACGCCGAAGCGTTGTTCCTCGTCGATGACGACGAGGCCGAGATCTTTGAACTTCACGTCTTTCGAAACGAGCCGATGCGTGCCGATGATCACGTCGACTTCGCCGGCCGCAAGGCGTTTGAGCACCTTTTTTTGCTCACCCGGCGACCGGTAGCGGCTGACGACATCGACAACGAACGGGTAGGGCGCAAGCCGTTGCGAGAAGGTGCGAAAATGCTGTTCGGCGAGGATCGTTGTCGGCACCAGCACGGCCGCCTGCTTGCCGTTGTCGATGGCCTTGAAGACCGCGCGCACGGCTAGCTCGGTCTTGCCGTAACCGACATCGCCACACAGCAGGCGGTCCATCGGCCGGGCTTTTTCGAGATCACCTTTGATCTCGACGACGGCGGTCAACTGGTCTGGCGTTTCCTGGTAGGGAAACGAACCTTCGAACTCTTTCATCCAATCGGAATCGATCGGGAACGCGAAGCCCGGTTGGGCGGCCCGCATGGCCTGAAGCTGGATCATGTCCGCCGCCAGATCGCGCACCGCCTCCTCGACGCGTTCCTTCTTACGGCCCCAGGCAGTGCCGCCCACCTTCGACAGTTCCGGATCGCTGCGGCTGCCGCCGACGTACTTCTGCACCAGGTCGATCTTGGAGACCGGCACGTACATCATCACACCGTCGCGAAACTCCAGAATCAGGTGCTCTTCCTGGGGATCCTTGCTGCGCGGCCGTTCGTCTTCGTCGTACGCTCCCGTTTCCGCATACCGCGATCGGTCGAGCATCTTCATGCCGCGAAAACGGGCGATCCCCTGCGCCACGTGGACAACCAGATCGCCGTCATTCAGTTCCAGGAACGAATCAATAGCTCTTGATTCGATGCGTCGTCGCGGCAGACCGGCGGGGATCTTCTCGCCCGCGGCTGTCTGTTCCCGGTGGAAGAGTTCATGGCTGCCGAGGACGACAACACCGGCTTCCACCAGCCGAAACCCGGAACGCACCGAACCGGTGACGAGCCGTAAGCGGTGCGACTCGGCCAGCTTGCCGGCCGCGAGCACTTCTTGAAGTCGGTGCGCCTCGGCTTCGTTGTGACAAGCAATGAGGACGCGATCGTTCGGGGCGACGGCGTCGAGTTCGTCGCGCACCCGGCTGACGTTGCCGCTGAAGCGCTCGACCGATTCGACACGCAGATGAACCGTGGCCTCGACCGACGGCCGGGGCATCGTGGTGATGGTGACGCTCGGCCGCTTCATCAGCAGAGCGAAGATGCCGTTGATGGAAAAGAGGCCGACGTTGTCGCTGACCGTTTCCAGGAAGAACTTGGCTTGCTCACGCAACTCGCCGGGTTCGACGAGAGCGATCCGTGCCCCGGCCGGGAGATGGTCGACCAGGCAGGCGGCAGAATGCTTCGCGGGTGATTTGTCCGGCGCGGGTTGCCCGAGTAGATTCACCTCATCGAGATCGGCGATGCTCCGCTGCGTGGCCACCGAGAAAGATCGCAGCGATTCAATCTCATCGCCGAAGAGTTCCAGACGGTAGGGGTCTTCAGCATCGGGGGAGAAGACATCGAGGATACCGCCGCGCCGGGAGAACTCGCCGGGCAGTTCGACGGCATCGACCCGTTTGTAGCCGAAGGCGACCAGCCACTGTCCCAGATCGTCGATGTCGATCGTCTCCGCCTTCGCCAGTCGGCGACGGCGGGCGCTGAGTTCTTCCAGCGACGGCACCGGTTGCATCAACGCGGCAATGGTCGCGAGCACAACCCGGGGCGGATCGGTATGCAGTTTCTGGATGACGCGCAAACGCCGGCCGGGCACTTCATCGAGGATGATCTTTTCGGGCGGCCATGATTCCCAACCGGGGAAGATGACCGCCCGTTCGCCCAGAAAGCTGGGAAGATCGTGGCTCCACGGCTCAACGTCGGCCGGATGAGCGAGCACGACCAGCAAGGGATGGGAAGAAGATGCCGCGAGTGCCGCCGCGGCCAGTGAAGCCGCCGAGCCCCAGGCGCCGTCGATGACGCCGCTGCTTGAATTCGAAAGGGCGTCGAGGAGACCCTGCCAACCCTCAGCGCGCGCGAGCACCCCCGGCAAGTCGCGCAGCGACTCCACACCAACAGCGGTTGCGGTTCCCGACATGCGAACGATTCCTGTTCGTCGGTTTGTCCTCAGTTCAACATACTATTTCTAGTTCGCCGCGACGCGAAGGCTTCACGCAGCGGAGCCCGAGGCGGCGGTTCGCCAATATGTCACCCATGTTATGATTTCTACTACTGCCAATTATCCCAGCCGTACTGAACCAGATTCCGCAGGGCGATGCTTCCCGCGTAGACGTTGCCAGGGGAAGCGAAACCCATCGTAGCCGCGTTCGCCAGAACGTGGGCCTGGGGGGCGCGGAAGGCTCGCGGAATTCTGGCGAATTCCGCTACGGACGATTGGCTTCGACAATGCATCCTACCAGTGCATCACAAACCCGCCATCGACATTCACCGTCTGCCCCGTGATCTGGGCTGAGCGCGCGGAAGAAAGAAATACCGCCAGGTCGGCGACGTCTTCCACCTTCTGCCAGGTGCCCAGCGGGATGACGCTTTTGATCTTCTCGTCGGCCCACTCATCATAGGTCTTGCGTTTCTCGGGCGGTTGGCGGTCGTGCCATGATTGCCAGACGGCCTGGTTCAACGGCGTCTTTACCATGCCGGGGCAGACGGTGTTGACGCGCACCCCGTGCGGGGCGAGATCCTTGGCCATGCACTGGGCGAAGTTGATGTTCGCGGCCTTCGAGGCACTATAGGGCGGATCGGTCGGCGAGCCGATTTGACCGGCCACGGACGCGATGAAGATCATCGTGCCGCTCTTGCGTTCGACCATCAGCGGCGCGACGGCGTGGGCAACCTGAACCATGCCCATGATGTTCACTTCCAGCACCTTGGGCCAGTCGGTCGGGCTCAGGTTGGTGAACGGGAAACCGAACTTGCCGGAACCGATGGCCGCGGCATGGGCCAGGTGGTCGATCGGACCGCAACGCTCGACGGTTGCTTTGAGAGCGGCCGCGACCGAAGCGGGATCGACGACGTCGACGCGGATGCCGACGCAGTCTCCCCCCAACTTCGCGGCCGCTTCTTCCACGCGCGGAGAGAGATCCCACAAGACGACCCGGCAACCCTCGGCCTGGAACGCCGCGGCAATCGCCGCGCCGATGCCGCTCGCCCCGCCTGTGACGACCGCGACGTGATCCTGCATTTCCAGATTCATCGGTTCTTTACCTGGTGTGTCAGAGGCCGGCCTTCGAGGCCGGCGAAGAGATTTTCAACGGACAGTTCGGCCATCTTGTGACGTGTCTGATCCGACGCGCTGCCGAGATGCGGCGTGATGATGATGTTATCGAGTTTGAAAATGGGATGGTCGCGCGGCAATGGTTCGGGATCGGTGACGTCGAGAGCCGCGGCGCGGATCGTTCGCGCCGTCAGCGCTTCGGTCAATGCCGTCGTGTCAACCACGGCGCCGCGGGCGATGTTGATCAGGCTCGCCGTCGGCTTCATCTTCGCGAGTTCCGCCCGGCCGATCAGGCAGGTGGTTTCCGGCATCAAGGGGACGCACAACATCACGTAATCGGCGCTGGCGAGGAGTTCATCGCGGGAGACGAGTTTCGCCCCGGTCATTGCCTCGGCTTCCGGCCGGCGCGTGCGATTGTGATAAAGGATCTTCATGTCGAAGCCCTTGGCCCGCCGCGCCACTTGCTCGCCGATCCGCCCCATGCCGATGATGCCGAGCGTACTGCCGTGAATCTCCCGGCCGAGCATGTACGAGGGATCGTAATGCAGAAAGGTCGGCCCGCGGGCGTAACGGTCCCCCTCGACGACGCGCCGGCCGACGGCCATCATGAGCGCGAAGCCCAGGTCCGCCGTCGCTCCGTCGAGAATGCCCGGCGTGTTGCCAACCGGGATGCCCCGTTGCGAGGCCGCGTTCACGTCGATGTGATCAACTCCGACGCCGAAGTTGCTGACGACCTTCGCGCCGGGAAAGCGATCGAGCAACGGCCCATCGACGACGGGATGCCCGTAGGTGTAAATGGCATCGATCGGCCCCGGTCTCGTGTTCCAGGGGAGCAGTTCAACGCGATCCTGCAACATCTCGGTTACGGTCGTCGAGAGCGGTAAGTCGGCCAGAACGCGAGGCCGCGAAGAGTTGGTCATGGATGATCCTGATGTCCATCAAGCCAGTTTGATTTTCCGATGAAGAATCTTGTCGAGGTTGAAGTTGCCGAGGCCGATGAGGCCGGCGAGGATGACATGCTCCGGTTGCCTGCGGTCGAGGACTTCGGTGTCGCCGCCGCCGCGAATGAACTTTTCGGAGGCGAGCAGGGTCATGGCATCGGCGACCGTGGTCGCGCGCAGGCCGCCCAGCGCCATGGCGGCTTTGCGGGCAGGCGTAAACATGTGCCGACCCATCTCGCCGACGCGATGCAGGCCTTGTTCGAGCCGCTTGTTGTCGATGATGTCCCAACCGATGTGGTCGAGGGCGACGGGATCGGTGGCGAAGAAAAGCGAATTGGCTCGCCAGGTGCCCCACGTCTTATTCCAGTTACCGGGACCGCCTTCGAAGACGCCGATCAGGCCGTCGAGAATATGCAGCGTCGCCTTATCTTTCAGGATCGGTTGATTGACCGCGGCGGGGATGAACGTGTTGCACTGATTGGGGCCGACGAGATTGCGCGAGGGCGAATCGGGATAGCCATGCACGATGTTGACGAGATGGCTGCGGGCGACGTTGTTGTTCATGCCGTGCGACATGTTCTTGAGTGCCAGCGTGACGCCCGAGGAACGGTGATCCTTGAGCACCGGCAGCGTGATCATCTTGTTGACCATGCGTGTGACAATGGCCGAGAGGTGCGAGCGAAAGCGGCGGTCGTCCTTCGGGTCATGTTCGGTGGCGGCGAAGCCCATGTGCACGAAGCAGTCTGGATCGTAGCCGACAACTTGGCGAAGGAGCTCGGGCGAAAAGTCGGAAGGATCTTCAACGCCGTTGATGGCGATCTGTTCGTTCGTATAGGCGGCGGCGGAGCAATACCAGCGGACGCCGTCCATCTCGCGCTCGGTCAGCAGGTTCGCGTAGCCAGTGTCGACAAACTCACGGGCATAGCGATCGAACAGGATGATGTTCTTGCCCGGCACGCCCACCGCACGAAGGTTGCGAACGGTTTCTAGCACTACTTCCTTATTCGAGATGACCTCGACTACATCGTGACGGCCACGGCTGCCGCCGACCGGGTTGACCTTGATGCCAATCACGTCATCGGGCTGGAAGAATCGCTTCCACGCTTCGCTGGGATGATCGGCCCCCGTCAGTTCGCGCATGCCGGCGTCCATCATCTTCTTGACGGTCGGCCGATCGATCTCATGCTTCGGATTGACTGCTTCGGGATGATAGACTTCGATCACCCGGCCGGGATATGGCCCGGGCATGGCGAACTCGCTGACCGGTTTGGTTTGGGTCGAGACGACCTTGGCATCCGTGAACCAACCGCGCGAATCAGCCTCCCGGTAGCCGAGAATGCCTGCGGGGACGCCGGCCGCGAGACCGGCCCCGGCGCCGAGCAGGAAGCCGCGCCGCGACAGGGAACGGGGACAAGGTTTCTTAGATTCCATCTCTGGCACTCAAAGAAGTAGGGGGCGGGATGCGCAAGCCGGCGATCACGAGACCGCGTTTCTGCCCATCGATCATGGCGATTTCGGTCAGATGCCCCATCGTCGCAAAGCCGAGTTTCTCGTTGATCCGGCGGGTGGCGTCGTTATGGTCAAAATACATACTCAGCAGGGTCGTGACACCCAGGCGCGGACAATGTTCGATCATTCGTTTCTTCAGAAGCATCCCCAACCCCTGCCGCTGAAAGTCGTGATCGATATAGAGACTCACTTCCGCGGTGGCGTCGTAAGCCGGTCGGCCGCCGTAGAACGATGATAACCCAATCCACGCGGCGATGCGACCACCGATTTCCGCAACCCACAACGGCCGCCGGGCGGGATCATGCTTGCGGAACCACTCGATGCGTTCCTCCACAGTGATCGGAACGAGATCCGCCGTCGAACGCCCGCCAGCGATCGACTGATTGTAGATCGCAACGATCGCGGGGAGGTCGGCTTCAACGGCGTCGCGGACGTGGATGTTCATTGGTCGTGAGCTCAGTTCGCCGCTAGTTCCACTGGTGCATAGTCAACTCGAAAAAGACGGGTCCGAGCCGGAAGCGTAAGCGACAGGAGCCTATGACGTGCCGTCGCTTACGCTTCCGGCTCGGATGATCCCAACCCGTCTTTTTAGCGTTGACGAAGCACTTGTGCGGGTTCGGACCAGTCTACTTGGTAATCCACGATGCCGACCTCCGTTCGACCACGTCGTGAGATACGACCCGTCCGGCATCGGCAGCCTCTTCGGCTCGCCGGAGAGCGGCGAGCAAGGCCAGTTCTTCGCTCATCTGATCCAGGGTGGCCGATGACGGTAGACGATCGAGTGCATCAAGCGCGAGTTGCTTATCAGTTGGGGCAGCCACGGCAGTCATGCGGAATCTCCCTGCAAAATCGATGCATCGAACGCAGTCAATTTACTCTACGGGCGACGATCCTGCAACGGGTCCCGCCTTGGCCGGAATCTCAATTCGGATCGCCAATCAAGATAAACGCCGCCCAATATTGCGGATGAGCGAACGGCTTCGAGACCTTGGCCGGCGTTTCGGTTATGGGCGCCTTGGGAATGATCAAACCCAACTTGGCCCCCGGTGCTCGCGGACCGCGAGCGACACCGTTCGTCATCTCGGCCGTTAAAGTCAGAACCTCGTCGGAAGTTAGGTTGCGCAACCAGTTCTTGGCCTCCGCCAGCGCCGCCGCCTT
>Ga0105048_10020484_pt1 | contig 10089 bp, 5 predicted proteins | sample MAT05_FD_78382 | JGI IMG/M metagenome (GOLD analysis project Ga0105048, IMG submission 78382) | Freshwater microbial communities from Lake Fryxell liftoff mats and glacier meltwater in Antarctica - MAT-05 | ecosystem: Environmental > Aquatic > Freshwater > Ice > Liftoff microbial mat | place... | reverse complement strand
TGTAGGACAAGTTATCTAAATCTTGGGCTTTCTCATCGTAAAATCCAAAACGATAATCTTCCACGGCATTGATAGCAGTATTTCCCCACCATTCCCATTTAAGCTTAGGGTCATTGCCAGGGCGGTTTTCGTTGAACATCCAACCCACTACTGGACCATAAGCATGATTGGATACCAATACTTTTGAGGCTTCTTGGGCCATTTCTACTAAATCGTCTGTGAAATCCCACACATCCAATTTTGCACCATAAGCCATGCCTTTGACTTGTGGGTTTATACCAGCAGCAGCTATAGTGCCAGACAGGTGTGTAGAGTGGTCGCTCAAAGTTCTATTTTGATCTTTTTGACGAATGCGATTTCCAAATTCGACGTGTGAAAGGCGTGGCATCCCGCCATCCCAAATACAAAGTCGGCCATCTAATTCGGGCAAATCCCCTTTTAAGTCAACCCCAAGGTCACCACCTTTATAAAGTTGGGTAGTGTGTGTTCCGGTTGAGGCTACAATGTTGTGTGTCGTATAATAAACCGGCAGACCAAAAGAATCAATCCCTTGCAGGCTCAGCTCACGATTTTTGGCATATTTTTTGCTGATAGGCCAGTTTTGCTTTTTTGCTGTTTTTAGTGCTTGAGTCCGGTTGAAAGTGTAGCGTTTTTGTAGTTGAAGCCGAAAACTACTATCGAGCTTTTCGGGGTGTAATAAAACAGTACGGGTCTGACTATTTACAGATAAAGAACCAACTGACAAGATGATGATTAAGCATCTACTTATCAGTTGGTTATTGAACGGTAAAAAAATAAAGGGTAAAATATTAGCCATTCTTTCACATTAGATTGTGCGTGGCTTACTGTTTTACAACCTTATAAACCAAGCGCGTTCTTGCTTTCTCATCTTGTATTACGGCAAAAAACGTACCACTTTGCAAAGAGTATAAATTAAATTCAGCTTGAAATTTTGTTTGAATTCTTTGCATTGATTTTTCAATCAATATTCGCCCATTAATGTCATAAAGATAAGCCATTATTAGGTGGGAAGACGAATCTGAGGGGAAATATTCATAAACAATAAAATCTTGGGTGGGATTGGGGTAAACCCTACTTTGCACATTTTGTGGGCTTAGGTCATTTTCCAAGGCCGTTATGATTACTCTCACGTCATCCGAAATTACTTCCCCACAACCATTCACATTGGCCTTTACCGCATAATTTCCCGTTTGAAAGGCTGTAAACGTGGATTGCGTTGCACCCGAAATTGGCAATCCATTGAGTAACCACTGATTACTATTAGGTGAATTAGATTTTAAAACAATCCCATCTAAAACTATGACTGGTTTCTGTGCCTTTCGGGTGGTAATAATGACTGGTGATGATACACCTGGAAGACAATCATTAACTGAAGTGCTCACAGAATAGCTGCCTGAGGTTGTCGCAGAGAAGTTTTGACTATTAGCATTGTTTAAGGGTTGGCTATTAAAAAACCATTGATAGCTACTCGCGTTGGCAGGTGCATTGAGGTTTATAGCCGTACCTTCGCATATATCCGTATTTCCTAAAAACGAAACGGTTGGTGTCGATTTTGCGGCCGTCTGAGCAAAAACGGCTACCCGATTGCTTGGACAACCAAAAGATTTCACTTTTAAATCATAAAAATAATAGTAGGCAGCTGTCAAGGTATCCACTCTGTTGCTTTGAGCAAACAATGCACCCCGAACTGCCATTATACCAGGAATACTGAAGGGGAAACCTGTTACGCCCGTATTGCTTCTAAAAATAGTAGCGCCGTTTTCATACTCAATGGTGATTTTATAATCGCCTGCCTTAGGAATCGAAAGATTAAGTGGGTAAACAACTCCTAGGTCGTTGGGGTCGTCAGCTACCTGCCCCGATGGTGCGCCTACATTGGGTGCAGAAGCGTTTCGACTCGCTGTTACATCCACACTCGTGCTTGAAATGAATCTATCGTCTAAGCCCAACACTGTGAATGTCAGTCGCCCTGCCGAAGAAGTATAAAGCCGTGCACTTTCTAAAATCAGGGGAGCTTCGGTGCGTATAAGTGGTGATGGCCCAAAATTGCCAGCGTAAGAACCGCCTGTAAAGGCCGACTTAGTTGTAGGTCCCACCGAGCCGCTGAAATCATTGATCGCGACATAAAAAGTACCCCCAGGCAATCGGACCTCATTACTCGTGAAATTTCCTACAGCAATAGGTTTTGTAGTTGTGGGACTATCATACCAAAAAGCTGTGCCAATATCACGCGAAATAAGCGAAAGTGGGTCATTGCCGCAGTAAGTTGCAGTAACGGCACTTATCGTTGGAGTAGTCGAAACTGTCCTCGTTTGACTAAGTACGTTATTGAGGGTATCTTGGTCATTTTGTAACTGTGTACGGCAAATAAATTGGTAATTCTGCCCCGCCTTCAATTTACTCAAGAATGCGTCCGAAAGTATAAATGTTGTTTCAGAATAAGCAGCCAAAGACTGCATCAGCGTCCCTCTCAAAGTACCTACCAATTGCCCAGAAGTCTCCAAAATTTGCACTGATACAGGAATGTTTTGCTGGGCTTCAGTACCTAAGTTTTTGATTTTCACGGATACATTGGCAAGTTGGCTGCTGCAAAAATTATTTTCAGGTGTGACCAAAGCCGACAAGCTCAAATCGCGTAAAGGGCGGACAAAACGTAACAAAAATTCTTGGGTTTCACCCTTGGGGTAAACACCACAAGCGGCTACTGTCGCTGCATTGCTGGTTTCTACACATACAATACGTAACCTTGCAAGGTTGTCAATCGTCAAACCTGAAGGAGCGATGATATTGGTGCGAAAAGTACCGCTGCCGTTGATAATCTCCGATGTACCAATGAGTTCGTTGGCATCTTCAAAATCTCCATCCCCATTCCAATCAACAAATGCTTTCGCTACCTTGGCAAATGCCCCCCCACAAGAACCCAAACTTACCTCCAAAGGCACACTTTGTCCTGCGGCTATGGGTGCTACTTGTGTCATAAAATCACTGTACGTTTGACAGCTCTGTTTGGCTGTTTGGATGATACTTCCCAAAACAACTTGGGTAATTTTAGAATCTGCATTGGAACTAGCATTCGAAGTACAAAATGACTTGCCACCTATTCCACTCATAATGAGCGCATATTGCTGAATGCCATTGGTTAGTGTTCCTTTATGTTTGATGGTAATTGTATAAGTACGTCCAGGCACGGCATTGGCAATGATAATTTGCTCTACATTGTCGCGGATATTATCGCCTCGTGTAGCATTTTTAACAGGTTGAGTGGGGTCTAAAACCCATGGCAACGACTCCGTCGTACCATCATTTATGCGTAAATCAAGGTCATTGAGAAGTTTGGGCGTTCGATTGTCAAAATTGGCAACTGTAGTAGTTGAAGCCGCCGCCTCTGGGTCAGTCCAGCAGATAGTTACGACCAAATCGCCCTTTCCAGAAGCTACTACTTGGGTTGTGTAGGTTTCGTTAGGGGCTAGTGTTCTTTCAGAAATTAGGTACGTTTTGTCTCGGTTCAGTATTACCTCTGCGGCTCTTTTCATATTCAACAATCCCCATCCGTATTGATAATCAGGGCCTAGGTTTCCCGCGTCGTTGGCCGTGTGAAGCACTACTCCTTTGAGTGTTGAGGAGCGCATAAAGTTGCCGTTTTGTTTCTGATAAAGCTCTTGCAGTAAAAAAAGAGAACCTGAAATATTAGGTGTGGACATAGATGTGCCACTTAGACTGGCATAGGCATTATCGGAGGTTGAACTCAATGAAAAAACGCTTACTCCCACACCCACGCTGTCCGGTTTGACACGCCCGTCGTCGGTAGGGCCCCAACTACTAAAACTAGAAATACGCGGATCGGAAATCTGGTTGTAGCCGTTGTTTAGCACACTAATAGCCCCCACAGTCAGGATATTTTTGGCCGTGCCATAGGTAGAAATCAAATCGTAATCATTTTGAGCAGCGCGAGGGATGTTACTTGTCCTATTACCACTTCCGAAAAAGTAGGTAGTACCAGCAGGGGGGCCATTGCTACCACGGTCGTTGCCTGCCGATTTTACAATCAGATAGTTGGGCGCATTGTAAGCAATCCGATCATATTCGCGAGCACGGGTGTCATAAAACCCAAATTTGTAATCTTTTTGGGCATTGACCGTTGTATCGCCATACCACTCCCATTTTAAATTATTATCAGTACCCGCGCGGTCTGAGTTTAATCTCCAACCGGTTACTGTTCCATAAGAATGATTAGAAATGAGAAGGCTTGAGGCGGCAGTGACCATTTCTGCACCATCATTATTAAAATCATAGGCCATTAAACTAGCACCATTTGACATCCCTCTGGCGCGTGGATTATTACCAGTAGCTATCATCGTGCCGCTTACATGCGTGGCGTGGGTATCGGTGGTTTGGGCATTGTCCACTTGGGTAATACGTCCTTGCAGTTCGCTATGGGTATTCAATACTTTACCTCCATCCCACATACCGAGGCGATCTTTCATCACAGGACTGTTTCCGCTTAGGTTGATATCTAAACCGCCGCCTTCATAAAGTGCGTTGGTCTGTGCAGAAAGTGCTGCCCCACGATTACTTTGGGTGGCATCATAGAGTGGCTGCCCCGAATCACTTACACCGCTCAGTATCATCACACTACCATCTTTGAATACTTGACGGAGTGGCCAATTATTTTTTTTGGCTAAATCTTTTAATATCTCTTGAGAAATTAGATATTGATTTTCAATGGATTGTCGAGTACTTTGAAGTTTTTGCTGTTGCTCATCGGAATATAATGGGCGCAATTGGGCATGGATACTACGTAGGGGAGTTCCTATAAAAAGGAGCAATAAAGGCAAACGCAAGTACATTGAGAAAGGGTTTTTTCTTTAAACGCAAAAAGCGGGTGCGAAGTTATATATTTGAGGCGTCAGATTTACTAAGAAAGTCCAAATCTGCGATTCGTCGCACAGTTTCGATTTGGAATATTTATTTTGCAACAATGGCTTGTAGCCTCTGCCTATCAATGACTCCCACAATCCTCCCTTGTAATTGGAGGTTTTGATCAAAAAAAACCGTTGTTGGGTAGGTTAGTTTTCCTTTATCGTTTCCCAATAATTCGGCCAACTCATGAACACCAGTTTCCACCCCTGATGGCTTGAATTTATACTTTTTATTAAGAAAACTAAGGGTTCGGGTATCTTCGGCGTCGAGGTGGAGGCAGTAATATTGTTGATTAAGAACCTTGGCTAACTGTGGATTGGCAAAGGTTTTTATCTCCATCATTTTGCAATACTTGCACCAGTCTGTATGGATAAACACTAATAAAGGGCGACGTTCTTTGCGAAGGCTATCATTGAGGTTTTCAAAGGCAGTCCAATTTGTAATTTGCGCTTGTGAGTACGTCCCCCCAAGCGCAAACAACAGACATAGAAGCGATAGCGTTACTTTTTTCATCGAAACAAATTATACCTCACCCCTACAAATCCACGAATGCCCTGATTAGGGGCGTAAACATAAGAGGGGTCAAAAGTCAATGCGTAGGGGTTGTTGGCCGTAGGTACGACCTGACCCGTAGCATCAAAAGTTACTTGCTTGTCAAAGGGGTCGAAAGCGCGTGCAATGGCATCGCGGGTAGGCGTAAAATTTAGTAAGTTTTTCACACCGCCATAAATTTCTACCCCGTTGTTGAATTTTTTGGTGAGTTGGATATTCTGTAAACTCCACCAAGGCGAGTATTCAGGACGTGGATCTAATGGCCCTAAAATGGGTAGTTTCATTGGCCCATAGAGATTTCCAGTGTAGTCTATTGTCAGTGCAATTTGTGGAAATGAGTAAGATACAGACCATACACCTGTAAACTTTTCGGTTAGTAGTTGCGTCTGTTTTACTAACTCTCCGCTGCCATCATCTTGACGCTGAAACACATTCATGGCCGTAGCGCCCGCCATTAGTTTGAGTCCATTTGTCAACGAGAAATCTATGTTCAAAGAGATACCACGGGAAACGGCATTACCATTTAAGTTGCTATAAATAATTTTATTAGGATCAGTGAGATAGTCGGGAATGATGCGGTTATTGAAGTAAGTATAAAATGCCGTTGCATCTAAGCCAATAAAGCTACCATCGGCCAAGAAAAACTTCCGCACGTAATTGATGTTTCCGTTCCAAGAGCGTTCGGGTTTGAGTTCTTCCGTAAATTCTACTTTTCTTGCTCCTGTGAGTGCGGCATGGTCTTCTGTAAATACATTGGCCACTCGATAGCCATTACCAATACTCGCTCTTAGTACATTGCGCTTGTTGGTAGAAGTCCATTTGTAGTTTAGGCGGGGTGTGAGAATATTTCCATGAACGGAGTTATAATCATAGCGAAGTCCTAAAAGTAATTTATGATTGGGTTTCAAGGCGATTTCATCTTGTACAAATATGCCTGGAAGTGCGATTTTAGAAGGGGCATTGCTACCATCTAAAGCAGTAGCAGGCGTGTTATCATCATAGTAAGTATAGCGCAGTGCCGTTCCCAAAAGTAAATCATGACTTTTCCCCAATTTTTTATCCCATGTAAACTGTCCAAAACCAATGTACTGTTGGGCGTTGTAGGGCGTTGTGCCGTAGAAAGAATCCTGGTTGTGTCCATTGGCAGAGAACTGGAACGTGATTTTTTCTTTAATCGGCAATTGATAGGCCCCAATCATCTCCCAACGTTTGGTATAGATAGTCTCAGCATAGAGTTCATCTCCACCACGGTATTTGGGCGTCCAATTGGTTTGTCCCCCCCAGCGATTTTCATATACATAGCGTCCGCCTATCGTAAATAGTCGGTTGTTTTTGCGGTCAAAGCTTACTTTATTGAAAAGTGAAATGCGATTTTGGAGTGTAATATCCGTAAAACCATCGCCATTTTTGTCGGTAGGCACTTGAAAGTTAAAATAATTCAAGCCAAAAAGCGATTGTACTTTCTCCCCTAATTTAAATTTAATACCCAAATCGGTGTTAAATTCTGACCAAGTTGTTCCCATCACATCCACCGAAATCAAGGGTGCAGAAGATGGTTTTTTGGTGATTACATTGATTAATCCCCCTACGGCCTCCGAGCCATAAAGTGTTGAAGCAGGGCCTTTTACAATCTCGACGCGCTCAATGAGCGCACTCGGAATGCCACTCAATCCATAGACCGTCGAAAGCCCCGACACGATGGGCATACCATCAATCATAATCATGGTATAAGGCCCCTCTAAGCCATTGATGTGAATGTCTCCTGTATTACAAACATTACAATTCAACTGTGGACGAACCCCATTGATGTTTTGAAGTGATTCAAACAAATTGGGAACAGGATTTCGCTTGAAAAACACGGGTGTATAAATTTCCACAGGCACAGGGCTTTCGAGTTTAGACACTTCTTTCATTGTCCCTGTTACCACCACCTCAGCCAATGAGTTTTCCAATTCATCCGTTTGCAAGGTCAACTCTTGAAAAAACTTCGCTTCAGAGATGGTTACCGATTTTGAAATAGTGCGGTATCCAATGGCCGAAATCACAAGTTGGTAAGAGCCATATTTTACATTTTTGATTTCAAAAACTCCTTTTTCATCGGTCGTTGTGCCATATTGAGTGGCTTTGAAGGCCGCCGTCGCAAATTCGAGCGGCTTTCCCTTTACTGTAATCGTTCCTCTCACACTTCCAGTTTGGGAAAAAGCAACGATTTGAACCAGCAAAAATGCTAGCGATAGATATATTTTATTCATTGAATTTGAGTCTGTTAAAGAATGATATGGTGCTACAAAAGAAAAAGACCACACGAACGGTATCCTCATCCGTCCCTACGTGAATGCTAAGTCAAACGATATTGTAGATTAAAAAAATTAGCACAAAAAATCAACAGTGGTGGGTGGGCCACGAAGCGAAGATTTACCAAAAAATGATGCAGGGTAGAATGCTAATAAATAAGAAGAAACAGGTCTAGGAATGGCTATTTGCCGTATCTTTACGCCAACTACAGCAGTCGCCAATGTCAAACCAACAAAGAGCGCGTTGCTAAAGTTATCCAAAAGAAAAAGCTCTTTTGTCGTATGGTCGTTGGGTTGAAAAGGTGTTTTTTGATTGCTAGCTTTGTAAGGGTGGGCGTGGGTGATAATTGTACCGTTCGACAATCGGTGCGCATGTCGAAACACAATGCCATTGAGCAGCATCAAGGTAAAAATAACCAAGAAGCTGTGAGCAATAGTTTGTCGTATGCGCTGACTTTGAAACATCTATGAAAAAATTATCTCGTAAAACTAGCTACAATTTATGAGAAAATTTTTTTTCGTGTCAAATAATCGGCCAAAACCCTGTATTTTGCGTTCATCTACCTCACAAAACATTGTTTATGGAAATTCTTGGCTATTCTATTCTAATCATCGTCAAAATCTTATTCTCCGCTTTTAATGGCATCCTTTTTGCCCAATCAGGCTCGGACAAAGTTTTTAACTACCAAAGTAATTTAGACTACTTCAAGGATCACTTCAAACGATCGCCTTTGGCCTCTTCTGTGGGTTTGTTACTTCCTGTTATTATGCTTTTTGAAACAACAGCAGGGCTGACTTCGCTGGCGGGGGTCTTCCTTTTGTTAATCCACAACGAATGGGGCAATAGCATCGCTGCCCTAGGAATGTGCATTGGTGGTTTATCCTTGGTTAGTTTGTTTTTGGGACAACGCTTGGCCAAAGACTATACTGGTGCTGCGGTTTTGGTATCCTATTTCTTAATGACAATGGCAGGGCTAGCACTTTATGCATTTTAGTTTAGATTTGGAATATCTCCAAGACATTCCAAATCTTGCTAACGCCAATTGATTCTGTTTTTTCTCCAGTTGCTATTTGGTATTGTTTCTTGAGCGTTTTCTACTACTGGCCTCGTTTCCTTTTCGACCAAATACCCTACCAATGCAGCCACAACCTTTGCTTCTTCATACTTGCTGTCGTGATTCAACACTTCGGGTGTAAAGTACTGCTTCACAAAATGGGTATCGAAGTTGCCCGAAGTAAACGCTTCGTGCAGCATTACAAACCGACAAAAGCCTAGCGTGGTTTGCACACCTGTGATTTCATACTCATCAATGGCACGTACCATTTTGTCAATGGACTCTTGGCGGGTAGCAGCGTGGGTGATAAGTTTGGCAATCATGGGGTCATAATAGATAGGAATCGCCATCCCTTGCTCAAAGCCGTCATCCACCCGCACCCCATTGCCTTGCGGGCGAATATAAGTTTGTAAAGTACCAACATCGGGTAAAAAATTATTGGTGGGATCTTCGGCATATACCCGAACCTCCATCGCATGACCGTTGATTTTTAAATCTTCTTGTTTGATTGCTAACGGTTTTCCTTCGGCAATATAAATCATCTGACGCACTAAATCTATGCCTGTAATCATCTCTGAAACAGGATGTTCTACTTGGAGTCTTGTATTCATTTCTAAGAAATAGAAGTCCAGTTTGTCATCCACAATGAACTCTACCGTACCCGCGCCATAGTAGCCACATGACCGCGCTACGTCCACAGCGCATTTGCCCATAGCTTCGCGGATTTGAGGGGTGAGGCAAGAAGAGGGTGCTTCTTCCACTACTTTTTGATGCCGCCTTTGAACGGAACATTCGCGTTCAAAGAGATGGATAATATTCCCATGTTGGTCGCCCAAAACTTGAATTTCAACGTGGCGTGGAGAGGCCACGTATTTCTCCACAAACACGGCCCCATCGCCAAAAGAGGCAATCGCTTCGCTAACGGCACGTTCCATTTGCTCGTCAAACTCAACTTCATTTTCCACAATTCTCATGCCTTTTCCACCACCACCTGCGCTGGCTTTTATCAAAATAGGATAGCCTATTTGTTGTGCTATTCGCTTTGCTTCGGTGCGATTGCTCACAGCATCGGGCGTGCCAGGTACCATCGGAATGTTATACTTCGCTGCCGCACGTTTGGCCGAAAGTTTGTCGCCCATGATGTGGATACTCTCTGCCGATGGCCCTACAAAAATCAGCCCCGCCTCTTTTACCTTTTGCGAAAAATCAGCATTTTCAGACAAAAACCCGTAGCCTGGATGAATCGC
>Ga0105048_10020483_pt1 | contig 10089 bp, 5 predicted proteins | sample MAT05_FD_78382 | JGI IMG/M metagenome (GOLD analysis project Ga0105048, IMG submission 78382) | Freshwater microbial communities from Lake Fryxell liftoff mats and glacier meltwater in Antarctica - MAT-05 | ecosystem: Environmental > Aquatic > Freshwater > Ice > Liftoff microbial mat | place... | reverse complement strand
GTAACTCAGTGGTAGAGTGCAACCTTGCCAAGGTTGACGTCGAGAGTTCGAATCTCTTCTCCCGCTCCATAGTTAGCTGATCGACCGGGAAGTCCCACACCACGTCCCACACCACCGCCGGTCGAAAGCCGGCGGTTCGTCGTTTCGGTCTCCCGCTGCCCTGCTCGCGCATTTGCGGCACCGCGACCAGGTGCTCGTGGATCGAGGCGGCGTTCGCGCCGTCGAGACCACGGTGAGCCATCAGTCGCCGGCCACCAGTCGACGGAACTCCGCCTCGAGCGCTACCTTCTGGTCTGGGATCTTCGCCGTCACGGCTATATACGCGTCCTGCTTGTTGAATTTGTATTCGTCGCCGGGGTTAGCCCAGCCACCGCCCGCGATCAGGTGATTGGCGAACGCCTTCGCGAACGTCGCGGCCAGGTCCTCCACCTGTTTGGCGACGTGCGCGGGCAAGAAGATCACGTGGCTGAGCGCGTACGTGGAGAAGCTGCCGCCAGCGGTGAACGCGGCTTGGACCTCAGGTTCGCTGGAGCGTCCCCCCGGGTGCGTCAGATCCTGCATAGGTTGCTCAGCGAGCACGAGTAGCCGATACGTTTCAGCTACGACCTCCGCTCGTCGACGATGCAACTCGGCGGTTCGCGTTTCGTTGGCGTGGGCTTCCCTGCGCAGGGTAGCCCGGAGTTTCTCCAGCTCGACATCGTTCGACGCTTCCATCGTCGTGCGATGCACATCTGACTCGTGCGCGAGCTGCGCGCCTAGCTTCGCGAGTTCGGTGTTGTGTTTGGCCTCCAGAGCGATGCGGTGCGCGTCGAGGCTCCGAGCCAAGTAGTGAGCCACCGCCGCTCTACCTACGAACCATGCGACGCCACCGGCCGTCACGAGGAGTCCGGTCACCTGCGGCCAGTCAACTTCCCATCCCATCCTTCGACGCTACCTGTAGGGTCCGACACTTCGGTCGACCTCACTCGACGAGATGCAGCAGCGGCCCGCGAGGATGCAGCCGGCTGCTGCGTCGAGTTCCTATCACCGTCGGGCAGTGACGTAGCCATACGGTACCGGCAGCGAGCTGAAGCGAGATCAATGACCTGACCACCCGTCGCGATCCCAGCAACCTTCTCGAGCGCTGACCTCACCTCCGACCCGGGCGCGGTCGAGTAGTGGAGCTGCATGGCGGGCGTGGCGTGGCCGGAGATCGCGCGGGTGACTACGTCGTGGACGCCGGCGGCGCGGGCGAGATCCTGGTAGGTGCGGCGCATGCCACGCGGCGTGAAGCGGTGCGGCAGCTTGATCGCGGCGGCGACCGCGTCGAAGGGCGTGTCCAGGCACGACCGCGATCGGAAGCCGCCGGTGGTGGCCGGGAACAGGAGTTCGCTGCCGCGCATTTTGGCGGGAAGCGCTCGCTTCGTCGCCGCCCACCCGCCGTCCAGGGCCTGATCCTCGCGTTCGTCGCCGTGGTGCTGCGCGAGCTCGCGCACCCCAAGATCATGCCGATCAGCTACTTCCAGTTCTGATCGGATCGGGAGAAACCGCACCCGTCACGATGTGACGTCGGTCGTCGCGCCCCTGGGACGAGGCGCGCATCTCGTCGCGTCCACGATCATTTCCAAGGGGACGCAGATGAAGCAACGTACGCCAGGCGAGCGGAGATACTCAGCACCCGCGCGGATGTGGACGACCGCCGCCGTGGTCCTGACCCTGTGGCCAGGGTGCAGCGGGCGCAGCGCGTCGACTGACAGCGCCAGCCGGGAGACCCGTGACGGGCCCGGCCGCGAGGCGGGCCGCGGCGGGGCGTCGGGGGGGCCGGGCGGCCCGACCGTCCCTGTGACGGCCGCGGTCGGCACCTTGCCAGGCGCGCTCGCGGTATCGTCAGCGGGGCAGGCGCAGCTATCGATCCCGCTCGCGTTCGCGCCAGGCGTCCGCGGGCTGGTGCCCGAGCTCAGCCTCAACTACTCGAGCGGTGGCGGCAACGGGCTCCTCGGCGTGGGCTGGTCGCTCGGGGGGCTGTCGTCCGTCAGGCGCTGCAAGTCATCGCTGCGCCGCGACGGCGTGCGCAACCCGATCAGGTTCCAGCACGATCGAGACCTCTATTGCCTCGATGGCCAACGGCTGGTCCCGATCGCGGGCGCCGTGTCGGGCACCGATGGCGCCGAGTACCGCACCGAGAACAACGGCAATCTGCGCGTCATCGGTCATCAGCTGGCCGATCACAACGGGTCGTCGTTCACCGTCTACTACCCGGACGGTCGCATCGGGACCTACGGAGCGACCGACGATGCCACGGTGAAGACGTACGGCGAGCCGGATGCCAATGGCAGCATCGCGGCAACGCCGGTCGAGTGGAAGGTCAAACGCCTCGAGGACCGACACGGCAATGGGATCGACTACACGTACGCGTTCGAGAAGCGGCGAGGGCCGCAGCTCCTCACCTGGTACGACACCGAGCACCGCGTCACCTCGATCCGGTACGCCGGGGGGGCCGCGGTGGTGGAGCTGGAGTACGAGCGGCGCCCCGATCTGATCGCCGGATTCGCGCACGGCACGTACAACCAGCTTTCGTACCGCCTCACCGAGGTGGTGGCGTCGGGATCAGGCGATCCATTCCGCCGCTATCGGCTCCACTACGCCGCCGCCGCGGTCGAGTCCTTCCCCGCCGCCGACACCGGCCGGTCGCGCATCGAGCGCCTGGAGGAGTGCATCGGTGACGGCACCGTCTGCAAGCCCGCGACCGAGCTCACGTGGAGCCCGGTCAGCACGGGTGACGGTGCGCTGGCGCGCGACGAGGCGCACTTCTTCGAAGGGCTCGCGTTTCCCGAAGGCAGCGCCGCGGAGAACGTTCCGCAGCCCGCGGTGAAGCGTCAGCTGGTCGGCGACTTCGACGACGACGGTCGCACGGACCTCATGGTCGCCCAGGGCTACGGGATCGAGTCCGGTGGTACCTGGAAGCTGTGGAGTGGGCGCGACGCGTGGCAGGGTCTCGACCGCATCGACACCGGCGTGCCCGTGCGCTTGTTCCCCTCGTACGAGACCCATCCCGGCGAATCGCACAAGGTCTACGTCAGCGCCCGGCTGCCGGCGTCGCAGGCGATCAACTACGACGGACGCAACGGCGGTGACGTGGCGTCCGTGCTGCCGTCGCGGCGGCTGGCCGATCTACTCGAGTTCTCCGGGGAGTACACGTTCATGGTTTGGAACGGCGAAGAGGTCGTCCCCGGCAAGCCTCGTCATCCCGGCGTTGGTGAGGGCTTCCAGATCCTCCGCCGCAACGATGATGACAGCTACCAGGAGACCCTGATCGCCGACCCCTCGCATCGGCCGATGCTCTACTCCTACTGGCTCAACATCAATGGCGACATGCTCAGCGACGTCGTCTTCTGCCGCAGCGACACCGACGTCGAGGCTCGCTACAGCGGCGGCCTGAGCGGCGAAATCCCGTTCTGGACCAAGGGCAGCCTGCACTACGCGATTAACCGGCCCGGGCTCGGCATCGATCTGGCGACTGCCACCGACACCCGCCACGGTTGCTTCTTCCACGACATGGTGCAGGTGCTCGACACGGACGGCGATGGCGACGACGAGTTCATGTTCATCGGCGGCGCCACCAGCGGGATGAACGGGACGCCCAACCACGAGGGCGCCTGGGATTCGAACTATCAGGCGATGCACTTCGACACCAATGCTGGTGTCACGACAATCGTCGACTCCGGCCTGCCAGTCGACTTCTTGCATCGCCTTCGTGGCGGCTGGCATGGCTTGCCGCGGTACGGCGGCATGAGCGCCGACCTCAAGGGCGACTTCAACGGCGACGGCCTCGTCGACGTGCTGCGCTATCAGCTGGGCGTCGGCGATCGGCTCGCCAACGTCGAAGCGATCAAGACCGTCGAGAGCTTCGGACAGGCCTTCGTGTATCCCGAGCCCAACGAGGCCCTGCTGCTCGACAAGGACGAGGATGGCGGCATTCATCTGTGGCTGAATACCGGGACGTCCTTCGTGGACGCGCACGACGCGGCGGTGATCGAGATCGGGCGAGCGGCCGGCTTCTGGCGCCATCTGTCCAGCGCCTTCACGATGGACTACAACGGCGACGGCATCACCGACCTGATGATGCGTGACCCCCGCGCTCACCTCATGGAGGGGAAGGGCGAGAACGCCGACGCCGGCCCGCCCTTGCCGGATGATGCCTATGCCAAGATCCACGTGTTCCTCGGCAACGCGGAGCTGCCGCTGGGCAGCCCGTTCGCTGGGGAGCCCACGCCGATCCTGCATCAGTATGATCGATGGAATCACTGGGCGACCAACGCGTGCGACGGCGAGGGGGGTGACGACGACAGCGACGAGCCTCCCAGCGAATCGGGCTCGTGGCACGGCGCCGGCAGTGGCGGTGATGCCGACTTCTACGGCGACGAGGAGTACGACGAAGAGGAAGACGAAGAAGACGAGGACGACGGCGGTGGCGACGACGATGACGGCGGCGGCGACGACGACGAGTGCAACGAGCCGACGATCCACAACTACCAGGCGTTCACGCCCAAGCGCCACTACCTGGCGATGGAGCTCAATGGTGACGGCCTCACGGATGTGATGACGTTCGATCCGCAGGCGTGGGTCGCGCCGTACGACAGCCACGCTCGCTTGCAGGTGTGGACGCACGCGGGGGCGTACCGCAACGATCTGGTGACCGCGGTGGAGAATGGCCTGGGTGCCAAGGACCGCGTCGCGTACCAGCCCATGTCGACCCCAGGCGGCGTCTACCTCCATCGCGAGCTGCCGCCCACGCTGCAACAACCGGCCTATCCAGTGACGACCATCATGGGTGACACACCGCTCGTCGTGTCGTTGTCTCGCGACAACGGCAACCCCGGGGTCCCCCAGGAGATACGATGGGACTACACCTACCGCAACGCGCGTGCAGATCTGATCGAGGGCTCGTTCCTCGGCATGGAGCTCACGACGGTGCGGCACGCCCGGCTGGGGCCCGACTACGAGGGTTGGTTCCATGTCGAGCAGACCTGGTACGACACGACGACGTACGACGCCCAGGCGCGGCGCTATCCCTTCGCTGGCACCGTGCGCGCGCGCGTCGAGGCCACCATCGGGCTCGGCTACCTCCACGACGGCGTCGACAACACCGACGCCGATGTCGCGACGGTTCGCAAGGTGAGCCGGAGCTTCGCCAAGGGCCCGACCGACCTCGCGGGCACGTTCCGCTCCGACCTCGTCGGCCAGCGGACCGAGGACTACGAGATCACGCGCAGCTCGGCCGCTGGGGTCGAGGAGCGACTGTTCTGCTTGCTCGTGAGTCCCCTCTGCGCCAACGACAGCAGCTTTCCGCTGTGGCTGTGGGCGAACCCGGACCGCGTCAAGACCGAGGCGTTCTCGAATCACGACCTTCACGGCAACATCCGATCCTACGCTGCGACGCTCGCTGACGGCTCGTCGCTACACGTGCAGAGCACGTTCCTGAATGACACGACGAACTGGCTCATCGGACGCTTGACCGGAAAGCGAACCACCAACCAGACGTCCGTGGGCGCGTCGACGCGTACCGAGACCAAGGCCTACACCGCGACGGGCGACGTCCACTACGCAGTCACCGAGCCCTACAACGCAGCCCTCAAACAGGGGGTGATCTACAGCTACGATGACCCGTTTGGCAACGTCACCCGCACGACGCTCGTGACTGCGCTGGACTGGGGGACGCGCTTCGAAGAGTCCGAGTGGACGCCTGATGGGCGCTTCCCCGAGGTCACGAAGAATGCGCTGGGTCATCGGACATCGTTCGAGTGGAACACGGACTTTGGCCTCGTCACGCGGGTCGTCGAGCCGGGCTACAACTACCATACGTTCCAGTACGATGGCTTTGGCCGTACCGTGGCGGCGCGCACGTTCTCGTCGAACGACGAGGCCCTGGGCCAGCCGGCTTCCTACGCCTACGCGCGCGAGGAGCAGGAGCCGGGCCGCTTCGTCACCGTGACCAGCTCCACCGTCGACGGCCGCCACCGCGTCACGAAGGCCGACCGCCTGGGCCGCACCATCCGCGCCGAGGGCACGGGGCCAGGCGGACAGCTCGTGTACGTGGATAGCCAGTATGACATCCTGGGCCGAGCCGCGGGGACCAGCCTGCCAGCGCTGATCGGTGATGCCCCGGTCGGTTGGACGATGACGGCATACGATACGCTCCATCGACCCAGCGTCATCCGGGCGCCCGATGGCAGCGAGAACCGCTTCACCTATGCCCTCGATCGGATCACGCACACCGACGCCCAGGGCCGCGTCGACTGGAAGCAGCTCGACAAGCTCGGTCGTCCCATGCGCTGGCAAGACGGCCTGGAGTCGGGCGTCGCCACGCCCAGCGAGATCATGTGCGCGGACTACGGCGTCTTCGATACGCTGCTGGCGTTGCGTCCCTGTACGCCGACCCCGGCCAAGGCGCCCGTGTCGATGCAGTACGACCTGCTCGGTCGTCGCATCGTGCTCGACGATGCCGCCGTCGGGCTGAGCTACACGGGGTACAACGGCTTCGGCGAGGTCAGCAGCTTCACCAACGCCGCCAACCAGACGCTGATCTTCACCTACGACGCGCTGGGACGCCGCCGGACGCGCGAGCACGGCGGCGATGTCATCGCATCGTGGCTCTACGACGTGGACGTGCCGGGCACGCTCAGCACCTCGACGAGCGCCGATGGCAACACCATCGGGTACGAATACGACGAGTACACGAAGCACCTGGTCGCGGTGGAGACCACCGTGGACGGAGCGACGTACCGGGTGGGCTATGACTTCGATGCCGCGCACGATCGACTCGCCGCGATCCACTACCCGGTCGTCGCCGACGCCGCACCGTTCGCCGTGCGCTACGGATACGACGACGCCGGCTACCTCGAGCATGTGGCGGGCGTCGGCCTCGGCGCCCCGGTGTACTGGCAGCGGGACGTCAGCGATGCGTCCGGTCAGACCATCCGCGAGACGTTTGGCAACGGTGTCGTGACGACCCGCGGTATCGATCCCAGCAGTCGCCGCTTGAATCACATCCAGAGCGATCTGGGAGACAACAACTTCGAGCGGCTCGACTACAAGTGGCATCCCGGCGGCACGCTGAAAGAGCGCAAGGACTCGGGCTCGCATCTGTTCTTTCCTCAGCTCGAGACGGTGACCTACGACGGTCTCGACCGCATCGTCAACGTCCACGCCACGGACCTGGTGCAGAGTCGGGACGTCGCGGTGAGCTATGACGGGCTGGGTAACATCCTGTCGCGGACCGGGCTCGCCACCTATACCTACGATGGCGAGCAGCTGGTCGGCGTGGCCGGTAGCGACTACCAGGCGACCTACGGCTACGATGCCGTCGGCAACCGTGACACGCAGGTGGTGGACGGCGTCCCGACCGCATTCACCTACAACCTCGGCAACAAGGTCACGGAGATCGTCAGCGGCGAGCCCGCGAGCCTGCGGTTGCTGTTCACCTATGACGCGGATCTCAACCTGGTGACTCGCCGAGAGACCGTGGGGAACGTCGAGTCGGTCTACGTCAGCGGGTTGTTCGAGCGTCGCTCCAGTCCCGAGCCGGGCAAGAACTACGAGCACGTCTTCACGATCGTCGGGCCGGAGGTCGCCGTCGCGGAGGTGACGCGTACGTTCCCCGAGGAGGAGGTGTCGGCCTTCACCACCGCGACACGGTATCTTCACCGCGATCACCTCGGCTCGATCAGCTCGACCACCGACGAGGACGGCGAGGTGGTCCATCGGCTGAGCTTCGACGCCTGGGGCCAGCGTCGCCCCGCGGTGATCTCCGACGACAACCAGAGCCTCCCCGCGTCCGCGGTCCATGAAGGGTTCACGGGTCACGACAATGCGCTCGAGGTGTTGGGGCTGATCGACATGAAGGGCAGGCTCTACGACGCCCGCAACGGCCGCTTCGCCCAGGCGGATCCATTCGTGCAAGCGCCCTACTACTCACAGAGCCTCAACCGGTATGCCTACGTCTTCAACAACCCGCTCAGCCTGGTCGATCCGAGCGGCTATTCCAGCGAGGACGAGTCGGTCTGCGGTGAGGACTGCTACGGCGAGTTCGAGACCGAGCCCATCTACATGACAATCGAGCCCCAGTCATTCGGTGGCTTCGCTGACTTCAATGACTATCAGACGTACGAGATGGACAGGGCGGATGCCCTGGCGGCGAACGAAAACGCGGCGTTCCTCAACGAGCGATTCGGGGTGTCGGTCGAAGACATGCCCTCTTACCGCATGGCAGTCGAGCGACGCGCGGCGCGTCAGGCCGACCTCGCGAACCTGTCGGGCCTGGCGAACAGCGAGCGCGGCATGGCCACCGGCCTCAGGATGGGCCTCGGGTTCTGCTCTCACCCCGCATGCCGGGTGGCCGGCTACGTGCTCGATGGCCTCCTGACCGAGGATGCGCTGGCCCACGCCAGCAGTGAGCGGGAGCGGCTGGAGATCCTCGCCGACGCCTACTCGCCCGCTGATCTGCCCGGGTCCGGGCGTCCCCACGGCGGCCGGCAGGAGTCTGCGGTGTCGGCGCCGCGCGCCCCGACCGGCAGCACGGCTCTCGCCATGGCAGCGGTTCGAGCGACGTCCAACGATTGCCTGGTTCAGGCGCGAGGGCTCAAGGATCGGATCGGCGGCGAGCTCATCTACATCGAGCCTCGGCGCGCCGCGCGCAGCGGCTGGACCAAGCCGGAGGTGGTCTCCGCGGAGGACACCGCGAACGGTGGTTGGGTGTTTCACGCCGCCGTGCGCCTGGATGGCAAGGTGTACGATCCGAAGATGAACACCGTGACGGATTCCGTGAATGCATGGGTGGGCACGTTCAGCAATGCCGACAGAAAACAGCTCCAGTTCGGGATCGACGGCACCTTCCTCAAGGACTGGGGTGATCTGTGAAGGTCCTCTACGTCGGGCCCGCGGTGTCCGGGCGGAGCACGTCCCTGGCGAGCGTGCAGAGGATGGTACGCGAACGCCCGCGCGACGACCGCGCCGACGGTGGGGGCGAGTCGATCGCAGACGTCGACCTTAACGTGTTGAGCATGCATCGCTGGCTCAGCCGGCCGCCAGGGCGCGTCATCCCGGCGCACGAGGACGACATCGCGCGTCTGCTCGGCGCCGACGCAGTGTTGTTCGTCGTGGACTCGCAGCGCGAGCGGCTCGACGTGAGCCTCGAGCTGCTCGACATGCTGCGTGCCGACTGCGCCGCGCGAGGCCGATCGCTCGATGACATCCCGCTCGTGTTCCAGCTCAACAAGCGCGACCTCGAGCCGGCGCAGCTGGCGTCGGAGGAGGAGATTGCCGCCGTGCTGAGCACCCCGACGTGTCGCTACGTGTCGAGCATCGCGACCCGTGACCTCGGGACGCGGGAGGCGGTCGCCGCGGCGGTGGCGGCGGCACGCGTCATCCGCTGACCGTCACATCGTGACGGCGTTCGTCACGCGATCGGGTGGAGGTTGCGAATGACCACGATCAAGACTGCCATGATGCTCGCGACTCTGCCCCTGACCATGACGGCGCTCCTGGCCGGAACCGCGCTCGCCGACCGCGGCGAGGCGCTGGTGTGCGGCGCCGACGACGACCGCTCGCTGGTGTGCTTCTACGACGCGTCCACGTCGCCCGACGCGCTGAGCCTCGAGCGCTGCGACGACGCCGACACCCGACGTCCGGTGTGCGCGAGCGTCGAGCTCGACCTGACGGCTCCGGATCCGGGCGCCAGCCTGATCTGGCCGTGGGATCAAGCGGATGACAAATCGAGTCGCGAAGTAGCCCATCGCTCGCGGCTCTTCGAACGACAGCTTCGTCAAGTGATCAGCGTCAACTATTCTTGCCGGTGAACGACAACACTTTTGCCGGTCGCCGGCGACAGGGTCGTCATCGTGGGCGGGGTTGGTTGGGAAAAGGTCGTCGGGTCTTCTTGGGGATCGCTCACGCGGAAACTCGCGCGAGGCGGACGGCCACGGCGCGCCGTTAGCACTACTGCGTCAGTGCTCTCGAGCGCGGGCTGCGGCTTGACGGCGTGAGCGCGCGGGGTGGACGGCGTGGCAGACGGGGCAGCGGGGGAGCCAGCGGGCGATGGCGCGCGCGAAGGCG